>Ga0114919_10001417_pt1 | contig 19165 bp, 27 predicted proteins | sample BlataG_FD_88682 | JGI IMG/M metagenome (GOLD analysis project Ga0114919, IMG submission 88682) | Deep subsurface microbial communities from Black Sea to uncover new lineages of life (NeLLi) - Black_00105 metaG | ecosystem: Environmental > Aquatic > Marine > Oceanic > Sediment | place: Atlantic... | reverse complement strand
TCCAAACAACGACTAAAGTTCCACTCAATAAAACCAACGTCCCCCATAAACCCCCCCCCACGGCACCCCCTTATACCCCCCCCCCCCCCCTCTCCTTCTTCCTCCCCAACTCACCTTCATCATCCCCTCCCCTCCCCTCCATCACACACCCACTTCCCTTTCCACAGAGTATTCTTTATTCGTGGGCGACCTAGCCCCTGATGTCACAGACCCCATCCTCAAAGAATACTTCCGTCAATTTTACCCCTCCATCCACACCGCCAAGGTCATCACCGACGTCGCCACTGGCCGCCCCAAGGGCTACGGTTTCGTCCGCTTCACCGACATAACTGAACGCAACCATGCTGTCATGCATATGAATGGCCACTTTCTATCCAACAGACCCATTAGAGTGTCTCTTGCTACCATGAAACGTAGCGGGAATGCATCTTCTTCTTCCCCATCTTCTGCATCTTCAACCGCTGCCTTCTTTGGAGGAGCAGCAGCTGGAGGAGGAGGTGGAGGTGGAGGGCCGCATGGTCACCATCATCCTCATCATCACCCTCATCATTCTCATCCTCACAATCTCTACATGCCCCACCACCCCCATCCCCACCACCCCCATCATTCTTCTGATCTCAGTCCCACCAACACCACTCTCTTCATCGGGGGTCTCTCCCCCATGATCCAAGAAGATGAACTGAGAATGGTATTCGGTAGATTCGGGGAGATCATCTACGTGAAGGTTCCCCAAGGAAAGGGGTGCGGGTTTATACAATTTGTACTGAGAGCATCTGCAGAGGCGGCTATGCAGGTGATGAATGGGCAGCCTTTGGGGGGGTCTCCCATTAGGATTAGTTGGGGGAGGGCTTCAAATAGATCCACACCTGGTAGTGGTAATGGAGGAGGACCACAGATACATCATCCTCATCACTTGGCTGCAATGCATCATCATCTTGCTATGCACGGTATGCCTCACCCAGGTATGCACCCTATGATGACTCATCCGATGATGACTCAGCATCCTCCTCATCAGCATCAGCATCAGCATCATGCTATGTTGGGAGGGCCAAGTCTTGACCCTTCTGGTAACAATGGTGGGGGACCTCCATATAATGATAATGATAATGGTGGTGGTGGACAGTATCAGGGTTTGAGTATTGGTGGTGGACAGGGAGGAGGAGGAAGAGGAAGATTTACAGATATTAATAACAATATAAATGACAATGGAGGTGCCATTTTTCAACAACAACAACAACAACAACCAAATACGGCCTTCCTCGACCCATCATCGCCATTTGCTTTTCAACAACAACAGCAACAGCAGCAGTATCAATTGGCTCTAGCTGCTGCAGCTGCTTCGGGAGGAGGAGGATTGGATCATCATCAGCAATATGAAGCCTCACTTCCTACATATAATAATAATAATAATAATAATAATAATAATGGTGATAATAATAATGGTAGTAGGGAGGATGGTAATGCAGAGGTAGCTGGTCTTCCAAGTGAAGAGGCTATCATGGCCTCTAGTAGTAATGAAGATGATGATGGTGGGAAGGAGAAGGAGAAGAGTGGTGATGATGAAGACAAGCCAGAGAAGGAGGTTGACGTAGAAGAAGCGAAGAGCGATGATAAGGAAACTGGTGCTGCCACTGAAAGCTCCTAAAATTAAAATTAATGTGGGAGGATATATATAATATATTGATGGGAGGGTAGTGGTACTTATATGTGGTAGTTATAAATGAATAGATCTATACTACGGTACTAATATTGTCAAATTGTTAAGAAGCTTATGGAATTGGTTTGACAGTTACAGCTTTGATTTGCTTTTCTTGTTTTGTTTTGCTTTTGCTTTGCTCCCTATAGTGGTTTACTGAGCAATTTGATTGGTTATAGGTTGCTTCAAGTTTGTTAATGTAAGGATCAGTCCTGAAATGATTGCAATATTTAACCAATAGTGGAGTTGAAATGACAAAAAGGAATTTCAGAGAACACATGGGAGTAACCTATTATCAAAAATGCCAGTTGATGATTTAGTAGCTGCAGGCATAGTGGGTGTGAATACAATAAACAGTAAATGCTTTAGCCAAAATATTCTGAATTGCAAGCCAAAAGCTCATTTGAACCATCGCTGTCAAGAGTGGATAGCCTCTCCCTATTTATTCCCAACCAAACAACCGTTCACATGCATTGTCACCATGTTGCTTATCAAATTTATCTTGCTCCAATGTATATAAGGGAAAATAACACACCAGATATCGAAAGTTGGAATCGGAAGATCGCTAGACAACAAAATGGGGAAGGACTACACCTTGTACTTATTGAATATCGCTTCTATTATAGAACGTGCAGATGAATCCATCCTTCCTGCAGTGAGTTTCCCCCTCCCTCGAAGAAGTCAATCTCCCACACACTGACATTGTCTCTCCTCTCACACACCCTCTCTCTCCACACATCCAGGTCTTCCTCCACATCAGCTCCAGCCTCAACGCCACCCTTTCCCAACTCGGCCTCCTCACCCTCAGCAGAGCTCTCATCCAAGCCCTCTTCTCCCCTCTCTCCGGCTCTCTCGGTGACGCTTACGACCGACGTCTCCTCATCTCCATCGGTGCGGCTCTCTGGGGCGTCTGCACCGCCCTCGTCGGCTTCTCCTCTTCCGTCCCTCAAGCTATGATATCCTGCGCCCTCAATGGCATAGGTCTAGCCTTGGTCATACCATGCATACAGTCCCTCATTGCTGACCTTTCAGTGAGCGAAACAAGAGGCAGAAAGTTTGGCATGCTGGGCTTGAGTAGCACAGCGGGGGGGATGGTGGGGGCTTTTTATGCAACAAACATATCAGGGTATCAACCCTTTGGAATACAAGGTTGGAGGTTTGCGTTTCAATTCATGGCTGGTTTATCCATAGTAACATCAGTGTTGTTGTATTTATATACCAAGGATCCAAGAGAGCAAGATAGAGGAGGGGATGATTCAGCAATGAATAGACCATCACAACAACAACAACAACAGCAACAACCATCATCATCACCATCATTAGAGCACGCTGGTCTCCTATCCCCCCCTCCCACTCCTTCTCCTATACAAAGAAAAACATCAGGCAACAACGTCAATAAAAAACACCTCCTCTTCCGCCTCAGATCTGTCGTCACATCATTCAAACACCACACCCTCCCCATCCTCCTAATCCCCTCCTTCCAAGTCCTCATCCTACAAGGCATAGTAGGAAGCATGCCTTGGCAGGCAATGGCCATGTTTACATTATATTTCCAGCTCCTAGGGTTTACCGACCTAGAAGCTAGCAGTCTGATGGCTGTCTTCACACTGGGGTGTGCTGTGGGGGGGTTGGCTGGGGGTTGGTTGGGAGACAGGGTCAGCAGGAGGGTGGCCAGGGGGAGGATATGGGTGAATCAATTAAGTGTATTCTTGGGGTTGCCATTGACCTTCATATTGTTTCAACTGCTTCCCATTAATATACATAGCACTGGTACTGATAATGGTGGTGATCCCATGTCTTATCAACATCAATATGTATGGACGTTATATTGCATTGTCCTACTTATATTTGGTCTCTCTATCAGTTGGTGTGGAGCTAATAATAGTGCCATGTTTGCAGATCTAGTTCCTGAAGAGAAGATCACACGTATCTATGCATTTGACCGGTCTTTTGAAGGAGGTGTAGCAGCAATGGGAGCACCACTGGTGGGGTACACTGCAGAGAGAGTGTTTGGCTTTCAGGGCTTGATGATGGTTGATAAGAATAATAATGGTAGTGTAGGTACACCCGGAGGAAATGGGATGATAGGGCAAGATATAGTGAATAATGAAGAACATCAGCAGTATAGAGATGATCAAATAAGAGCACTAGGACATGCACTGACAACATGTTTGGTGGGGCCCTGGTTGTTTTGTTTCATTGCGTTTGGGTTGCTCCACTTGACGTACCTAAAGGATAGGCTGGGTCCTGAGAGAGGGATGAGGAGGAATAGCAGTTATATTAGTTTAGAAATGCAGGGTTTGAGGGGAAGTGATTGTGATGCACATTCTAGTTTGGGGCCTGCTTTGGCAGACTTGAGGTTGAGGAAATAGAAGAGGGGAGAGGGGTGGTCCATTTGCTGAGCCTCTCTCTCTCTCTCTCTCTCTCTCTCGTTGTCTCCACTCACCCGAGGTTGGTTTGGTTTGGAGAACACAGGGAAGGGGGGGAAATGAACAAAAATGGAGTAATTATACCGTGAAAGGGCTTTATTATGCTTAGATTTCGAAAACCGAATATATATAAGACTACTGAATCGGAATAGTGCGCATATCACCCCAAGAAGAAGGTAATTATGGAGTGCTTGTTGGGAAATGAAAAATGCAGGAGAGAGTTTGCGAAGAGAAAATGGGAGGAGTATAACAACAAGCCTAGCATTAAAACATTAGAGGAGTGGAACGACAAGCTCGCTAAGGCTCAAGAGCGCAGAGACGTAAGATAGATTCGAGATTCAAGGAGTTTTTTTTTGATTCTTACCGAATTATCCACCTTCACCCGCCTTGAAGACCTCTATCATTTCGTTTAAACAATTCCGAGGCGGCAAAGGCATGGTTTCATTGCATTCACTCCACCCAAATTCAAAACTAACCAAATCTAGTTCTTACTCACCCCGCCCTCGACACTCCAAACTGTGCAGATGCTCCGCAAGAACCGTGCAACAAAGGGATCCAGCACTCCCATCAACACCGAAGACACCTCAAAGCCTTCCACTGAAGAACTGGCTCACAGAATCCAGCAAAAGCTCAACGCGGCAGAGAAGAAGAGACAAGATAACCTTGCAGCAGTTCAAGCCAAAGCCGCTCGCTCCGACCACCTCATTACCAAGGCTGCGGAGACCTTGGCTGCCAGGAGAGTCAAACATGAGGCACGCATCCAGCATGCCCTCACGGCAGCCTCCATCCAGAGAAAAGCCCATCTCGAGGCCAAGACTGCTCACGCTGCCAGAGACATTGCTCGAGCTCGTGAGCTTCAAGCTCGTAACGAAGAAGAGCAAGGCGTCCGTCTCAATGCCCTTCTCTATCGATTGGACAGAGCTGCCAGCTTTAGAAAAGAACAAGAAGAATCTAGAATATCTTCCCTCCCCCAGACCATTCCAGCCAGCTCCTTTGTCACCTTCCTCTCTAAAAAAGGCGCCAAGAAGACGGCATTACTCAGACAGAGCAGCAGCAGGAAACTACAGCAGTCCTGGAGGAGCTTTGCTGCTCGTCATGGCACTACCAGGTCCTTGGCTCAGGGATTCATTCTTACTGGAGTCCCATTCTGTGTTGATCTTGGTCCTCCCTTGATTGGTCCATCACAAAGCCCCCTCCTACAACCAGCAACATCAGCATTTTCTCCTTCTCCTTCTCTTTCCTCATCTCCTCACCCTCATCATCATTTGATCAAGCATCCATCATTTGGATCAGCACCAAGGGGATCTCCCATTGTACAACATGGCGCTCTTTCCTCTTCACCCACCATTCCCTCTCTCATGGCCTCCACTCCACCAAGGTCGACTCATCACCACATATCAGGCGGACCAACAGCCCCTCCTACTCCAGAGAAGCCACCAGTCAGTCAACAACAAGGAGATCATAATGAAGAAAGTGATGGCAATGTTGATCCATTTGATAAATTGGCAGCAGCTATATCAGCTCCAGCAACATTGAAAGCATCGCAAGCATTGCTGCGTAGATTGCAACGTCGTTTGATCATCAACCGCCATCACACCATTACCGCCAATAATAATAAAGCCAACAATGATGAAAATAACAATGGAGATCAGCATTACAAGCTGATGGATGCAGCAGTGAACTCATTGCTAAAAAGAGTCATGATGATGCCTCCTCCAAGACGCTCTCCTCCTTCCAGACCAACCACCATAAAGAAGAAGCAACAATCAACCACCTCTACTTCCCAACAATCATAACAACAACAACAACAACAACAACAGCAACAGCAACAACCACAACATTTTGTTGATAGGTACCCACCAAGAATCTTCCTATGCGCCTACATGGTACTGGCACATCCAGAGGTGGTATTTAATACCAAGGGAGAGAGGGAAGATTCACTCATGGAAGCTTCCAGGGAAATGGTATCTAGATTTGAATCGCTGCTGGTACATATTGCTCAACCACTGATTACTACTGGTGGGGGTGTATCATTGCTTTCTCCTCTTGCAAGTCTAGTGACATCCCAGCTGGATCAAATCACTCTTGATGATGCCAATGATGAAGAGAACTTGTCTATTATTGTCGGAGAAGAGGAAGGAGGTGACAATAATAATGATGATGATGATGATGAAGAAAAGGCATTGTCTTCTGCTGAAGGTATGGGTGCATACCTGCTGAGATCTTTTGATGAAGCATGGATATCATATTTGGAACAGTTTGTTGCATGGAAGAGTGCTGACGCGGCTGGTCTTGAGGCTGAGCTCATCAGAGTGGCAGTAGAGCTGGAGGTATCTAAATTGACCAAACTCCAACGTATGACCAGTAACCCAGCAGATCTACAGCTTGGAGCAACAACGATGGCAGTTAGTGGTAGTAGTAACACTCCTAAGAGACTGATATCACAAGAAGACATAGCCGCACTGGCAGATGGTGTTGCTCGTGACTTGGAGTTGATAGAACAGAGAGTGAAGAGGCTGACTGGAGGTCAGGGGGCTGCTCGTCTTCATGCTGCTCTCGTAGCTGCAAGGGCCAATGTGGCTGATCTACATCATCATCATCATCATCAACAACAACAACAACAACAACAATCTATGTCTGGTTCATTTACTTCAATGATGATGCCAATGTCCACATCATCATCTACCAGTGTTGACACTGCTACAACTGGTGGTGCTGGTCCTCATACTCCTGAACACTCTCCTGCTCAATCCTTCAAAGTCAGCAAGACCAATGCTCCTCCTCACCTATCTCTCGACAAGGATAATGCTATTACAAATGAAGACAAATATAGAAGGGCAATGGGAATGTCTACTACCACTACCAACCTGGCTTTGTTGTGGCAGTTGTTGCATGATCCCAATTGGAGGCTCCCTTCAGCTGAAGCAGATGCATTATGGCAAGATGCTATTCAACCCAATAACAACAATATCACCACCCAACAATCTACCATTTCTACTACCACTCTTCCCAGTGTTGCTGATCTACAACTTACAACCAAGAGAATTGCCGACCAAGCTTTATGGGACACCATCAAAGAACGTCTCCTTCTCCCATCTTCTTCCTCACCATCACCATCAGCATCGCCGCCATCTCCTTTGTCAGCAGCTGGTGCAGCTGCCTCCATCCTGGCAGAGCTGGGGTCATCAGTATGTGAGGTTCTTCCCCCTCAGTCATCATTGACCCAGGAAATCCAGTCATATCTGAATGCTACTGCTCTAGAGAGAGATCTCAGTCCTCCTCCTCCTCCTCCTCCTAGTACTCCTCCTAGTACTCCTACAACGATGATGGTGAATCTTCCAAGATTATTTGAATTATTAGAATGGAGTGCCAAGTTACTGAGAGACCTTGGTGCACCAGCAAGAGAACAAGAAGCATTGGGTGTGCATTTGAGTGTCCGTACCCGTCTTTCTTCTGCTGCTAGTGCTCTTACAAGCAATGATACCATTACTACTAATAGTATGAAGGAAGAGATGGCTAATGCAGTGGTACAAGCACTCAGAGTACTTGCAGGTCAACTACGCCTCCTAAGATTGGATGTAGCTAATGCCCATCTTAGTGCACTGGTCCAAGTCCTAGGCCCTGATGGTGGTGTTGCGTATGCCAGATCTAAGATGGAGGAACCAGGTGGCATCCTTGGGCCTCTCGATAATGGCCACATTAATAGTAGGTTGCCACATACTAGAGGATGGCTGGCTCTTGTTTCTTCTCAACTTCCACATGTGGAACATTTACTGACAGATACATCATCTTCTGCTGCTGGAAATCAAGGGGTGCCTGCTCAACTTCGTAGTGGCTTGAGAATTAGCACTGGTGGGTCATCATCATCTTCTTCTCTTCTCAAGAATGTATCTGAATTGCAGCCATGTCAACCGAGAAGCTGGCAAGGTCTGGTGAGACTAGGACTGGTATCACTCGTAGCGGGAGAAGGAGCAGTGAACAGAATAGCTGTGCCTGAAGTTCTCCGTCTGGATACTATTAGACTGAGAGAGTGTCAAGATGAGCTCCAACGATTGTTAGTCCTTTCCACTGCCATCATCATTATCACTCAATCTACATCTTCTTCTTCTTCTTCTTCTTCTTCTAGAGAACAACAATCTTTGGAAGTTATAAAGTCAAGGTTGAATGCAGTCATGGCAGACCCCAACATGAAACTGGCTGACTTGGCATGTGAACTCAACATTCAATGTGGTGGGGAGCCTGGTGATGCAACAAGAGAAGGTGTGTTGGCAGATAGTTTGAAGAGGATGTTGTCCAGAGATAGTCCTGCACTCAAGTCTATAATGGCAGGTCTGACAAATGCACTCATTGCATTGCTGGTTGTGAGTGGTGGTGGTGGTAGTGAGAAGGGAGGTAGCAGTGGTGGTGGGCAGTATGTTGCAGAGGCGGCGTTGAGGAAATGTGGAGTGTGGGAGGCTGTTGGGAAGGATGTGGAGGGACTTGCTGGTAAATTGGCTGGTGTGGGAGGGGTGGTGGAGACTGTGTGTCGGCCTTGGTTGGAGAGAGTGTGTGAGGATTTGATTTAGTAAGTAGGAATGAACCCAAATTATAGAAAAGAAAGAAAAGAGAAGAATGTCTTTTTTGAAATGTAGAATATGAATGACCTTGTTTGAATAATTACTCAAATGGCATTGCAGCTATTGTTGTTTTCTTCTTCTTCCAGTGTATTTTGCTATTGCAGCTTTGTTATGTTTTGCATTTGTATACCGCTACTATTATTACCCAATACATGTAAAGAACATATTGCATATCAGTCAAAAAAAAAAAAGTCAGCGCCTGAAATCCCTGAGAGGAGGCTCACAGGCATGTTACTTTATTTTTTAATTTCTGCTTGACAATTGTACCACCAGTGAGACTTGCAGTATACTGATTAATCCAGTTGAAAGCTAAAGAGCACGTAGCTTAGGTGAGTTCACAAATAAGGGGAAAGTAGAGTTCAATATACTACTACTACTTCTTCAAAGTCCAGCACAAGTATGTATGCATGTTTATGGTCCAGTCAAAGGAGTCCATCCACCAGCAATGTCCCTATTATGCCTATCTCTATGGGAATCCACATCCCAGAAGAAATCATACCACACATGACCAGGATGTGCATCACTACAGCACCAAATAGCTCCATACAGATCCAGTCTCCTCTTAAACATGACGTTCTTTGTTGCATTAGAAGAGAAGGCTGCAGTTGTAGAGGTGCCATTGTTGGTGGAATAGAGGCCAGATATGTTGCCTTGGATGTCGAGGACCTTGGCTTGTTTGACTGTGTCTGAAGAGAGGACAGCGAGGAGGTCTGTGTCTGAGAGGTTGGGTTTGATTCTAATGGTGGTGGTGGTGGTGGTGGTGGTGCTATTAGTATCTGTAGCTGCTTCAGCAGCCTTGCCATCCTTACCATCAGCGCACCCCTCCCCATTATCATCCTTATCAGAGCATACATATATAACCACAACTGAAGCGTTCAGATCTCTAGCAGGTTTCTTTTTCAAAAAGGAATATTCCCTAAACTCTATTTTAGGACCATACGAACTTTCATCATGACTTTTATACATAGCTTCCAGATCCAAGACATGATCAGCTGGGCAGTGAAAAGGCAGATCCAGCTCACTTCCAGGGATGGTCCCATCATGAGGCGCCCACCACCTATCAAACCCACACAACAAATCTGGTAGTACCAGTGCTCTGCCCAGTATGGTAGCCAGGAAGAAGCCGGCTCTGAGTTTGCTCAGTTGATGATTGACCAGGTTGAAATGAGGGATGGTTGTGCTCACTTCAAATCCACGGTCTACCCCTTTCACATCGTCCAACAGCTGTTGAGGAATATCATTGTTGTAAGTGATGAATCCAGCAGGGTGACTGAAATATGATTCCTCAGCATCATCCTTCCCACTACTACTACCACTACCACCGCTGCTCTCCTTCCACAGCATCCTCTCTTTAAACCTAAACCTCTTCCCAGGGGTCCCACTATACTGGAATGTAGCATGCGCCACATACGGCAGCAGGCCCAGCTTCTCATACATATTCTGTACAAAGAAGGTGTGCCCACTACAGAAAAGAGATACAGGCAGTATGCCAATGAGCAGCTCTCTGTCGTACCCTCCAAACAGGTGATCTTCCCGGGGGGGATCAGGGATGGTCATTCCTCTTGTGAACAAATCATTAAAGGCATTCTGGTCCCATATTTTATCATTTTTGCCCAGCATATCTACCCATTCTTGGGCTAGTTTCCTTGCTGTCTTTCTGAAGAGCATAATGCCGATATTAGCTGCTGATGCTGCATCTGGCCACAACTCCAGCTCCTCTCCTGGCACTGTATGCCTGAGATGGTCGCTGCTTGTGAGAATATCTGCATCGGGGTATTGTCGAATAAATGGTAGAGGGTTCCTCATCCAAACTGTGTCAACATCAGAAATCAGTACATCGTAGCCCATTGTAGTGAATGCCAAGATCAACCGAATCTTCTCTCTTCCCATTTTATGGAAAGTAGGGGTGCCCCAGCCAAAGTCGTCCAACGTCAGCCCAGAGCTCATTGCAAACACTGGAGTTTCATCATCTAATAGTGCTTGTAATAAGGCATCGTCCATGGCTCCAACTAGAAATGAGTTGCATCCTGCTACTTCCTTCAGGTGATACACCCAATTTTGGACGAAATCTAGGTAGTGATAGTTGGCCCATGTGACTACGATGACACCAGCATCTGCATCTATGTGTCGGTCTACTAGCTGAGTGTTGAGGATGTGTTGCTTGGCAAGATGGGTTAAATCTTTCAGGTGACCCTGTTTCTTCTTTAATCTAGACATATCTGGAGCTGGAGCTGGTTGTGAAGAGGATGATGGTGCGAGGGGGAGCTCTTCTTTTACTTTACTGTCTGTTATGTGTTCATTGTCGATTTCATCTAAAGTTGTGGGCTGGGGAGTCTTGGGAGGTGTTGCTGCTACTGATGATGGTGACGGTGACGGGTGTTGTGGGTCGGCTGATTTGCCATCAGCTGGTTTTTTTTGTTTATCTGTTGAACCTTGATCATAATAGTTGACAGCATCGTCGTCGTCGTCGTCGTCGTTGTTGTTGTCGTCATCAGTTGAAGGTTCTTCAGGACGAGTGTTGTCGTCATCATCATCACCATCATAGTCATCGTCATAGTCACCTTCTTCTCCATTTTCCATGCCGTAGACATCATCAATGTCATCCATGACTATATTGTTATCCGAGGAATGAGAGGTTGTGGATGTATCTTCATTGGTTGTGTGGTGGGTTTGACTGTGCTGTCCCTTGGCACGATCTGTTGGGCAGTTGAAGATGATTAGTTCAGGAAGAAGGGTGGTTTGATGGTTGCGATTCGAAATTTAAGTGGACTTACCGGGTATTGGCCTCCCTTTTCTCATTAGGTCCGCTTCTGATAACATTGGCTTCACTCTAGCCTTTATGCCCCAGTATAATTGGTGCAGAGGGACTGAAAAGAAGTAAAGCATGCCTCCAGTCATCAATGAAAGTAGTAGGATTATATTAAGAAGGCGTGTTGAGCCCATCTTACGAGCTTTCTGCTCGATGATATCAATTCGAGCCATCTTTCCTCCTGCAAATAATCTGATCACGGGAGGTTGGAAAGACTGAGCTTTTCAATGATCATCACGTGTGTGCGAAGAGAAAACATTTGAAATTAATACTCTTTGGGCACAGAAAATGGAGCACCAAATTGCATGCTCTCCCCCTCCTTGGTAGTTGGCCTCAGTTGGCGGGAGGATATCACACAGCAGGCTTGGCAGCAGTTCCAAATTGAAGGTTCTATACTCGTGAGAATCAGTTTCACCCACAGTTTAATCCAATTATACATACATCGTTACAACATAGAAGCGGTTTAGATACCTCTATAACACCCCTTTACAGTTTTAAATTCAAAAAAACAAATGGCAGGAGTTTTATTACCCGGCTCTATTGCAGCCGTCAAAAGGTCAGGAGGTGTAGAAGCAGCAATAGCTCTTCAGCTTCTCAACCCACAAGACGTTGCTGGAAAGATCAAATGCACGTTCTTTGACAATCAAGAAAATGTTTCTGGTGTGATCACCTCTCAAGTGCGTGGATACCTCTGCTTGCCATTGCAACTGCTTTGAAAAACTATCTGAACTACATAGAACAACAATACTTCCCGCCCTTGGTCACTTAAAATCCCATTTCCAAATTTCAAACCGACCTGTCACCACTCACTCACTCGATCACCTCTCCTCCTCTCCTCTTCCTGCTTCACTCTGCAGGTCGCCGCTCAGTTTGCTGGCAAGCTCACTGCAAACTCCATCGTCAAGATCACTGAAGGCAGTATTAACAACGTCAATGAAAATGATGTCCTCATTGTAGCAGGTCTTGAGCTCGTAGAAGAAGGCTCCATCCAACCAGCTCCAGTCGCAGCAGTACCACCAGTAGTAGCCCCAGAACAACAACAAGCACCAGCTACCAGTGCCAAGACCCCAGCTGCATCCCTTAAACCCACCACCACTACCAAGACCCCAGCCTCAGGCCCCTCCCCTCCCTCTGCAGGCTGGGCCAAGAATGCCGGCCGCCCCGTCCAGCCAATTGCCTCGCTCAATCCCTACAACCCCTCTTGGGCCATCAGAGCCAAGATCGTCAGCAGAAACCCTAAACGTACCTTCAACAAGAATGGCACCTCCTCCTCTGTCTTCTCTGCAGAGATTATAGATGAATCTGGTACTGCTATTGAGGCTACATTCTGGGGAGCTGCCGCAGACAGGTACTACGACCTGCTTGCAGAGAATACGGTGGCCATCTTCTCCAAAGGCAGCATCAAGCCAGCCAATAAAAAGTATTCTTCAGTGCAAAATGATTACTGCATTAACTTTGACACCAGTGCAGAGATCTCCCCCTGTGAGAGCGAGATTGACACCAGCAAGATGGTGAAACCGCTGGCTCCAGTGAGCATTGGGCAGCTGGTAGCATTCGTTGATAAGCGTATGCCTGTTGATCTGTTGGGTGTGGTGTCTGCTGTTGGACCACTGGCTTCAGTCAAACGTAATTCTGACTCTAGTGAAATTGCTCGTAGAGACATCACCCTGGTGGACCGTGATTTGAAGACAGTCACCGTCACTATGTGGAGTCCTGCTGCTGAGAATGTCGGTAGTGAACTTGAAACTGCCTTCAACAACTCCTCCTCCTCTGGAGTAGAAGCTCCAGTCATGCTGGCCATCTCCTCATGCCGCATCTCTTCCTACAATGGCGTCAGTGCCTCCACCCTGGCCCGCTCCGTCATCACCATCAACCCCACCGAGGAAGACGCTCCAGGATGCTCTGCCCTGACTGCTTGGTGGCAAGAGGAAGGAGCCACTGCATCCACCACCCATGTTGGTGATGGCATGGCCACTGCTCTCAAGCCCAATGCTGCTGGAGGAGGAGGAGGTGTCAACGCCAGAGACAGAGTCACCAACCTCCAATCCATCAGAGACACCGCCCCTGCCACGTCCACCGACAAACCCGTCTGGTCCAACATTATGGCCACCGTGGCAGTCATGAACCCTGAACAGAGCTTGTACTATGCTGCTGCACCTGGCAACAACAGAAAGGTGGTCGAACAAGATGGAGAATGGTACTGTGAGTTTGACGGTCAGAAGTACAGTACCATGACCAGAAGATACATTGCCCAAGTCAGAGTGATGGATACCACTGGAGAACTCCCCGTCCAAGTGTTCAACGACCAAGCTGAGATGCTCCTGGGCATGACTGCTGATGAACTGGCAGCAGTGAGGGAGAGCAATGATGTGCAGTACAGAGATATTATGAAGCGAGTTATGTGGAGTGAGTGGATGGTCAAGGTGAAGGCTCAGACCCAAGAGTACCAAGGGGAGCAGAGGCAGAGGTATGCAGTGGCGGAATTGAAGCCAGTGGATTATGCTGTAGAGTCTAGGAGATTGTTGGAAGCTATTAAGAATAAAGAATGTTAATGATAACATATGTGGTAATTATAATATAGTGGGGGAGTAGTCCTAAGTAAATAATATATTCTCTATACATTGACCAAACGGCTTCCCTTTTCTTCTCTTTTGAGTTTTTTCCGTGCTTGTTTTTCTTCTTTGATGAACCAGAGATACGGGGCTTCTTCTCCAATCAGATGGCCTGTATGTGTGTGTGTTTTCTGTATCTAATTCTATAATTCTTCCGAGTTACAGTTTTTCCTTGGCTTCACATAGGCAATTGCTCCATTTTAACAACAATTGAAACCACAACTTATTCTCCTACTGCACCCAGAAACTCATCCCTTCTCTTGTAATACTCCCCCCACCTCAATCCTGCATACTCCAAATAATCAAAGTCAATATCACTCCACGCTGCTTGTAAGAAGGCCCATGCTCCCCAAAACATATGTGACGACAGTGCATACACATTAGCTTCTCTCACTGCTGCCCTCACTTCATCATCACCAACAGTCACTACTTCTATTCCATTTTTATTATTTTTATTATTATTACCACTCTGCCCCATCATCATCATTGCTTTAGTTTCTTCAAGATAGGTCTTTAAAAATTTGGAAGCTGCTCTTTCATCAGGATATCTACTATAATCACAATCAAATCCAGCATATTCACAGAAATGATTACCAAAGTCAAAGCCTCTGGGTGCCCAACCAGAGTATTCAAAATCAATAAATGTCATTACCTCTGCATCATCTTTACTACTACCATTAATATTATCATTACTACAATTATTACCACCACTACTACCTAGTAGATTAATAGCGGCCCCTACTATATTATTACCATTAATATTATCATTACTACCATTAGATGGAGGTTGGTTGTACATGATATTACCTGCCAGCAAGTCACAGTGAGCAAGAACAATAGGCGAGTTGAGCTTGGTGGTCGCTATAGCTTCAACAAGGTCAACTTGTCGGTTCATTTCTTTAAAGTCGAATGTAGCCAATTTCTCTGCCTTCTTCTTAGCAATTTCAGCATCAGTAATAGAAGAAGTGGTAGTAAAGTCGAGTTTCTCAGCAATAGCCAGCCACTCTCGTGTCTTGGCAAAAGGTGTTTTAGTTGCCTGAGAAGAAGGACCAAAAACAGCATCTGCCCCAGGAGTGGAGTGCAATTGGGCCAGTTTCTTTGCTATTTGAGCTATAATATTATCTGATGTGGCCATTTCTTCAGGTTCCAGGCACCTCATGTGGAGGTATTCTTCTAATCGCCCATTGGTGAAAGTGCCATGGAGAGCAGGGCCGATGCCTTGAGAATGTAGGAGCTGCATAAGCTTGAGTTCTGTGTCTCTATGGACAAATACTTCAGTTCCTGGGCCATAAATTCGAAAGCTGATGGAGTTGAGGGGTGGTGGTGGGGCAACTTTGTAGAGAGCATTGCTGAGGCCGCCGCTGATGCGGGATAACTGTGTGGGTGTGGGTGTGTTGGACGGCGTCGGGTGAGGAGGAGAGATGTGTGATGGATTGACAGGCGAGAGGTCAAGTTGGCTGCAATGATGACCACTGTATCCTTACTTACCATTATATCGCTATCTTGTACATTGGCCCATTCTTTCAGGAGTTGCTTGCAAATGGATTTGACTTGAAGATCAGTTTGCTCTTGAGATTGGCCTGTGACGTCAATTGTCACTGGCACATGCGCCAATCCATCAACTGGCATTGTGATGTTCCAAATTAAAGCAACGAAAAGTAAACTTCTCGTTCAATGACTGACCCAAGCAAGATGGTGTTTTTCACCGACGGCCGTCTGTTGACCTACGACACTGTGATGTGTGCAAGTTTGCCTGTTAAAACAGCCCAAGTAGACACCAAATTAAAGATGCATTCATTTCTAATATACAATTAAATTCGCATTACTACTATAATAGATAGCCAAGGGGCCAGCAATCCTCAGATTACGCCCCCATATTTCTCATCATCCCCCAAAAGAACGAGAAAAAAACATAAAATACCACCCACTATTCCTTCCTTCTACTTTCGATCTCTCTCTTTCTCCGCCTCTATCTCTCCCCTCTTACACTCTACCAGCCACCAACGCCTTGCCCAATTTACTCTTAGCCTGAAATGCCAACCCTTTAATTCCATCAGGATCCTTTACAAATCCCAATTTCTCATATAAACCCACCACGCCAGGCTCAGCATATAGCGTGATTGTAGATATTTCATCCTTCACCAGGCTGGCAGTCAATCTCTCTACCAACGCCCTTCCTAGCCCTATCCTCTGCCATGCAGGAGCTACAGCCACGTCCCAAATAGTGGCAGATAGTGCTCCATCAGAAGTGGCCCTGGCAAATCCTAACAAGGCCCCCTGCTTGGCCATTCTTGACTTGGAGGCGGCCCTGACCCACAGCGTGCGGTATGTGTTGTTTAGAGCAGCAGTTAGTCTGATTGGGTCTCTACGGGGGAATCCAACTTTTTCGAATAAGTCGTTTAGCTCCATGGGGTCTAATTGTTCGTGGCTCCAGACAAATTCGAGGCCTCGTTGGATGAATTCAGAGTCGGGTTTGGAGAGGGGGGGAGGGGGGAGGGAATGGAGGAGAGAATCAGACATGAGGGTGGGTTTGTCTGAGCAAATGCCTTCTGCGCTGATGGCTAGAGTTTGGATGGATATGGAGGAGGAGATGCTGCCGCGGTAGAAGAGACGAGGTTTGGTGCTGAGGGGGTTGTGGGTGTGAATGGCGGCGGTGGCGACTTTGGACGTCGGTAAGGTTGGGGTTGGAGATGGTCTATGGAATGGGATCCCTGTGGCGAATGGGGATTCTACAGACATGTCGACATGTTGTGTATTGGGTCGATGCCCCTGTAAAGCTCTCATTTTGAACAGATTAGAGTTATAATTAAGTGGACCTACTACTTTGGATTAAGAGGAGAAATCTCGAGGATCAGGCTGGGATTGGCAATGCTGGGATGTTATTTATGATCCAGCAGGCTTCTCAAAAACTGAGTTATCCTTGTCAAAAACAATGCGAATTTTTATTGGCCACAATTGAGGGTGGGAAGGTTTTTATTCAAGCCTCCCCACTCAACTGGTCGATGAGCTTTTAAAGCGATTTGAAGGACAAATCTAGCATCATTTCCTCTGTACATTAGCTTGTAAATACAGTGAGGTATAAAAATTACGAATCAATCAACTCATCACGATAAGAAACCTTGACCTTGCCATATTTCAGCAATTTTCCAAATGCATGTTGGACACAACTCTCCACACCTCCAGCAGCAAGAAAACCCCTTTTACCATTTCCCCCTATATCCACACAATTGTTACATGCATGCACCATCTAAATCAACCCACAATTACAACAAACCCCGACGTTCTCCACACCCAATCACAGCTCATTCCTCGTCGACTAGCCGCCCCGGCTGGCGCCGCTCCCATCAACAACCTCCTCCATCAACATCGCTTTCCACATCATCATCTCAGCCACCCAATTCTCAATCATACCTCTCCCTACAACACCCAAAAAAGCTTTTAGGCTTTTCAGTCATCCACATTCACACTCAGGAACTCGTTGGCATTGTTCAAGACATCCTTGGCAGTGAGCAGTCTCAGCAACCTCACCCACTCCTCAAAGTAGCCTTAATACCCACCTCTTCATCTACTGATGATACTCCATACCCCTCATCATCTTCTTCATCATTTACATCTTCCCCCCAAAAAGAAGAACACCTCATCCCCTTGGTCAAATCAATCATCCCCAAAATCAACCCCCAATCCCAAATAATATACATCGACCCACCAGCTGGATTGCTAGACCTTGGTCGGCGTAAAGCATCACTTCAACAGCTAGCCACTGAACTGGCTCCATACACAACATCACCTCCTAAAAAGGCAGGGCCTAAATTGGAAGGAGTTAGAATGATGCCCACCAGACAGCAGTTGATACAGGCAGGACGACAAGATCTGGTGAAGATGGTAACTCGGGCGGGGGGATTCTTGGATGTGGCAGCGCAACTCGGTTTCAGGGCTAGAAGAAGACCTCCAGGGTACTGGGAGGATGAGGCTGCCCTGGAAGCTGAGCTTGCCTACTTTGTAGCTGCTCATTGGGTGGTGTTTGAAAACCCTGAAGTTTCACTTAGCCGTAGTGATGATAGGTATTGGTATAATCAAGTGACACATAGGGTCACTTGGGATGAACCTTCCATGCCAGAGTCTGTTGCACTTGATAGCGAAGGATCTGAAATACTGGTAGAAGCAGAGGAAGATAGAGTGATGCCCAGTAGATCTAGTATACTGGCTGCAGGGAGGTACGATTTACATAATGCAATAACAGCTGCTGGAGGGTATGTGGCAACAGGGGAGATGCTGGGAAGACGCCCCGCCTGGCCGCCATCACACAGATTGAAGGCTTGGAAGATGTTGGTGGTGGAGTTGAAGGAAGCTGCTGAAGCTGCTGACTTGCCAGTGAGAACAATGCCTACTGCTACTATGTTGTTAGATCAGGATAGGGGGGATATTGTGAGGGCGGTGGCGAGGTTGGGCGGGTTTGGCATTGTGGCTGAGAAGTTGGGGTGGAGGACGTTTAGGAGACCGAGGAATGCTTGGCAGAATATACATTATGTGTTGCAGGAATTAAGAGCCTTTGTAGGAGAAGAGGAAGATGGAGGGGGTGAAGAGGTTGAGGTGGTGGGGATCAAGGGGGTTGAAGAGGGGATGGATGATGATGGTGGTGATGGTAGTAGTAACAGGGAGAAGAAGAAGAAAGAGAAGAAGAGAAGAATGCCTACACACGAAGAGTTGAGAAGAGCAGGGAGACATAATCTAAGGTTTGCATTACAACAACATGGTAGCAAGGTGCTAGCTGATATGTTGGGATGGGAGGTTCCGTATAAATCTAATAGAAGAGAAAGGAAAAAAGGGGGTGTTTGTCTTGAACAATCCACCGCTCCCACTCGCTAACCTAAAAACACCCATGGCATATACAACGGCCCTTCCAGAGGAGGTACTCGTGGAGGCAAAGACCAATTTTCCTGGGACTCGGTCAAGTCAGATCAACAACGGGAGTTCTATCTCGGCCACTCGGTTAAAGCTGCCAC
>Ga0114919_10001412_pt1 | contig 19198 bp, 13 predicted proteins | sample BlataG_FD_88682 | JGI IMG/M metagenome (GOLD analysis project Ga0114919, IMG submission 88682) | Deep subsurface microbial communities from Black Sea to uncover new lineages of life (NeLLi) - Black_00105 metaG | ecosystem: Environmental > Aquatic > Marine > Oceanic > Sediment | place: Atlantic... | reverse complement strand
CGCCGCTTCCTGCGGCCGTGTGTTTGGACGAGGCCATCCATGGCCCTCGTCCAACAGGCGAGCGGAACGCAACGCCAAGGGTTGCAATCCGCTCGACGCCGCTTCCTGCGGCCGTGTGTTTGGGCGAGGCCATCCATGGGAATTCCGCGAGCACGATCATGTGCCGATGACAAACTACGTCAACGCTCGCTGGAAGCCCCGGGCGCGAGCCCGGGGATCGGCGGTGATAATCCCCCAGCTTGCGCAGGGGGCTTCCACCGGTCATGAGAACCCACTCGCTGCAATCATTCGTTGGAAACTGCTGCCGATGATTGCTCGAAAGCATTTTGATTTCCAAACACCGAGGCCATCCATGGCCCTCGTCCAATCGGCACGACCGGAACAGCCGGACCAGAGACGGGCCCCGGCGCTGCCGCTACAGCAATTCTGCTGCCCGGCTGCTTTCAAACAGCCCCCCGGCGACGTACCCTTGCATCTGGAAAACTCTTTTCCCGAGCCTGCTGGCATCGGCCCTGCACGGGTGGCATGAGCGAAATTCTCTTTCATTACTACCGTGTCAACCCGACGACCTGGTTCTATCTGGCGTCGCTGCTGTCGATTGCCGTCTTCTTCAAGTTCAACCGGGTCTGGAGCGTCCGTAATTTCGACCTGGCCGGGCTGATTCTTTTTGCACCAGGCTTGCTCGCCGTCGAGTACGGTGGCTTCAAGGCCAACCTCGATGCCCAGCAACTCGGCTTCGTCTGGCTCTTTGCCGTAACCGGTCTGTTTACGATTCGGATGCTCTGCGACTCGCTGATGGTGCGGCGGCCGCTGCTGGAGCCCAACCTCTCCAGTGGAGGACTGGTCTTCTTGGGACTGTCGCTGCTGGTCTTCCTGCTGGCCAACGTCCTCACCACCCGGCCCGAGCGTGATGACCTCGCCGCCGCAACTACCGCTGCCCGGCTTGAGGAAGGGGACGCTGAAGTCGATGTCGATCAGCTGGCAAGGCTCGGCCCGGGCTATCCCCTGCTCTTCCTGTTACCGCATATCTCCACCCAGCGAATATTTGCCGGTGACACCGATGCAGCACCTGGCCGTGATGCCGAACCACCCGCACGAGTCGTCCATGAGACCACCGCCCGCATCATGGCCATCATTGCTCAGCTCTTAATTGTCGGCGGCATGGTGATGATCGGCTGGCGACACTTTGAAAGCACGAGGCTCGGTATTGCTGCAGCCGTGCTCTATCTTTTAATGCCCTACACCGCCATCATGACCGGCCGGGTCGACCATGCCTTGCCTGGGGCACTCATTATCTGGGCGATTGCCTCTTACCGCCGCCCGTTCATCGCCGGCAGTCTAATCGGTCTGGCGATCGGGACTATCTATTACCCCGTCTTCCTGCTGCCGCTTTGGTGCAGCTTCTATTGGGAACGGGGGGTGCGTCGCTTTACCCTCGGGGTATCCGCCGCCCTCGCTGCTCTGGTCGTCGGCCTCTGGTTTACCTCTCCTTCGCTCGCAGTCTTTGCCGGTCAGCTGCGGCAGATGTTTGGCTGGATCTTCCCCAGTGCCGTCAGCCTCGAGGGTTTCTGGGCGTTTCCAGCCTACGACCCAGTCTTTCGGCTGCCGGTTCTGGCTGGATTTCTGGTGATGATGGCAACACTGGCGATCTGGCCCTCTCCCAAACACCTCGGCACGCTGATGAGTTGCACGGCGGCGGTTCTGCTCGGTAGCCAGTTCTGGAAGGCCCACAATGGCGGCCTGTTCTTGGCCTGGTTCCTGCCGGTCCTGCTGCTGGTGGTCTTCCGGCCAAACCTGGAAAACCGGGTCGCCCTCCGCGTCCTCGACGCGGACTGGTTCCCCAGCCGCCGCCGCCAGCAGGGCCTCCGCGGCGCAGCCTGAGTTTGTTACAAGGCTGTGGGACGCCGTCGCAAACGTGCTGCCCGCCCGGTCGCTTCCGCTCCCGGCTTCCCGTAGCGACGACGTTCACACATGGAAGCCGCCAGGCGGAAGCCGGCGCACCGGCAACACAAGTTGACGCCGTCGCAAACGTGCCGCCTGCCCGGTCGCTTCCACTCCCGGCTTCCCGTAGCGGCGACGTTCACACATGGAAGCCGCCAGGCGGAAGCCGGCGGACCGGCAACACAAGTTGACGCCGTCGCAAACGTGCCGCCTGCCCGGTCGCTTCCGCTCCCGGCTTCCCGTAGCGGCAACGTTCACCCATGGAAGCCGGCGGACCGCCAACACAAGTTGACGCCGTCTCAAACGTGCCGCCCGCCCGGTCGCTTCCGCTCCCGGCTTCCCGTAGCGGCAGATTGCGAAAGCTTCGTGATCGCAGCAAACGCAGCTCTACGGGTCGCGTCTGAGATCGGTCTCAGGGGGTAGCCCCTGTGCGGCCAGCCATTGCCGCCAGGCAGCGACGTTCCAGCTGAAGTTCTCATCGGTCAGCGTCGTGAGTGCCTCAAGCACACTGCGGTTCTGCATGATTGATGTCGCGGCCTTCGGCCCGCCGCCCAGAGCCAGACCGCCGCTCCCTGGCGTAAAGGTGACCGATGTCTTGCCTCCATTGCCGGCTGTCACGGTCGTGTGACTGGTGACAAGCACCGCAATCAGCGGTTCAATTGCCCGAGGGTCTCCTAGTCGGCCCAACGCCGCCGCCGCCCGATTGATCCGGCCATTGTCGGGGCCGGCCAGGGCCGCTATGAGCGGCGGCACCGCCCAGGACGCGTGATGCTCAACCAACTGGTTAGTGGCCGCATGCCGCACCTCACCATCAGGGTGATCGAGCGCGAGCGTGACGAGTGCTCCAACCGCGTCAGGTGTAGCGATGCCGCCGAGAGCCTCGACGTACAGCAGCCGGGCGCGGGCCTGGGGCTCGTTGGCGACGGCAGTAGCGAGTGCCGGCACGGCCAGCGGGTCATCGGTCTGACGAATCTGCTCGGCCACGCTGACAGGATCAGCGCTGCGGTCGAGGTCCCGCCGCAGCCGCTCCAGCCGCTGCCGGGCGGCAACCGCGGCCTGCTTGGCGGCCTCGGCCTGCTCGATCAGGCTGATTTCTTGGGCTGTCCGCCAGCTGCCCCGATAACGCTGGTAGCCAAGCACCGCCATCCGCTGGGCGTGCGGCGAGGCCGACCCGGGCGACTCGGCAGCAACGCGACCAGCTGGAACCACCACGGCAGCCAGCAACAGGCAGCGTAGAATTCGCGGAAAATTCATACCCAGCACTCGCTCAGTCCACTTACGTCAACCATTAAATGCCCCGGGCGGCGTCCTGGATCATCCCGACATAAAAGGAAAACACCCGGAAGACCACCAGCACGATCAGTCCCGCCACCGCCAGCCAGACGCCACCACCAGCCGCCTTGGCCGCCGCTTCAAAGCCCCTGCGAGCATCTTCGGCAAATTGATCGCTGAGTCTCGCGAGAACCTCGGCAGTCGTGCCCGAGGTCTCACCCACGGCCACAGCCTCTACCAGACTCGGCGGAAACCGCCTGCTGGCCCGCAGGGCTTCTGAAAGCGTGTCGCCAGCCAGCAGCCGCCCCTCAATCCAGCGAGGATCAACCGCCAGCCCCGGGGCGACCGATCCGCTCAGTTCCATCAGCCGGCCCGCATCCAGCCCGCCCCCAGCTGCCAGCGAAGCCGCCCGGCTCCAGGCCGCCGCCTCACCCGCCTGGGCGGCCGGTCCGATCAGTGGCAGCCGATCGAGCAGCTGCCGCACCGGCCCGTGGGCCCGCCAACTAAGCAGTAGCAACCGAAAACCGACAACTCCCGCGACGGCCAACCCAGCCAGAATGAGCCCAAAACGAATCAGACCGGGAATGCCAACCAGCCCGAGGCCGAGCAGATCGAACAGCTTCCCCCCCTCAAGCGTGATCATGCCGGCAATCACGATCAACAGTCCCACCACCCCCAGCGCCAGCACAAGCTGGAAGAGTGGCCACGCCAGGCTCGACCGCAATTGCCGCGTTGTCCGGACGCCGTGCTCAATGACTCTGGCCAACTCCCGCAGGGTATCGACATCACGGCCAGTGCGGTCGCCGACGGCTACCATGCCGAGCACCAGGGGCGGAAACAACCCAGTCACGGCAAGTGCCTCGGAGAGCTGGTCGCCTGACTGAAGCGCAATCGTCCCTCGTTCCAGCCGCGGCCGCCACCGAGTTGGCATTCGCCGCACCTCGGCCACCCAGGCCTTGCGGAGATCAAGGCCGGCATTCAGCGTGATCGCCAACCGGCCGAGTAGATCGGCCTGCAGCCGCGCTGGAAGCCGCGGGCGGAACAACTCGGCCCAGCCCCCTTGTGGTTCTGCTTCCATCGCCTGTCTGTCCATCTGGTTGCCGTAGGCCAACTGGTGTCTCTCGCACCGGCGGGCGCATCTGGTAAAACCCGGGCGTTCCTTTACCCACGGTAGGCAGCCCTACCGCCCAGCATTCTCGCACACGACGTCCCGTTCGCCATGCCTGTTCTCTGGCCGACAGTCACGATCGTCGGAGTCGGCCTGATCGGTGGCTCAGCCGGCCTGGCCCTGGCCCGCCGCGGCCTGGCCGAGCGGATTATCGGCGTGGGCCGATCCGCCGGCAGCCTGGCCGTCGCCCGCGACCGGGGGGCCGTGAGCGAGGTGACCACCGATCTGGCCGCCGCCGTGGCCGCCGCCGACTTCGTGCTGGTCGCGACCCGGGTCGGCTTGATCGGATCGCAGCTTGATCAGATCGATGCCGCCGTCCGTCCTGGCACGCCGATCACCGATGCCGGCAGTACCAAGGAATCGATCGTGGCCGCCTGGGAAGCAGTCCGGCCCTCCCGCCGGGGCCGATTTGTCGGCAGCCACCCTTTGGCTGGTAGCCATGAGCGCGGGCCGCAGGCTGCCGATGCCGACCTGTTTTCCGGCCGGCTGGCCGTGCTGACGCCGGTGGCCGAAACTCCGCAGGATGACGTCGAGGCAGTGCGGCAGTTCTGGACTGCCATTGGTGCCGAAACCACCGAACTCAACCCGGCCGATCACGACACCCTGCTGGCAGCTGCCAGCCACACGCCCCACCTGGTGGCCGCGGCACTGGCTGCGGCCACCCCTGCTGCGGCCCGGCCGCTGACTGCCGGCGGCTGGCGGGACACCACCCGGGTGGCCGCCGGCGACCCGGAACTCTGGACCGATATTCTGCTCGACAATGCAGCCGCCGTGGCCGGTCAGCTGGATGCGGTGGCCGCCGGCATTGAGCAACTGCGGCAGGCCATCGCTGCCGGCGACCGCGAGACGCTCATCCGCCTGCTAACTCTTGCCAAGGAAAGCCGTGATGCTCTGGGAAGTTGATGTGCACCTGCGACAGGCGGCCACCGCCGACCTTGCCGCAGCCGGTCGTGACCTCGACCTTGATCTCAGCCACAGCCACATGGCCACCGGCTGGCTGATTGAAGGCGACCTCGACCGACCCGCCGTCGAGCGGCTGGCCACCAAGCTGCTGGCCGATCCGGTCACGGAAGTCTGCCGGCTGGCTGCGGTCGGAGATGCGGGGCTGTTGGCCCCACCCGACCAGAGTGATGCCGCCAGCCTGACCGGCGGCCCGGTGCTGCATGTGCTGCCCAAGCCGGGCGTCACCGACCCTGCCGCTGAGAGTGCTCGGGAGGCGATGGCCCTGCTGGGAATTGAGGCCAGCGCGGTCCGCAGCCTGAAAAAATATTGGCTGCCCGCCGGCATCACCACCGCACAGGCAGAAGAGTTGGCCTGGAAGCGGCTGGCCAGCGATGCCATCCACGATGTCGTCCTTGGTAGCCTGACGATGACGAGCCTGACCGGGGGCGGTCGCTGGCAGCTTGTTCGCGAGACGGTGCCACTGGACGGCCTTGATGATGCCGCCCTTGAAGCCATCAGCCGAGAGCGATGCCTGGCCCTGACGGCGGACGAGTTGCGGGCCGTGCGGGATCACTTTGCCACGCTTGGCCGCCCTCCCTTTGAAATCGAACTGGAGACGATCGCCCAGACCTGGAGCGAGCACTGCTGCCACAAGACCCTCGGCAGCCCGATTGACCATCAGGGGCCCGACGGCCATGCCCGCTTCGACAACCTGCTGAAGGAGACTGTCTTTGCTGCCACGCAGACCGTCCGCGAACGGCTGGGCCCCGACGACTGGTGCGTCAGCGTCTTTCGCGACAACTCCGGCGTGGTCCGGTTTGACGGTGACCACGACATCTGCGTGAAGGTCGAGACCCACAACCATCCCTCGGCAATCGAGCCCTACGGCGGCGCCGCCACCGGCCTGGGCGGCGTCATTCGCGATGTCCTCGGCACCGGCCACGGCGCCAAGCCGCTGGCCAACCTCGACGTCTTTTGCGTTGCGCCGCTCGACACGCCGCCGGAGGCAATTCCCCCCGGTGTCATTCCACCACCACGGCTGCTCGACGGGGTGGTGGCCGGTGTCCGCGACTACGGCAACCGGATGGGTATCCCGACGATTGCTGGCGCGGTCGCCTTCCATCCCGGCTATCTCGGCAACCCACTGGTCTTCTGCGGCACGGTCGGCATCATGCCGCGCGACTCGGCTGACGGCCGCGTCGAGCCGGGCGACCTCGTGGTGGTCGCCGGCGGCCGGACCGGGCGGGACGGTATTCATGGGGCCACCTTTTCGAGCATCGAACTCTCCAGCGACAGCGAGACCGAGTCGGGCGGATCGGTACAGATTGGCCATGCCATCCATGAAAAGACCGTCACCGACTTCGTGCTGGCCGCGGCGGCGGAGCGGCTGTTTCATGCCATCACCGACTGCGGCGCAGGTGGGCTGTCGAGTGCTGTCGGTGAAATGGGGGCTGAACTGGGGGCTGAGGTCGACCTCGACACGGTGCCGCTGAAGTACGCCGGCCTGTCGGCTACCGAAGTCTGGATCTCCGAAGCCCAAGAGCGGATGGTGCTGGCCGTCGCCCCGGCCGACTGGCCCCGGCTGGCCGAGATTGCCCATCAGGAGGGAACCGAAGCGACCGCAATCGGCCGGTTTACTGGCGACGGCCGGCTGGTGCTTCGCTGGGATGGGGAGAGCGTCGGCGACCTCGACTGTCACTTCCTGCACGAGGGCCGGCCCCGGCGGCGGCTCACCTCACGGTACACGCCCCCGGCCGAGACCGAACTGACCTGGTCACTCGAGGGGGCCGACCTCGGCGGCGTGCTGCTCGACCTGCTCGGGGCGGCCGATGTGGCCAGCAAGGAATGGATCATCCGGCAGTACGACCATGAGGTGCAGGGGCAGAGCGTACTCAAACCCCTGCTCGGTCCGGCTGCCGGACCGGCTGACGCCACGGTCATTCGCGGGGCCCTCGGCCGGCCGCGCGGCATTGTGCTGGGCGTCGGCCTGCGGCATCACCTCGGCCCGCTCGATCCCTATCAGATGGCCCTCGGCGGCATCATTGAAGCGGTGGCCAACTGCATTGCTGCCGGGGCCGATCCAGCCCGCATCGCCCTGCTCGATAACTTCTGCTGGGGCGACTGCCGCCGACCGGAGTCGCTCGGCACGCTGGTCGAGGCCTGCCTGGGCTGCCAGGATGCCGCCATTGCGTTGGCAGCGCCGTTTGTCAGCGGCAAGGACAGCCTCAACAACGTCTTCACCTGGACCACCGCCGATGGCCAACAGCAGGAACAGTCGATTCCGCCCACGCTCTTGGCAACGGCGCTCGGCCAGATCACCGATGTCGGCCGCTGCGTTTCGCCCGACCTGAAGCAGCCCGGCAACCGGCTGGCAATCGTCGGCCTGTCGGCTGCCGACCTTGCCGGCAGCCAGTTGGCAGTCCTCGGCCGCGTTGCCGGGGGGCAGGTGCCACAGGTCGACCTGGCTGGCTGCCGGCGGGTCTTTGAAGCCATTCACCGACTGGTCACGCAGCGGTTGCTGCGGGCCTGCCATGATCTCTCCGACGGCGGACTGGCCGTCGCCGTGGCCGAGATGGCCATCGGCAGTGGGCTCGGGGTGAATATCGATCTGGCTGCCGTTCCACTGGCTTCCAGTGCCAGCCCGGCAACCGCCGACGATCTCGCCAGCGTGCTCACGGTGGCTGCCACCGAGACGCCCGGCCGATTCCTCTGCGAGGTTGCCGAGGCGGACGCTGCCGCCTTTGCCGCGGCCTGTGGCGACCTGGCCTGGGCCTGGCTGGGCCAGGTGACAGATGCCGGACGGCTGACCCTCACGGCAGCTGAGACGGTCGTCGCTGACATTCCTGTTGCTGCCCTCGATGCTTCCTGGCGGGCCCCCAGCCGGGCCCACACCGGCGCATACGGCTGAGCAGGTTCCTTCCCCTTCCTTTTCGTTCCGTTCGCAGACTGGTTCCTCGCATGCTTGCTCCCCGCGCCCTTGTCCTTCGTGGCCCCGGCACCAACTGTGACCATGAAACCGCCCACGCCTTCGAACGGGCCGGTGGCCTCAGCCGCCGCATCCATGTTCAGGCCCTCGCCGAGAAGCCGGCAGTGCTCGATGACGTGCAGATTTTCTGCATTCCCGGAGGCTTCTCCTACGGCGACGACATCGCCAGCGGCCGCATCCTGGCCCTCGAGCTGAGCCAGCGACTAGGCGATGCCCTCCGAAAGTTCCACGACCGCGGCGGGCTGATCCTGGGCATCTGCAATGGATTTCAGGTCTTGCTGCAGACAGGTCTGTTGCTGGCCGAGCCTGCCCCTGGCAGCAGCCGACAGGCGACGTTGGCCCACAACAACTCGGGGCGGTTTGTCGACTGCTGGGTGCAGCTGCAGGCCACGCCGGGCCGCTGCGTGTTCCTGCAGGGGCTGAGCCGGTTTGAGCTGCCGGTGGCCCACGCCGAGGGCCGGTTCGTGACGACCACCGAGGCGACCCTCGAGGCACTCGATCGAGCGGGCCAGCTGGTGCTGCAGTATGCAGACGACGACGCCGGGCGGCCCACGAACCCGAACGGCTCCGTCCGCGACGTCGCCGGCGTCTGCGACCCCACGGGCCGCATTCTTGGCCTGATGCCCCACCCTGAGCGGTTTATCGAAGCAACCCAGCATCCGGCCTGGATGGGCCGGCTCGACCCCACCGCCGAGGCAGCCGGCCTGATGCTGTTCCGAAATGCCATCCGGGCCGCCAGCGGAGATGCAGGTTGACCCCGGGCAGCTGGTCGACCTATTTTCCTGCCCGCTATCGTTGCTCCGCCCTCTGGCCGTCGGACGCCCAATGCTGCCGCGTCACCATCCGCCCTGCCGTTCCTCCGGCCCATGCTGGTCGTTGCTGACCATCGCTCTGGCCGGCGTCTGGGCAGCCAGCGGCTGCCAGTTGCCTTCAGCAGTGGGCTGGCTGGACGTGTCGACGGCGCTGTCGGACCAAACGCTTGCCGACACGAATGACGGCCAACGCGACGGAGACAGCCGGCTGAAGACCATGCCGCTGGAGCTGACCTTCGTGCGGTATGCCGAGGACGACGCCGCACTCAGGACTGATCTCTGGAACCTGGTCGATGAACAGTTTCTACCGGGTGATCTGCGGCATCGGCTGGCCAGCAACGGTCTGCGGGTTGGGCTGATTCGGGGACTCATTCCGCCGGAGTTATCCGAACGGCTGACCCCAACGGCCGATGCAACCAGTCCTGAGCCGGCTGACAGTCCGCTGGCGACCGACCGGGCGGTGGTCCGGCGGGTGGTGCAGACCCTGGCAGGACAGTCCAACGAAATTGTGGTCACTCCCCGCGTTGACGAGCTGGTGCTTTTGGAGCGGGAGAGCCGATCGGCTACAGAAGCGTTGTCTGGGCACACCTATCGGGCCGCCAGCGCAATCTTCGACGTGCGGGTCACACCAGCGGCTGACGGTGGGACAGAACTGGAACTGCTGCCACTGATCCGGCACGGGGCGGTTGAACGAAACTGGGTCGGCGACGACGGCGCCTTCCGGCTTGAGGCTGGCCAACAGCGAACAGTACTGGACCGACTGGTGCTCAACCTGCTGCTGCCCGTGGATGGTACGTTGATCATCTCTTGCGTCGGTGAGCCTTCGTCGGCGATTGGCGATGCATTCTTCCGCGACCCACGAGGCCGGCATGATGGCTGCCGGCTGCTGGTCATCCGGATGCTGGCCCGGACGACCGACCCGATGTTCGCCACCGTGGCTGGCGACTGAGAAGCTGGGCAAGCCTGGGGGGGCGAGCGGCTGACTTTACGACGGGTTGGTCCTGACGTGCCTGTTATGCCGATTCACCCAGAAGGAGTCGGTGGCTTTCGTCCTGCGGACGGCGGGCTGGCCGGCCCCGAATTTTGACAGCCTGCAGCGGGAATGTTTCCTCAAGCTGGCCAGCGCTGCCGTTGATTCTGCGGGCAATGATATGAGCACCACAGCCACTACGAAAAACAATGGACGAAAGCATCGCCCAAAGGCTTCAACCGTGTTTGCCGCCGCCTTCCTGGCGGGTGCCGCGGCCGCAGTGGGTGTGAATCGAGCCTTCGATGTTCACCTTGCCCAATCGGTGCCCCAGGTTGAGAGTGAACCGATCTTCGTGGCGATCCGCTCGCTGCCGAAGGGTGCACCCGTCACGATCTATGACGTTGCACTGCGAGAGTGGCCCAAGGCCATGCTGCCCTCGACCGCGCTCCGAGCAAACACCAGCTTTGACAATCTGGTGCTCCGGCACCCGCTCCAGGAGGGCCAGCCGATTCTGTCGCTGCAGTTGGCTCAAGTGAGCCCCGAGCCGACTGCCCAGCTTGCTGCCACAACCCCAAGCCCAGTTGAGCCCGAACGAGTTGTGCAATCAGCTCCGCTCATGCCTGCGCCCGCGTTCGTCCCGTACGAGGCGGCAACACCGATTCCGGCACCCGCGACAACCGAGCAGCCACAGGCCACAGCCACCCCAGCGGATTCCGCGGAGCTGGCAGAAACCGAGCCGACAGGAGCCGAGCCAGCGGTGCGAGTGACGCCGGAACCTGCATCAGTTGCCGAGGCTGAAGCACCTGAGCCGGAGACCATGGCCACTCGCGTGACGACTGACACGCCGAAGGTCACTGAAGCGACCGAAACCGGTCCGAACCCTCCTAAACCGATGGAAGTGGCCAACGTCGATCCCATGCCGGAACCAGCCACAACCGTCGCGGCAGCAGAAGCGAGTGTTGAGCCATCAATGGGTGAGCCGGCACCAGCAGAACAGGTCGCACCGCCCGCTCCCGCCCAAATGGCTGCAACGGTTGCCGCAGCTGAACCAACACCCGCTCCTGCCGAAGCAACAATTGAGGAGCCGGCCGCTGCTTCGGCAGCCAGCGTTGCCGAGGACAACGAGCAGCCAGCTGAGCCAACCCTAGCCAGCACCAATCAGCCAACCTCGGGAACGCCGGCGGTCGAGCCAGTCGATGTGACAGCAGCCGTACTGGCAGAGGCTGCCGCCCGACAGGCAGAGGCTGCTAGTGCCGCAGACGAGCCGGCAATCATGTTGGAATCGCCAACGCCGGAAACGACTGCCAACTCAACGACCAGCCCCATTTCACAGGACAAACCAGCGGCTACCGTTCGTCCGACACCGGCCAGCCAGCAGGTGATGCGATACCTCGTGGTACCTGAGCGGATCGCCCTGCAGGTCGATCATGCGTTCACCCGGCCGCAGCCCCCGGCAGCCGTCAAACCACAAGCTCAGCGGCCAAATAATCAAAGCCAGGGAGTCCGTCGGCTGCCCGAGGCATCAACCACCGCCAGCCGCACCCGTAGCAACCAGTCAGCTACGACGCAGCGCAGCAATCAGGGTGGCAACCGCCAGCCAACTGAACAGTTGCAGGCAGCCGCTGGCAAGATCCCACAGGCACCCTCCCGACAGCAGCTGGCCAGCCGCGTTGAACAACAGGCCGCCACCGATCAGGACGATGCCAACGAGCCCATTCTGAAGTCGCTGTTTCCCAAGCTCTCAGCTGGCCTGACTGCAATGGGCCAGGAATGGCGTGAATTTCGGGACGGCACTCGCCAGCCAGCCGCCAACCAGGACCGAGCAGCAGGTCCCGCCAAGACGAGCAGTTCCCAGCGATCAGCGGCTCGTCCGCAACAATCACGCTAGTTGAGCAGCGAAACGCTAGCCGACGGGCCGCCGCCGGATGACTGCTAGACCGCCGGCAACTCCGACGATAGCTCCCACTGCACCAAGGCCAGCCAGGGCAAAAGCCATCCCCCGGCGGAGGAACGTCTGCTGGGCGAACAGCTTTTCGATCACCATCTGTGGGCGGGAAACAGTGGTGGTGGAGAAGTGATTTTTCCAGGCTTCGTAAATCTGGGAGTCGGTCTGCAGCGCGACGTTCTGACGAATCGCCTCAGGGTCTACCGGTGATTCGATGGTTCGTCCCAGCCAAGCTGCCGCCCCCCACGACACGAACGCGACCAGCCCGCCAGCCAGCAACATGCCTTGAGCAGGCCCCCAACCCCGCCGGGATCGCGGAGCTGCTTCCTGGGCGAGCGGCAAACGACTAAGTTCCCGCAATTTGGGGACATTGACCGCCGTTTGACAGTTAGTGCAGACGACCTGCCCGCCCGCCTGCCCGCCACTGACTGCGATTTCCGCCCCGCACGGACATGCCAGCAGATGTTTTTTCACGATTCCGCTTCCCTCCTGAGTCCCCGTTAGCCCGCCGCTGCGATCACCTAGTTTGGTCTATTTTCGACGCAGGGACTCTCTGAAAACCCGAGTACGACAGGGCCACCAGCGAACCGGCCTTTGGCAGCAAACCAATTTTGCCACCTGCTAAAGCCGGTTCCGTCCCACTGTTTTACCACCGGAGCTGGCACGATCACTATTTTGTGCGCCTTTTGACAGCAGAAAAGTTGGCTTCTTGCCGCTTGCGGCGGCATACTCAGACAGCGGCGCGGCGGCCACCGCTCACTTGCCCGAAAAACTCGTCCCCACACCTCCTCCAGCTCGTCCCGAACCGGTCGCCTACGGTGCCGGCAACGGTCTCCTCGCCCTTGGGCGTTGAACCCGACCGGTTACCCGATCCTCCCAGGCCTCCTGGCCCCGCAGAAATCGTTGCTTTTTTCCCCCACTGGACTTGTCCGCGACTTGAATCACACTGTCGGTCACGCGAATGATGGTTGCATCAGTCGCAGTCTTTGGCGTCCACCGCTGCCGGTCGGCCAAAGGCGAATGTCCTCCCCAGCCCGCTTGTCCCTCCCCACGATCGATCACCATTGATTTGCTGCCATAACTGACGACCGGCGAAACACCGCACCAGCAACCGCAGCCAACCAGTTTTTGTTTTCTAGACCGCAGGAAACCGAAGGAGTTCTGCCTTGTACGATTCGCTCTTGGACGAACTTGAAGATGACGTGGTCAGCCGCCCCCAAGAAGTTGAGGAACTTGGCAACAAAGTTTCTGACGATGAAGAGGCTGACGCACTTCTCGAACGTGACGTTGATGGAGCGAATCTTGACGAGTCGGACAACGACGCTGAAATAACCGCCGAAGAGACTGGCACGAAAGCCAAAGCTTCTGCCGATTCGGACACAAATGACAATGACAACGATGACACTCTGACCGAGCAGGTCGAGAACTGGTCAGACGATCCCGTGCGGATGTATCTGACCCAGATGGGTGAGATCCCATTGCTCACTCGTGCCCAAGAGATCTATCTCGCCAGGCAGATTGAAACAACGCGGGCTCAGTTCCGCGGCAAACTCCTGGAGTGCGAGTATGTCTGCCTGAACGCCTACAAGGTACTGGCCCGAGTCCATCGCGGAGAACTCCCGTTCGACCGCACGGTGCAGGTCTCGGTAACGGACCGATTGGAGAAGGAACAGATTCTTGGGCGGTTGCCGCACAATCTGCGGACGCTTGAAGTACTGATCAAACAGAACAAGGCCGATTATCGCACTGCCCTTTCAAAGCGGGCCAAGATGGGCGAGCGTCGCCTGGCTTGGGCCCGACTTGGCCGCCGCCGCAAACGGTGCGTCCGCCTGATCGAGGAACTTGGCCTCCGCACCCAGCGGATTGAGGCGATGATTCCGACCCTGAATGGTTTCGTGAGTCGGCTCAAGGAATTGAAAACCAAGATCGACGCCCACAAGCGAACCAAGCAGCCCCCCTCGGCCCGTCAGCAACTGGTGGACGAATACCGGGCTATTCTCAAGGCCTGCCAGGAGACGCCTCGCAGTCTGAAGCGTCGCATGAATGAGATCAATGAAATCTTCGCTCGATACCAAAAGGCCAAGCGAGGGCTTTCCGAGGGCAATCTGCGATTGGTGGTTTCGATCGCCAAAAAATATCGTAATCGTGGGCTGTCGTTCCTCGACCTGATTCAGGAAGGAAATGCCGGCCTGATGCGGGCTGTCGACAAGTTCGAATACCGCCGCGGCTTCAAGTTCTGCACCTACGCCACCTGGTGGATTCGGCAGGCGATCACCCGGGCGGTGGCCGACCAGAGCCGGACCATTCGGATTCCGGTCCACATGGTCGAGACGATGAGCCGTGTCCGGAACGTGGCCCGCCAGTTGCTGCAGGAGTACGGCCGCGAGCCGACGATCGAAGAGATCGCCGCTCGGGCCGGCACCCCGGTTGACGAGACCCGACGGGTGACGGCGATGAGCCGCTATCCCATCAGCCTCGATCGGCCGGTGGGCAACAGCGAGGACAGCCACTTCGGTGACCTGTTGCCAGACACTGGTGCAGAAAACCCAGCCGTCGGCGCAGCTCAGGAGATGCTCCGCAACCGGATCAGCAAGGTGCTCAAAAGCCTGTCGTACCGTGAACGAGAGATCATCAAACTCCGTTATGGACTCGGCGACGGCTACAGCTACACCCTGGAAGAAGTGGGCCACATCTTCAAGGTAACCCGCGAACGGATCAGACAGATCGAAGCCAAGGCAGTCCGCAAACTGCAGGCCCCAGCCCGCAGCGAAGAGTTGTCAGGCTTCCTTGACTGATTTCCCGGACAACGCCGACCTTCCGTCGGCTTTTCCTCGGGGTCGATGGCTGCGATGTGGGTTGTAAAAAGCGCTGCGTCAGACGTGCTGCCGGTCCGGTCGCTTCCGCTCCCGGCTTCCACTCCGCGGTTTCCACTTCTCGGCTTCTACTCCAGGCTTCTACTCCAGGCTTCCACTTCTCGGTTTCCACTTCCCGGCTTCCGCACTTGCAACATCGTTGACGAGCGAGGGGGTGCCCATGCCCACGAGCGAGCTACGGAAGCGAGCGAAGCCAGGATGGCGAAGCGAAGCGGACGTGCAGTGAACGAAGGCCTGGATGGCCTGAGTGAACGTCTAGCGAGTGGGCGTGGGCACCCCCGAGCGGTGGCTGCTGACTGATTTCCCGGAAAACGCCGACCTCCCACTGCAACAAGACAAGGCTGAGCGGCTGATTTATACTGAGCCGCTTCGTCAGCATTCACTCAGGAGCCCGCCGATGTTTCGCCCCATCGCTATCCTCACCGTTGCCGCCGCCGCCAGCCTTGCCACCGCAGCCGAACCAGCGGCGTTTCCCCGGACTACCATTGACCTTGGCACTGTCGTGAGCGACCTCGAGACCTCGGTCCGCTTTTACACCGAAGGCGTCGGCTTTCAGGAACTCAAGGGGTTCGATGTCTCGGCCGACATCGCCGGAGCCGCCGGTCTGACCGACGACAAGCCCCTCAGCATCCGCGTGCTCGTGCTTGGTGAAGGGCCCACCGCCACCAAACTCAAACTGATGCAGGTGGCTGGCACAAAACCCCGAACGGGCGATAACACCTTCATTCATTCTCATACGGGGTTTCGCTACCTGACCATTATGGTGGCTGACACCGCCGCTGCCCTCGCCCGACTGGAAAAGATCGGCGTGAAGCCACTGGCCAAGTCCCCTGTCACCCTGCCGGAAAAGCTGGCCCCAGGGATGTCGCTGACGTGCGTCAAAGACCCCGACGGCAATCTGGTAGAGCTGATCGGGCCAACACCGTAAGGGATGGCTCTCTGCGTCAGCTCGCCTTTGTCGGGATGATGCCCGCTTGCTCCAACCAGGTGATCACCTGCCCGGCAAGTTCAGGCGGGGTCCCGGCGGTCGAGTCGACCACCAGTTCAGCTGCCGTCGGCTCTTCGTAGGGATCATCGATGCCGGTGAAGCCCTTGATCTCACCAGCCCGGGCTTTCTTGTAGAGGCCCTTGGGATCTCTCCCCTCACAGACGGCGAGCGGGGCCTTGACGAAGACCTCAATGAAATCCCCCTGCGGTAGCATGGCCCGAACAGCGTCACGGTCACGGCGGTAGGGGCTGATGAAAGCGGTCAGCGTGATGATGCCGGCCTGCACGAAAAGCTCGGCGACTGCCCCGATGCGGCGAATGTTTTCAGTCCGGTCCTCCGGGCCAAAGCCCAACCCAAACCGCTCGGCAAAGGCCGCTCCATAATGAGGTTCAAGCAGGGCCGGTGACGCCGTCAGGCCATGGCGGACGTTGTCGCCGTCAAGCACAAAGCTGCGGTGGCCGAGGGCGTGCAGTTGGCTGTCGACCGCATTGGCCAGGGTGCTTTTGCCGCAACCCGACAGACCAGTGAACCAGACCACGCAGCCACGATGACCAGCGGTCTCCTCCCGGTCAGAACGGCTCACCGAGCTCGCATGCCAACGCACATCGACCAGCTCGCGGTCGGCCGGTGTCGGGCCACCTGTCGAAGACTGAGGATCAGCTGCCATCAAGAATCCTTTCTCTCAAGTCGATTCATCAGGGCCGGCCCGCGTTGCAAGCGAGTGAGGGGCCTACCAGCCACCAAGCTCAACTGTTTGGCTGAACCGAGCGGCCGTGCCGTCAGGCTGGCGTCGCTCGACCAATAGCTTGACCGTCTCACCGGGCCCGTGCTGACCGATCAGCTCGGTACAGGCATTGAAGTCGGGCACCGGCCGCCCGTTGATTTCAACGATGATGTCCTGCGGGCGGAGGCCAGCTTTGTCAGCGGCTGAGCCGGCCTGCACACCACTGATCAGGCACTGGCCTATGAGCGGGGCGCCGGCGATGCCCAGCTTGCCACCCTTGCGAACATCGATTTCAGTGCCAGGCAGCCGTCGCTGAAGATCCGCGACAACCTCATCCGAGAAGCCGGTGCCAAACAGATCAATCCGTTCGACCCGCCGGAGTCGACTGAGGGTAGTCGCATCTTTCTCATCCAACCGCACGCCATGAAAACTCACGTATGTGAGTTGCCGCAGCCGGGTCAGTAGCCGCAGGGCCCGACTGTCTCCCCGCCAGTCCTCATCAATCTCGACCCGCAGGCCAAAGGGGCCGGCCTCATCAAATGTCGCCCCAAGTTGCTCAAGCATCGTGCGGGCCGAGACTGCTTGGGTCGCGTCATGGAAGTCGAGTGCTACCTCAGCCCGCTGGGAGATGGCCAGATCGTCTTGACTGGCAAGCTGTTCGAGGCCCGCTTCGGCTGCGGTGGCCAGGTCGTCCTCGTCGCGGCCGAGGAACTGCCGCAGAATATCGACCGCCCGTAGGGCACGTTCGGGGTCAGGGGCAGCCGCTGCCGCCACCAGCGGCTCGACCGCAGCTGCTCCCGACGCGACCAGCTGCTGCGAGGCCGCCTCGCGAGCGGCAAACTGTTCGTCGCCCAGTTGCTCGATGGCATTGGCGATGGCGGTGTCTGGGTCGGCAGCCGCGGCCGATAGCATCCCCGCAACCGCCAAAGCCCCCCCAATCATCCCCACGGCAGCAAGCCGGTGGCATTCGCGCTGAAACCGACACTGGACCATAGGGGCGTTGAGGCAAGAGCTGAGGGAAACGAAACCGGCAGGCAGAGGCCTGCACCAATTCAACTATATCACCCCAGCGGGTGTCGCTCGCGGCCAGTTTGGGCGGGCTACACTTGAATCTGCCGTCCTTTCCCCCGGGGCACACCCGATGCAGCTGCCGATTCTCGACACCCCCGCCCCCGTCAGTACTCCGCTGCCGATACACCCCGATGATCTCGCCGCCCGCGGCTGGGATGCGGTCGACGTGGTCTTCGTGACGGGTGACGCCTATGTCGACCATCCCAGCTTTGCCAACGGTCTGCTGGCCCGGCTGCTGGAGTCGGCCGGCTTCCGGGTGGCGGTGCTGGCCCAGCCTGACTGGCGGAGTTGTGACGCCTGGCGGCAGTTTGGCCGGCCACGGCTCTTCTTTGCCGTGTCGGCCGGCAACATGGACTCAATGATCAACCACTACACGGCCAATCGGAAGGTCCGCAACGACGACGCCTATTCCCCGGACGGGCAGATGGGCCGGCGGCCCGACCGAGCCACCCTCGCGTACTGCCAGCGGGCCCGCGAGGCCTTTCCGGGCACTCCGGTGGTGGCCGGCGGCGTGGAGGCCAGTCTGCGGCGGATCGCCCACTATGACTACTGGAGCGACACAGTACGGCGGTCGATCCTGCTTGATGCCAAAGCCGACCTGGTCGCCTTCGGGATGGGCGAGCGGACGATTCTGGATATTGCTCGGGGGCTGGCTGCCGGCAGGACGGTCCGCGAGCTGCGGGACCTTCGTGGTGTCGCCTATCGGCTGGGGGCGAGCGAGCCGGTGCCGGCTGATGCCCAAACCCGTGAGTTGCCCGTCTTCGAGGCAGTGAAGACCGACCCCCTCGCCTTCTGTGAAATGACCCGGATCGCCCACCTTGAAACCAATCCGCACAACGCCAAGCGGCTGGTACAGCGACATGGCCGGGAGGCCGTGGTGGTTAATCCACCGGCACTGCCATTGGACGAACCGGAGATGGACCGGGTCTATGCCCTGCCCTTCACCCGCCGACCACATCCGCGGTATGGCACGGCCCGGATCCCGGCCTTTGAGGTGGTCCGCGACAGCGTCCAGATCATGCGAGGCTGTTTCGGCGGCTGCACCTTCTGTTCGATCACCGCCCATGAGGGCCGGATCATTCCGAGCCGTTCCAAAGAATCGATCGTCGCCGAGGTTCGCCAGCTTGCGGCCCAGCCCGACTTCAAGGGCACCGTCTCCGACATCGGCGGGCCGACGGCCAACATGTATCAAATGCGGTGCAGCCGGCCGGAGGTTGAAGCAAAGTGCCGCCGGCTCTCCTGCGTGCATCCCACCGTCTGCAAGCTGCTAGGGACCGACCACGGGCCGCTGAAGCAGGTGATGCGGGAGACCCGCGAGGTTCCCGGTGTGAAGCGGGTGCTGGTCGCCAGCGGTGTGCGAATGGACTTGGCCCGCCGCGACCCTGAATATCTTGCCGAACTGGCGGCCCACCATGTCGGTGGCCACCTCAAGGTGGCGCCGGAGCACACCGACCCTGGCGTGCTTGACCTGATGAAGAAGCCACCGGCGAACGACTATCTGGAGTT
>Ga0114919_10001411_pt1 | contig 19205 bp, 21 predicted proteins | sample BlataG_FD_88682 | JGI IMG/M metagenome (GOLD analysis project Ga0114919, IMG submission 88682) | Deep subsurface microbial communities from Black Sea to uncover new lineages of life (NeLLi) - Black_00105 metaG | ecosystem: Environmental > Aquatic > Marine > Oceanic > Sediment | place: Atlantic... | reverse complement strand
GGGGGGGGGGGGGGGAGGGCTTGTCTAAGCTCAGTAGGACAGTGGTGCTGACATTTTCCCTATTGAATACCAGAAGGATGTGATAACTCGGTACATATGTGACCCTTTCTTCCTTCTTCTTCTTTTTCTTCTTTATTTTGTTCTGTCTCTCTGATCATTCCCTCTACGTCGCTTCATGATGAAGAAACGGTAGGGGGGTTACGATTTTGTCTCTGGTGGTATCCCCAGGGTTGCCAATACTAAACTAATAATTGAAAGGATATGGTGCATCAAACGAAATGTGGAACTGCTTTAAAAAATAGTTATAGTTATTTCCAAAAATCAGGAAAGGGGAATCAAAGCTGAATGTATGTTTAGTCTTCTTATATTTCATTTACCGCTACTGTTGGGGACTTTATTGATGGACCAGTTGTGAACATTTTTATATACATATCGGTATATGTGTGTTTTAGATTAGATTATGTTGTAAATGTATCTTGTATGTAGTTTCGTGTAAGATGATGATTTTGTCAATATGAGACTGACCCTTGATATAAAAGGGAGGAGAAGGCATCCGAGTCAGTGAGAGAGACGTTGATGTCTGGGCGGCGAAAAGAGGAAGGGAGGGAAAAAAATGGAAAGCGAAGGTTAAAAGTAAGAATAGTCTCGTTAATCTTGATTGATCGGAAACAGTGCGCGTATTGCCGTTTAGCGTGGCCTGTGTTGTCTACTCGTAACCAGGGGTTTCGGTTATAGAAGGGATTCCATTCTTCATTCATAAGTTTTGACTTCCACGCTTAAAGCGATACCTTGATAATGAGCCTCATAGCGAAGCACATCCTCAACAAATCATCCATCCTATCAAAACTGGCTCCCGCTACCTACGCTGCCTTCAACGACAATGTCACCGCCCAGATCAACCAGCAACAGCTCCGCTTTGCAGGGTCTCATGCCGAAAACACTAACACCTTCATCAAAGAAGCCCTTGAGCATCTTGAATACCCAGAACGCCTCCAAAAGCTCCTCCTCACACCTGAAAGAGAGGTCACAGTAGAGCTCGCCATCCTTAAAGACAACGGAGAAGTGGAAACTTTCAAGGCTTACCGTGTCCAGCATGAAAACAGCCGTGGCCCTTTTAAGGGTGGCCTCCGCTACCACCCTGCTGTTGATCTTGACGATGTCAGATCCCTGGCCTCTCTGATGACCTGGAAGACTGCCGTTATGGACATCCCCTTTGGGGGGGCCAAGGGCGGGGTCACCGTGGACCCAAGCACCTTGTCAGAGAGGGAGCTGGAAATTCTCACCCGTAAGCTGGTCCAAGCAATGAGACCAATATTGGGGACGTATGAAGACATCCCTGCACCTGATATGAACACTGGAGCAAGAGAAATGGCCTGGATATTTGATGAGTATACTAAATTTGCTGGATTTTCTCCTGGAATTGTGACTGGTAAGCCGGTGTGGTTGCATGGCAGTTTGGGGAGGGAAGCAGCCACTGGTCGTGGTACTGCAATTGCCATCAGGGAGCTGCTTAAAGCTTTAAAAATGGGCGAAATTAAAGGGAAATCATTTGTTATCCAGGGGTTTGGTAATGTAGGTTCTTGGGCAGCCAAGATACTGCACGACCAAGGCGGCAGAATTATCGCTGTTGCCGATGCATTCGGCGCCATTGCCAATGAAAAAGGCTTGGACATTAACGCTCTCAGAGATCATATTAAGGATGGACGCGCCCTGTCCACCTACCCAGATGCAGTCGCCATTCCCACAGAGAATATTCTCACAGTACCATGCGATGTTTTAATCCCGGCGGCCTTGGGTGGCGTCATCACCAAGGACAATGCAGAACACATCCAATGCAAGGTGCTGATAGAAGCAGCCAATGGCCCCACCACACCTGAAGCAGACCACATTCTCAGAAAGAGAGGTATAGTGGCACTTCCTGATATTTACACCAATGGAGGAGGAGTGACTGTCTCATTCTTTGAGTGGGTGCAGAATTTGCAGAATTTCAAGTGGAGTGAGGAGGAGGTGAATGAGAAGCTGGACAAAGTGATGACTGAGGCGTTTGCTGGAATTTGGGAGGTTCATGAGAAGAATAAATTGCCTTTGAGAACGGCTGCCTTTGTAGTGGCTTTGCAGAGGGTGACGCGTGCTAGAGTGCATCGTGGTTTTGATTAAAAGAGGAAGAGAAAGAAAGAGAAATAGTAATGATGTATATATTAAAGGCCAGTTGTATACCTACCTACCTAAAATGATATTCCCCCATCTCGTAATAATAAGAATGAAAGTAACACAGTAATTCTAATCACAATACATGTATAGACATTTAGATCACAGATTGTTTTAGTCTTCACCACTGCTACTGCTTCCATAGCCTCCCAGCAAGCCACCCAACCCAACACCACCAGGCCGCTCCTTTGGATCCTCCTTTTGCTGTTGCTGCTCAGTGACAACCTTGGCCTTTTTATTTACTGCCACAGCTGCTGATTTAACTGCAAACTTGGGCAAGGCTGGTTTACTACTGAGAAAATCATCCTTGTTTCGTTGTTGTTGCTGCTGCTGCTGCTGCTGCTGCTGCCGCTGTGTGTGTGTTTTATGCACACCTGAAGGCTCTCTCTCCTTTTTCTTATCATCATCATCGTCATCGTCACTAGATGATAACCGTCGAACAAAACCTGCCTTGGCCAATAACATCTGCTGGAGAGCTGCTGCCTCTTCCTCATCCAAATCTTCCTCCTCTCCATCACCACCACCGCCACCTGCTGCCGCCTCCCTCCTCAGTGCTGCCAAAGCAGCGTCTGGTCCTAATGTAGCATGTGATGCTTTGATAGCTCTCATATCATCTAATGCAGCCATTATATCCATCTCCCTCTTACTATCCAATGCCCTATTTTCCAATGCCTTGATGGCATTCCCTTTTTCCTCGTCCTCTTTCGCCACCACTGCGGCCTCCTTTGTCTCTTCCTGGTCCTTCCATAATTCATAATTCCTAGTAGCACCACCCTCTACTATATAATCAGCATTCTTAGGGTCGGTTTTGAGAGCGAATTCAGCCGAGCATTGGGAACATCGGAAGTAGAATCGGAAGATTTTAATGCCGAGGTAGCGTTCTCCCTGGACGTCCTCCATACGAGTGTTGAATTTGGTGCCTTTGTACATGAAATTGCTGCAAGTGTTGCATTGGACGCTCATCGGTAACATCATGCGAACTTTCATTTGTCTCTCTTCAGTCCTGACTCTCTTGCCCTTGGGGACTTTGGAAGGGTCGAAGTCTGTGTGGAAAATGATGAGATGGAGGAGGGACGGTGAGCGGTGGATTGATTGTTTGGAAAAGGGGGAACTGATGGTGAGGATTTTATCCCTATAGGATGAAGAAACGTACCTGGTGGGTAGTATTTGTTAATAACTTTGCGTTCACCCATGCTGTCTCCTGTATTTTGAAAGTAATTTCGAGATTCTGTGAACTATGTTGTAAATGTTCACTAAAATGAGCTTTGAATGTATAGTACAACTTCGTTGTGCCTTTATTATGGTCTTGTGTCGATGCTGCAAGTATTATATCTACCAAATTTAATCAACTGGGAGCGAGATGCCTCTGTGTTTTCACTGCCAACGACCGAATTGGCGAGCCAGCCCGGTATGTCCTGACTGCTCAGTGATATGGAGTTGAGTAACTTCGTCCAATGTTTGGTCATTCTGCCTATGATAAGTACATGTTGAAGTACCAGCCTTATGGTGTTTACATACATTATTACTGCCAAGTGGCAAGTGCTAAGGGAGCTGGGAGACTCTAGGAGAACGAGTCGGCGGTCGTGCCAGCTGGCAGCCAGTTGCATTGATTCCTAGGTATGAAAACATGCATTGCTAGAAAGGCATCATAACATCATCAATTTTTGAAGAAAAATTCAACCAATCCTCATTGAAATTAAAGCCAGAAGCCACGTAGAGGTTTCTCAAACACTTTTGCATCACCTTTTCTAAAAAACTCGTTACTACTGGTTTGGTGATCGAGCGGGGAAACTATGATACAGCTCAACAGTAATCATGTCCAAACTAGAATGCAAGGCGTCGTCGATGTTCGTTGCAAACCATCCTCATGCAAATCCCATCTGGCCATTTCTAAATTCGAAAGAACGCACCCTTTCGGACAGCAGCTGAACAAAATCTCTTCAACACCATACACCGTCAAGCTGCAAAAGAATTCCCCAGTTGTTTGCGCTGCTGCAGCTGCTACAACTCATGAATTGATTGTCCAGCCCGTCAAGGTGATTGAAGGCCACGTCAAGCTCCCTGGCTCCAAGTCCCTCTCCAACCGTATCCTCCTCCTCGCTGCACTTGCCGAAGGAACCACTGTTGTAGAAAATATCCTTGACTCTGAGGACATCCGTTTCATGGTCGGCGCTTTGAAAGACCTCGGCATCAAACTCCACGAAGATTGGGCCAATGATCGCATCACCGTCGAAGGCTGCGGTGGCCGTTTCCCTTCTTCTGGAGGCACACTCTTCCTGGGTAATGCAGGCACTGCCATGCGTCCCCTCACTGCAGCAGTAGCAGCTGCAGGACGTGGAGACTTCATGCTCGATGGTGTCGCCCGTATGAGAGAGCGTCCAATTCAAGATCTCGTCGACGGACTTGTCCAGCTAGGGGTCAAAGCAGAGTGTACCATGGGCACCGGCTGCCCTCCAGTTGCAGTCAAAGCAGAAGGCCTACCATCAGGAAGAGTAGAACTCAGTGGTAAGGTCAGCTCACAATACCTGACAGCCCTGTTGATGGCAGCTCCACTCGCCACTGGTACCGAAGGCATCGAAATCGTCATCATCGACGAACTAGTATCTCAACCATACGTCGACATGACTGTCAAGTTGATGGAAAGATTCGGGGTCAAAGTCAACCGTCTAGATGGACTACAGAGAATGCACATTCCCCCTGGTCAAACTTACATGTCACCAGGGTCAGCCTATGTAGAAGGAGATGCCAGCAGTGCATCCTACTTCTTGGCAGGCGCCACCATGACGGGAGGCACTATCACAGTGGAAGGCTGCGGGAGTGACAGTCTCCAAGGGGACGTGAGATTTGCTGAAGTAATGGGTCTCATGGGAGCAAAAGTAGAATGGAAACCGTATTCAATCACGATTACAGGCCCTCCTCGAGGTCAATTGAAGGCCGTTGATCACAATTGCAATGACATTCCCGATGCCGCCATGACACTAGCAGTAGCTGCACTCCTGGCTGATGGCACTACTGCAATTAGGGATGTCTACAACTGGAGAGTTAAGGAAACAGAAAGAATGAAGGCCATTGTAGCAGAGCTGGGGAAACTGGGTGCTGATGTTGAAGAGGGGCATGATTATTGTGTGATCAAGCCACCAAAGGGAGGGAAAGTAAAGAGTGGGGTAGCTATTGAGACATATGATGATCATAGGATGGCCATGGCTTTCAGTTTAGTGGCGTGTACTGGCGTACCGGTCAAGATATTGGATCCTGGGTGCACAAGGAAGACGTTCCCTACGTATTTTGATGTGTTTGAGTCTGTTGCCAAACACTAGAAAAAGTATATAGTGATATCAGTAGTAGTGGTGATGATGATAGTTTGCAGGTAATACGAATAAGGGCCTCTATTATATTATACCTATATGAGAGAGTACATTTTACATTTTACATGTTTCTGTTTTGTTGTTTGTGTACTTTTTTTGCAACATTGGTATAACATGTATTGATATTAGTGGTGGTGGATGGTAGAAGATAGAAGAAGGGCAAGAGAGAGAGCGTGGAGGATGCTGCTCCAGACCCTAGCAAGGGTCGGGAGGACCAAAAATACCATATTGGGGGAAATTTTGCTCTGAATCCTCGTTAGTTTCTAGGAATTTGTGGTAGATATAGGATATATATTATCAGTGCTCTCATGATAATTGTGCTCAAGAAGAAAGCAAGCTACTCACTAACAGTAAATACCCGTCCAATTAAATAATTGGCATAGTTTTCCTGTGTATCAGTAATTTGAAGATGAATATTGCTTACGAAGAGTTCTTGAAGTCGTACCATACCCCATTCTGACAATTACTGTCAAAACCCGAGTCAATTATAGAGTGGCAGACTCACAATCCAGCAAAACCACAATGACTGGTACGTTCTTTAATGCAAATCCACCCTCGTTTCAACAACTTCAGTCCTAGTCAGCCTTCCCATTCCTACTAAAAACAACAGCTAATCCATTCTCTCTACCCGCAGAAACTGAGCTGTCTCAGTCCACCCGCCCCTCCAACCGACGTCTCTCCTTCCTCATCCCCACCCAACAACCTGATGAAGACAATAATGATGAAGAAGAACCAACCACACCAAGAACTCTCAATACCACCACTCCAGCCTCCTCTCCAGAAAGACCCCCATCATCAGCCGGCAAGATTAGTTCCATGGTTAAAAATAAACTCACCAATGCTGCTGCTTCTGCCCTCAAATTCAGTGGCATTCCTGCCTCCCTCACCTCCTCCTCTTCTCCTACTAAATCCCAACTATTACTACCGCCTCTTAGAATTCCACTACTCTTTCTAGATGGTGGTTCCCTCCCTCTTACTATTCTCCCCGATGCTTCTTTAGAACAACTGATGCAGTGTGCACATGATGAAGTTTCACATTTCTATTCACATAGTGATTACGGAACAATTAAGGAGAAAACTAGTAAGAGCCATAATAAGAATAGCATGGCATTAAGGCTGTGTATAGAAGAGGGCCCCAGTAGAGGAGGAGCCCTCTCAGCGTTGAAAACAGCAGCTTCCCACCTCACCAGTTGGGAGAGGCTGCTCTCCCTATCAAAACAATGGGCAAATTACCTCTTGCTCCCAGAAGCAGTAGGCAAAGAAGTGATGGGACGTGGAGCATTCCAATGGTTGAAGGATAACATTTGGTTGTATGTAGGGGGTACTGCAGAAGAAGTAGCTGCAATGACAGCCAAGATTCCAGTGAATGTTCATCTCTACTCTGGACAGAGAGTGATAGTACCAGTCAACAGTAGATTGAACATTCATCAAATCAAAGTGGCAGTGAATGCTCATACAGGAGCTGGTGTGGATAGTCAGAGGTTGACTGTACAACAGGTGCATCCTCCTTCTTGGATTGAGTCCGTGGTTTTGAGCATTGTGAGGCTGTGGTTGTTGATTGTGGTGTGTGGTGTTGTAGCGTTTGTTGGGCCGGTTATCAAGGCAGTCAAGAAGCAGAAGGATAAGATGGACCATGTGTATATTAGAGTGAATACAAAGGGAGGGGAGGGGGAGGTGGTGGTGAGGGTGAGGAGGGATTGTAGCTTGGCTGAGTTGGAGAGAGAGGTGGGGAGGGAGTATGGGGAGGTGTTGACGTTGGAGGGGCTGTGTATTAGCGGTATGTGTAGTAGTAGGTAATGTAGGCGATGATTGTCGGTAGTAGGTTGGCATTTGTTGTGATTATGCATAATAGCAGTGGTCGTTTTGGCAATGTAGGCTACTTCTTCTTGCTATTTCAATCAAAAAGTCAGGGGTATTACTTCTCTCTCCCATTTATAAAAACCACCAATAGTCATAATCGTAATCATAGTCTGATGGAGGTGGTTTTGGTGTAGAAGGTGGTGGTCTTGGCTTGGGTGGAAGAGGTTTGGGTTTAGGTACCACCACTGCTCTAGCCTTGGCATACTTTTTAATCATACCATCCAGCCATGTTCTCCACAAGGCAACACTACTATACAAATTGGGCCCATAGCTCTTGCCACAATTCCCATAACTACCAGACACCACTCCAACTATTACATTTTTTCTACCGTTTTTGGCCAGCAAGGGTCCCCCGGAATCCCCGGTGCAGATATTGACCTTGTATTTTTTCATGTTCCAACCAGTACATACCATTTTGGGATCATTGAGACCACTGTACTTCTTGCATGTTTTGGGGTCTAGGTAAGGGAAGTTTTGTGTTTGCAGATAACGGGTGATGGTTCTCTGAGTTTCAGCAGTGATGCCCCAGCCGATTGCAGTGGTGCTCTGGAGTTTTTTGAGTTTTGCCTTGGAGGAGGCCATTGGGGCGGGTGCAAATCGGCTGGGCTTGCTGAGAATGATGAGAGCAATATCATTTTCATTGACTCCGCCTCTATAGTTATAGGAGTAGGTGCTGGGCCAGATGAAGGTCTTCGCTTGAATGGTGTCGTAAGAGGATTTTGGGGCTCTCTGGTCAACCAGGCCAATTTTGATTACGGCAGATTTGGCAGTCACAACACAGTGAGCAGCCGTCAGGACAGCATATTTGTGGACTACTGAGCCAGAGCACATGCCTTTATCTGTAATAACTAGAGCTGTGTAAGGGTATTGACCTCTTCGTACATTGATGCCGCCAGCAATGCGTTGAGAAGAGGGTGGATTGGGGACAATTCTGGGAGGCTTGATTTTGGTGAGTGGGCGAGCACTTCTAATTGTCGGTGCAACTAATCCATCTCCTTTGGCGGAGCCGAACAGCTCGCGTCCTAGGTGCACTGCCTCTCTTTCATCTATTTCAAAAGGTTGGGCATAAGTAAGAGGTGAATTTGCTAAAAGGAAAGATACGCTGATTGCAAGGGTGATGAAGATGCAAGAGAGAGTTGAAAATCCTGTGTGTATTCTTTGAAACGTCATGCAGAATCACTAGACTAGTCTATGTTTTCAATTCATGCATAGTGTTTTGACATACTGAAATTTTTGAGGTGAAAAGTCTCCCTTTTCTTATATTTTCAGTCAAAGCAGCTGCCAGGAAGCTCCAGCCTTTCCAGGTGCCAACCTTTATTATCGGCTCCTCTTTCATGCTGTTACTGCACCATTCGAGTATAAGCTATATTTCTTACTTAGATAATCTACTCAGCTCTTTATGTATGGACAAATGTGAGACAACAGCTACACCATAAGGGTAGGGTCCTCCCAACTTCCAACTTTTCTCTCCCCACCGTTTCTTCATTGCCTGTCTCTTCCTTTCTTACTCAGTAGTCCTTTTAACTCAAACTCCAAAAAAACCATCACCACTATTTTCTAAATCTCTCTGGCTAAGGGCGGGTAGATACATTCCTCTGAGCACTGCCACCCAGCAGCTCCCTACCAATGCCAGTAGTTCTCACACTCTGCACTGTCACTTGGTATTCCGTACCCCTCATGAGATTGTCCAGCGTAAAACAGCCTCCTCTCGCAATGGAAAGTAATGGTGGCTGACCACCAGGTCCGAAAGAAGAAGCCAAACCTTGATTCTGAGGTCTGACAATCTCATAGCTGACACGGTATTCAGTGGGACAGGAGGAGGGGAAGGCTGGGGCATCGAAACAGAGACGGACAGAGGTGGAGAGGGTGTAGGCCACACGGAGGTTGCGAGGACTGGAAGGAGCGCCTATAAAGTCCCTGTCAACACAAAGAGAGCTTTGGGTAGTGTCTCCCACCTGTGTATTTGTTTGTAAGTGCGTTAGGAAAAGGTGAGAAAAATGAAGAAGGAAGTGACAAGGATATCCTTGGAGGAGACTTCCAAGAAATAAGAACACGTCTGTGCTCGACATCAGGAAACGCACAAGCCAGCACTATTACGATCTCAACTTACAATATTGATCTGCTGAGCATTGATGGCAAGGAGAATGGTAGCCAGAAGAAAGAGGATACCTTTACCTTTGAGCAACATGTTGGGATGAGCAAAGTAAACTTAGCTGCTTGAATTCGAGCTCGAATTGCGGATTTTCAAGGTTTTTAAAAGCCTAATTAAGTTGAAAATATTATCAAAATCGTAGAGTATGCAGTATGAGGGTGGCAAACTTATCTCAGCAATCAATCTTGGAAAAGTCAGAGATGGTGTACAGCTGGCGGCCATCTAAAGAAAAGGAAGTCCAGGAACTTTAAATTTCAAACAAACGATGCAAACCCTTGCTGTGGCCCAGTATAATGGTCTGTAGGAATGCATAATTGATTATGGTAGCTATTGAAGTATGTGTTGATAGCTTGGAAAGCGCTCTAATTGCGGAAGATTCAGGTGCTGATAGGATCGAGTTGTGTTCATCTATCGCAGAAGGTGGTCTGACACCAAGTATAGGTACGTTAATTGATATTATGCCTGAGATACCAATGAACCATCCAAATTTCCTATTCTTCGGGTTCAATAACTTGTTGTGATCACCCGCCAACCTCCTTCTCAATCGCTCACCCACAATCCCACCCCGACAGGTCTCATTTCCGAGACATGCAGACACCTTCAATCCACAAAGATCCACACCCTCCTCAGACCCCGCCCAGGTGATTTCCTCTACACTGACACCGAGCTCGCCATCATCAAAGCAGACCTCCTCCAGGCCGTCACTGCAGGCAGCCACGGCATCGTATTTGGCTGCCTCACCCCCCATGGCCACATTGCCATTGACCAGCTCACCTATATAGTAGATCTCTGCAAAACCCTGGATGTTAACTTCACATTCCACAGAGCTTTTGATGTAGTGAAAGACCAATCCAAGTCACTCCAAGATCTCATTGGATGTGGCGTCAAGCGGGTACTCACATCAGGAGGACATCCGACTGCTGTGCTTGGTGCAGATCAGCTGAGCAAACTAGTGAGTGAAGGTGGTGATAGGATAGTAGTCATAGCTGGTGGTGGTATTACAGATGAGAATGCAGTTGCAGTGGTGGAGAGTACTGGTGTTGGAGAGGTACATGGAACGTTTAGAAAAAGAATAGAGACGGGGATGAAATATTTGCACCCGAGAGTATCATTTTCATCTTCTTCTGATTCTTCTTTAGGAATAGTAGTAGAAGGTGATACTAATAATGATGATGATGTGGTAAACAGTGATGATTGGATGAGGTATGTGACTGATGGAGATATGATTGAGAGGATTAAAAGGCAATTAGAAGAGAATATGAGATAGAATAGAGTAGAAATAGAATAGATTAAGGGAGGGAAAAGCACATATAACCTGAGAGAGACATTGCCACATCTCTCTCTGTACAGCTATTTATCAGGAACCATCCTATCATTTACTCATTTTATGAACTACTGTCTACAGATAGATCTATATGTAAATATTACAAGTCTAACAAAACTAACAAATACTTCCGATACGCCTCCTGGATTAACTTCACTCCACCAGTCATCTTATGCCCATCCGCTATGGTCTCATACACATCCTCGCAAAGCCCTTTCCTCCACCTACTCAAACCCCCCTTTATCATCCACTGCCGTCTACAACCTCTCTAGATCCAGGCGCTTGTTCTTCATGAGAGGAAACTTCATCTCTGTGGGAGTAAAGATGGTTGAATGAGGAGAACATTCCTTTTTTTTGGTGTCTTATATCTGCTTTTCAAATGATGTCAATCTGTCTAGAGGTTTGTAAGGGTGTTTTCTCCATGACACCACTGGTGCACCTACTACCCCTCCTCCTTCTTCTGCTTCTTCTTTACCGTTATGGTCTAGTTGGTGGTCCTCTCTTTTCTTTTTCCTCGTCTTCCCATCATTATCACCAGCACCATCCTGACCTTCTTCTCCTCCTCCTTCTTCCCTTCTATCCATCTTTCTTACAACCTTGATTTGCCTGCAACTTTGCCACAAGCTCTGCCAGATCAACCTGCTGCCTTTTCTTCCTTGGTCTATTCACCCTCCCTCTAAAATGAGCCCTCTAATTCCAGCGAATATACTTCATTCGCTGCTTGTAAGAATTGAAATCCCCCCAGTTGCACGCTCTATCCTAAATCTCTCGCCAAATCGCCCCAGGCAAACCTTTCCTTGTTACTGTCTGGTACACATCCCGCTTCTCGACTTCCATAAGCAGGGCCCTTGGATCTGTCTCTGTTGGTGTCATCAAATAACGGGATATCTTTAAGGGGAAAGTGAGGTCTGCAGCTTTTAGAATTAGAATGCCTTCTATTGGAACAGGTTTTGACTTTAATGAATGTAAGGGTTCCGTCATCTGCCTTTCCCAGTACTCAATTTTTCAAACCAACTCCATCTTTTCTTACACAACTTTCAAAAAACACAACACATTCAACAACGCACACCCCATCATCTCAACTAATTTTACTGAGCCTCCTGTGCCTTCTTCAAATCCTCTCTATCCAAATCCAAAGCTTTCCCAGTAATACGCTGATATAGATCCAGCACATCATTAATTTCAGTTTCAAAATGACTGGTGGCGTCATACCCTCTGCTGATGAAACATCCATCTCTCTTTCCATCTTCTAGGGGCACATACTGATCAGACACTTCCACAAACTTCTCATCCACTGGTCCTAGCAACTGCAGACCAGCTGCCAGCTCAGATTCAGGGTCATTTGTCTCCACAGTGGTCGACACAAAGGCGATGAACTTCCCTTTTGGAGCCACATTATGTGTGTATGAGGAGCAGAAGACATACACATCAGACCTTCTACCCACCTGTTTCTGAGGCAATATGATTTGCACACTATGAGATTCATTAGTCCCAGGAATAGGATGACTCATGATACACATGGCTCTCACAACTTGTCCCACCTTCCTGACCTTGTCTCCAAAATAAGATGGATCCCCAACCACAAACTTAGCCTTGGCAGTCTCTCCTTCGCTCTTCACTCCCACTGCTTTCCCATTCTCTTCATCAAATACCACTTCAGCATCCGGTTTAGCCAGCATATATGTCCCTCCGTATACTGCACTCAGTCTGGCAAATGCTTGAGGCAGCTCTCCCAGGCCGTACAGAGGGTAGATATATGGGGAGGTTAGACCCTGGTACCTCATCATGGATTCGTAATACAGTTTGATCTTCATAACTGTAGAGTAAGCAGGTCTATCCATGTAGGCATCATTCCTGTGGAGAGCAATAGCATGGCCGATGAAGTCAATTGTCTGGGCATCCAACCCATATTCGGTGTACAGAGCTCGCATTGTCATCTGGGTGAGATTGTAACCCTTCCAAGATTCAGGGTCAGCAAAGCTGTACTGCTGGCAGAATCCAAAGAACTTGGCAGCTCTTCTCTTTTCGAACAGGCCCATTAAAGAGCTTCTTAGGGCTTCCCAATCTGATGCTGGGACTTTTTCAACTTTGCCATTGACGTAGACGTAGGAACCGTCGACGGCTTTGAATTCGAGGTATTTGGTAACGTCTGTGTGGATGAGGACCTTGACAAGGTTGCCGTTGGCCATGATGAACTTGGGGATGAGGTCTACATTGTAGTCTCGGCTGGAGCCTAGGATTTCAGGGGCTTTGGAGCCATCTTTGAAGCGTTCAAATAGCTGTGGAAAGGGAGGGGGAGAGGGAGGGGAGGCGGTGAGGTTGGAATGGTGTGTTGGGTGGGAAATGAGAAAGAGCAGGGTGTGCAGTGGTATTGAATGGACGGGATGGAGGGATGGAACGTACCTGATTGAGGTTTAGGGATGCAGAGGCGCCACCATAATAATTATTGCGGTCAATGTGTAGGACTTTGAGGCCATCTACTGATAAAAGGCCGCTGATGATGCATTCTTTGAGTCCAGTACCTAATACTATAGCATCGTATTCTTCATCCATGTTGCTGGTCTAAATTAGTAGCGATAAAAGCTCAGATCAATGAGATTGATTAACAGATTTCTTGGTTGAACGAACGAGCGATGGCTGATTGGATTTTAATCAGTTGGATCTTATGCTGTAACATCTAATTTGATGATTGGATTATCCAGGCATGGTGTCACCTCGGAGTTCTTCAAGAGTGGGCGACGTCGATCGACGTCGCGACAAGGAAAACGGGGAGAAGAAAATACAAATCCCATCGTTTGTTGCCGTCGATTGCATTTCTAATTGAATCTATAGCAATAAACCACTTGCTTTAAGCATACCTCACTTATCGGTCGCACCAAAAACTGTGCAATTTTCAAACTGCGATCACACCAAAACCTTGAGATGAAACAAATGCAGCTTTTACGCACTTCATCCCTAGCAAACACTTCAATTACTCATCTATCTTCACTTATCTCCAAGTTCACAGCAGGGAAATCCCGCCCATTCCTTGCTTCACGCCCAAACCACCACCACCGCTCAATCGCTGTCGTCACCGTTGAAGCTGCTTTCGGTGGTATCGGAAGCAAAAAGGCCAAAGTCACTGAAGCCGATCTCTATGCAGCAATAGACCCACCCAAACCCCTAGACCTCCCACCATCCAGCACCACTCCATGGTACACTTACCCCCTCACAATCGCCGGCGTCCTCTTCCTCCTCCGCACAATTGGCAGAGCCCTCCGCCGCAGTCGCAATGGTAGCAGCAGTGCCCTCGCCGACCGAGGCTACAAAAGCAAAGGTCTAGCAGACGAAAACCACTACAACAAACTCATGAAAAGCATGCGTAAAACTAATTATGAAGAGCTCAGTGATGACGCTATTTCTGCAGCCAGGAGAAGAAGACAGCGCGAGGTTGAAAGAGAAGGTGGGGCTGTTGATTTGGAAAAGATTGAATTGCCTTCCAATCATCCATTTGCTATGAAGAGGGAGATGTCTATGGAGGAAGAGGAGAATATGAAGGCTAGATCGTCAGCTAGGAGGAGGCTGTCTGCTGAAGATATGAAATTACTGAGGGAACAGCAGGCCTTTGCTGCACAAATGGATGCTGAGTCTGATTGAACAAAATAAAAAAGGAAGGGTGTGTGATTATATTGTGTTGCAGGATGAGCGTCATTCTAGAGAAGAAGGGTATTTAATTAGTGTGCTTCTTAATTCATCTAGGTAGAAGTGTAATAGTCTTAAAAGGTTGCAGAATGTTGCTGAAAAAGAAAGGAATACACCCTTGAAAGTGGGTGAATAGGAGAAGTTTATGTCGAAATATTAATCAAACATATAATAAATGTGGTATTTCTGGTCTTGGCCTTCTACATATACAGATCTATACAAACATAATATACACACACAGCTAATTAGTCCATCTCAAACATGGTACTTCCATCTCCATTATTTCCACCACCTTCCTGTACCTCTGCTGCTCTCTTCTCCCGACACAATGATGACGAGACCCCATCTTCCTCCTCTTCCCTGTCTTCATCACCATTACCACCCCTCACCCTCACATCAGCCTCCCTCTTAAACCTACTACCACTACCAGTGCCACTACCGAAGTCATCATCTCTAGCCTTATGTGTGTTGGGTATAGGTATTATGTGAATGGGAGTTCCATAAGGAGTACTTTCTCCTGATGACGGTGATGAAGATGGAGATAGAGGAATAGAGGATGAGGCTGTCAAGGGTCTACCGTTGTTTCTCCTCTCTTTAAATTCTCTCCAGTATGCTTGTTGAAGACGTTTCTTATCAAGAAGAGGAAGTGGAGGTACCGCCAGTGCATTAGAAGCAATAGTAGAGCTTGTTTTGGTTGAAGCATCTTCATCGCTCTCCTTCTTCTTTCCTCCCCCCTCTTCCCCATTAGTAGCTACTATCTCTGGGGAACAAGTGTCATGATTCTCTCTTCCAGCAGTCTTCAGGACTGCTGCTCTTGTACTCATCATCGCTGTCACTAGGCTAGAAGGCAACGGCCCATACGACTGCACAGTTACTTTTAGATTCCCATTCTTCATATCTCTTCTCATCTGGGTGATGTCCACCTCTAGTGGAGGTGATTCTAGTAAGAAGTTCAGTAGAGAAGCTGGGTGTGAAGCTACTACAGAGCTGGTGATTCGAGGAAGGAGGAGGGATTTTATGACTGGAGGGGCTAGGCAATGAGTGGGTTGCCATTGTTCTTGCAACCACCAACCAGCGATTACCTTTTGTCTTCTTGTGTGTGGTGAAGTTGGATCACCATTATCTGTCTCCTCTTTTTCCTTTTTTAAAGCAGATATCTTACTACTTTTTCGACCAGTCTTAGATCTTGATGATGAGAATGATAATGATGGTGTTGTGTTGGCTGTCAGCAATACTACTTGAGATCCATTAGGCTGAGTGATCATGCTCAATGCATCCTGTCTTGGACCAGTCAGCAGCGTCAGTTGAGAAAAGGTAAAATGATCTTCCCATAATTCACACCCTTCATATAGAATTGGTTGGTCTTTTTTGTCTTGAGGTGGCTGAATAAATCGTGGTGACGGATCATTGGTCTTGGTAGTAGGAGTGGCGGAAGAAGGTGGAGAGGGAAGTCCTTTTGTTCCTTTTGACGATGGTTGAGAAAACATCATAAATGGCTCACTACTAGCGGCAGTACAACTACTGCTATCTCCAGCTACTGCTGATGGTAACCAAGCTAAAGCCAGGACCTTGGGTTCCTTGGTGTTTTGTAATAACCGCAGCGTTCCTTTTCCTGGCTGAGCAACGAGCTGACAAGATTCCTCTCCTCCTTGAGACGAAGACGGTACAGTCAGCATCCCAGCTGCCAAGGTGACTAGGGTCCTCCATTTAGGTACTGGCTGCACTTGAATGTAACAATTCTGTGTAGTTATACTATTAGCAGCAGTGTATGAACTATGTTGTTTTACTGCATTACTACTACTACTACTACTACTACTACTATTATTCTTGATCAATTGTGCTTGATTCACATAATTGGGAACATTCAGTCCCACTCCATCTGGTGATAAATGACCAAACCTATCTAGGCTGACATCTCTACAAGCTGGAGATCCTTTATGACTCCTGACTCTACTCTTTCCTGCAAGCATAGCAGGTAGCAGTTTTGATGAGGAGGAGGAGGAGGAGGAGGAGGAGGAGGAGGGTTGGCTCCTCCTTATCCTTGTCCTTTCAGATGATGATGATGATGATGGAGATAAGTTGAGCTTTTCTAAAATACTTTCCACCTCCTCCCATACTTCTGTTTGACTTATTTTAGTAATATTACTATTGGTACAAGTGGAGGGTGGCTTCTCTAGTTGTAATAATTGTGAAGAATGGATGCTTTGTACACACACAACTCTACCCATGGTATGAGTAGAGTCCCAAGATAGGATTGATTTGACATCTGGATGGACTTGATCATCACTACACAAGAAGAGAGTGTGGAGAGATATACCTGCTTGTTGAAACCTATCACGAATGTCTTTCAAATCCTGATAATAGCTGTTGGTGGTGGTGGTGGTGGTGGTGGGGGTGGTATCAAGTTGGTGTGGTGGTGGGGGTGATGCCGACAATGCAACGACGATAGGTGGTGCTGACCATGTTTGTCTTTTTAGGACTAGTATTGATAATTTTAAAGATGATATAAGGCTGCTGGAGCCTTTTCCAGGGTTGATTTGCAGGAGGTTGTGCTCTAATTGGGAATAGCTTTGGGTGGGTGGGAGGGAGACTGTGCTCTTGCCTCGGCTTGTCTCTATGAGAGCAACATGCTGTCCATTGTCCTTTGATGGTGATGATGAGAAGGATAGTATGGATTTGGAGAGTACAGAGATGATTTGTGTTTGGATGGCATATCTGGAGGTGTCTTGCGCAAAATCCTGGGAGAAGATGGCCTCCTCAGAAGCGTCGACACTGTGTGGTAAAGGAAGGAGAGGGAAGGGGGGAATTGAGAAATGGGATCGGTCAATAAATTGTGTCTAAAAGGCACGGTTATATCGTTTATAGTACTCACCACCATACTATACACTCCATTTGAGTCGAAAATATCAGAAACCCTTGCCTGAACTTAATTTTCTTTTCCAACAACTTAATTCGAAGACACTTTCTTCAAACCTCTCAATTATATCGTGTCAAATTCGTGTCATATTACTTTAATAATTCTAAAAAACTCAAAGGTTCATACCATTGTATGCCCACCCCTCGTCCAATTTTCTTCCTCACCTTGACTTCAACTCACCCCACATCTACGCCCGACCCATCACTCTTCCTCTTCCACCATTATTCCATCACTCTTCCTCTTCTTCCCAGTACTACTACCACCATCAACACCTGCAACACCACCATCCTTCTTACCATTCTTCTTACCACCCTTACCACTCCCTCTACCTTCCCCTGATTGTGGTGGTGAGGGGCCACCTTTACCATTACCTCCCTCCTCCAGGCGAGCATACACCTCAGTAGCAGCAGCATCCAGCTCGTTTGCACCTTTACTAGTGCCGCACATCTCACAGTCATGTTTAGCTCCATGGTTTTCAAATGTACAGATAGAGCAGTTCCAGGGCTGTAATCTAGCTGGGATACGTCTATTTCCATCTTGCTTTGGTGCTGCAGTTATAGTGGTAGTAGTAGTAGTAGTAACTGCAGCAGCAGCAGCAGCAGCAGCAGCAGTAGCAGCAGTATTTTTTTCATCCATATTGTTGATGCTACGCTTTCTACCTTTCCTCACAGCTACAGCAGAAACAGGAACAACAGGAGTAGTCTCCTTGCTACTACCAGCAGGCATTCTTATCATACCCAACATTGCTGCTGCACTGGTCTTCTTTCCTCCCAGTCCAGTGGCTTTACTGTTCTTCCTTCTCCTCCTTCCTTCCTCCTCCTCCTTCTCATTATCATCATCACTGCCATCAACACTCAGTTCTCTAATGATGGCATTTAACTTGGCCACTACATTCTCTTTATCAGAGGCACCACTACCACCCGACAATGGAGGAGGAGATGGCCCATTGTCCTCTGTTGTTGCTATTGCCTCAATTATAGGAGAAATAGGAGCCTCCTGTTGTTGTTTTGTTATTTCATTCTTCTCTGATGGAGGGGGGAATTCACTACCAGCACTGCCCTTGATAGATTTACGCTGCTTCTTGTTAGTGTTGTTACCCGCAGCTTTAGGCACAGCACCACCAGCAGCAACAGAAGTATGACGACATTTCTTGGAAGACACTTTCTGTTGTTGCTTCCTAATAGTAGTAGCAACAGCAGCGGCATCAGCAGCTTCTTTACCTTTACCAGAAATAGGAGCCACTTCCAACAACCCATCTTCACCCTCTCCATCAATATTCTCCACTCCTCCTTCTATTATATCATCATCCTGAACATCCAGCAATGAGGCACTTGGGGACTTGAATTCTTCATCTTCAACACCCTTGACCCAAAAGAGGCCCTGACGTTCAGCATCTCCATGAATATTATTAATATTATTGGTATTATCCCTAGCAGGAGCTGGAGCAAGGAGCTGTTCCTTGCTGGATTCAAGATCAACGAAGGCGGTGATAATTCTATCCATTGTGGAATCGTCGCCAATCTCTCTCCTGCCAACTTTAGATTTGCATACTGGACATTGTTGCTTGTGTTTGAGAGATTGGTGGATGCAGTCTCTGCAGAAATAGTGGCAGCAAGGGAGCCTGCCAACTGGGACTGCCAGTGTGTTTAGACTGAGGGGGGGGGGGGGGGGGGGGGGGGGGGGGGGGAGGGGGGGGGG
>Ga0114919_10001410_pt1 | contig 19205 bp, 18 predicted proteins | sample BlataG_FD_88682 | JGI IMG/M metagenome (GOLD analysis project Ga0114919, IMG submission 88682) | Deep subsurface microbial communities from Black Sea to uncover new lineages of life (NeLLi) - Black_00105 metaG | ecosystem: Environmental > Aquatic > Marine > Oceanic > Sediment | place: Atlantic... | reverse complement strand
CTCCCCGAAACTCAAACCGTCTCCCAGGGGGCCATAGTAATCGTCAAAGCAGAGCATGGCCCCGGATTTGGTCGAGCCGACGGACAAAAGGCCGTAGGTGCTCTGAAAGATGTACCAGCTCCCCATATCATCCTCTTCCACGAACCGGCTGTTGGAGCAGGCGAAGAGGTTGTAGAAGAGGACCTGAACGTCTATCTGCTCAATCTCATGATTGTGAAACAGCGAGTAATCATATGGCCCCGTCCCCCAGTGAAGATAGTGTGCCCAGGGGGTGGAATGGGAGCAGATGAGCAGATTCTCGTATTGATTGCCCGTGCTCTCTCTCACCCTCTGCATGTAGTCCTCCCTGGTGGTCTCATAAGGATCCGTAACCGCATCCGTGACGGAATAGGCCAAAGCCACATCCTCTTCGTATCCGTACATGCACCAATCGTTATCTATGTAAGCCAATGCCTTGTCTTGGAGTCTGAGTTCTCCGGTTCGATAACGGTGATTCTTGTCCAGATAATTGTTCATCATTACCGCCTCGCTTGCGCCGTGATCGGTGAGATTATTGGCCAGGAGTCGTCCCACCCAGATATCCGCCTCCACGTCTCCACTGCCATCGCCATGCCCCTCGTACAGGCCGTTAAAATCGTGGTCAAGCCATCTCCCGTCTAAATCCATGAAGAAAAGGTCGATTGGGAACTCCACGCGATTTCCGCCATACTCCGGTGGATGGGTCATCTCAAACCAAGCGACCGGCAGATCCCCGATCAGAATCGCACCAGCCACCCCCCGGCTGTTCCACTCCGAGACCAATATGTCCTTGAGGCCGACCTCGTCTCCATCGTTGTAAGCCATGTAGACGTTGGGAGAGTAGCCGTCGCTCTCCAGATCGGAGATGAAAACAGAGAAGGAGCTTTCAATGGTGAAATGCAGCAGGTTGTTTATCACGATGCAGACCGGCACGTCACCCTTACTGCCCGCATAGACGAGTCTGGCATCAAGGCGTTGGTCGAACTCTCGACTCTGCCGATATTCCTGATAGGTAATCGGATTTCTGTCCGGATCCATCCAGCGAAGCCAGGTCACCTTGGAGGAGTCAAGGTCAGACTGAGCCCAGATGTCCCCGCCGATCAAAGCAATCAACCCTATGGCGAGAAAAACCACCCATGTCTTTCTCATTTGTCTCTCCTTTGTGCCATTATCCGTTTGATCCGTTCCATCCGTTGACCGCTTTGTTCCGTCCACGGTCGACTGTCCACGGCAAAAGCTCTCATCCGTTTGACCCGTCGACCGACTTGCTCTAAGCACAACCTTCTCGCGGTCTTGGTCCTCCCCTGAAGAGATAGTTGATCAAGTACACCACGTCTCCTACATTGACTTCACAGTCGGTGTTGACGTCACCCGATGACATGGGCTGCGGTGACGGTCCTCCCCTATAGAGGAAGTTGATCAAAAACACCACGTCTCCCAAGTTTACGGTGCCATCCCCGGTGACGTCGCCATAGTTCTCCAGACGGAAGCTGAAGACCTGGGTCGACCAACTTGTCTCACCCCAGGGATCCTGCGCTCTAACCTTCCACCAGTAGACCAGACCTACCTGCTCAGGCGAGACTGAACTCTCGCTTGAGATCAGACTGTCGGTGACCAGCGTTGACTCCGGAGCGAACTGGTCGGAGGAACTCACGTACAGAGTGTAAGTCACTTGATCAGAGGGGTTAGGATCAAAGGCGTCCTCCCAGTCGAAGGATACCGGTCTGCTCACGGTATCTAAGTCTGCAGGCAAGAGCAGTGAAAAAGGTTCAGGAGGCAAGTTAGGCTCTGGCTCGCCCCAAAAGAGCGCGCCGTATATGCGGAGAGAATTGAAAGGATCGGCTTGATATTTAGAGTAAAGCAGAAGCGACTGTTCCGCCGGACCAGAGGAGATTGAGGTGCCTGAATAGAGAGAGACGTCAGAGATAAGAATTCCGTCCGGGTCGAGCACCGTCCCTGCAGAACTCACCCCGGCGACGTAAAGCTTTGCTGCCTCACCCGGCATCTTCTTCCAGGCCACCACAAAGTTGCCGCCGTCAAATGTCACCGAGGGACGTTCTTCGGGATCTTCGGTCGTGGCGACCATGATGCCGCCCGGGTCCAGAATCGCGCCACTGGAAGTGACTCGGGTGGCCACGATGTCGGAGTTGGGCCAATGCATTCCAAAATCCTCCCACACCACCAGAAACTCACTACCGTTCGAAGCCACCTTCGGGTTTTGCTGCAGGCCGCTGGCGGTACGAATGCCCACCTGCGATCCGATGGCTCCGCTCGTTTCCACGAAGGCTCCATATATGTCGTAGTAGTAGGCATCCAACCACACCACCAGGTACTTTCCCCCGGCGAAGGCGACGTCCGGATAACTTCCATAGTCGCTGGTCGAAATCAGCAGCGGCTCGGGGTCCAGGACTTCACCCTGCGAGGAGACTCTTAAACCTTCGATTCTGTAGTTTAATCCGGTCGAATCCAGATCGCTTTGCCACACCACCAGATAGTTCTCTCCGTCAAAAGCGATTGTCGGGCGTCTCTGGTCGAGGCCGGAGTCAAGTCGAATCGGCAGACCCAGAGAATCCAGTACCTGTCCCAGAGAATCGATCCGGGCGCCGTATATGTCGAGATTCTGATTTCGAAGATCATCCCAGACAGCGAGGAAGCTCTCCTGCCCCCAGGCGATGGCTGGATGATTCTGATCTTCCTGAGCCGGGCAAATCTCAAGGGCAGCGGAATCCAGGACGTTTCCGGACCGGTCTACCCTGGCCCCGTAGATGTCGCCATTTTCCTCCCAGATCGCCACGTAGCAGGAGCCGCTCCAAGCGGAGCTTGCGGATACCTGGGCATCACAGCCGGTGGAGATAACGAAAGACGCAGTATCCAGGACTTCACCCAGGGTATCTATGCGCGCGCCGGAGATATCCCACTCTTGCCCGGTTGCTCCAACCTGCCATATCCCCAGGAAGGTCTCACCCGTCCAGCCCACGTCCGGGTTTATCTCCGAGCGGCTGAGCTCAGTGATAGCCACTCCGCCAGGATCCAGGACCGTGCCATCAGAAGAAATCCTGGCACCATAAACGTCATATCCGGTGCTGACGAAATTTCTATCCTCCTCCCACAGCACCAGGAGAGTGCCGTCTCCGGAGGCAAGTTTCACTTTTCGCTGCTCCCCTTCTGCGGTACAGACGGGAAACCCATCCGGGTCTATGACCCCGCCGCCGGCATTTATCCGAGCGACGTAAACGTTGCCATAAGTGCTGTCACATGTATTGGTATGAAAAGCTACCCAAAACGTGTCTCCTGAGGCAGCGCATGAAGGGGCGCTTTGTCCCCGCTCATCGATGGCGATATTGATCCCCGCCGGATCAAGAACCAGAGCTTCAGGTGTGACCCGCGCACCACGGATCAAAGGCGGGGTGCCTCACCCCGACGATAGCTCCCAGGCGATCAGATAATTCGATCCGTTGAAGGTGATGGAAGGGGCAATCGTTCTGATCGTCTCATCGGAGATCTGGAAGCCGGTCCCGTCCAGAATCTCTCCTTGCGGGGTAATCCTGGTGCCATAGATATTGGCGGCAGACGGGTTTCTGTCGTCAGACCACACCACCAGGAAATTCGTCCCGTCCCAGGCCACGGCCGGAGACGACTCCCAACCCTCTCCTGTGGAGATGGGGAATCCGTCCGGGTCGAGTACATTCCCGTTCAGATCTATCCGGGCGCCGTAAATATCATAATCAACATCTCTGTCATCCTGCCAAACCACGAGATAATTCTCACTCCCTGCAGCCGCCCTAACCCAGGTCTGCCAGCCTGAGGCCGTGCAGATGGGAATCCCGGTGGGGTCAAGTATCTCCCCGTCGGGCGTGATTCTGGCCCCAAATATGTCGCTGTAGGGGCTAACTCTCTCATCCTCCCAAACCGCTAAAAGATTGGTCTGTCCATCGGCAACCGAGGGTGAAGACTGATTGCTGTATGCGCTCCCGGAGATGCAGTCAGGAGAGATCCAGAATTCCGGCCAAGAGGAGAAAGCGCTCGCCGACAGGCAAAGGACAAAACAGACAGACGTAACTATGACTGTCAAAGTGCTCTTTGGACTCACCACGTTAGTATCTCCTTGCTTCCTTTCAAGGTTAGAAATAAAACAACCCACAATACGAATGAAAAAGCGTCACCTCAAACCGCACCGACCGGGGCAGCTCCAAAAGAAGATTCCCGGACGGCGGCACGGATTTCCTCATCAATAATATAACACACTATCTATCTTAGTCAACATCAATTTGGGCAAAATTTGTCCTCATTCGCCCGGCGAAGGTGAGTCCCGCTCCATCGACCCATCAGAAAAAGGCCGATGAACTCAGAAAACCCATCGACCTTCTACGTTTTTAACTATGAACCGTGAACCATCAACCATGAACAGACGCTCACCCCCAGACGGGCCCGTCCGGGCGTCCGGGTGAACCGCTTTAAATACCCCCGGCCCGACTCGAACGGGCGACCAATGGTTTAGGAAACCACTGCTCTATCCTAACTGAGCTACGGGGGCAAGTCATTGAACCATAACTAATTCGTTTTCCCTAAAAGAATTGAGGCTCCTTATCGCCATTATTGACATTACAGGTTTGAGAACGTTTTGACAGGTTGTTTCAAGGTTGGGTTACAATTTGGTCACAGTTTCCCGGAGACTTTCAAGAGAGCTGTGGGCATAAATCTCCATTGTGGTGAGCTAGTTATCGAGATGGCGAGGAAACATGAGTCAGCTTATTTTGAATGTGACCGAAAAGAATTTCTTCCAGCGTACCATTAGAATTCCACCAGCTTGGTATCCGTGAACCTTTGTAACAGAAGCCGTCGATGCGGGCTTTAATCTGAATTCGGCTTTTCTGGTCTGTTAATTGAACGACGATAATCTTATACTTATATCTTATCCCCGTCCACTTCGGATTACCCCTTGCAATCGGTACACCGTAACGCCTCCACTTAGTTTCGAAATCCGGCGGAACTGTACTCGGCGTGTATTTACCAGTTTTCCAATCGGTCTCAATCTGGCCGTTATCCCTATCGAATGACTTTATTTTGTGACCCTGCTCTTCACAAACCGCATAAGCGGCACGCCATATCTCCAATTGGTCGTGGGGTAAGTTGAAAACCACCCATTGATCCCGTTTCCGAGCTTCATCCGCCTCATGCCCTACCATCATAACGGGAATTGCCGCCGCGCAACCACATAAGAAGAGCATCACCAAGAATAGCGTTCGAATCACCACTTTCGTTTTAAATCTCCCTTCTCCTATAGTTTCAACAAATCCCGCGCCGGACGGAGTGGTTATCTAAACTCCCTCCACGCCCAGACCGCTTTGCCTCTGGTCATTCTGACTTACCTTCAATCATACCTGATAAGCGTGAAGAGATCGTAATCTTTGACCTTCTTTCTGCCGTTTAAGAATCCCAGCTCTATCATCACCAGAATCCCGGCCACCTCTCCTCCCAGCTTCTCCACCAGCTTGCAGGTGGCTTCAGCGGTTCCCCCGGTGGCCAGAAGATCGTCCACGATCAAAACCCGTTGGCCGGGTGCGACTGCGTCCTTGTGAATTTCCAGAGTATCGGTGCCGTATTCTAAATCATATTTCTGCTCCACCGTGCGTGCCGGAAGTTTGCCGAATTTCCGCACTGGAATGAATCCTACTTTCAACCTGTTTGCCAGCGCGCCGCCGAAGATAAACCCGCGCGACTCCACAGCCGCCACTAAATCTATCTTCTTGTCCTTGCACTTTTCATGGAATATGTTTAAGACCTCATCGAAGGCATCGCCTTTTTTAAGCAGGGTGGTGATGTCCTTGAACACTATCCCCTTCTTGGGATAGTCCGGCACGTCTCTGATGAGATCTCGAAACTTTGCTACGTCGACCGTGCTCTTCTCCATTCTTACTCCTCTGGTATGAACCCTACGGTTCATACCTCTGCCAACTGCAAACTGACGACTGAAGACTGGGAACTGATCTCTCTTCAGAATCTTACGTCGAAGTTGTTATACTCACCCCGGTACTGCCCCCAATGGATTTTCATGTCCGTCACATGCCCGGACCTTGGCCCGACTTCTAACTCTCTGGCAAAATCAAGGATCATGGCTTTGTGTCCTTCTACTTCCACCTCCACGTCTCCATTATACAGATTTCTCACGTATCCGGTGAGATTGTATTCTTGTGCTTTCCTCATCACAAACCAGCGATAACCCACGCCCTGAACCAGCCCGGAGATGACTATATGGGCGCTTGCCATTCCCTGGGATCCTTTGGACTTCCCATTCATGACCCTTCCCGCAAAGCTTCTGCCCGATCCAAAGCCATGCTGACGGCTTCTTGCGCGTTTGTAGCCTTGATGATCTCCCCTGATACGTTCCAGGTGGAAAGGCCGATGACCGGCTTGCCCAATTTGAGGGCGAAGGCGATCTCCGACAGGGTGCCGAACTTGCCGGGGAAGGCGATCAACACGTCCGAGTTGCGAACCACCAGGAGATTTCTTCCTTCTCCCAACCCGGTGACTATGGGGAAGTCTATGTAGGGGTTGGCGTGGTTTTTGTCAACCCCCGGCAGGATTCCAACGGTTATGCCGCCTTGCTTTCTTGCTCCTCTGGCCGCAGCCTCCATCACCCCACCCATGCCACCACAGACCAAGACTGCTCCGGCTGCCGCGATACCCTCGCCTACCTTCCCGGCCAGCTCGCTGATCTCGTCTAAACAATCACCCGCCCCAATCACCCCAATGAAGATTTTGCTTTTTTGCATTTACCGTGAACTGTCAACCGTGAACCGTGAACCGAATTACATCTCGGGGCGACTGGATTTGAACCAGCGGCTTCTTGGTCCCGAACCAAGCGCTCTACCAAACTGAGCCACGCCCCGATAGTATTTACTTCGGAAGCTATTCTATATCCTTTTGACTGAAAAGTCAACAAAATAATTGGCTTTAGTCCCGAGCTTAACAGATAAAAAAATCCCTGGCCCGTACGGGCCAGGGACTCATCTTCTCTTCTGGTTACATGGTCAGTCCCCGAGCGGGGTAGTCCGTCTTTCTCTTATCTTAGCAGAGTCATCTTCTCGATAGACTCGTAGCCGCCGGCGCTGATGCGGTAGAAATAGACTCCGCTGGCCACGTCGCGACCCTGTACATTCTTACCATCCCACCTGACGGAATGGCTTCCGGCATTCAACGGCTCATCCACCAGCGTGTTGACCACCTGACCCAGGATATTGTAAACCCTAAGGGTTACCGGCGAAGCTTGAGGCAGGTTAAACTTAATCACCGTCTCCGGATTGAACGGATTGGGAAAGTTTCCCTTCACCTCGAAAGCCGCGTACTGCACCTCCGCGGGTTCACTCGTACCATGAGTGATGGGAATGGGGGTCTCTCCCTTCTTTCTGCAGATGGAGCTGCCCTTATCGTCCACCATGTCGAAATCCAACTCACCAGCAGAAAGAGGCCAGGGTGTCATTTTGAGTTCCGGAACGCATCCCGTCCCCGTTGAGCGGAAGTGCAGCGTGGCGATCAGACCGCTGCCCGCAGGCAGAACGTCGGAGATGTTCTGGTCTAAGGCACGAATCATTCCGATGAGTACCCTCTTGTTCTGGTTGTCGATCTGCGGGTACAGACTGAAATGCGCCACCCGGCTTCCGCTAAAGTCGACTCTCTCACACACGATGTCCGAGCCAACCGATGCGAAGCTCAAAGGTATGGAAGCGCCAGCCATCCCTCTGTCGTTCTCCAGATAGAGTTTCACCTGTGCGGTGTTTGCGCTCTTGGAGAGAACAACCTCATAGCTCAACGGATCACTGCAGTCAGCCAGCGCGCTCGATGTGAGCAGCACAAAAGCCAACACCACGAGTCCTGCTAAGATCGTTCTAGACATTACTAACCCTCCCTTCATGTGATATTTAAGGTTTTCGGTTACCCTTTTCTTCTCTTCAGGTCTCCCCTTCAGCATGCTCCGACCACCTCCTTTTCACCTGACAAACATAAAGGTTCTTAGTTTCACCACCACCTGTCCTCACAAGAGGTGATGCAAAAAGAGGCTGCTCGTATCTATCAAATCAACTGACTTCCAAGTGCGGCGAGCATACGGGACAACAAACATCCAAAAAAACCTGTTTGCTGAGCGTACCTATAAGCCTCTTCTCTTAGGCACGACATCTCTTCGCCCTAACGAACAACTAGCCCTTAGCAATTATTCTATTGGTTGTCCCTTTGCTCTTACTGCGTGTAACGATACTGCTGTTGATGCCTCCGTGGCACGTGCGGGCGGGTCAGACTGAATTCTTGAAGCTGCGAGAATTTTCCTTATTTGTTGCGGATCTAAAGAACTTCCGTCCCCCCTTCAAAATGGGGAATCAGTACTCAGCCCGATTTGGCTTGAGTGCTTTTTCCTATTTCCTCCTTTCCGTAAGAAGGCTCACTACACTTATGGTACGTTATCTACTCTTGTCCCGTTTAAATGAAAATTAAGACATTCCTCCTGTCGAGTCAAGAAAAAAATGAGATATCTTCAAAAAAACTTTTCGGCTCCAAAAATCTCACACTGCTGTTGGGTCCCAGAATCCTCTGTTCTGCTCCACCGCCAAGTCACAGGAGCCGGTCATCCCACCGGGTTTCCCGGCGCCAACGCAGACCTGCTCCTGTAATTCACTTATTCAGCTCTGCTATTACCTTATCCGTGATGTCGTATTTCTCGTCGGCGTACAGGACGGTTCCCGCGGTGGAGTCGAGAATGAAGGTGTAGTTACCTTTTAGCGCAATCAGCTTTATGACCGTGTTGATCGTCTCTATTAACGGCTTGGAAAGCTCATACTCTCTGCTCGCCGCCTCGCCTTCGGGACCCATCACCTCATTTAAGAACAGCTGGTACTCGTTCTGCCGGGCTAAAAGCTCCTGTCTTATGTCGTTTTTTGCCTGTTCGGTCAGCATGAGATTTTGTTTTTCCAGCTTGTCCGCCAACTCCTGCATCTGTTGCTGCATCGAATCGGCCTTTGCCTGCCAGACGGCCATCTGCTTCTCGAATCGGGCCTCCGCCTGCTGAAATTCCTTGTATTCCTGTTTCAGACGCGGCACGTCCACATAACCGATTTTGAGTTGCTGGGCCAAGCTGGTTGAGATCAATGCGCTCCAGGCCATCCCTCCCAAAAGGATAACCACTATAGCCCTGGTCACGGTTTTCCTCATCTTTTCAAACCTCCTTTTACGTCTATTGAGAAGAACTTTCGCTTAAGTACTCGCTTGCTCGAAGCTTTCGAAAGATCATCCACTCAAAATAAGTTCACCTCACCTTTTGTCAAGGTTAATTTAGAGACGCTTGCCAAAAACTCACTTTCGCATTTCAGAGCCAGAACCTAACTTAAGTTAGGTTCTGGCTCTGTTCACTCGCTGAAGGCCTATCTTTGCATCCCGCCGCAGCACCGCCTCTATTTCCTTCCTACAAAACAACTCAAGAAAAGTTTTGGAAGAATTTTCTTGACAAACCTCTAAAAAGTTATTTTTTACCTAAACTGTTTGTGAAGAAATTCACTTGCGTCCTTCTGTTGTGAGCCGGACGAAAAGGATCGACGGTTAATTTAAGAGAGCTTTCTTGACAGATTCCTTTATGCTTCACGATTACGCATTCGTTGGTTTCTTTCTGGCCATTGGCGTTATCTTTGTGATATTCGTCTTCTTTCTCTCTCGCCTGGTTCGCCCTCACCATCCCGGTCCCGACAAGCTGGAAAGTTACGAATGCGGGGAGCTGCCCATCGGCGGGGCCTGGGTGCAGTTCAACGTTCGCTACTACCTTTACGCTTTAATCTTTGTGATTTTCGACGTGGAGGTGATATTCCTGTTTCCCTGGGCGGTGGTCTACAGAAGCTTGGGGTTTTTTGCGTTCATCGAGATGCTGATATTCCTAAGCATCCTGATCTTTGGCTTAGTCTACGTCTGGAAAAAGGGAGCTTTGAAATGGGTGTGATAAAAAAGTTACCGGTCTACTTAGAACACCTCCCCGGGGGCGGCCTGATAACCACGGTCTTGGACGACGTGCTGAATTATTCCAGGGCCTGCTCCATGTGGTACATGCTGTTCGGCTTAGCCTGCTGTGCGGTGGAGATGATGGCCACCGGGGCGTCCCGTTACGATTTTGACCGGTTCGGCATGATTTTTCGGGCCTCGCCCCGACAATCTGATTTGATGTTCGTGGCCGGCACCCTGACCAAAAAGATGGCGCCCCGGGTGAAAAGGCTGTATGAGCAGATGGCCGAGCCGAGGTACGTCATCGCCATGGGAGGATGTGCCGTAATCGGGGGACCTTTTTACTACGACTCTTACAGCGTGGTAAAAGGGGTGGACCTTATCATCCCGGTTGATGTTTATATTCCCGGATGCCCTCCCCGGCCGGAATCGCTGATGGAGGGATGCATCAAGTTGCAGGAGAAGATAAAGAAGGAAAAAATTGCCGACTGGAGTTGAGAGAATTCACCGGCACCTAACTTAAGTTAGGTGCCGGTCAAAGACAAGAAAAGAATGACCAAAGAGGAAATACTCAAAGCCTTTCAAGATAAGTTCCCAGGGAAAATCGGGGAGATTCCGTTCGTGGGCGTGGATGCCGCCTTCAAGGTGGACAAGGGTCTGATCTTGGAGGTCTGCCGATTTGCCAAAGAGACGCAGGAGCTTTCCTTCGATCTCCTGGCCTGCATGACCTGCATCGACTACGCGGACCACATGGAAGTGGTGTACAACCTGTTTTCTTTCAACCAAAGACACAAAATAGTCATAAAAACCTCCATTTCCAGAGACGGAGAGCTTGACTCAATGACGCTGGTCTGGAAGGCGGCCAACTGGCACGAAAGGGAGATAGCCGAGCTTTTTGGGTTGACCTTCAAGAACCACCCCGATCCCAGGCCCATACTTCTGCCTGAGGACTGGGATGAGGGTTTCCCCATGAGAAAGGATTGGGAGGGAAAAGATTTTGTCCGACTACCCAAAAAATAGCCTCAACCTGCCCTTTATCACCACTGAGAAGGTGGGCACGGAAGAGTTCATACTCAACATGGGCCCGCAGCATCCCAGCACCCACGGTGTGTGCCGGTTGATTCTCAAAATGGATGGAGAGGTGATAGTGGATTTGGTTCCCATAGTCGGATACCTTCACAGAGCACTGGAGAAAATCGCGGAGAACCGAACCTATCTTCAGTTCATCCCTTACACCGACAGGATCGACTACGTCTCCGCCATGTTATGCAACCACGGCCTCTGCATGGCCGTGGAGAAGCTGGCGGAAATCGAGGTGCCCCAGCGGGCCGAATACATCCGGGTGATAATGGATGAACTCAACCGCATAGCCAGTCACTTAGTCTGGCTGGGCACGTTCGCTCTGGATCTGGGAGCCATCACGCCGTTTCTGTACTGCTTCCGTGAAAGGGAAATGATTTTGGATCTTATCGAGATGACCTGCGGCCAGAGGATGACCTTTAATTACATGCGGGTGGGAGGGGTGTCGCGGGATCTGCCGGGGGAGTTTATCCCCAAGGCCAGGGAGTTTGTGAAATATTTCAAGCCCCGGGTGGACGAGTACGAGGCCATCCTGACCCAAAACCCCATCTTCTTGGGAAGAACCAAGGGTGTGGGAATACTGGACCAAAAGACCGCCATCGATTACTCGGTCACCGGCCCGAACCTGAGAGCCACCGGGCTTAAATGGTATCTGCGAAAAGAAGAGCCCTATTCGGTTTATGACAAATTCGAATTCGACATCCCCACCGGCACGAAGTCAGATACCTGGGACAGGTACATGGTGAGAATCCAGGAGATGAGGCAGGCTAACAGAATCGTCGAGCAGGCCTTGGAATCCATACCGGAGGGAGACATAAAGGCCAAGACCAAGGCGGTGTTTAAGCCTCCCAAGGGAGAGGCTTACACCCGGGTGGAATCCACGCGCGGTGAGATGGGATTCTACGTCGTTTCAGAGGGCGATACCATGCCCTATCGGCTCAAGCTCCGCACCGCCTCGTTCTCGAACCTGGCGGTACTGCCGGAGATGGTCAGGGGCTGGAAGATCGCGGATTTGGTGGTGATCTTCGCCAGCTTAGACGTGATCATGCCGGACGTGGATAGATAAGCTGTAGTTGCCCGATAAATCGGGCGACTACAGAAGATCAGGAGATAGTTATTGTTCGAATTGGATAAGGTTTTCAAGGCGGTCTACTTTTGGCTGGAGGGATTATTCACCCGCTGGGGGATCCCCCAATTCTGGCTGGACCTTCTCTCTATGCTCCTGGTGTTTGTTGTTATTATCGCCTTCATCTCCGTGGCGGTTTTGTTCTTGGTCTGGTGGGAAAGAAAAGTAGCCGCCCACATGCAGGTCAGGTTTGGGCCCATGCGCACCGGCTGGCACGGGTGGAGACAGACCGTCATCGATGCCATAAAGCTGATCCAGAAGGAGGACATCGTCCCCCTCAAGGTGGATAGAGCCGTATTCGTGATAGCCCCCATAGTGGTCTTTGTATCTGCCCTCTTAGTATATGTCTGCATCCCCTTTGGCCGGGGTCTGATAGTTAGAGACCTGAACATCGGAATCTTATATATACTCGCAATCACCACCTTTACCGTGGTGGGACTCCTGATGGCCGGATGGGGTTCCAACAATAAGTGGTCTCTTCTGGGCGGGCTCAGATCGGCGGCACAGATCGTGAGCTACGAGGTACCACTAACCCTATCCGTTCTCGGAGTGGTGCTTCTCGTAGGGTCGCTCTCCATGGTGGAGATAGTCAAATCGCAGGCGCATTTCTGGGATTGGTACATCGTCAGGCAGCCCATTGGTTTCTTAGTCTACTTAACGGCTGCGATAGCTGAAGTCAACCGTACTCCCTTTGACATACCGGAAGCCGAACAGGAGTTGGTGGCCGGGTATAATACCGAATACAGTGGAATGAAATTCGCCATGTTTTTCTTTGCCGAATTCACCAATCTCTTCACCATAAGCGCCGTTGCCACCACCCTCTTTTTGGGAGGATGGCACGGGCCCTGGCTTCCCTCTTGGATTTGGTTTTTCATCAAGACCTTTGGGATAATCCTGGTGATTATGTGGTTTAAATGGACCTATCCCCGCGTCCGGGTGGATCAGTTGATGGACTTTGCCTGGAAATTTCTGTTGCCCCTGGGATTCTTGAACTTAATGCTAACGGCACTTTTCGCTTAAAAGACTATGGCCTTAGTCAAAAGAATATATTCAGGAGTATACAATCTGATTCTGGGATTGACCGTGACGGTGAAGCATCTGGGAAAACATGCCATCACCCTGCAGTATCCCAAGGAGAGATGGCCCATGCCCGAAAGATCCCGCGGCTGCGTGGTGCTTTTAACCGATCTTGAGGCCAACAAACTGAAATGCATCGCCTGCGGGCTCTGTTACCGGGTCTGCCCCAACAACGCCATAAAGTTCACCGCCGCCAAGGACGAGGCAGGAAAGCGATTCGCTGAAGTCTTCGAGGTTGACACCGGGCTATGCATCTACTGCGGATTATGCGAGGAGGTCTGCCCGGTAAAGGGGAAGGCCATAAAACTGGTTCCCCGGTACGAGTTCTCGGTCTACGATAAGAAGGATTTGATCTACGATAAGGAGAAACTGGGTGAGATAGGAAGGGAGTACTCCGGCTAAGAATAAACTCAATGTTGGGGCCGGGGTTGAATCCCTGCCCCAACTCAAACTGAAGGAGTTGGTTTTCAATTAGGAGAAATTGTCGGCACAGGAAGGGAGTATTCGAGTCAAGAACAAAGAGGTTGTTAAAAAAGCGTTTTTTGGAGTGCAGAAGCTTGCTTCTGCGGTTTTACAAGTTAAAACCAACTTCGCACCAGCAAGCTGGTGCACTCCAAGTCGGATTTTTCACACAACTTAAACATCCATTTGCATTCACCTGATTTGAAAAACAGACTTAAGAAAGGAAATAAAATTTGCTAACTGGAGTTCCGGCTGCTGTTTTCTACATTCTGGCTGGCATCATCTTGGGCTCAGCCGTCATGGTGGTCAGCCTTAAGAACATCTTTCACTGCGCTCTGTTCTTAGTGCTGGCCCTTTTCGGTGTGGCCGGGATTTATATACTTCTTTCGGCGGAGTTCCTGGCTGCGGTTCAGGTCTTAATTTACGTGGGAGCCATCACCATACTCATGATCTTCGCCATCATGCTGACGGCAAAGCTGTACAACGCCAGGATCAAGCAGTCGAACGAGCAGGTGATTCCCGGAATCATCATCGTGGCGGCTCTTTTGGTCGCCACCATCTTCGCCCTGACCAGGACCGCCTGGAAGCTGTCTGATCAGGCTGCCGCCGTTCAGTCGACGGTGGGCATAGGAAGGCTTCTTATGACAGAGTATGTTCTGCCTTTCGAGGTGGTTTCGGTGGTGCTGTTAACCGCATTGATCGGGGCGATAGTCATCGCCCGGAAGGATTAGAGCTTTGGTTGGTCTAAATCACTACTTGATATTAAGCACGGTTCTGTTCTGCATCGGGATCTTCGGGGTCTTAACCCGGAGGAACGCCATCGGGATTCTGATGTCCATCGAGCTGATGTTCAATGCGGTCAACATAAACTTCGTGGCCTTCTCCAAGTTTGTCACCCCCGGCGAGTTTGTGGGACAGATATTCGCCATCTTTGTGATAACCATAGCTGCCGCGGAGGCCACCGTCGGCTTGGCCATAGTGCTTTTAATATACCGAAACTTCAAGGGCATCAACGTGGACGATATAAACATTATGAAATGGTAGGAGACTTCACCCGTTGTTGCGGGGTACCCTTCGGCCTGCGCCCTCAGGCCAAGCCCTTACCCCGCAACGGCCAGTTCGGGGTGACGGAGACCCGTCAGGGAGGGCACCCCGAACGAACAATTAGGAGATCTAATTCAAGATATGTTAGCTAACGCCTGGATAATACCGCTGCTTCCCCTGCTGGCCTTTGTCATCATCGTGTTTTTCACCAACCGGAACGAGAAGGTAAGCTCGCTGGTCTCCATCGGCGCAATATGCTTATCCTTTGTCTTGTCCCTTATCGTCATAGCCAGCGTCTTGAAGAACCCGGTGGCCTCGGAATTCGAGTTCACCTGGATCGATCTTCCGGGATTTAAGATTAAGGTGGGGATGTTGATCGATCCGTTGACTGCGGTGATGCTTTTCGTGGTCTGCACGGTCTCCATGTTGGTGCACATCTACTCGGTCGGCTACATGAACGGCGATCCCAGGTTCTCCCGGTTCTTCTCCTTCCTGTCCCTTTTCAGCTTCTCCATGCTGGGATTGGTGCTGGCCAACAACTTCCTGGAGCTCTTCGTCTTCTGGGAGCTTGTGGGGTTGACCTCGTATCTTCTGATCGGCTTCTGGTTCGAGAAAAAGATAGCCTCCGATGCGGGCAAGAAGGCATTTATCACCACCCGCACCGGCGACTTGGGGTTCATAATCGGCATTCTCATCCTGACCACCGCCGCCGGAACCTTCAACTTCCGGGAAATGTTTCATGCGGTGGAGGCAGGACATATTCCTTTCGGACTTCTGACTGTAGGTGCGATCTTCTTGTTTGCCGGGGCAGTGGGCAAATCGGCCCAGTTTCCGCTTCATGTATGGCTTCCAGACGCCATGGAGGGCCCTACCCCGGTCTCGGCGCTGATCCATGCCGCCACCATGGTGGCGGCCGGAGTCTACCTGGTGGCCCGAACCATGACCATCTATTTAGCGGCGGAGAATGCCGGTCTGGTGGTGGCCATCATCGGCTGCTTTACTGCGTTTTTGGCCGCCTCGATCGCACTGGTCCAGAACGACATAAAGAGGGTGCTGGCTTACTCCACCATAAGCCAGTTGGGTTATATGATTATGATCCTGGGCCTGGGTGGATTAACCGCCGGGACATTCCACCTGTACACCCACGCATTCTTCAAGGCCCTCCTCTTCCTGGGTGCGGGAAGCGTGATCCATGCCGTGCACACCAACGACATCTGGGAGATGGGCGGGCTGTACCGCAAGATGAGGATCACCGCCATAACCTTCATCGTAGCCTCGCTCTCCATATCCGGGATCTTCCCCTTATCCGGATTCTGGAGCAAGGATGAGATACTGGCGGTGGCAGGCCACTACCATAATCCTGTATTTTTAATTGTGGGTGTTCTGGTGGCTGGAATGACCGCGTTCTACATGTTCCGGCTCTGTTTCGTCACCTTCTTCGGAAAACCGCGGGATCAGGAGAAGTATAACCACGCCCACGAATCCCCCAAAACCATGACTATTCCCTTGATGGTTTTGGCATTTCTCTCCATCTTTGCCGGATGGGTGGGAATACCCTGGCTTAAACATGGTTACTCCTCCTTTGTGTATCACCACCAACCTCATCATGTGGAGCCTAATTACATTCTCATGATCGTCTCGACCGTTGTGGCTCTGTCCGGAATTTATCTGGCTTATGCCATGTATTATAAGAAATCTATCTCTCCGGAGAAACTGAAGACCAAGTTCGCATTCGTTTACAAAGTGCTCTACAACAAGTATTACTTCGACGAACTGTATCATGCCATAATCGTGAACCCGATCATGAAGCTCTCCAACATTCTATTTGTCAAGCTGGACGTGGGAGTCGTCGACTGGCTGGTGAACGGGACGGGCAGCTTCACCGTCTTTCTGTCAGACGTTAAGGAATGGTTCGACAGCCATATCGTCGACGGTGCGGTCAACGGGTTGGCACACGTTACCCGGGGAATGGGATCGGGCCTAAGGAGAATTCAAACCGGACAAGTGCAGAACTACGCCTTCGTCATATTCTTTGGCCTGGTTCTGATCATTCTTTTTAAACTGAGTTAAACCAGCGGTTGAAATCTTGCAGACGGAGATTATTATTGATTGAATTTTGAGTTACCATTACTAGGCAAATAAAGAGGAGAAGTATTCGATGAACTTTCCAATTCTGACTTTGATGATCTTCACCCCATTTCTGGGGATGATTCTGATTCTACTTCTTAAACGAGAACAGGAGAGCGCTGCACGTTTTCTTGCGGCCCTGTTCTCCTTCATCCCCCTGGTTCTGTCATTTATTCTTCTGGCCCGGTATGACGGTTCCACCGCCAGCCTGCAGTTCGTGGAGAAATACGAGTGGATCCCTTCTCTGGGAATAACCTACTATCTGGGAGCAGACGGGCTTTCCGTCCCCATGCTATTCTTGACCGCGCTTTTGTGCTTCGTCTCCGTCATCTATTCCTTTGGAGACATCAAGAAGCAGGTGAAGCAGTACTTTGCATTTCTCCTCCTTCTTGAGGTAGGCATGATGGGGGTCTTTGCCTCGCTGGACTTCTTCCTCTTCTATGTATTCTGGGAGATCGTCTTAGTTCCCATGTACTTCCTGATCGGAATCTGGGGACACGGAAGGAAGGAATACTCGGCCATAAAGTTCTTCTTATACACACTCTTCGGGTCTCTGTTCATGCTGGTGGGAATTCTGGCACTTTATTTCACGGTGGAGCCGCACACCCTGAACATGATGGTCTTAATCGAGAGGGCGCCCGAACTGGCCAGGGGCTTCCAACTTTTGGCCTTTGTCGCTTTTTTCATAGCATTCGCCGTCAAGGTGCCCGTCTTCCCTTTCCATACCTGGTTGCCGGACGCTCACGTGGACGCCCCCACCGCGGTCTCGGTCATCCTTGCGGGCGTCCTGCTGAAGATGGGAATCTACGGATTCCTGCGAATCAGCTATCCCATGTTTCCCGAAGCTGCCGTCTACTTTGCCATACCGATTGCGATTTTGGCGCTGATAAACATCGTGTATGGAGCTTTGGTCTGCATGGCGCAGAAGGATTTGAAGAAGATGATCGCCTATTCATCGGTAAGCCACATGGGATACTGTATGTTGGGAATGGCCGCCATAACCGTCACCGGCATCTCCGGATGCATGTTCCAGATGGTCTCCCACGGGCTCATCACCGGGGCGCTGTTTATTCTGGTGGGGGTTCTTTATGAGCGATCCCACACCCGGGAGATCGCGGCCTTCGGCGGGTTATGGACCAAGCTTCCGGTTTACTCAGGCATCATGATCCTGTTCGTTCTGGGTTCGCTCGGCCTTCCCGGGCTTTCGGGTTTTGTAAGCGAGTTCATGGTATTCGTGGGCGCATTTCCGGCCTTCAATGTGATCGTTCCCCTGGCTATAATCGGGGTGGTGATAACCGCAGCCTACTTCCTGCGAATGGTTCAGACGATGTTCCTGGGAACGTTCAACACCAAATGGGAAGGTTTAACCGAGATTTCCGGAAGAGAGATATTCACCGTAATTCCGTTGGCCATCCTGATGATCGGAATCGGCGTGTATCCCTCTCCCTTGGCCAACATGATCAAGGCCACCATTGAGAACATCGTTCACCTGGTAACCGGGTAAACCATGTCGAATCTCAACTCTCAACTCTTAACTCTCAACTCTTGATATGAACTATCAACTGCTTTTGCCTCAGATATTCCTTTTCGTTTGGGCGATTTTGATATTCGTCCTGGATCTGGCCCGGAAGGAGAGAAAGCACAACTTAGCCTACGTTGCTCTTCTAGGCTTGGTCGTAACCGTCATCCTGGTTTTGACGTCTCCGAAAGGTGAGCTTTTCGGCGGGATGTTTCTTTCCGACTCCTTCGCCTCCTTCTTCCACCTGATATTCCTGCTAACCGCATTTTTGACCATTGCCTCCTCGGTTGAGGTCACCAGGAGATTTGAGTCCAACCAGGGCGAATATTTCGGCCTGATCTTACTCTCCCTGGTGGGGATGATGTTCGTAGCCTGTGCCGGGGAGCTTCTCACCCTGTACGTATCCTTGGAGCTGGCCACCATACCCCTCTTTGTCCTGGCGGCCTATCGCAAGGACAAGCCCAAATCCAGTGAAGCGGGACTGAAGTATTTGATCCTGGGCGGCGTATCCTCTGCCTTGCTCCTTTACGGCATAAGCTTGATCTATGGTCTCACCGGAACCACCTACTTAAGCGGCGTGAAGAGTGCACTGATAATACAGTTCTTCTCCGGAGGCGACATCAGCTCGGCCCTGGTTTTGGGATTTGTCTTCATGATCGCCGGCTTTGGATTCAAACTGGCGCTGGTTCCCTTTCACATGTGGGTGCCGGACGTTTACGAGGGCGCTCCCACCCCAATAACGGCATTCCTTTCGGTGGCTTCCAAGGCAGTCGGCAT
>Ga0114919_10001408_pt1 | contig 19246 bp, 14 predicted proteins | sample BlataG_FD_88682 | JGI IMG/M metagenome (GOLD analysis project Ga0114919, IMG submission 88682) | Deep subsurface microbial communities from Black Sea to uncover new lineages of life (NeLLi) - Black_00105 metaG | ecosystem: Environmental > Aquatic > Marine > Oceanic > Sediment | place: Atlantic... | reverse complement strand
GGATTTATGGTGAAACTCAGGCCGCTGACGGATTTAAAGATTGCAGGGTCGCGCAGGGACCCGTAGATAAATAAATTGACTTTTTCTTCGTCCATATATTGTCAAGCCCACAACGAACAGCAGACAACATAACTATAAATTGAAAAACCTGCGCGATTTTGAATTTATTATTTGAGCTTTAGCTTCTTCGCTTCGCGTTTTTCAGGCTTCTTTTCGAATTTGGTTCCATAATTTGAATAGCTCTTTGAAAGCGCGAAGAATTACCTTCAGGTTGGCGCCGGTTTGCTTTCCGGCCCTTCGGGGATAATGATGCACAGGTCTTTGGGTAACAGTATAACCTTTGCGAACGGCCCGTGCCAAGATTTCGGCATCGATTAGGGCACCGGCGCTTACCAAATTAATATTATCAAAAATTTCCCTTTTATACAATTTGAAAGCACAATCGATGTCGCGTATTTTCATTCCAAATAGTAAGCAAACCAGCTTTGTCCAGCCCCAGCCGTTAATTTTGCGTATCAGGTTATCCTGGCGGTTCAGTCGATAACAACTGACGATATCATACTGTTGGGCCAGCGGCAGCAATGGGGGCAGCTCTGTAATATCAAATTGGCCATCGCCGTCGGTGTAAAAGACAAGCTTTTTAGCGGCTGCTTTGAAGCCGGATTGCAAGGCTGCTCCGTAACCGAGATTGGTGTGATGATGCACGACTTTTATCCTGCTGTCCTTGGTGGCCATTGTATCAGCGATTTGTCCGGTAGCGTCGGAACTGCCGTCGTCAACGATAATTACTTCAAAGTCAGCGGAGACCTTTTCAAGCACGGCAAGTGCCAGTTCCACGGCAGGCGTTACGTTATCCTGCTCATTATAGCAGGGGAAAAAAACGCTGATAGAGACGGTAGCCTGCCGGTCTGAATCGAGCGGTGCTTGCAGTGATTTATTCTTCGCCACGGGTTACCACCCTTTCGCACTAATTATCGCTATTTGCTCGCTTGAATACTGTTGTCTTTTAGCAGCATACTCTTGGTCAAGCTCTGTGTTTTTTTGCATCCTTGCGAGTTTCTGCAAATAATCAGCCGCGATGAGCGCTGCTGTGATTCTGTTTTCATATCCATTCTTTTTTGCCCAACCGGCTTTATTGTTGGCGAATTCATCGAGATAGTCGCGGCAAAACTTATGAACTCGCGGCGCCAGCTTAGGGTATCTTGCAGCAACTATTATTTCCTGCATCGGTGCCGGGGACGGGTTTAGCTCGAAGGCTTTGAGGGCAAAATCAAATCCCTGCTCTACCAGCTCAGCGCTTTTTCCCTGAGCAAGGTGGATATGGGCAATAATAAGGTTCCTTGAGAAATCATCCGGGTACAGGGTTTGGCCATTTAGTATTCCCCTGAAGAGCTTGGCGGCCTGGGGTGTTCTTGTGTCGACAAATATTTTTTGGTTGTTATTGACGAAGATAAGCTGCCAGTTGAGATGATATTCCAGGCTTCTGACAAAAGCGGTGCGAAACTGACCTACGGGCATTAAAACCACCCAGACCTTGTAGTCTGTGAGCTGTTTATCTATCCAACGACCGATCTGCGTGTAATCCTCACGCGTGTATTGGCCGCCGCTCTGCCTTACGCTTTGGACGCGGGGGCCTCCAAACATAATGTCCGACCACACCTGGTAAGCTCTGCGCATATAGGCGGCCTGTGCTCTACCGTCCATAAACAACTGCAGAGGAGTCTTTCCGGTTTTGGGGTCAGGGTCCTGGCCATAGGCGATGAACCCGCCTTCGGTCCAGTAATTGAACATTTTTCCTTCTAACTTGTTATCGTTAATGAACTTAAGGGCGTAAAAAGGTTTGCGGTGGGAGTCGGTCATGCGCATAAAAGCAGAAGTTAATTTGGGGTTGCGAGGCCAGGGGTCAAGATAGACGAACTTAAACTTGAGGGTCCACCAGGTGCCGAATCCCAAGACGGCAATGAGGACAACAAAGTTGAAAAACATTTGTAGGCTGGTGGGCATCGGAGGAACAGTCAGACGATTTTGTTTTTGGGTGGCGACATTTTGCGAACCGCCTGGAAGTAGCCCGTGGAAGCTGCACGCTGAGGAAATGGTGCGTGCCATCTGTTCAATGAACATTGCCAGAATTGGGCAGGCTGCGATAGCCGCTATCGGTATGAACCTGCGTGAACGAATAGCCATATAGATAGTCAGCACAGCGATTGCCATTAACGCCAAATCAATTTTAGGCAACTGATGTGGTTCAGGCTGGGGTCCTTCTTCGATTTTATCCTCGAGGCGGCTGAAGAAGCTTCGCAAATAAGGAACCGCAAACCAAATAACAACTGAAGCTATGTTTATAATATAAAGCACAGTAAATAGATGTGTGTAGCGTAACCTATATCTGCCTTCGTATTGAGGGACCCAGGTTCGGCGAAGATGCAGGTCTTGTCTCATTTTCCAAACAGGTGACCCATACTTGTATATGTTAAAGGCCTGCTGCTCTTTTCTAACAGTGTACTTGTTCGGCTCATCGGTTATCAGCCACTTTCTGCCTGCTTTTTCGACCGAGATAGTGGCATTTTCGGAAAGTTGGATTTCCTCTTGTTCAAACTTCTGCCGCAGCTCCTTCGAGACAACTGGTCTGTCTAAGTGACTTCGGAACTGGGGCCTAAGGCCAAACACAAACCCAAACTTAAAGGGATTAAATATTGCGACCATTAAAAACAGGGTGACTATCGCAGTTGCCGCTGGGAATATAATGTTCTCCGGCTTGATTCTGACAGTTTTTGAGAACAGCGAAATCAGGATATGGGTCACGACATAGACGGGCAACAAAACAAAAGGATAGATGTATCTGCCGTTATGACCGCGGAGAAGGCCTGTCAGCCACTGTGGGGAGTCAAACCAACCGGCCAGTGTTTCGACCCAATAAGGGTCAACGATGGCCACAGCGAGGATCACCAGTGGAAGTATAAAATAGATGAAATGAACGTTTTTGTAAATGCTCAATAACACAATACCAACAAACAAAGCACAGAAGACGAAACTGAGCACATCAACACTGAGGAATGAAAAGCCAATAAACGTTGCCCAACATATAAATACGGCTGCTGCGCAGCCAAAGATTTTGGACAAAGTTATGAACAGCTTTCTCTGTTTTTCGAGTTCGTACTTTGGGGCTTTGAGTAATCTGGGTTTGAGCAGACGACTGTAGAGCCAAAATAAAGTCAAGCCAATACTTAAAATATAGAGTAGCAAAAATGGGAAGCTTGTACCAACGGGATTGCTCCATTCGAAGGCAGGGTGCCATTCATTGACGGTACGCCACTTTTCGGCGTGTCTGCTGACGCTGACGACGAAGGTATGAGTGAGGTTCGTTAAATGAAATGGGTTGAATACAACCATCGCGATAAATGCGACAAAGCTTGCGGCAATGGTGTGTATTATGCCCTTAGCGTTTATACAGACAACTTTGGTTTTGAAGAACGCCAAGACAACGCCCAGACCTATCATCGCAAAGAAGACAATAACAAACGAAAGCTGTGAACCGGCAATATGTTCGGCGACGGCTTTTTGAAACTCCGGGGTAAGCGTTAACGGGACTGAGGGGATGAATCTCGGCAAAACGCAAAAGAAGGCAATAATCAAAGCTAAAATATGATAAGCATAAAATACCTCGTTTTTAATCTTCTTGAAGGCTGCTAATGTTGCCGTTGTAACGCTGGCAGCAGAGAACAAAAGTAGTATATAAAAAAGCCAATCTGTTCCGACATGAGGAGGTGAGATGTCTCGAATCCTCAAGAAATACTCGTGGTTCAAAAACTTATACGCCAGTGCATAGGAAGCGCCCCAGATTAGAATACTGTGTAGCGATACAGTCCATCTTCTGGGCAATGTTGCCAACAGATGCAGCATAATGAACGGCGCGAGCACTATGAATGCGTAGATATAACCGCCGTGGACATTGCACCAGAAAACCACGATTGGGACTACGAGCCAAATGTACAGTATGTTGCGGTAGGTGGTGAGGATGAGTATAAGCAAAAAGACAGCTGTAAGCAGGTTTGAGAAACCGGCGGGCCGGATGTCAAAGAAGGAACGGCCTGCAAACATTGCAAAGCATGCAAAAGCCGCAGACAAAGGCGGATAGACACCCAAGGTTTTGCCTGTGTAATAAACACAAATGACGGTGATTATGTAAATGGCAAACTTCCAATAGACAAGCGTATTGAATGAGTAAGTATCGGCGTCTGCAAAAGGCGATTTGCTTGTCAGCCAATAAAAGATAACGTGTGTGAGCCAGTTCTGGTTAATCCAGCCGGTGGGATGCCAGTACTTAACTGTGTCAAGACCGACTTTTTTCGTAATCGATTGGGCCCAGCCAGGCCAGGTTTTTATCTCTTGTTCGGTTGGCCCGGCTTTGTGTGAATTTGCGCTGAAGGGCTCGACTGTGTCAACGCCGTGATTGATAAAATGTCGGCCACAGGCCATTGCGACCCAGGTATCCCCGGCACCAACCATATGTGTGGAGGCGTGGCAGGCAAAAATAATCATTGCGAGCCAGCATAAGACCATGAGCGAACGCGATAAGAACACCCGTCTTCTATTTCCAATCAGATTAGCCATCTTTTTACTTTCTCTAATGCCTTGTTAATCTATTCAAGTGAGAATATTCACCTTTAGCAGGTTCGTTTTCTACTCGCTTTTTGCTTAATACGCATCTTATCAGATTGTAATAGTAAACCTTAACTGTATATCGGCAATGTCAGCCCGGAACATTTCGCAGTTCCTGCGAAAGCCGAAAGATAGATTGCGGCCAACAAAATGTTACCCAGATTATAACTTCCGTATAAAGGTTCATCGCGACTTACCAGGGGTAGTTGGCCTTTGTATAGTTGGTATCCTCAATAAGTGCATTGTTTTGGTCGAACTGGAAGTAGTGCTGTTCCAATCCCGGATACCAAAGCGAGGTATCATATAGTTGTGCCGATAGCGTGCGCGAAGGAGTAGAGAGGCCATAATTTGCGGTGAGCATTAAGGCCAAAATCAAGATGGCGGCTGCTGCGGTCAATCCAAAATCCCAAAGTCGGGGATGCTGTATAGCACGACGTTCTACCGATGTTTTTGATTGCCTATCCGGTATTGCAGCTACAAGTTTTGTTTTAAGTGTTTCGGGAGTCTCGATGTCGGGAAGGCTGCGCAACTGTGCCTCCAGCGACTCCAAAGTCAAATCTTCCGGCGTTGGTTTTTCTTTTTTGTTCATGGCTCTACCCTACCAGTTAAAAATCCTTTTAATTTTCTTAATGCGTGGCTGGTTTGCCACTTGACTGTCCCTATGGGTTCGTCTAAGACCTTGGCCATCTCACGAAAGCTAAGCCCCTGAATATAATGTAAGACAATCACAACATACTCGGCCGACTGGAGCCTGCGTATCGCTTCATACAAAAGCCGCGAGTGCTCGTCCGCCATGAGCCGGTGCAATGGATTCAAAGTCTGCGGTACATCCGGCTGCTCTTTTTTCAATCGAGCTACTGAGTCAGCGCGGCGCTCCAAGTTACGTTTTGAGTCAACGAACTTGTTATAAGCAATTCTGTGCAGCCACGTTCCCAGCGACGCTCGCCCTTTAAAGCGACCGATGCTTGCCCAAGCTGAGATAAAAGTCTCCTGAGTAAGGTCTTCCGCGAGGCTTGTATCACCGGTCAAATATGCCAAAAAACGGTAAATTGGCTTGTAGTTTTCACATATTACAGCCTCCCAGGCTTCTCGTCCTGCCTCACGGATATCCTTTATATTCTCTCGTTTCGACCTATGCCGCACTCACATCACCAAAAATGGAACACAGACCAGCCCCACCTTGCCAACCATAAAAATTAGACGATGCAGGAGATGCAGGTGTTGGGTTCAAAATAAAAGAAATCCAAGAAAGCGGTTCGGTGGAGCCGGCTAAGAGACCATATTTTTTTTTCACTGACTGAGCCATTTTTCCAGTCTATCGAGGCCTTCGGTAATGTGTTCGAGAGAGCAGGCAAAACTCAGCCTGACATTATTATCACAACCAAAGGGCAAACCAGGAACAAGCGCAACACTTGTCTGTTCTAAAAGTGCGTTTGCGAAGTCCATGCTACCGTTGATTTTGGCACCGTTTATAGTTCGGCCATAATGGTCTGAAACATCAGGGAAACAATAGAAAGCGCCGGTAGGCTCACAACAGTCAACACCTTTTATACTATTTAATCGCTGGGCCATATATATTCGGCGTTTCTGGAATTCGGCGCGCATTTTCTCCACACAGTCACTGGCAAGAGGGCCATTTAGCGCAGTAATAGCTGCATACTGCGCAAAAGTTACAGGATTTGAAGTGGTATGAGACTGCAGCCTTGCCATCGCCTTTATGACTTCCAGTGGTCCGGCAGTATAGCCCAAGCGCCAGCCGGTCATTGCAAAAGTTTTGCTGAGACCATTGAGAGTTAAAGTTCTATTGTAGGCATCTTCGCTCAACGAAGCGAAGCTTACAAATTTAGTATCACCGTAGACGAGTTTTTCGTAGATTTCGTCTGAAAGAACCATAACATCGGTTCCCTCAAGGATCTTTGCGAGCTCGGCCAATTCTTCGGGCGTATAAGTAAAGCCGCCGGGATTGTTGGGGGAATTTATTACCAACATAGCGGTTTCTTCGGTGATGGCCTTTTTCAGTTGCTCCGGCGTAATTTTGTAGCTGTTTGCTTTGTCGGTTTGAATAATCTTGGGCGAAGCGCCGGCAAGTTTTATTGTCTCTGTATATGTTACCCAGTACGGGGTGCCAAGGATAACTTCGTCACCAGGGTCAAGGACCGCCTGCATAGACTCGTAGACGGAGTGCTTGCCACCAATGTTGACGATGACCTGGTCAGGCGTGTAATTTAGGCCGTTTTCCCTTTGCAGCTTTTGGGCGATAGCCGTTCTCAGCTCGATTATGCCGGCGGCAGCGGTGTATTTTGTTTGGCCGGCCTTTAATGCCTTTATAGCTGCCTGCTTAATGTAATCGGGCGTGTCGAAGTCAGGCTCGCCGGCGCCAAAGGTGACTATGTCCTGGCCCTGGGCCTTCAATTCTCTTGCTCGTGAGCTGACCGCAAAAGTCGCCGAGGGCGGTATTGCCTGGGCTCGTTTGCTGATTTTCATTTTCGCTGGCCCTTTCAAATCTGTACTTTCTTCATACAAGCAACGATATTAAAAACAAAACAAGATAGCAGGTCAAGAAAATTGGCAGATTCGGCAGTGGTTTAGGCTTTATTTTGCTGTGATTTCAAACTGCCGGTTCAAGGTTGGACGTAGCTGCGGTTAGAAAATGTAGCGCACGGATGCATATATGCCGGTGTTATTCTGGAACTGACCGAAGAAAGTGTGGCGATAGTCGCCGAAGAAGATGTTAGCGCCAAATTCGATAGCTAAATTGTCGCGGACCTTATAATGGAGATTCGGCCGAATGTAGACGTCCTTATCCGAAGGTGAAAAGTAGGTAAAGAGCGAACAACGGAGATTCTGTTTCATCAGAAGCTTCGTCAAACGAAATGTAGTCAGATGTCTAAATTCATCACGAGCTGGGCCGGTGGTCAGGTTGCGCTTGTACTGGCCATAATCTAACATCTGCTCAACGTAATACTGCAGGCCGGCGGTGAGATTCTTTCCTATTTCCTGCGTATAGCCTGCGAGATATCGAAGCTCAGAGTTATCAATAAGAGGATTGTTTCCGCCGGTGTCATCAGCGGATTCGTAATAGCCGAACTCAAGATTACCTATGCCTTTGCCGACGTTGCCGCGAATACTGGCACCGTAGACATTCAGGTCGGGAAAGATTGCGCGGGTCATTGCAGCATTCTGCCCGGCGGGGCTTTTCCAGAAGCCGCGATAACCGTAAAGGGCAAATTCGTAATCATTGATAGTCTTATACAATCGAACGGCGATTTCATCGTCTCTGAACCACCGGTTCGGCCTGTCGGCGTGGACTCTGGCATCGTGGCCTGCCAATCTGCCAAGATTGGAATTCCAGTAGGACAGACGCCTGCCACTTATGAAGCGGTCAGGGTCAAACTGCGGCGTGTAAACAACATCGATATTCATAAGGTCACTGAACAAGCTCATCTTGACGGCATCGGATGGCGCGTTTAGATACTCGGTGTCCCTGCCGATAAAGAAGGACTGCCAATCCTTTGGAAACAGGTCGTTGATAAAGATAAGGTCGCCGGTGCCCCAGGTAAGGATTTGCCTACCGATTTTCAAATCGACAAAATCTAAAGGCATAGTAAAAAGATGTGCTTCGCGCAGGTCGAAGTATGCCTTTTCAGTCACCAGGTCGCCAAGGATGTCGGCCTTGACGTTAAGGTCGGCCCAACGAAGATTTGAAGATAATTCAAGCTGAAGGCGATTTTCCATAATGGACATATCTTTTTGATAGTTGTCTTTTCTGGTGCGGTAGCCCGACCTTATTTCGTAAAAACCGTGCAACTCTACGGGCCAGCGGGAAAAGAGTGAGTCGCCGCCTTCTCGGCTGTCGCCTCTGACTGTTGCGGGAACAGCAAAAACAACAGTAAGACAGATTAGGACTAATACGGTGTGAGTCTTGAGCCAAGTCATTTTTTGGCATCCAGCCCCATTGATTAACGGATTCTCTAAGAACTTCCTAAACCGAGACCATCCTGGCTAAAGTAAAATATACTCGACTTTAGCTGCCGTCAAGGCCGATGGCCCAGAGGCGAGAGCGCCTTCTTACGGACTACACAACCGTTGCCGGTTCTATCGCAACTGACGCTGACCAAGGTCGTATGGCCAATTGATTACGAGTGTCTTTTTTCCTTGATAAGCCCTGAAATTTTGACTATAATTCCAGAAAAGCTGGAGTGCGTCAAAAGAATATTGAAGAAAACCATTCTGAGTCTGTGTATGAGGCATTGTTGCGCCTGTAGCTCAATTGGATAGAGCGTCGGTCTACGGAACCGAAGGTTAGGGGTTCGAGCCCTCTCAGGCGTATTGGAAAATTTGCGCGAGACTGCGGGTAGGCACATCAAGGAGAAAAACGTGATTGGCTTCAAATCGAGGGATGATGCGGTGTAGACGAGCAGGATGTCGTGTAAGGTTTGCCGATCTTAAAGGCTCCTAAAAAACGCGCTCGTTCGGTTCTAATTTACCACCAGAAGGTTTTGACCCGTCTTCCATGCCGCACCTTGAGTCCGGCCATTCTACGGGATTGTCTCTGCGATTATGGGCAGGCTGCGAAAAATGCTTGACCTGGCGAAGAGAACCGTCAGAATGATAACAGCTTTTGCATTCCGTGGCCCCTGCTTCGTTCAGCCGTCAGTTTGGAGCAGACAATTTACGAAGCGGGGGCTTTATGAGGACTAAGTGGAAAGGAAAGGCCATGGACTGGGAAAAAGGAGTGAAAAGATTTGCTTTGGTTTTGGCTGTATTGATGGGTCTGCTGCATTGTGTTTTGTTTATTGCTTATGGGGGGGCTTGGCTCGACGGGTTTTTTAACTTGATAAGGTTGAAGCGGGGAAGCGCACCGAATGACCTGCTCGCATTATTGATTGTTTTCCTGATTGGGTTCCTGCCTGTCTGGGGTATACCCACGGCCATCTGTTGGGCAATAAAGGGTTTTAAGGATGATGGTATCGGCCCGGCGGCGAGCAGTAGCAACCCACAAAATCCAACCGCATCAGGGACGAACGTTGAACGGCTGAGGTGGCTCCACAAGGGGTTTAGCAAGAAACGGTAGACGGGGCTTTTCGGATATGCAGAACGGGGTTCGGGGGAGGTTGGAATTGATTCCGTCAGTGCCGGTTCCCGCCACGGGCGGATCTGTGACTTCGATATTAATTACTGACAATTGACTATTGGCGTGGAGGTGGCTTCGCGACGCTGTTCTTAATAGACTTCCCGACTTGCCTTCGACTGCGGTCAGGCCCAAAAGCTGGTCGGTAGTCAGAGGAAATTGCGGTGCTGCTTTTAACAACAGGCCTATTTAGAATCGATACTTCATACTTAATTTGCAATAGGTTATGTCCTTGCGGCTGGCAACTGAATCGTCCATTGATATCTGCTGGCAGATTCCGGGATGAAAAGAAAGATTGTCGGAAATTCTAAATGCCGTAGAGAGGCCGAAGGTGGCATAGGACCAGTCATGGGAAGCACCGCCGAGGCCATCTGTATAGGCAAGCTCTGAAGAAAACCGAAGTGGTTGCGGTGTTTGACTCTCAGACCAAAGCCGGTACCGTACAGGTCGACGTCGATAGTTTTAAAGAGTGCTCCCTGTTGGCCATAGCTCTCAGAACCTTTACTCAGGTATTTACTCATGTAAGTTAAATCCAGAGTAACACCAAGTTCGCGCTTTTCGGGCACGGCAATACCCGGCATACAAAGCGGTATAACTGCAATCAGCAAAACAGTTTTTCTCATAACTTCTGTCGCTAAAAATGAGACAAGCAAAGAAGGCTATTAACTGCCTTATTACCGAGGAGTGGCCATTTCCGCCCTTGACGGCAATTAAGGTCAAAGCTCATATATCCGAAGTTGAGCAGACGTCGACACACGTACCCTCGGCCAAATCTCGAAAGATTGATTTTAATGCTGTCCCGGATTCTTCAATAAGATTCTGCTGTCGGCCACCACACATCCTTGTCCTTCGGGATAGACGATGAGGGGATTGATATCGAGCTCGGCGATTTCAGGGTGGTCAGTAACCATCTGAGAAAGGCGAAGAATGCAATCTTTGATGCTGTCGATGTCGCAAGGAGGTGCGCCGCGAACTCCCTTTAGAATACTGTATGCTTTGATGGAGCGTATCATAATCTCCGCACTGATTTCCCACATGGGAGCCAGCCGGAACGTGACGTCCTTCATAGCCTCAACAAATGTCCCGCCAAGGCCAAACATGCAGATTGGGCCAAACTCCGGGTCTCTGACGGCGCCGAGAATGACCTCCACTCCGCGCTTTGCCATCCTTTCCATAATAACACCATCAATTTTTGCTGAGGGTTTAAATTTCTTTATATTTCCAATGATATCTTCAAAGGCCTTTCGCGCGTCCTGCTTTGTCCTGATTTTCAGCCGAATGCCTCCTGCATCAAATTTGTGGACAATGTCAGGAGAAGAAATCTTCATGGCCACCGGAAAAATAATGTCCTCGGCTGCTTCGTCCACCTGGGACGAATCTTTCAGGAGAACGCTCTTTAGAACTGGGAACCCGTAGCACTGAAGAATTTCATTTGCTTCTTTCTCAGACATATAATAGCTGTCTTTGCCGGCAAGCTTCTTTTTTATGACGGCAGTGGCAGTGTCGCGGTCGGCAGCGACCCTGCGCACCTGTCTCCTATCGAGACTCAGCAGGCCTGCGTAAAATACCATAGATGCCATTGACCTGACGGCCGCCTCAGGAAAGGCGTAATTGGGGATGCCGTGCTTTTGGAGATACTGGATGCCCTGTGAGACATCGACAATACCCATAAAGGAGCAGAGGACTGGTTTGTCAATATCCTTTGTCACGCGTGGGACGATCTCTGCCGTCTCCAGGATGTCGGTCATCGCCTGCGGGCTGAGGATTACGATGGCACCATCCACGTTTTCGTCCATAAGGACGTGGCGAATGGCAGCTTCGTAACGCTCGTGAGTGGCATCTCCAATCACATCTACAGGATTTTGGATGCTGGCAGTTGGGGGAAGCTCCTGTCTCAATTTCTGTTTTGTTTCTTCTGATAAAGTGGCAATTTTCAGCTTGTGCCGAATGGCGGCATCGGTCGCCATAATACCCGGTCCTCCGGCATTTGTGACGATGGCGATGCGGTTGCCTTTTGGTATCGGCTGTTTGGCGAAAGCAAGGGCACAGTTGAAAAGCTCATCGACCCCTTCCACCCTGAGGATGCCGCTCTGATGAAAAATAGCATCATAGGCGTTATCGGAGCCGGCCAAGGAGCCGGTGTGAGATGCGGCCGCACGCGCACCCTCGGCAGAACGCCCGGACTTTATGGCGAGCATAGGTTTGCGGACATCCCATGTGATTTGCCTTGCAGTCTCAAGAAACTCGCGACCGTTGGTAATATCCTCCAGATACATAAGGATTACGTCGGTATCAGGGTCATCTTTGAGATAACGGAGGAGGTCTGTCTCGCTTACATCGGCTTTGTTGCCAAAGCTGATGAATTTGGAGAATCCAATGTCCCTACCTTCTGCGTAATCGAGTACCGCAGTACAAAGGGCTCCGGACTGTGAAATGAAGGCGATGTTTCCGGCTTTTGGCATCTTCGTTGCAAAACTGGCGTTCATCCGCACCTTCTGGTTGTTATTGATGACACCGAGGCAGTTGGGTCCCACGAGGCGGATGCCGTATTTTGCGACCACCTCTTTGAGGTGATTCTCTAATTCTACGCCGTGGCCACCCACCTCCTTAAATCCGGCGGTAATAACAATGGCACCTTTGACCTGCTTTTGGCCGGCCTCGTCCAATATAGAGGGAACAATCTCGGCAGGAACAATAATGACTGTCAAATCCACTTCATCAGGAATGTCCATCAAGCTGGGATAGGCCCTGACGCTTTGGATGGATTTGGCTTTGAGATTGACCGGATAAAGGACTCCCTGAAAGCCGGCACAGAGAATGTTGCGGAATACGGCAAGCCCTACACTGCCAGGGCGATTGGTCGCCCCCACGACGGCAATTGACCTGGGATTCATAATGGCTTCAATACTTTTTGTCATGACATTCTTCCAATAAATGGATTTGTGCTATGTGAAAAACATAATTGCAACGTTTAGTAAGTCAACAATATCCTGCAAAAAGTTGTCTTGTCAAATGATAATTTTTCCTATGACAGGTCACTCTCTGCTCTCTCACGTGGCATTGAGCGTGTGGGCTGTTATGGTATTAGAGCCCGTGAAGGGGAAAGACATTTGCCTTAACCGCTTTCACAACGGCTTCTATCGCAGGCAAAACTGTATTTCGCTGGTGGCTGCTTACGGCAAGCTCTTTGTCTCGCAGGCCCCCCTGCCAATCGGTGCTTTCGAGCCTAACGCCGCCGGCATCGATACCTGGCTGGGCGTCGCTGTCGGCACCGCACAGGACTGTCCAGGCGAGCGCCCAGGCCCTTACGGTATTTTCGAGGTCATATCCACCACCGCCGGTCATAAGGATGGGCTTGTTAAAACCTAACAAACAAGCAAGGACATCAGCATAAACATTATTGGTTAAATAAAGTTGAGCAAGAGGGTCGCCTGCGAGGGCATCAGCACCTAACTCAAAAACGAATACGTCCGGATTAAAAGCTGTAATTAGCGGCGGTGCTATAGCTTCAAACGCCTCCAAATACGCCTGGTCATAAGTACCAATCGGAAGTGGAACATTTATGCAGTAGCCCTTTCCTTTAGCTGCTCCGATTTCGTCCGCGAAGCCTGTTCCGGGAAACAATGTTCCTGGATTCTGATGAAATGATATGGTCATAACATCGTCGCGGTCGTAAAATGCATACGCAACGCCGTCTCCGTGATGAACGTCCACGTCAAGATATAAGACTTTTTTTCCTGCCTCGGCCAGCGTCAAACAGGCAAGTGCCACGTCATTGATGTAACAGAAGCCGGAAGCGCGTTCGGGGCCTGCGTGATGAAATCCTCCTGATGGGTTGAACGCAACATCGGCAGACCCAGAAAGAATCAGCTTTGTGGCAGTAAGTGTGGCGCCAACGGCCAAAACCGCATAGTCATATAATCCCTCAAAGACGGGACAGTCTGAAGTGCCGATTCCCATTCTGAGTGCGTCGGCATCCCGGCGTCCGGCACTGGCGGCTTCGAGGGCGTGCAGGTAACGAGCTGAGTGGAATTTTTGTAGAACGGTTTTCTCAGCCGGCTCAGGTGGTATTTCACTTCTGGCGTTGCCGGAGAGCAGGCCCATAGAATTAAGTATCTCCCGCACCCTCGTAGGTCGGATTGTATTAAAGGGATGCTCCGGCGGATAAGAATGCTCTTCCAACTCGCGTGAATAAATAAAAACTGCCTTTCTCATTGCGAAAGTCACACTTCAAGAAAAAGTATGTGCCACGCCATAATAGAGTCTCTCTGGCGTCCCAGGCAGGAACGCACCACTACCAACTCGTAACCGTTACTGCTCCTGCTCGGTTAAATCGTATCTTATGTTATAGACCTCACCATCGAATTCGATATTCACCTTGTACCCGGAGTTGCGGAAAATAGCCAGCATTAGTTTATTGCTTGACAGTCCTTTGTGAACAAACACCAAACCCAACCAGAACTTGATATTCTGTTCAGTGTGATGAGCAAATGCAAAGCTTTTTGTTATGCATTTAGCCTGGATGGATAATCCCTTATTTATGTAATGGCCCTGTTGAATGCGAGAAGCATCATCGAGCATAAAAGAGAGCATCGCCCAGATTCTTTTCTTATCTTCTTAGGGCTGGTATGTCGGGCTCGATATGCACGGTGATATTGACGGGGCGGGTTATCTGCTCGTGCAAGGCACTTTCCAGACTCTCGGCTATCTCGTGAGCAGCGGCTACATCCAAGTCCGGGTCGACAAGAATATGTAGGTCAAGAAAGACCTCCCTGCCGACAGTTCGTGTTCGCAGCTTGTGCCATTGGCGTATTGAAGAGTTGGCATTAACTATATCCTTTATATGCTCAATTGTGTCCTGGTCGACTGCACTTTCCGTCAGCTCGCGCAAGCAATCGGCGATTACCCTAACGGCGACCAAGATTATCATCAGGCCAACCCCAATAGCAGCCATCTGGTCACCATATCTGAAACCTAACCGAAGTGACACAAAACCTATGGCAACCACGATCGAACTAAACGCATCGGAGCGATGATGCCAGGCGTTTGCATAAAGAGCAGAGCTGTGCGATTTAATGGCCACTTTTTTGGTTATCTTATAAAGTAGCTCTTTGACAATAATTGAAGCTATCGCAACAAAAAGCACTATAAGACCGGGTTTTACGTATCTCTGCGCGGCAATGGCTGCGGCGGCGTGGTAAATCATAGCCGCCCCAACACCCGCCAAGGCCAACCCTATGAAAACGGCGGCGAAAGTTTCGATTCGGCCGTGACCGTACGGGTGGCTCTCATCGGGCTGCTTCGAGCCAAAGTGAACACCCAGTAGAACAGCAATATCTGTAGCCATATCGGAAATCGAATGAATCCCGTCAGCAACAAGGGCAACGGACCCAGCCAAAAGACCGACGGCGATCTTCACCGCAGCAAGGACTATATTAGCTGCAATGCCTAAATTTGTGACAGATCTTATCTGTCGATTCGCTTCCTCGAGCTTGTGATTTTGCATATATTTAGCCCATTATTTTTTTGCGGATATTCAGAACCGCATCGATATACTTTCGAGCTGTGCGCTGGTCTTTTGCCTCGACTATAACTCTCATTACGGGTTCGGTATTGCTGGCTCTCAAATGCAGCCAGCCGTCGTCAAAATCAAATCGGCAGCCGTCGGTAGTGTCGAGGTTTGCATCGGAGAAGACTTCCTTTGCCGAGTTCAAGATTTGCAGCGCCTGCGATTGGTCGGCGGCGAACTTATCCTTGCTCATATAGTAACGGCCGATTTCACTGACCAACCGGCTTATGGTCTTTCCGGTCTCAGCCATCAATTGCAGGACAAGAACAATAGCAACAAGGCTGTCTCGGATTGGACTGACTCTCAAATCGATTACTCCGCCGTTGCCTTCTCCGCCGATGATGCAATTGTGCTCGAGCATTGCCGCGGCGACGTTAGCCTCGCCAACAGCAGTGCGAATAACCTGCCCCCCGGCCTGCCGGGCAATATCGTCTATCATTCTTGAGGTTGAAAGATTTGTTGCCGCAACACCGGTTCTCTTGCCGAAAATATACTTGGCGGCTAAAGCAAGGCTATATTCTTCGCCGATGTAGGTCCCGTTTTCATCAACAACTGCCAATCTGTCGGCGTCTGGGTCCTGGGCGAAGCCAATTACAGCAGCGTTTCTTGCTACCACTTCACAAAGTTCAGTTATGTTTTCTGCAGTGGGTTCAGGCGTATGAGCGAACAGGCCGGTGGGTTCATCGTTTATCGCAACAACTTCACAGCCAAGTTCGGAGAGCATCCTTTTGGTAACCGGCCCCCCTGCCCCATTAACACTATCGAGTACGACCTTGAACTTTTTGGCTGCGATTTCCTCTTTGTCAACTATTGCCAAGACCTTGGCGATGTGCGTACTGTCAGCCTGCTTATTGGAAGTTACCTTTCCGGCGTTGGCGGTATCGACAATAGCAAAATGTTTATCGAAAAAACATCGCTTGATTTGCTCGGCGGCGTCGGCAGGCGGAGCAACGGCGTTGCCGAGTAATAATTTTATACCATTGTACTGAGCGGGATTGTGCGAAGCGGTGACTACTACTCCACCCTTACACCCAAGCTCTCTAACCATAACGCCAACGCCAGGCGTGGTCACCATACCCAAATCAATCACATCAATTCCAATGTTGCACAATCCTGTCGCTACTGCTGATGTCAGCGTTGGGCCGCTGGGGCGAGAATCACGGCCGATACATACCGATAACTTTTGTTGCTTTCCAGGCTGTTTATTTCTCAAGAATGTACCGAAGGCACGGCCGTAATCGACGGCAATAGAAGGCGTGAGGTTTTCGCCAACGATGCCCCTCATTCCACTGACGCTAATTATTAATTGCTCACCCATATCACCGGCAACTCCGTTTTAACAAGTATCGCAGGGCCCGTCCTTATATCCTTCTGGACCTTTCCAAAATTTTCTTAAGTTTGATGAGGACCGCATCGACCTGTCTTTTTTTCAGCGTCAAAATATCGCGCAGGGCCTCGCCGATATAGGGCAGATAGGTCTCAATGTAGCTGCGCTTGGCCAATTCCTGCTGGATGCGTTTCTTTCTTCGCAGGTATATTCCCAGTTTTCTTCCACACTCCTGGACAGCCAGTTGTATCTCTTTGATAATTTCCGGATAGTGAGCGATAGCTTCTTTGCTTTCGGAGGTAAAGGGGACCCAGACCGAAGCGATGTGCACCATCAGCACAACTCGGCCGGTGGGCAAGGCGCCTCTGCTTTGGCTGAGAGCATAGTTTCGCCAGTTGATATCCAGGACTGACTTATAAATCGCACAGCCTGACTGCTGATACAACAATGGCACGTGATTGGCAATGCGAATGAGGCGCATTAACGGTTCCTTGTCGTGCTCGCCATCGCTGCCGTTTTTGGCCCCGTAGGCGAGAGCCGCCTCGATAAGGAATGGGTTACCTCTGTAAACAGATGGGTTGCGGGAGGAAGCGGTATAAAAATCAGCTTTCACGACACGCTTGAGACCTTCCTGTAATGCTTCGGCTCCAATGGGGCCTATACAATCGGTGGACGGCGCCATAATCCTGGTTTCGTTTATTGCAGCGTGAAGTGCTTCCGCTTGTTTGAGGCTTATTCTGGAAGGTCTAAGTGTGCTGCGAAGTTTCGCTTTTTCACAAATCCGTTGTGCCACTCGGGGACTTACTCTTGAAAATTCATTTTTCAAAAAGGCGGAGAGCTGCTTCACGGAACTATTGCGAGCCATCTTGTGCAATAGCCCCAGTTCAACGCCGTAGGGGTGAGGTTTGATTTCCCTCGGAGCAAAGGGCAATTCTTTACTTCGCCTCGGATATTTATAAGTATTACCATCGGGAGCATCGTAGTGAATGGTCGCGTGGGGATTGGCCATAGCGGTTTGGGCAATGTATTCATCGACAGACTGGCGTCCCTTCTGATATTTGCCTTGGAGGGTTATGGTGACACTTGTACCGACGGGCAGGTCGAAGTCACATTCCTCGTCCAGCACGACTTCAGGTTTGTTTTTCGATGTATCAATCTGTACGTGGTAATAGTGTGCCTTCTTTTTCGGATTTGTTCGCGAGATAATCTGCACTGGTTCTCCGGTGGTTAACAGACCATACATACCGGCAGCAGATATACCAATGCCCTGCTGGCCTCGACTCATTTTCAGGCTGTGAAACTTACTGCCGTACAATAAACGGGCGAAGATGTTTGGAATCTGCTGCTTAACAATTCCGGGGCCATTGTCTTTAACGGTCAATACAAACTTGTTGTCAGCAACAGGTTGTATATTGATTGTCAAATCGGGCAGGATGTGGGCTTCCTCGCAGGCATCAAGCGAGTTATCGACCGCTTCTTTGACAGCAGTTAGAAGGGCCTTGCGCGGATTATCAAAACCAAGCAGGTGTCTGTTCTTAGCAAAAAACTCGCTGATACTTATGGCCCGCTGCCTAGCAGCCATTGATTCTGCGGTTGCGGGCGCAGCCGTTTTGCGTTTACTCACAGTCTCGGTTTTTTTCTTGGCAGCGGAAATCCCTGATTTCGCTTTTCGTTTTGTTCTTCCTGTCGGTTTTGGCTTTGCCCCGGCCTTTTTTGCTTTGGGTTTCTTGGTTTTCGCCGCCTTGGCCTTTGCCTTTTTTGCTTTTGCCATACTTTTCAGCCGTTCTGATGATAACCTCAGTCAAGCTCGCAGGTGTAAATCTCATTCACAAAATCAAGTTTGCCAAGCTCTTCGATGGCTTCGACATCCGGCTCTTTGTCGAGACTGACGGCGAGAACAGCCTTTTGCTCGGCAAGTTTTTGCCCGACGCCCATCGTGCAGATATTGATGTTATGCCTGCCGCAGATGGTGCCAACGGAACCGATGACGCCAGGCTTATCGTCGTTAAAGATGACCAGAACCGCACCTTGCGGGGTCATTTCTATGTTGAAGCCATCGATTTCAATGATGCGTAACAGTGTTCGGCCAAAGACCGAGCCGGTTACGGTGCGCTTAACCTTATCGGTAACGACTTTAGCAGAGAAACTTGCAGCTACGTCTTTGGCTTCGGTATTTTTCGTCTCGTCAATACTTATGCCACGTTCTTTAGCGAGGACTGGGACATTGACTATATTTAGGGGCATATCGAAATGCCGCTGCAGCAGGCCGACCGCAAAGTTAAGGGTAACAGGTTCGACCGCCATATCGGCGATGGTTCCGCGATACTGAACTTCAACCTGCTTTATATGACCCGGCGCGATGGTGCCGACAAGTTTGCCGATTCGGCGAGCAAGTTCAGCGTACCGATTCAAGATTGGCGGCATTGCTCCTGTGACCGATGGGGCATTAATTGCGTTTCTGACCGGGCCGCCGCTGATGGCATCGGCAAGAATTTGAGCGGCCTCGACTGCAACTTCGACTTGAGCTTCTCTTGTGCTGGCACCCAAATGAGGCGTAACG
>Ga0114919_10001407_pt1 | contig 19250 bp, 17 predicted proteins | sample BlataG_FD_88682 | JGI IMG/M metagenome (GOLD analysis project Ga0114919, IMG submission 88682) | Deep subsurface microbial communities from Black Sea to uncover new lineages of life (NeLLi) - Black_00105 metaG | ecosystem: Environmental > Aquatic > Marine > Oceanic > Sediment | place: Atlantic... | reverse complement strand
TCAGGAAACCAGAGCACCCACCTCTTTATCTGGCGCCTCGCTGCGGTGTCGCGGAGAGGTTTGGCGGGCATATCGTCGACCTGGGGTTGGTACACGCTTATCAGGACTCCATTCAACCACAAACTCACACTCTTGACCTGCTCATCTCCAAACTCACCCAGGCCTGGACACTCCAGTACGCATCACAGGGAGCACCGAAGGATTCAAGTTACGCTGCCCGATTCGCGTGGCTGCAGTATCTTACGTTGGTTATCCGGATGGCTCTGGAGTTCGAAGAACAGAGGCATTACCAGGACATGGATACGCTATTCACCTATTTGGAGCCGGTGGTCGGTGAGGACTGGCGTTTTTCAATGCTCAGGTATATGCACTGCCACCAGATCAAGGAGGAGTGCCTTCAGTACTTAGAGAAGCTCAAGAAATATGCTGCCGACCATCCTGATGATCGGGCCTTGCAGGGAGTCCTGCGGGAGTTGGAGCAGGAATGACAGTCCACTTTTTCTTCCGCACCGACGAGGGTATGCCGCGTAGGCACCCGTACGGGTGCCAGCCGAGCCGTCCTTCGACATTGAGCTCAGGACGAAATGTAAAGGCTCGGCTACGCGACTGAGTATTAGATTGAAAGGCGACAGAGTTTCGTTGGTGACGGACACCTTGTCCGTTCTCCCGCCCTTCGGGTCTGAGCCCTCAGGGTCGAAGACCAAAGGCGGGATCAGGATGAATCCGTCACCCTGGAGCGTCATGGACCGGGTCGTCCCTAACGAACAAGGGATGCTTACCTCGCGACAGAGGCAAGTACGGGGCTTTGGATGAGCAGGTAATTCGAAACTACGCCTTGGGTGCGCAGCTTTTGCACAAGTATTCCAACTCTGCTTCCGTCATCACCGCACGTGCCTCCTCCGCAGACGTGATCTGGCTTCCGCACTCTCGACAGAAGACGTGATTCTTGTGTTTATGCACGTGAGCAGCGTGCTCCTCTAACTTCTTTTTCTGCTCCGGGGATGGCTCCGGAGTGTCACTGAACCCGAAGTCCTTGATGTTCTTCTTGCACTCCTCGCAGTAAAACTCGATGTCAATTCTGTGCTTGGGCATATCATCCTCCCTTTAAACTAGCTTCCGACGGCTAAGCACAGGCAATATAAGACAGTTTTGCGGATGCAGTCAAGCACTTTCTCGGGTCTGGAGTGTCAAGCCCCGGCCGGCCGGGATCTTCGACTTTAGCTTGACTCGTTAGGTCCCGCTGAAGCGGGACACTCCAGGAGGCTAACTTAAGGACTGGACGGTGTACGAACTAGTCCTCAAAAAAAACGCGCATTTGGAAAAATTCTCTTGACAAGGAAACATTCTATGCTTTATTGCGTAATACGATGCTAATTGACGAGTAGATACAGGCATACGGAGGTGGGTTTTTTCATGGCATTAGAACTGATCAAGCTTAATTGCCCGGCACAGGGGATTAATATGCCTAATTCTGTCTCCACCTTCGGCAGATGGAGGCTGCTCTGAATAGGATAATGGCAAAGAACTTCACGAAACCGTGACCTATTTAGAGTAGGTCACGGTTTTTTATTATCGGTGAAAGGAAAAGAAATGAACCAAGCGGTAGAGACTTTCGATCTGAACAGGACCTTCAAGTTAAAGAAGGCAAAGAACAAAAAGGGAAACGGCAACAATAACGACAAGTTGATTGCCTTAGAAGATGCCAACATAAAGATCCATGAAGGCGAGCTGTTTGGCGTTCTTGGACCCAACGGGGCGGGTAAAACCACCCTGATAAAGATCCTCGCCACCCTGCTTCTGCCCACCTCCGGAAGAGCGTTGGTGGATGGGATAGACGTGGTCAAGCACCCGGAGAGGGTGAGAAAACAGATAAACATGGTCTCCGGCGGTGAACACTGCGGCTACGGAATCCTGACCGTGCGCGAGACTCTGTGGATGTTTTCCCAGTTCTATGGCATCCCTAATAAGGTCGCTCTTCGGAGGACCGACGAGCTTCTGAAGATTCTGAAAATGGAGGAGTTTGCCAGAACCAAGATCGGAAAACTCTCCACCGGACTGAGGCAGAAGCTGAATTTCATGAGAGGTTTCGTCTGCGATCCCAAGATCATGTTCTTAGATGAGCCGACACTGGGCTTAGACGTTCAGATAGCCCGGGACGTGCGCGTTTACATCAGAACCTGGATGAAGAAGGATCCGGAAAGAACCGTGCTTCTGACCACCCACTACATGGCGGAGGCGGACGAGTTGTGCGACCGGGTGGCCATAATCGACAGGGGTAAGGTTCTGGTATGCGATACCCCGCAGAGCCTAAAGAAATCCTTAGCCGGAGAGGCGGTATTCCGCATCGAGATCCCTTTGTCCGTGAACGGAATGGAGAAGTTCGGTCGGATCCCCGGCGTTAAGCAGTTTGCCTATGAACACAAGAGTCATCTGGGAAGAACCGAGCTGAAATTCATCTTAGAGGAGGAATCCGCCATTTCCAACGTAACTGAATCTTTGAGCGGCAATGGGTCCAAGATAATCACGCTCTCCAAGATGGAACCGAGCTTGGAGGACGTGTTCGTGGCCCTGGTAGGAAGAGGATTGAAAGATGAAAACTGAGCTAAGAACTAACATAAAGGCGATAATTGCCCGTGCTTACGTGCGGGTGGTGGGCGCCAACCGGGAGCCCAACTGGTGGCTCACCGAGACACTGCTCCCCATCATGAGCACCGCAGCCTATGTCTTTGTCTACAAGGCATTGAAAGCTCCCGACGAGTATGTCGGCTTTGTGATATTGGGCGGGACAATGAGCGCCTACTGGATACACGTTCTGTGGAGCATGGCGGCCCAGTTCTACTGGGAGAAGGAGATTGGCAATCTGGAGTTGTACATGATCGCCCCCATCTCCAGAATGTCCCTGCTTCTGGGCATGGCTTCTGGCGGGATGGTTCTGGCCACCACCAGGGCGGTCTTCATCTTCTTAGCCGGCAGCCTGATCTTCAAGGTGGATTTCGCCATAATCAGCCTGCCCAAGCTGTTTGCGGTCTTCGTCTTGACCTTGACCGGCCTGTACGGGCTGGGCATGCTTTTCTCGTCGCTGTTCATGCTCTACGGGCGGGAAGCCTGGCATGGAGTTACGCTGCTTCAGGAGCCGGTTCATCTCATGTCGGGATTCTTCTTCCCGGTGAAGAATTTGGGTTTCTTCGTGGCGTTGGGAGCGTCCCTGATTCCCATGACCTTAGGTTTGGATGCCATGAGACAGCTGGCGTTTGAGGCCGGGCCAAAATCCGGATTCATCAACGTGAACATCGAACTCGGTGCTCTGGTGGTTTTGTGCATTCTGTTTCTGTGGACCTCGAAGTATGCCCTGGAGTATATGGAGAAATTAGGTAAGAAAGAGGGAAGATTGACTTTGAGGTGGCAGTAGGAATAGCTTCACCCTCCCTTTTGTTCTCTCCCGCCGAGGGAGGGAAGAACTTGTTCCCTCTCCCTTGAGGGAGAGGACTAGGTCGAAGATCCCGCGAGAGGCGGGGGTGAGGGTGATGCAGGTGAAAGAGGGCATAGGGACAGGGTTTATTGAGCTTGCGAAATCCCGCCATGGCGGGGTCCCTGTCCGCGGTTCGGACAGCCACGAGGGCTGTCCCTACGATAGCCTCTTCTTGATTGAACATTCGATCAAATAGTTGGAACATAGTCTGAGGTGAAACGGTGAGAATACTTGATAGAACCAAAGAAAACCTACAAACCATAAAGACCGCCGGGAAGTTAGGCTGGGCCATGGAGTCGAACTGGACCGATCCCTTTCTGTTCGCCATCTACTCCATCGTCCGGCCGCTGGCCTCGTCGCTGATTCTGGTGGTGATGTATTACGTCGTCACTAAGGGCAAAACCGGCATGGATCTGTTCGCATACATCTATGTGGGCAATGCCTTCTTCATGTACGTGTTCAACGTTCTGTTCGGGGTCAGCTGGGTCATTCACGAGGATCGGGATCATTATCAGATGATCAGGTATATCTACATAGCTCCGATCAGGATGTACTATTATCTTTTCGGTCGGGGTATAGCCAAGATGATCTTAACCACCGTGGCGGTTATCATCACCATAGGTTTCGGCATGCTGGTCTTGAAGATTCCGGTCAACCTGCTCACTGTGAACTATCCTTTGCTCATCTTCTCCGTGGCTGCCGGTATCTTCATCATCACCTGCCTGGGGATACTTTTAGCCGGAGTAAGCATGGTCACGGCGCATCACAGCTATGCCTTGACCGAAGGGATGTCCGGACTCTTTTATTTGGCCTGCGGCGCCATCTATCCCATAGACATCCTGCCCGTCTGGCTGCAGTATATCTCCAGGGCGCTGCCGCTAACCTACTGGCTGGAGCTGGTGAGAAGAGCCGTTTTGGGGAAAAGCGTCAGTTCTACCTTGGGTGGATACTCCGACTTTCAGTTGATCCTGATTATGGCGGTAACCACCCTGGCTTTAGCTTTGTTCTCGCACTGGATTTATCGCTCCATCGAGTACATCGCCCGAAAGTATGGCAAGATAGATCAGCTGACCAGTTATTGACGTAGGAGAAGGAGACCTAGACGCTCTCCATAATTGGGGTGTAGCAGAGAGGCAATGCATCCGGCCGTTAACCGGAAGATCGGAGGTTCGAATCCTCCCGCCCCAGAAAGAGAATAGCTGACAGGGCCAACCATGCGGAAAAGAGGACAAAGAAGACACGGCTGTTGTGACCTCACCCCCTATCTCCCCCTCTCCATTTCATGGAGAGGGGGACGGGGGGAGAGGTTTTGAAGACCGACCCGGGAGGTAAACCATGATCGAAGGTAAAAAAGTTCGGATCAGGGCAATCGAGAAAACGGACATTGACGAAATCATGAAATGGATCAACGACCGCGAAGTTATGGACAACTTGATCGTGAGGTACCCTGTTTCCCGATACCAGGAGGAGAAGTGGATCGAAAAGGCACTGGATGAGAGCAATCCGAGAATCAAGGCTTTCGCTCTGGAGACCAAAGACGGGGTCTATCTTGGCGGTATCAGTTTACACGGGATAGACTGGGAAAACCGCAATGCCGAGGCGGGCATAGTCATAGGAAAAAAAGAATATTGGAATAAGGGTTACGGGACCGACGCCATGATGACCCTGCTCGACTTCGCCTTCAACCGGATGAATCTACATCGGGTCTATCTCAAAGTTTATGATTTCAACCTCCGGGGCATCAAATCCTATGAAAAGTGCGGCTTCAAGAGGGAAGGAGTACTAAGACACGATCTTTACGTCAACGGCAGGTACCACGACTCCATAATCATGGGAATACTGAAAGATGAATTCAAGAAAATTCCAAACGACAAATGAGCCCTGCAACGTCTCAAGAAAGAGAGGGAACTAACCGTTCTTCTGGTGATGGTGATTCTTAAATAGCCATGGAAAAAAACGTCGGCTTAGCCCTGCTTTTGACCACTCTGGCAGGGCTTTCCACCACCCTGGGCAGCCTTTTGGGGCTTGCCGTCCGCAAGCCGGGCCCTCGTCTCATGAGCGTCACCTTAGGATTCTCCGCTGGTGTGATGGTGTTGATCTCCTTTGTGGAGCTTTTGCAGGGAGGCATCGAGTCGATCGGGTTTGCTTACGCGAATTTCGGTTTCTTCATCGGAATCCTCTTCATCTTTCTCATCGATTACCTCCTCCCTCACCAGTGGGCAGGTCACCATGACGTCTCGGTAAGCCAAGATGAGGGCAGGTTGATGCGAATGGGCTTGCTGGTTGCGTTGGGAATAGGAATCCACAACTTCCCGGAGGGAATGGCCACCTTCGCCGGGACCCTGAAAGACGCCAAGCTGGGAGTTGCCATAGCTGTGGCCATAGCTATTCACAATATACCCGAGGGTCTGGCTGTGTCTGCCCCGGTCTATGCTGCCACTGGAAGCCGGAGCAAGGCATTCTTCTGGTCATTTATATCAGGTCTGGCGGAACCGATAGGGGCATGCGTTGCCGCAGTCTTTCTCCTTCCCTTCCTTACGCCCGCTCTTTTGGGCTGGCTTCTGGCGTTCGTGGCAGGGGTGATGGTCTACATAGCATTCGACGAGCTTATCCCAACCTCCCGTTCGTACGGGCAGGAGCACGCAGCTATCTTAGGGGTAATCTTAGGAATGGCAGTCATGTCGCTGAGCTTGTGGATGCTGAAATAAAAGCACCCCCACTCCCTCTGTGAATCTTTAACCGTTTTCCAAACACCGCCGTGTGAGTCAGATAAAATTCTGGACAAAGATGGCCTCTTTCTATAGATTGGGGGCTACAGCGGATGCAGGCCAAAGGCAAACTGTCTTTCATAAGCAGATGTCTGGCAGCTTCGGAAACGAATCAGGTTATTCATTCCGATGATTCAGTGCCAACGGAAGCAGGAGGATAAACTATGAACGGAAAAGACAAGGATTTGATTATCATCGGCGGTGGACCGGCAGGGTACGTGGGAGCCATCCGGGCATCACAGCTCGGCGCCAACGTAACCGTGGTGGAAAGAGAGGAGCTGGGCGGGACCTGCCTGAACGTGGGATGTATTCCCACCAAGGTGTTGGCCTCTGCGGCTCACACACTAACTTCACTGAAGCAGGCCGGAAGATGGGGGCTCAAGGTCCAGGGAACCGAGCTGGACTTTTCCATGCTGATGAAGAGAAAGCAGATGGTGGTAACCCGCCTGGTCACCGGCGTGAGAAGCCTGCTCAAGGCCCGTGGGGTGAAGGTGATCAAAGGAACGGCAAGCTTCTTGGATGAAAAGAGAGTAGAGGTCATGCTGGAAGATGGATCGGGCGAAAAACTGGAAGGAGATAAGTTCCTCGTCGCCACCGGCTCAGTTCCGATACCGCTCCCCATTCCCGGAATCGAATCGGAGGGGGTGATAGACAGCACCGGTGCTTTGTCCCTAGCTACTATCCCGGAGAGCATGCTGATCATCGGAGGCGGTGTCATAGGGTGCGAATTCGCCTACATCTATCATTCTCTGGGTGCCAAGATTACCATAGTGGAGATGCTCCCCCAGATTCTGCCGGAAGAGGACGGGGAGGTCGCCGCCGCCTTGAGGACGTCTATGGAGAGGGCGGGAATGAAGATATTCACCGATTCACAGGTCGCACGAATAGATTCCGGAAAAGAAGGCAAAAAGAGCGTGACCTTCTCCGCACCTGATGGGGAGTCCACCGTTGAGGTTGAGAAGGTCTTGGTCTCGGTGGGGAGAAGGGCCAACACTGCGGACATGGGACTGGAGAAGCTGGGCATAAAGATGGACAGAGGGACCGTCATTGTCGACGAGTATCTCCGCACCAACATCCCCCACATCTTTTCAGCAGGGGATTGCATAGGCAACTGGCTTTTGGCTCACGTGGCCTCAATGGAAGCCGAGATGGCGGTGGAGAACGCATTAGGTGAAAGCAAAAAGATGGACTATACGGCTGTACCCTCGTGTATCTTCACTCACCCTGAGATAGGAAGCGCGGGACTGAACGAAAAACAGGCGAAAGAAAAGGGACTTGAAGTAAATGTTGGCAAATTCCCCATGGTAGCCTGTGGCAGAGCCCAGGCCGAAAACGAAACAGAAGGCTTTGTCAAGGTTGTAGTGGAAAAAGCTTCTGGAAAGATATTGGGCGCGCAGATTCTGGGTCACAGAGCTACAGATTTGATCGCCGAGCTAACCCTGGCCATCCAGATGGGCGCGAAAGCCCAGGATGTAATTGACACCATCCATGCCCATCCCACCCTGAGCGAACCGACAAGAGAAGCCGTTTTGAAAGCGGAGGGCAGACCCCTTCATATGATGTAGGTAATTCACCTCTCCCCCTCCTGTTACCTGAAGGGTGCTGAAAGCCCTGGCCTATGCATGAAGGCCACCACCTATTCCACAGGGGCCGGAATTCATCTGGCCCGATGCCTGTAACTCCAGGTCACCGTCCGCTATGTGAACCGAGTTGATTATAAAATATGACGCGCGGATGCGCGAACGTTTTGTCTGATCTCTCTCGCCCGGGTTGAAAAACTACACCTTAGTTTCAAACACGGCTGTCACAAAAAAACTCTGCCCCCTCCCAATCGAATTTGCTATCTTGAGTGATCTGAGTAAAAGAAAGGAGTAAGCGATGAAACGTCTTTCGGCTTTTGCGTTAGTCTGGTTTATGGCCGCCGGTGTGGCTGCAGATGACTTTAGCCTGTGCGACAGCGCCCTGTCGCAGTTGGGTCTAACCTGTGAGGAGGTCAGATTTGATCAGGACGAGATGGCTAACTGGGGAGGTGATCTGTGGCGGACGCGTTATTTCACCATGTTCCACAAGAACCCGTTGAAGCTGCCCAAGTACGGCGAGTTGAATTTGAAGAGATTCTCGAACGACGTCACGAACATCACGAAGCTTCTTTCTTGGGCCGGAGCGCGAGTCGATTACACAGTCTATCGAGGACTGATAGGAGACCAGTTGGAGAAATACACCACCTACCCTGACTCAGTGCTAAAGCCATCGATCACAAAAGACAAAAATGTCCTCGCGGGAAAGGAATTCGGTCCGCTGAGAAACAACATAGATCTTTTCTACTCAATTGTTGACGATACCAGCCACTTGTTCATAAACGCTGTTAACGAAATGGACCAGCGGATTTCACGGCAGGATCTTTTCGAATACTTCGTTCAGGAGAACGAGGAATACGATCAGGTGATTGAGGAGGTGGCGTCAACGGCTGATTTTAACCGCCTGTATGCCGGCGCTCAGGATATCACCGAAGCTGTCAAGAGGATGGCTGACTCGCTTGAGTTTGCCTCCTTCCCCAAGAACAAGACGGAAATAATCACCGAGAGAGGAGTGATCGTGGTTGGCACTTCAGGCAGTGATTTTTATGAATACTCCACACCTCCGCTTCTCATAATCGACGGTGGCGGCGATGACACCTACCGCTTTTCCGGCTATCCGGAGAAGTATCCCCTGTCTGCAATCATTGACCTGTCCGGTAATGACAACTACGTTTCCTCTGATACCACCAAGCCCGGGATAGGTGGAGCTCTGATGGGCATGTCGGTCCTAGTGGATAAAGCCGGAGACGACTACTACGAGGGCACGACCATCACCCAGGGTTGCGGGATCTTCGGCGTGGGCATCCTGCTCGACTACCAGGGAGACGATACTTACGTGGCGGAAAGCTATTCTCAAGGCTGTGGCGCGTTCGGAGTCGGAATCATGGCAGACAGCTCGGGTAATGATTCCCTTTACTGCGTTATACTCTCACAAGGATTTGGCTATAGCAAGGGGTGCGGGCTGCTGATCAATTATGAGGGGGATGACAAGTACATTGCGGAAGACGACAGCGTGATCAATCCTTCGTCCCAAAGCAAAGAGCATAACTCTTCTTTGGCTCAAGGTGTTGGCTTTGGGAAGCGAGCGGATTATATCGACGGTCACAGTTGGGCCGGAGGCGTGGGCATCCTTTGCGACATCAAGGGAGATGACTATTATTCTGCCGGTTTATTTGCGCAGGGGTGCGCCTATTGGTTTGCCGTAGGCATGCTGCTGGATGGCGATGGTAATGACAGCTATAATGCCACCACCAATATGGCCATCGGCGCGGGACATGATTTCACTATTGGGTACTTGAATGAGCGAGGCGGGAACGACACCTATAATGCGCCCAACCTATCTTTGGGCGGCGGGAACGCCAATGGGATTGGAATATTCCATGATCACAGCGGGGATGATGTTTACACCACGCAGGGCGGAACGACCCTGGGTCGGGCGAATGTGTCGAAGAAGGGAGCCAGGAAATTGCTTCATGTGTTCGGAATATTCATAGACGGGAGTGGGACCGATACCTATAGCGAGGAGTATGCCAAGAACAACACCCATTGGATCAGTCCTAAAACCGATCCGGAGGGCAAGAATCCGTATGAAATCGGCGTGGGCATTGATCGATAGAGCCAAGCCCTCACGTCCGAGCCCGCGCATTTGAAGTTTCCGCCTTTAGGCGGACCCAAAAAAGACCGCGTAGCGAAGCCTTCACGGCTTCGCTTTCGGAGGGATAAACCCTCCGCTACGCCGTTCTGGACGATAACATTCAGCTTCCCCTTGGTGTTCTCACCAGCGGGATGAACAAAGTATGAGAAGCCATAGGATAGTTCTTATTTATTGGGTCTTGGAGGACGACAATAAAAGGGGAAAATAAAAGATGGATTTCTGGACAGGAAAATTGAACCCTGATAATCCAAACGAGATTGAAGAATACCTATCGGTGCAATCATTGCCCATTGTATTCAGGGGCCGAGCCCAGAGTATCTGATTACTACAACTGCTCTTTATACACGTGAGAGTTAACTTTGCCGAAGCTTCGTGACGCCAGGATTAGAAGATTGAATAAGGCTGAGAAGAGGGAGGAACGCAGGGAACAAACCAAAAGAGAAAAGGAAAGCTTATGATTGGTATACAACTTGTCGTCTGGGTTTTTACAGCGGTGGTGTTTCTTATTGTGGGCTGGAAGCTCTGCAAGTGGTGGAACAAGATAAGGGTGGGTCGTAGGGGAACTCGGCAAAAGGATAAGTATTCTGACTCTTGTTGATAACGGACAACTTGTCCATTACCAAATCACGTCACGGACGAGGGCGTCCGTGACGAACAGAGCCTTCAGGCGGACCTGATTTGGAGTACAGCGCGTCACTGGCGGGTTATTCCCTCCCTTGATGGTTCGACAAGCTCACCACAGGTGGGAAGGAAAAAAAGGGAGGGTGAAAGATTCGTAGGGACAGCCCTTGCCTCGACACTGAGGCTTCCTTCGACCCTGAGGTCTTCCTTCGACCCTGAGGTTTCAGGACCGAAGGGCAGGACCGAAGGGCGGCACGAAGTATGGCTGTCCGCTTTTGTCAATGAGAGTATTGTCGTGCCACGAGATCGTATAGGACGCCGTAGATGCTGTGGCGACCGTGGCATATTACCTTGCTCTTCCCCTGGCTGACGCCAGTCTGCCAGAACGCAACCCCTAGAAGTATTGGGTCGTCCGCCTTGGTTTGTCCGTCTTTCAGCCCAGATATGGGCACTTGCCACAGCCCACCCCCACTTACGCCACCGAGGTCTTCTGGAACTCCGCCTCCCGATGCATGGTCCACCCCAGCCTCGATATAATCGAAGCCCTTCTCCGTGTAGCCTCTTTCAACCCCGCCGATGCTCAGATTGTTCGGGAAATGCTTCACGTCTATGTGTTCGGCCGGTAGCGCTTCGCTCGTCGAGTATGCCGCCGGGTGACCGCTGACTATCCAGAAGCCCGGTGCCGTGGGTAGAGGCTCCGACAGTATCTGCCTCCTCCGCTTGTCCAGGTTCAAGAAGTACTTATGTGCCTGGATAGTGTCAACGTCGTCCTGCCGCAGCAGCAAAACAAACGCGAGGTCCGGCCCCTTGGTCTGTTTATCCGGTTTTGGCACCTCGATGACGTGAACCTCTTCTCGTCGAATGGGAAAGTGATGCCTTCTCTGATATATCGACAGCGCGAACTGCTCCGATTCAGCCAGCATCTCTTTAATGACATGGCTCGCGGTCAGGATTCCCTTCTTTGATGCTATCTCCACAAACGTGCCAGACGCAGCATATGGAGCTCTGTGGCGCTTTCCCTCAACCGTTATTCTCACAAGCGCGACAGAGCAATCCATGATGCTCTCCTTCACCACGTCCTTGTTTGACAGCTTCTCGAACATGTCTTTGATCGACATTGCCTCGGTCACATCGGTCCTTTCTTCTCTGGATTAAGAAGGAACTTAGCATGGCTCAATGCCCTGCCCTATGTGTAAATGCCTACCCTTTTTACTCATAGGGGCGGGAATTCATCCCGCCCAGCCCCCGGGTCACTCCAAGAGCCCTTTGCCAAGTGCGAAAGCAGACTACAGGTCTTACAGCTAACAGTCGCGCTCTCCGCCTGGGAAAAACGTCTTTTCGGTGCAAACTGGCGTAATTCCAATATATTAGAACACCCCAAGAAATTGTCAAGGTATTTCTTGACAATACGTAATTATGTTATATATTCGGGTCTTGATATTTTAGGCTATTACGTCAGGAGAAAACCAAAATGAGAAGGTCGCGACTTTATCTGATACTATTGATTTCGTTTTTGATCCTTGCCTCTTTCTATGCCCTCTTTCCCAGCTTCAAACTGTGGAGCATGTCCGAGGCAGACAAGGAGCATATCCGTTCCACAGAACCCCAGGATCTGATCAACTTAGAGAGAAAGGCCATAAAACTTGGTCTGGATCTCAAAGGTGGAATGCACGTGGTCCTGCAGGTGGATAAGTCCAAGCTGAACGAGAACGAGAGAAGGGACGCTACCGAGAGAGCGCTGGAGATTATCCGTAACCGGGTGGATCAGTTCGGAATAACCGAGCCGTTGATACACAAGCAGGGTGGAGATCGAATCGTGGTGGAGCTGCCGGGCTTACACGACGTGGAAAGGGCTTCGGCCCTGATAGGACAGACCGCCCAGCTTGAGTTCAAGTTGATGGAGACTCCCGAAAACACCGTCTCGCTCCTGAAGAAGATCGACGCGGCGCTGGCTCAGGCAGAGACCACTCTGATCGAAGAGGAGGAGACCGAGACCCCGGAGGATACAGTCGAGGAAAAGGAAAAAGAAAGCGACGTGGTGAAGGATCTTTTTGGCGAAGCGGAGGAGGAACCGGATACCACTGGAGACACCACCTCCTTCTTGGAGGAGGAAGAAGATCCCTATTATGAGGAAAGGCCTTTCACCCAATACTTAGAATCTTACGAGGGAAGATCGGGGTTCATGGTGCTGCAGCAGGACAAGCCCAAGGTGGAGCTGCTGCTTAGCCGCCCGGAGGTTCAGGAACTCATCCCCAAGGACGACGAGTTTGCCTTCTCCACCCGGGCGGAGACCTTCCAGAACCAGAAATACTGGGGTCTTTACCTGCTCAAGAAGAGATCCGAGCTTTCCGGCAAATACTTGGTGGATGCCAGGCCAACCTACGATCAATTCCGAAAACCGGAGGTACAGTTTACCTTGACCAAGAAGGGCGGCAGGATATTCGCCCGGGTTACCGGCGCCAACATAGACAAGCCCCTGGCCATAACCCTGGATGGGAGAGTGGAGTCGGCTCCCATCATCCGCTCCAAGATTCGGGACCGGGGAGTCATCGAGATGGGCGGCGTGGCCTCCATCGAGGATGCCACCGATCTCTCCATCGTGCTCAGAGCCGGCGCGCTTCCCGCGCCGGTTAAGATAATCGAGAACCGGGTGATCGGACCCTCTCTGGGGCAAGACTCCATCCGCAAAGGCACCACCTCGGTGATTATCGGATTCTGCGTGGTATTGTTGTTCATGGTCATATATTACAGGCTCTCAGGGTTGATAGCTGACATTGCTGTGCTTCTGAACCTATTCTTCCTGATGGCTGCCATGGCCGCGTTACATGCCACCCTGACCATGCCCGGGATAGCCGGCATCATTCTCACCGTGGGTATGGCGGTAGATGCAAACGTCTTGATCTTTGAGCGTATTCGAGAGGAAATGCGTACCGGAAAAACCATCCGGGCGGCTATAGACGCTGGGTATAAAAGGGCGCTTACCGCTATCATCGACGCAAACATCACTACCCTCATAACTGCCGCGGTCCTTTTTAATCTCGGCACGGGACCCATCAAGGGGTTTGCGGTGGTTCTGAGTTTGGGAGTTTTGATAAGTTTATTCACTGCTGTGGTTATAACCAGAGTGATTTTCGACATCCGAAAAGGATATAGGACTTTGAGCATATAAAAAGGAGTCTGGGAAGAATGCTTCAGATACTAAGAAAAACCAATATAGACTTCATCGGGAGAAGATATTATGCCTTTGCCATTTCCGGCATTCTGCTGATTCTTGGACTTGCCGCCTTTGTGGCGATATTTTTGGGAAAGGCGGATTTAGGAATCGACTTCGCCGGTGGCACCATGTTACAGGGGTATTTTGAAAAAGAAGTGACGATTGGAGAACTAAGGGCGGCTTTGAGCAGAAATGGATACGATGAGGCATTCATTCAATCCCTTCACCGGGAGAATCCCAACTACTTTATGATCAGGGTGAAAACCACCACCGACGAGGACGTTACCCAAATATCCTCAGGTATTCTAAGTGTGCTGGCCAAAGAATTCCCCCAGAGCAAATTTAATTTGGACTCGGTGGACGGAATCGGCCCGGCTGTGGGCAAAACCCTTCAGAGACAAGCCCGTTGGGCTGTTCTGATCGCCCTGGCAGGAATCCTTTTTTACATCTGGATAAGGTTCGATTTCAGATTCGGGGTAGCCGCCACCATCACCACCCTTCACGATGTGTTGCTGGTTTTGGGTATACTTTTTGTATTGCAGAAAGACATCACTCTATTGGTGGTCACCGCACTGTTGACCCTGGCTGGATATTCCTTGAATGATACGGTGGTGCTGTTTGACCGGGTCAGGGAGAATCTGAAGCTCTTTCGGAAAAAAGGTAACTTTGCCAGCACCATAAATGCCAGCATCAACGAGGTCTTGAGCCGGACCATCATCACCTCCCTTACCACCTTTGCGGTTGTTCTCACGCTCTTTTTGGTGGGGGGAGAGGTGGTGCATGATTTTGCATTAGCCCTGATGATAGGGATCGTTGTGGGGACTTATTCCTCTATGTTTGTGGCCAGTCCCATCATCATGGAGTGGGAGAGGAAATCGCCCAAGAGATTCAAATAGAGAGTATCATAGAGCTTGTAGGAAAACCGCCCAAATGCGGGCGGTTTTTTTGTGCCTATTCTGAGTAATGTGGGGACGCCATAGATGGTGCCCGCCTACTGGTGTCAGAGTACGGGACAGGACAAGACGTCTGTCACTATCACTTCAGTCCTTCCACGTAAAGGCTGACCACGTAGCCTTCCAAAGATTCGCCCTCTTCCAGGCCTTCCAAAATCGCCTGGCCCAGGGGATCCTGGGTGTCTGTTTCGACACAACCTGAGACGTTCTTCTCCGTAATCTTGACCTCTTTCAGCCCGGAGGATTCGACCAGTTTCTTGTACTCGTCCACCAGCACGGCTCCCGCCAGGCAACCAACGTACGCTTCGGCGTTTTCTCGAATCTTTTGAGGGAGCTCCTTCAACAAAGCGATATCGGAGATGGCCACCCGCCCGCCCGGCTTCAGCACCCTGTGGATCTCCCGGAACACGCTGGCCTTGTCGGCCGAGAGGTTGATCACACAGTTGCTGATCACCACGTCCACCGAGTTTTCCTCTACCGGCAGATTCTCAATCTCTCCCGACCTGAATTCGACGTTTTCGATACCATTCTTCTTGGCGTTTTCTCTCGCCTTCTCGAGCATCTCCGGGGTCATGTCCACGCCGATGACCTTGCCCTTTGGTCCAACCTTGTTGGCTGCCAGGAAGCAGTCGAATCCTGCACCTGAGCCGAGATCCAGCACCATCTCCCCTTCTTTGAGTTGAGCCAAGGCGGTCGGATTTCCGCAGCCCAGAGCTAAATTTGACTCGTCCGGAACGCTCTTGAGTTCCTCGTCGGTATATCCGATGGATTTGGCATATTGCGCGGTATCGGGCCCACAGCACCCGCAGCTCCTTTGTTTCTGGGCGGTTTCACCATAGGCCTCTTTGACTATTCTCTGGGTTTTCTCTTTGTCCATCTTCGTTTTCCTCCATTTGCACCGCAGGGGCTTTCGATTTGGTCGGCTACTCCTGGATCTAACGCTCCGTTCTTCACAATCGCTCAAGGTCGGAGGCCGGTCCCGAAATCAAGCGGATCCCTCATGCTCCCGAATCTTCTGGAAGATCTCCTCGTTTTCCGGAAACCGGTCTTCTTTCAGGTTCGAGAAGACGACACCTTCGTTGAGAGCCACCTCAAAGATGCCACCATGCCTTTCTTTCAGATTCACCTTAACGTCGAAGTCCTTCTTAATTGCAGCCTCCAAACTGGAGGCCCTGTCAAGGTAACCTCACTGGCCGCAGTAAGTGATCTGGACATTCAAAGACTCTTTGGCGTTACCCGCATTGCTCATTACGAATCCCCTTTCAGTGTTGGGTTTTCTCAGTTTACACTTTGTTGGCTCTTGTCACTGCCTGCCTTTTCTCTTCGGCTTTCTCAGGGATGCTGTCTGTTTTCACCATATCTACACAGCACTCGAACATGGAAAGGAAATCGCAGCAGCACTCCTTAAACCAATCCTTGTTCAAGGAATAGTAGATATTCTGCCCCTTTCGGTTCGACTCTATCAACCCGGCTCTCTTCAGGATATCCAGGTGATGGGAGATGGTAGGCTGCGATACGTCAAAGGCCCGCACTATCTCGCCGACGCACATTTCCTTCCGCTCCAGCATCTTCATGATGCTCTGCCGGGTCTCATCGGAGAGCGCTTTAAAGAAATCGTCACACTTTGTCATCTTTGACCGATCCGCTCATGGAATATATAGACGTATATACACTCGTCTATATATTACGCCAGCTCCCCTTGTTTGTTTTGGACTTTTTTCATTTTTTTGACTTGATGAGGCTCCGCTCTACATTACCCTTGGGGCCGGCAAACATCCTGAAACCCTCAATTGTATAATCTATATGAGCATGAGGAAGTTCATCTTTGTTTTCGCGCTTGTGGCTCTGGGGTCGGTGGCTGTTGCACAGGTCAGCGAGAAAGAGGTTGATTCGAATCCCTCTGCCTTCACCATCTGTCGCCTCAAGTATGGCGGAGGAGGGGATTGGTATTGGGGTTCATCGGCCATTCCCAACATGCTCAGGTTCTTGAAGGAGAACACCAACATACCGGTCAGAGAGGAGGAGATTCGGCTTTCGGTGATGGATGAAGATCTGTTCTCATATCCCTTTGTGTTCATCACCGGTCACGGGAACATAAGATTTACCGATCAGGAATTGGAACGCCTGAGGAATTATCTAACCCACGGCGGCTTCCTGTTCGCCAACGATTCTTACGGGCTGAAGGATGCTTTCTTTCGGGAAATGAAGAGGCTCTTCCCGGACAAGGACTTAACGGACCTTCCCTTCAGTCACGGGATCTTTCATTGTTATTATGATTTTCCGAATGGCCTGCCCAAGATACACAAGCACGACGAGAAACCACCCCAGGGATTCGGCCTGTTCCACGAGGGAAGATTGATGGTCTTCTTTGCCTACGAGTCCGATATAGGCGATGGCTGGGAGGACACTCAGGTGCACAATGATCCTCCGGAGAAGCGCGAGGCCGCCCTCAAGATGGGAGCAAACATCATCACCTGGGCTTTGGAGAATTAGAGTTGTCTCAGCCTGGTGTTGGGGCAGGGGTTGAACCCATACCTCAACCGGAGAAACCTGTTCTGAGGTGGTTTTGACACATAAAATGTTCTGAGACGATCATGAAGAACGACACTGACCTGAAAAGCTATAGCTCTCTTTTAGACCGTCTGAAACTCCTGAGACGCTCTTACGTCAGACACAAGAGTCTGCAGGGGATATTGATCTTCATATCCCTCGCCCTGGGATTGGGATTTTTGGGTCTTTGGATGAATTCCGTTTACCTCTTCCCCGTCGTGGTGAGGGTCAGCTATCTCGGCTTGTCGACTCTCCTTTTGGTCATCCTATTCTCATATCTATGCCTGAGACCGATTGTTCATAAACCGAAGTTGGAGGATTTGGCCTTAAAGGTGGAGGAAAGATATCCAGAGCTTGAGGATCGTCTGATTGCCGCCCTTCAGCTGGCAAAAAACCTTCAAGCGAATCCTGAAGGCTACTCCACCGACATGATCCAGGCGGTGATCGAGCAGGCGGACTCCGTCTCGTCCAGACTGAATCTCAGGCAGATCATCGACGCAGGTCCGATCAAGAGGATGGGAAGGGTGGCCGCGGGGCTGGCGGTATTCTCTCTGATATTTGCTCTGATATTCCCTGCTGCTTTTAGAAGCTCTCTCTATATTTTCTCTCACCCCCTGACCGAATTCGTCTCTCCACAGAAGTTCTCCTTCGTGGTATCTCCAGGCAACAGTGAGGTGGTCAAGTATTCGGACGTGAGAATAAAAATCAACGTGGAGGGGGAGAAGCCCAGGAACGCCAATCTCTTCTGGAGAAACGAGGGATCGAACTGGAACAGGGAGAAGTTGTCTCAAATATCCAGCAGGTCCGGATCCAAAACTCAGGAGGTCGCCACAGCGGAACCCGACTTCGCTTACCGGTTCAAAGAGGTCAAAAGAAGCTTCGAGTATTACGCCGAAGAAAAGGGAGTGGAAAGCGAGCGTTATAAGATAACGGTGGTGGACAAGCCCAGGGTGGTGGGGCTGAAGTTGACTTTCAACTATCCCCGTTACACCCGACTTAAAACCCAGGTAGTGGATGAAAACGACGGGAATATCACTGCCATAGCGGGAACTCAGGTGAAAATCGAGGCCCGGTCCAACAAGGAGTTTGGACAGGGGGAGATCGTTTTCTCCGATTCCACCAGACAACCGGCTAAGATCAAGGGGAGCGTGGCAACGGGTGAGATACTGGTCAAGAAGGACGATTCTTACTTCATCCAACTCTGGGACAAAAGCGGCAACAAAAACCAGGACCCCATTGAATACAGGATAACCAGAATAGACGATCAGCTTCCCTCAGTCGAGATTTTAGAACCGGGATACGACCAGGATCTAACCGAGAGCATGAGGGTCGGTCTCTTAATCAGACTAACCGACGACTACGGGTTCTCCTCGCTGAAAGTCGCGTACCAGATCATCTCCCAAGGAAACGAATGGGAGGAGAAGACCACGACTATTGATATGCCTGATAAAAACCAGATTGACGCGCAGGTGGAATATCTTTGGAATCTTTCCGGTTTCCCCCTGCTTCCCGGCGATCTGGTCAGATACCGTGCGGTGGTCTATGACAATGATTCCTTCTCCGGGCCCAAGAGAGCGGAAAGTGAGTCCTACTATCTCCGGCTCCCCTCCCTAGACGAGATAATAGCCGAGGTGGAGAAAGAGCAAGAGGGTCAGATCGTGGATCTGGAGTCGGTTCTAAGAGGACAGAGGGAGCTTAAGGAAAAGGTCGAAGACCTGTCGCAGGAGATGGACCGGTTCACCGGTCTGGATATGGATTGGCAAAAAAAGCAGGAGTTGGAGGAGGCCTTGGATAAGCAGCGCAAGGTATCCGAGGATCTCAAAGACATAGCCCAGAGGATGGACGAAAACATCAAGAAGATTGCGGATAACAAGCTGGCCGCCCAGGAGATGGCGGAGAAGATGATGGAGATAAAGAAGTTGATGGAGGAGATCGCCACTCCG
>Ga0114919_10001405_pt1 | contig 19254 bp, 15 predicted proteins | sample BlataG_FD_88682 | JGI IMG/M metagenome (GOLD analysis project Ga0114919, IMG submission 88682) | Deep subsurface microbial communities from Black Sea to uncover new lineages of life (NeLLi) - Black_00105 metaG | ecosystem: Environmental > Aquatic > Marine > Oceanic > Sediment | place: Atlantic... | reverse complement strand
GCCGGAGGCGGGTCGGCCCAAGGCGGAAAAACCGTTGCCCGCCTGAGGCAGGCAGACCCCGGGTTTCCTTCGATTCACCCTGCGGGCTCTCTCAGGACCTGACCGCGAATCCCGGCCTCTCCGCCATTGTCAAAAGACAATGGCCCTGAGAGTTCGGCTTTGCTCACCCTCCCTGAGCGAGGTCGAAGGGAGCTTGTCGAAGGGCTAAGATGAGCGAGAAAACCCCAATATGGTTTGTCTATATTTTGCGATGCAATGACGGTTTATATTACGTCGGTGTTGCCACAGACCTAAAGGACCGTGTTAAGGAACACAATGCTGGGCAAGGATCTTCCTTCACGAAGAAGCGACGACCAGTGAGATTAGTGTATGCAGAGAAACAAGGAAGTTACGCTAGTGCACGAAAGAGAGAGGCTCAACTGAAAGGGTGGAGAAGGGAAAAAAAGGAGTGGCTAATCCACGGGTTCCCTTCGACTAAGCTCAGGGTCTAACGACGAATCCCGGCCTCTCCGTTTTTTGTTAGCTCAATCGAACCTCATACATGACGATCCGCAATCTATTTAAGAACAAGAACGCAGACGCGTGGGTATTGATGATTTCAGCTATCGCCGTTCACGTTTTCGATGAAACAGTGACCGACTTCCTGCTTTTTTACAACGAATTGGCTCTCAACCTAAGGGGCGGTGTCGGATTCTTCCCGTTACCGACCTTCAGCTTCGGAGCCTGGCTCGGCGGGTTGATCGCTGCCATTATCATATGCTTTGCCCTGACTCCGCTGGTCAGCCGAGGTGGCAGGTTCATCCGGGTTCTGACCACGGTGCTGGGTATGCTGATGGTGGCGAACGCTCTGGGGCATATGCTCGGGTCGGTCTACTTGGGAAGACTACTGCCCGGGTTCTGGAGCTCGCCTTTTCTGCTCGTGGCGGCGGTGTTTGTGGTCATTCGCGGGTTCAGTGACGCACCTTCTACAGCTAGGAAAGTAGACGGGTGAAGCTTCTTGGTGAATTCTGCGCTGCGGTTACCTCAGTCGAGTTTATAGTTGTAGTCCTTCCTTCTGTTCCGACACCCTCCGCCTGCTTGCAGGCTGACTTGACAAAAGCAACAAAGTTGTTATATTTGAAAAACGTTTCTGGTTCGTCAACTACTAAACGGAGGAAGAAATGAAGTGCCAACGAATCCTGAGTTTCGCTTTCTGTCTGCTTTTGCTAACAGCCTTGCCTGTTCGTGCAGGATCAATCGACCTTGACATTCAGAAGACCGTCTTGGACAACGGGCTGACCATACTCACCTGCGAGGATCATTCTGTTCCCACGGCAAGCTTTCAAACCTTCATGAATGTGGGCTCACGCGACGAGGTCAAGCCGGGGAAGACGGGACTGGCGCATATCTTCGAGCACATGATGTTTCGCGGAACGGAGAGATACCCGGATTATGACGAGGCATTGGGCCACTTCGGACCCGAGACCAACGCCTACACTGGGGAGGACAGAACGGTCTACTTCGTCAACGTCAAGGGCGAGTATCTGGAGAAGGTGATAGAGGTAGAGGCCGACCGGGTGCAAAACCTCATCTTCAACGACCAAACCTTCAGAACCGAACTGGGCCCGGTCAAAGAGGAAAGACGAATGGGGGACGTGGAGGATCCGGACGGCTTCCTATGGTGCGAGTTCACTCAGATCGCTTACCTGAAACACACCTATCATCATCCGGTCATCGGCTTCGAGGAGGATCTGGAGAAGAACATTCAGGTGGAGGATGGACTGGAGTTCAAGCAAACCTTTTATTCTCCCGGGTACGCCACCATCGTCGTAGCGGGAAACTTCGACACCCCCCAGGTCCTGGAGTGGATCAAGACATACTACGCAGATTGGGAGAGACAGCCTCCGCAAGACATCCCGATTCCCGCAGAGCCGCCGCAGACCGAAGAGAGGGTGAAGGAATACGTCTGGAAAGACGACCTGATCACCCCCAAGCTGATCATCGGCTATCATGGTCCGGAGTTCGACATCATGTCGGACGATTTCTGTGCGTTGAAGCTGATCGGCGAGATATTGTTCCTGAAAAGCGGCCGGCTGACCAAAAGACTGTATACTGATCTGCAGATGGTTGACTACATCTCCGGGCGAATGCAGAGTCAAAAGGATCCGGGGATGTTCACCGTCTCCACAAATCTAAAGAGAGGGAAATCGCTTCAGGAGATCAAGAAGATAGTCTTTGAAGAGATCGACAAATTGACAAGGGAAAAGGTGAGCGAGGAGGAGTTGACCAAGGGCAAGAATTCGGTGAAAGCTTCGATGTTCTACCGCCTGAACCGTCCCTTCTCGGTCGCATCCCTGATTGGCCGATATCACCTGCTCGGCGGAGATTACAATTTACTGTTTCAGATCGAGGACAGGTACGATTCCATCACCCCCGAGATCATTCAGCAGGTGGCAGAAAAGACATTCAAACCCACCAACCGCACCGTGGTCAGCCTGGTGCCCAAAGGATAGAATGACCCCTCGTCATTGCTTTTGAGAAGTTCATTCGGAATTGAAGAAGGAGGATTAAATGCGATCCAAGTGGTTAAAAGCGATACTTCTGGTAAGCCTCATCTGCTTCGTCAGCCTCAGCCTCTTCTGCGGCAAGACCGGGGAACTGGAGGTCATCCAGGTTCATAAGCCCGGAATACCGGTGGTCTATTTTGAGGTCATGATCAAAGCCGGCTCGGCCTACGACCCGCTTGGCAAGGAGGGATTGGCTTATTTCACTGCCGAATTGCTGGACCGGGGCACCGAATCTTTCTCCCGCGATGAGATCGACGAGCTTTTGGATTTCATCAGCGCCCGGCTGAGTGTCGAGGTTAACAAGGAGGTAATGGTAATCTCCGGGACCACCCTGAAGGAGAATCTAGACAAGTTCTATCAGGTCTTTTCCGAGATCATATTGAAGCCCACTTTTCCGGAGGATCAAATAGAGAAGACCAAGCTGGATCAACTGGATGCCATCGAAAACACTCGCCAGAGGGACCGCAGTCTGGTCAGGGAGAGTTTCGACAACTTCATTCACCGGGGACATCCGTACGGACATTTAGTCTGCGGAAATGAATCGTCGGTCAACTCGTTGTCGCGGCAGGATGCTCTGAGTTTCTATCATAAGCACTTCCTCAAAAATAACATCCTTCTCGGTCTGGCCGGTGACTTCGACGACGGGTTAGTGCAGCGGCTCAGAGAGGATATGTCTGCGTTGAACGTCGGGCAGGTGCCGGAAATCGGTGGAGAAATCCAGCCGATCGTGGGAAGAAAGGTGCTCTTAATCGAGAAGGAGAAGAGAGCCCAAACCCAGTTCAGAATCGGTCACCCATTTGATCTAACCCGGCATTCCCCGGACTACTTCCCCATGCTGGTGGCCAATGCTCAACTGGGAAAACACCGCGAGTCGATAGGAAGGCTGTACAAGACGGTCAGAATGGACCGCGGTCTGTGCTATGGCGCTTACAGCTACATCGAGCACTTCGAACAGTTTGGGTGGGGTAAACTGGCCAGCCCCAACTGTCCCCGAGAGGCGCAATATTTCAGCATGTGGACTTATCCCAAGAGCGTCAATGCCAAGTTCGGCATGAAGCTCTGCCTCAAGGAGATGACCGATCTGGCCACGAATGGTATCCCCGAGGACAAGCTGGAATTCATGAAGAGCTTCGAGAAAAACCAATTCCCCTTCCAGATCGAAACTCCTCAAAGAAAACTGGCCCACATGATGGCCGAGAAGTACTACGGCACTTATGGCTTCGTGGATCATTTTGAAAGCGACGTGGAGAGAGTAACCAAGGAGAAGATAGACAGGGCGGCCCGGATGTATCTTTCGCCGGAAAACGTGGCGATCGTGGCTTTGGTCTCCGACGGAGAGGAATTCATAAAGGAGGTTCTGTCCGATCAGACTGTCATCGAATATCCGTCACAGGCGGATCCTACGGCGCTGAAGGAGGAGGACGATCAGATCAAGGCCTTTGATCTTAAATTGACAAAGGACGACTTCGAGATCGTGAAGGCGTCGGAGTTGTTCAAGTAAGGTAGTGTGGAAAAACGTAGGGGCGGAGCTTTCCTTCGAATTCCTCAGGACGGTGAGCAAAGTCGAACCGCAGCTCCGCCCGCATTTGGGCGAATCTGAAGATTCGCCCCTACACTTTCGACAGGGCTGAATGCCCTGCCCTATGGTTGAAGGTATTGTTCCCAACCATAGGGGTGGGAATTTATCCCACCGCAACCGACAATGTAGGGATAGGGTTTGTCCCGAAGCATACGGTCGAGGACTTGTTGAGCTTGCGAAATCCCGTCATGGCGGGATCCCTGTCCGAAGATAGAGGCGGACAGCCATAAAGGCTGTCCCTACGTTAGCTTCCTTTTAGGTCCGATCAGGAAAGACCATAGGTTGATCATATGCGACAGAAATCAGAAGGAACAGAAGGTAACGCCGCGGAGCAGTTCCAACCCTACATTCCTTCAAGTAAGATCATTCCGGAGTTTACGCTCAAGGTGTTGATCTCCGGGGTCATCTTCGGGATATTGTTCGGCGCAGCTAACGCATACCTGGGCCTGAAAGCCGGTCTGACTGTCTCCACCTCCATTCCGGTGGCGGTGATGACCGTGGCCTTCTTCCGTTTCTCCAAAGCCCTCTTCGGCAAGGGCACCACCATCCTGGAAAACAACATGTCGCAGACCATTGGCTCTGCCAGTTCGTCTTTAGCATCGGGAGTCATCTTCACCATTCCGGCATTATTCCTCTGGGGTCTAAGTCCCTCACTCGTTCAGATGGCCAGCCTGGCCATGCTGGGCGGGCTGCTGGGAATTCTCTTCATGATACCTTTGCGAAGATTCTTGATCGTCCAGGAGCACCGCAAGCTCCCCTATCCTGAGGGGACCGCCTGTGCCAAGGTGTTGATCGCCAGCGAGGCCGGAGGAACAAAAGCGGGCAACGTGTTCTTAGGTTTAGGGATCGGAGCGGTATACAAGTTCTTCATCACTTTTCTGCACCTATGGAAAGATAAGGTAACCTCACTCATCCCCGGACTGCCCAAGGCTCAGTTGGGAATCGAGACCACGCCTGCACTCCTGGGCGTGGGCTACATCCTCGGATTCCGCATATCAATGATCATGGTGACAGGGGGGATGATCTCCTGGGTGATATTGATCCCGCTGATCAATTATCTGGCCCAGGGGATGACCACCCCGCTGTTCCCTGAGACCACCAAGCTCATTATCGATATGACCCCCTCGGAGATCTGGAATAGATACATAAGATACGTAGGAGCCGGAGCAGTCGCCTTCGGGGGCATAATCACCATCATCAGGTCCATTCCGGTCATGATCAAGTCTTTCAAGCTGAGCGTGGACGAGGTGAGAGGGAGAATGAACAGAGGCCCGGCTCTAACCGCGCCGGTGAAAGTAGATAGAACCAAGGCTGACCTGCCCCTTACCTACGTTGCAGCAGGTGTCGGCATCATAGTCCTGATACTCGCTTTGGTGCCTCACATACTCGGCACCGGGGAGTCGTTGACCGTAAGACTGGTGGCCGCTCCCTGCATAGCTATCTTCGCCTTCTTCTTCGTCACGGTATCCTCCCGCATAGTCGGTCTGGTGGGTGTCTCGTCCAATCCCACCTCCGGCATGACCATCGTGACTCTTCTGGGCACCAGCTTGATCTTTGTGCTTTTGGGCTGGACCGATGAGGTGGGTATGGTGACCGCTCTCACCGTAGGCACCGTGGTTTGTGTGGGCGCATCCATAGCCGGCGACACCTCCCAGGATTTGAAGACCGGGTTTATAGTCGGCGCCACGCCCAATAAGCAGCAGATAGGCGAGCTTATCGGCGCCGTAACCTCCGCCTTTGCGGTTTGCGGCGCAGTGGTGATTTTAAACAGCGCTTACCAGTTCGGCTCCACCGATTTGCCCGCCCCCCAGCAACCTTGATGAAGACCGTGATCGAGGGGGTGTTGCAGGCCAAGATTCCCTGGAGTTTTGTTATTGCCGGAGCCGCGCTTGGCGGCATAGTTGAGCTTTTCCACCTACCCTCCCTGCCTTTTGCAGTGGGGCTTTACCTGCCGGTCTCCACCATGACCCCCATCTTTGTGGGAGGATGCATAAGGCGTTTCATTGAGAAAAGACACCAGCACAACGAAGCCGAGTTGAACCAGAGAAGAGAAAGAGGCATTCTTTTCGGCTCCGGGCTGATAGCTGGCGAAGGGTTGCTGGGCGTGGGCATAGCCTTGTATGCATTCTTCTTAGGGAAGCCAAAAGGCGTGGGCCACCTTCTACCGGGAACCTTAGGCGATATCCTCTCCTTAGCTATCTTCGCCCTGTTGGGCTACATTCTCTTCCGCCGCACCACGACAAAGTAGTTCTCTACACAGCGAGGCGAAAAGGCTCGGCTTCCGGGATATTCGTGCACAACATGCGACCTGCTTGGGTATTGCGCAAGAGAGCACTTGACAACCGGCCCGCATGCGTGTTATACTTATGATGAATGCCTTACCAGAGAAAGGGAGGTGAGCCACAATGGCAGAAATAGATGCGACTTCCAAGCACCCAGGGCAGACATTCTGCCAGTATGCAGGGGGCAAGTGCCCGGAGACTTTTTCCGAGCCGAGCAAGGAGACCATACTTTTCCTATATCCCTCGAAACCGGAGATTATTTCGTCCACGATAGAGGAAGCCGCTGCTAACATCTCGGAGAGAAATACCAACAAGTCATATATAACATGGCGAGATCTCCGAAAAGAAGGGAAGATGATTTTTTGTGAGATATGCAAGGCCATGGTCTCCAGTTCCTTTTTGGTGTGCGACATCACCACTCTTAATTTCAACCTCTTATTCGAAATCGGATACATTTTTGGCTTAGGAAAGCCTTTCATTCCCGTCTTCGATACGACTTTCGGGGATAACAAGAGAATGCTCACGAAAATCGGATTGCTGGACACAATTGGGTACAGGAGTTTCCTGAACCCTAGGGACCTAGTAAAGGCAGTCGAGGCGGGGGCCCCGGATCGAACCCTGCAGCGATCCCCTAAAATCGATACTTTCAGACCTATTTTCTACATGAAGACGCCGCTGGATACGTCTGGAAGCATAAGAATCACCTCCATCATAAAAAAGGCTTGGTTTAGATTTAGGGTTTACGACCCCAGCGAGAGATTCCGGTTACAGTTGAACTGGGCGATAAGGGAAGTTGACAAATCACGAGCTGTGGTAGCGCATTTGCTGGACCCCCGGCGAAAAGAGGCTGCCCTGGTACATAATGCTCGGTGTGCCTTTGTGGCAGGGGTTGCGATGGCTTCGCAAAAGAGAACCTTGCTCATTCAAGAGGGCAAGGCGGATCACCCCATCGATTATAGAGACCTGATCAGAGACTATGAGAAGCCTGCCCACATTAATGCCATTATGGATGAGTTTTTCAGGGGCTTGGTGGACACTCTGCAGAGTCCGGTTAAGGGCGTGGCCGCCGCGCAACGGTCGGTTTTGGAAGACATAGACATAGGAGACATTGCAGCGGAGAACGAAATTGAGAACCTCCGCAGCTATTACGTAAGGACAGGCCAGTTCACGACAGCCAGGAAGGGACACGCCCAATTAGTGGTGGGTCGAAAAGGCAGCGGCAAAACGGCGCTGTTTTATGCGCTCAGGCACCAGATTGGGCCAGAGAGGATGAGCACCCTGGTCTTGGATCTGAAGCCTGAAGGATATCAGTTCGCAAATCTGCATGAAACCATTCTACGACAGTTCACGTCTGCGGTGAGACAGCATACCCTGACCGCAGTATGGGATTACGTTTTGCTGTTGGAATTGGCGCATAAGATCCTGACCGACAAGAACGAGATTAAAACTTCAAACAGAAATCCGCAGATAACCAGTGTGTGGAACGCTATCGGCGACGAATATACCTTGCACAGAAGTCTCGAGGAAGGGGATTTCTCGGAAAGGTTAAACAACCTGATTCAGAAGATCATCGGTCGGTTCCCGAAGGGAGAGGTGTCCCTGACCGCGCCGGAAATCACGCAACTGGTGTTCTGTCATGACATAAAGCGACTGCGCGAATTGCTCGTGGACTACTTGACCAACAAGGAAGAAGTCTGGCTCTTATTTGACAACCTGGACAAAAACTGGAAGATAAACAGGGAAGATGATTACGAAGCGGTCATACTTAGGTCCCTCCTGGATGCGTCTAGGAAGCTACAAAAGATGCTAATAAGGGGGGGAGTCAATTTCCACGCCGTCGTCTTCATAAGGAACGATATATATTCCTTCTTTTTGGAGAGGACAACGGATCGTGGAAAGGAACAGGTGGTTCACCTCAATTGGGATGACGCTAACGTTTTTAAAGAGATGTTCCGCTTGAGAGTAGGTACGGATTCACCATTCAGTGCCGAGTTGGATGAAATATGGTCGAAGACATTTGATGTTCACGTACTTGGACAAAACTCGTTCAACTACATCGTAGAACGCACTCTAATGCGGCCCAGAGACTTCCTGCTCTTTATTCATCATGCGCTCCAAACGGCCATAAACCGAGGGCATAACCGGATACTGGAAGAAGACATTCTGCACGGCGAAGAGGTGTATTCGCGGGATTTGTTTGAAAGCCTCACTTATGAGATCCGCGACATCGACCCCGGTTTGGAAGATGTGCTGTACTGTTTCCTAGAGAGCAAACGGACACTGTATGAAAGCGACCTCATTGCAATTCTCAAAGAAGGTAAAATCCCTGAGCTACAAATGCAAAAGGCCATTAGGACGCTTTTATGGTTTTCTTTCCTTGGGGTCCTGACCTCTGATATGGAAGAAAGGTATGCGCATTCTGTGGGATATGATACCAAGAAGCTGGTCAAGTTGAGTGATTGGGTGGAGAAAGAGAATTCTGAGAGAATCTACGCAATCCACCCCGGTTTTGCCAAAGTCCTGGAGGTCAAGGAGTAAGTGGCGCTGGATAAGTGTAAGCTTCCTGTGTTCCTCCTTAATTGTCTTCGGCTTCAGCAACGGGCCGTGCGGTCCCGAGAGAGAAAAACCTGTGATGCAAAAAGAACAGCTTGTGGGCGCCTGGCAGTTCTTGTCAATGGAAGCCAAAAAACCTGATGGTGAAGTGATTCATCCGTACGGCGAGGATCTCTATGGTATGCTCGTATACACCGCGAGCGGGCATATGTCATTCTTGGGCATGCGCCGCCACCGGCCACGGTTCGCCTCGGATGACCCGTTTGACGGCACGCCGGAGGAGATACAAGCCGCCTTCGAAGGATTCGATGCCTACTGCGGCACCTACAAGGTCGACGAAGAGAAGGGGACGATCACGCATCATGTGGAAGGCAGCAGGCTTCCTGGCTGGGTGGGCACGGATCAGGTGCGACATTTCCGCCTCTCCGGCAACCGGCTGATACTCTTCGCCAGGTTCCCGGTCAAGGGTGAAATGTGGGATTTGGAAGCTGTTCTGGAGCGCCTGTGAGGATAAATTGCCGTGGAGAAAGGGAGGGGGAGAATGTAGGGGTGGAGCTTTAGCTCCACCCACATCCGGGCGAATCTAAAGATTCGCCCCTACATTTGACGTGCAACCAGGCGAACGCAAGGTTCGCCCCTACGTGCAGGAGAATAAGACAGACGCTGTTCTGGCGAGCGTGTAGCCTTAAGGAGAGAACATGAGACAAGGAAGGGAGGAAAAATGTTGAGAGGATTCCTCCAGGTGAGAACGTGGTTATTGATCGTCGTGTTGCTCGTAACGGTTGCTGGGTGCGGTTCGAAGAAGGCTACTGAGCCTGTAGCACCCGGTATTTATCTGATAGGGCATTACGACACACCGGGACGCGCATGGGGCGTTTTCGTGCTTGGCGACTATGCCTATGTGGCTGATGGCGGCTCTGGTTTGCAGGTAATCAACATCGCTAACCCCTTCAGACCAAAACTGGTGGGAAGTTATGACACACATGGATTTGCCTATGACGTTTTCGTAACAGGCAACCATGCCTATGTAGCTGATGGTGATTCCGGTCTCCAGATGATCAGCATCGCCAATCCTGCCAGCCCCACACTCGCGGGAAGTTACCACCTCTGGTCGGAGCGGGGATATGCCTTCGATGTTTTCGTGAGCGGGGATTACGCGTATTTGTGTGATCTTGTGACTCTGAAGATAATCAACATTGCCGACCCCACCAGTCCAACACTGGAAGGAAGTTACGACCCGCCGCGTAATGCTCATGGTGCTTTTGTGATCGGGGATTACGCGTACGTGGCGGTCAGTGATTCCGGGTTGCACATAATCAACGTCGCCAACCCTGCCAGCCCCACATTAGCGGGATATTTCGATATCCCGGCTTGTAGCGGTGATCCGGGTATGGCCATGGGTGTTCACGTAGTGGGTGATTACGCCTATGTGGCTGACGGTGGCTGTGGTCTGAAGATAATCAACATCGCCAACATTGCCAGCCCCTCTCTGGTGGGAACTTACCGCTTGTGGTGGGCTTGGGACCTTGTCGTGACTGGCGATTACGCTTACATAGCCAGGCAATACAGTGGACTGGACGTAATCGATATCAGCAACCCCGCCAACCCGACTCTGGCTGGAAGTTACAATACGCCGGGAACAGCCCGCGGCGTTTTCGCCGTCGGCAGTTACGCCTATGTCGCTGATGATCCGGGGGGGTTATTGATTTTCGTATTTGTGCCCTGATTTCACTCCGGGCACAGCCTTGTTTCTGACGCCTTGGTAATCACGTAGAGGCGGAGTTCACCGCCGCCCACATCTGGGCCAACACAAGGTTCGCCCCTACGCGTAGGCGTATAAAGCAGACGCTGTCCTGGCGAGCGCGTAAGCCTAAGAAGAGAACGTGAGAGAAAGAAGGGAGGAAGAATGTTGAGAGGATTCTTCCAGGCAAGAACGTGGCTATTGATCGTTGTGTTGCTCATAACGGTTGCAGGGTGCGGCAAGAAGACTACCAAACCGCGAGAGCCCGGTGTTCATCTGATAGGGCGCTACGACACGCCAGGATTCGCTCTGGGCGTCTTCGTGGTGGGCAATTATGCCTATGTAGCTGATGGGATGTCTGGCCTGCAGATAATCAACATCGCCATACCTTCCCGGCCCAAACTGGCGGGAAGTTACGACACGCCCGGTGATGCCTTCGAGGTTCTCGTGGTCGGCAATTACGCGTACGTGGCTGACGGTCTTTCTGGTCTGCAGATAGTCGACATCACCAACCCCGCCAGCCCAACACTTGCGGGCAGTTACGACACGCCGGGAGATGCCAGGGATGTCTGCGTGGCCGGGAATTACGCTTATGTAGCCGATCATAGTTCTGATCTGCATATAGTAGACATCACCGAGCCCGCCAGCCCCACGCTGGCCGAAACTTACCACACGCCAGGTTTTGATTATGGTGTTTTTGTGACCGGGGATTACGCGTATGTGGCTAATGGTGATTCCGGTCTGGAGATAATCAACATCGCCGACCCTGCCAACCCAACACCCGTGGGAAACTGCGACACGCCGCGGTGGGCTAGCCGCGTTTACGTTGTCGGTGATTACGCCTATGTGACTGTGTGGGATTTCTCTGAGGTTGATTGTCATCTGCGGATAATAAATGTCGCGAACCCTGCCAGCCCGACTCTTGCGGGAAGCTATGTTACGCTAGGTTATGCCCGCGACGTTTTCGTGGTGGGCGATTATGCCTATGTGGCGGATGGCCGTAGTCTGGAGGTGATTAACGTCGCCAACCCAGCGAGTCCCACTCAAGCGGGAAGTTTCAGCACGCCGGGAGACACCCACCGTGTTTTCGTGCTCGGCAATTATATCTATGTGACTGATATTTCGGCGGGCCTATGGATTTTTGAATCTGTGCCCTGATGTTACTGCATCCGTAGCCGCGTGAGGGCAGAGTTCACCTCCGCTCACATCCGGGCGAACGCAAGGTTCGCCCCTGCGCGCAAATGCGTTCACCCTCCCTTTTATTCCCTCCCATCAAGGGAGGGAAGAGTTCCCTCTCCCTCTTATGGGAGAGGGCTAGGGAGAGGGTGACAGAACCATGAAGCACAAAACCACCACTGAAAAAGCTCGGGATCTAAGAAAGAAATCCACTGACGCTGAAAGGCTGCTCTGGAGGCATCTAAGAGCGAAGCGGTTGGAAGGATTGAAATTCAGGCGACAGGCGGCTATAGGCCACTACATTGTTGATTTCGTTTCCTTTGATAGGAGTTTGATTGTGGAACTTGATGGCGGTCAGCACCTGCAGGAAAAAGCCAAAGATGACGAGAGAACGAGGTGGTTAGAGAGTCAAGGTTTCAAGGTTCTGCGGTTCTGGAACAACGATGTGATGAACAATATCGAGGGTGTCTTGAGAGGGATTCGGGATAACTGCTAATTTCACCCTCCCTTTTATTCCCTCCGACCTGTGGTGAGCTTGTGCTTCGACTTCGCCCTTCGGTCTGAGCTCAGGGCCGAAGACTCAGCACCGTGAGCTTGCCCTTCGATGGGCTCAGGGCGGTGAGGAAGGTCGAACCGTCGAATGGTCGAACCATAAAGGGAGGGAAAAACCGAGTTTCCTCTCCCTTTTATGGCTTCGACAGACTCACCACAAGTGGGTGTACAGACCGGAGAGAAGGGTAACAGGTTTTCGGACACATGGATAGCCTTCATAAAGGCTGTCACATAATTATATTTCGATACGCTGCAAAATACCGAAACTTTTTAATTCGTACATAAAGAGGGGAGATAATTAATGTCATTTAAAGATACTAATAGTGTTCTACAACAGGAGGATTATCATGCAATACACTAAAAACATTTTTTCTTGTATCCTGGTTATGATTTTGGCCTTAGCGGCACTGGTGGTTCCTGCGCAAGCAGCTGACTGGGATTCCACCAGAGTCTACACTGGAACTGTTCAAATGTACGATCTCGCTGTGGGAAGCAAGCTAAAAGGTGCTTCTGATGATACTGTCCGGATTTTCACTACGCAATACGACGCACCTTACCAAGTACTGCTCTTCACTGATCGTTCAACAGCATTGCCAATGAACTGGGTCACGGATGTCGTTTTTACCGACGCCTCCGGGAATATAGGCGTCGCAATAGGTGATCCGGATAGAGACGGCCAAAATGAGCTTCTTTTTGGACGTTGGTCTTCGGGTTACCAGCTTAGAATGTCCAAATGGAATGGAAGCGCGTGGACAACCTCAACCATCGCTACATTTCCGTATCCGATATATGACATTGCGGTGGGTGATGCCAATAATGATGGAAGCGATGATGACATTATTGCTGCTACAGCATACGCTGTGTTCCGGGTCCACTGGAACGGAGTTTCGTGGGACACAACCACGTTGAAATCAAGCATAGGCACTTATGGTGTCGCAATTGGCAACTTCGATGCTGAGTATGCAGGAAATGAGATTGTCGCTGTGACCATGATGTCACAAGCATTTCGGATCAGGTGGACGGGTGCAGCTTGGGATACACTCACCATATATTACGACAGCTCGCCATCTGTCTATGACGTAGCGGTAGGCGACTTCGATGCTTCTAACCCCGGCGATGAGATCGCTCTTAGCAGTAGCCATTACTCAACATCTACGCATGGTGCGGTGATTGAACTATACGGTTCCGGCACTAACTGGAGTAGTAGAGATCTCTATAGCCCCTCTGACTGGGGTACCTTCGCTGAGATAGCGGCTGGAGATTTCTATGCCGGTAATGCCGGAGCAGAAATCGCGGCAATCAGCGGCAGTGGCGATTCCAATCAAGTCAGACTGATATACGGGTCTGGAACTTCTTGGCACAATGAAAAGATAATGGGCACCGGCGGTATGTATAACTATGGTGTGGCCGTTGGCAACGTGAACCGATACCGCCCTGGCGACGAGCTAGCGGTCGGCGGTAACCGCAACATCTGGGAAGTACAAGAGAGCGCCGTCATAGTCAACAACATGCAGACTTTGTCCATTGATAACCCCGCCCCTGGTTGCACTCTCATTGGGAATAGCTCAATTACTATAAGAGCTACCGTTATGAACGCTGCCACCAACACCCAAAGCAATGTTCCGGTGAATCTGACCATATCAGACGGGGTTAGCTACACCTATACCGATGCGGAGACCACAGGTACTCTGGTTCAGGGTCAAACTCAGCAGATGATATTTGCTCCTGACTGGACAGTTCCTAACAGTTTTGCCAGCTACACCATCGACGTAAAAACTGCTTTGGTAGGCGATGAGTATCCTGCCGATGACTCTCTGGTTATCACTGTTACCGGTATCCACTCGGGTTACACCACGGAAGGCTTCGAGGGCACTTTTCCGCCAGCGGACTGGACACTCCAGTCTAAAGGAACCTACACAGCCCCATGGACGAGAAGTTCAACGCATGCACATACCGGCACCTACTCCGCGCGCGGAAATTATTCATCTTCAGGATACACCAATGAGTGGTTGATTACGCCCAGATTGGATCTTTCGGCTAAGCCCGGCGGCATTCTACAGTTCTGGAAGAGATTCTACGCTGCATCGGCGTCTTTTCCTGACACGTTGGAGATTCTAATGTCGGAGGACGGTGGTTCCACCTGGCCCACGCAATTAGCCCAATGGACACCCGATTCCACGTCGGATGACGATTTTGTGGTTCGAGCCTTTAGTCTCTCCAGCTCCAGTGATAATGTCAAGATCGCTTTTAGGTATGCCTCGAAGATCGGTTATGCTTCTTACATTGACGATGTGCTTCTCCCACCGGTCTACGTGCCGCCAGTGAAATGCGGCGATGCTAATGGGGACGGCGTAGTCACCGTCGGTGACCTGGTCTACCTGGTCAACTATCTGTATCGGGGAGGAGATCCTCCAGACCCACTCTCAGCAGGTGAAGTTAGCTGTGACGGCATCGTGAACATCTCGGATTTAATCTATCTGATTAACTGGCTCTACAGAGGAGGGAATGACCCGTGTGATCCTAATGGCGACGGCATTCCAGATTGCTGATCCTGCACTCAAGCTAATGAAACTTAAAGGCCTTGGCCCCTGCGGCTGGGCATGGGGAAAACCTCAAAATCAAAAAAGGATGAGTTGTCTATCTCACCCTCCCTTTTATTCCCTCCCATTCCGCCATTGGCGGCTCCCTAACCTTTCGTCTTGCGAATGCACTGCAAAATGGTTAGATTCGACCAGGAAGGATACTATGACTCAGGATAGCGAGAAAATAGACTGGTCGGATGAGTGCTGGAAGGAGTCCCTGGTCTACCAGCGCAAATGCCTGTGGCTGGAGGATACGGTAGCCAAGTTGGCCGCCTGGCTGGACCTGGAACCTGGGATGACCGCGGTCGACGTGGGTTGCGGGCTGGGTTATCTGGGTTACACCTATTGGCCCTATTTCGGTCAGGCGGGACAATACTTCGGCGTCGACATCTCGCCCGGGCTGATCAGGGAAGCGGAGCAAGCAGCGAAAGAGTGGGCCAGGGGAGGCGAAGCCTCCTTTAAGGTGGGCAATGCATACAAGCTGCCCTTTCCTGACGATTTCGCCGATCTGGTAATGAGCCACATCGTGTTTATGCATCTGGAAGAACCTGAAAGAGCTCTGGCTGAGATGATCCGCGTGGCCAAACCGGGCGGGCTGGTTGTGTGTCATGAACCGGATAACGTCTCCACCATGCTGACCATACGATATCCCTCCCTGCCGGAACTGGAAATCGATGAGTTGCTGTTAATCGCAAAGATTGTTTTGACCTACAACAAGGGCAGAATTAAGCTGGGACTGGGTGACTGGAGCATCGGACGGAAGGTTCCGCGGATGATGAAGGAGCTGGGGTTAACCGACATCGGCGTTCGGATAAATGACCGTGCCTATTACATTGAGCCACCTTACGAAGGTATGCTTCAGCAGTACCATCTGGACCATATAAGAAAACAGTGGTTAGATCAGAAGCGGCACAAAACATGGCTGGGCCGAATGAAAGCAGGGTTTCTGGCCGGAGGGGGTGAACCAGGAGATTTTAAACGTTACGAGGAGTTGGATGAAAGAATCATGGCCACTATGCGAGGTCAAGTTGAGAAGGGCGAGTTTCATCAGTGTGGCTCGGGGGACATATATGTAGTTAAGGGAAGGAAACCAGCCTAGGCGCGGAGTTTGAGCTGGGCCGGCGACCCGTTTGAACAGGATGCTTGAGCAACTTTTGCCCCAGGGCTGAATACCTTGCTCCATAGGCGAACGGTATTATTTGCCATAGGGGCGGGAACTCATCCCGCCCCGCCGCATGCGGGCAAGGAGAGGAGCGCTCGCTCTCCGAACCGCCGGGTTATGGCCAGTGGCGGAAAAAGTTACCCACAAGAAATAGTTCAGTTGTCGCGTCTTGGTTCCGATTATACTCGATGGAGACGTTTTAAGGAGGGGTCACTGCGCCCGAAGCATGCAGAATCCCCAAGGAATCACAAAAGTGAAAAAAGCGTCCCTGATTCTTCTGGTAGTCTGCTTGGCGCTTGCCTGCGGCCCATTCAAGAAGGCCGAGCGCGTCCAGCCGGAACCTGCCACCCAGCCTGAGGCTCGCACCGGCGAAGGCGAGAAGGGAAGCAGTGTGTCCGCCAGCCGTGTGGCTGGCGAGATGACGGCTGATTGTCTCTCCCGCGCCTGGATACCGGCCTATGTGGGCGTGACCGGCAACAAGCCGGTGGTAACGGTTGGCCCTATTCACAACTGGACAGATGAACAGATTGATACGAAACCCTTCGCAGCAAGCTGTGAACGAGAGCTTTCGCAATCCGACCAGGTAAGCTTCGTTGCCAGCCAGCGCCAGTGGGGCCAGAGCGGTGAAAAAGGCGGCCATCAGAAGGAATTCGTCTCCCCGGAGACCGTCGGGCGGATCAAAACCGAGACCGGCGCGAACTTCATCCTGGCTGGGGCGATCAGACTGATGAGCGACAAGACCGAAGGTGGCAGTTCACCCTACCACCAGCTTGAGCTGGAGATGATCAATATCAAAACCATGGCAAGGGTCTGGGAGGGCAGCAAACAAATAAAGATAGCGGGCCCGAAGAAATAGACTCAGCGGAAAGCCTCCTTCAGGCGTATCCTATCTGATCTGCTCCAGCTTGTCTACACCCACTTTTTTTCTTGATTTCCCCGGAAAAGGCATATATTATTTATGAACGCCAGCGATCGGAGTCGTGATCTTTAGCGTTTCGGTTCAGTTGCGATTATACTTTACGAAAATGTCATTGGCACCATCTGGTGCTTAATCGTGCAGGGAGGTGTTGTATGAAGACGTTTGTGCTGGTAACCAAGCTTGCCTCAGGCGACGCGTCAATAACTGAGATCGGGGCCAAGTTATCCGACCGATCCAGAACCGGGCGCGCCTGGCTGAATGAGATCAAGGAGAAGTGCCCGGAGGTGAAGTTCAAGGTCCACTATGCTCTGATGGGTTACTGGGATTCCATGCACATCTACGAGGCTCCGGACGAGGAGGCAGCCGCCAGGGTGTCGCTCTTGACCCGGCCCTATGCCGCTCAGGTAGAGAGCTGGCTGGCTCTTCCCTATGAAAAGATCATGAAAATGACCGAGGAGATGGAATCTCCCGGAGAGAGCACGTAGGCATCGACCGGAGCAGGGCTGTGACCGAAGCCATCTAATTCGAGCCTAGCGGACTCAGGTGGTATCTCGTCTGCATTCAGTTCAGGATTCGTGGAGAATTACCTACGGGGGAAGAAGTATGGGGCGAAGCTAAAGCTACGCCCCTACAAATTCTTATCTGGATTCTCTCAGGGTGACATTGCCGTCGGCGGTCCTTATGTGAATTCGCCCTTCACCCTCTCCGATTTTGCCCGATATTCGGTCGCGTCCCTTCTTGATGTCCTGCGCACCGGGCAGGTCCGTCCTTATCCGGCCGTCATGGGTATCGATTGAAAAGGCGGCCGACATTCCGGGCTCGAGATTGACCGTGACGTCCCCATCGTGGGCTCTTATATCCAGATCGATCCGGTCGACCTTGAGCAGGTACAGTTCTACGTCGCCGTCCTCGGCGGACACCTCAAGCATTCCGGCACGCACCCGGTCCAAGTCGACGTCTCCATCTTCTACGTTGATCTCGAACTCGCCCTCCGATCGCTTTATTGTCACATCACCATCTTCCAGCCGAATCCGGCATTGCCGGGTCTTAACATCCCTTAGCACAATGTCCCCGTCCTCACCGTCCACCAGCAGGTCACCCTCGAGGTGATCTATGTGCAGGTCTCCATCCTCTATGCTAATTTTGGTTCTATCAGAGATGACGTCCCGTAAATCGACGTCTCCGTCTTCCAGCGTACAGTCTATCTTGCCCTGCCAGTTCTCGATCTCAACGTCTCCATCCTCACCTTCCAGGTCAAGCTCAAGATATTTTGGGGCGCGGATGGTGTAAGTGTACTCGTGCCGCTTGAAATAACGAAAACCAATGCTGCTGGAGCTTTTTACCCTGCCGATCACGTGAATCACATTGTCGCGCTGTCTGAACTGGACGTCGAAGTAGTGTTTTCCTCCAATGCCAAACGACTTGAGTTCGGCCCTGTAGCGCACCTTCACGTCCAGAACGTCCTTGTCCCAGGATGTAATGGTGACGTCCCCATCTCCATGCTCAAGGTGAAGCCTGAAACCTTCCTTAATATCGAAGCTCTCGTGGAAATCCTTCTTGATCTCGCGTGCTGTGGCGGAAAGAGTCGAAGCCATCAGAAGCACAGGGAGGAAAAGCACAAGGACTATTCTTCTCATAAGGCACTACCTCCATTTATGGTCCGGTAGGTATGTCAGTTATTCTTCTTAATCATCCCCCACTACGACAGAGTCGTTGCAAGGGTTTCATTTTGGTACGCAGTGTCTGTTGGAAGTCTGGGAATGCTTGAGTGAGTATCTTGGAAAAAATGCAGATGCCCGCAATTTTTTTCTTGACAACTGCACAGATGGGCAGTCTATTATTAATAGACAGTGGTTCGGAAAAGTCAGGATTCAAGATGATGCATCGAAGGTCAGTATCAAAGGAGGTTCCATGGGAAAGGAGTTAACCGCAAGACAGAGGGAGATTCTGGATTTCATCCGGGAGACGATCGAAGGCAAGGGATTCCCGCCCACCATCCGGGAGATAGGGGAGAGGTTCAAGATAACCTCAACCAACGGGGTGAGGGCCATTCTGTCGGCCTTGAGCAGAAAGGGATACATCCGGCGCAAGCCCTTAGTCTCCCGCGGGATTGAGCTTGCCAAGAAGGCAAGAATCCTGTTCGACTTTGCCCAGCCGAGGGC
>Ga0114919_10001402_pt1 | contig 19274 bp, 12 predicted proteins | sample BlataG_FD_88682 | JGI IMG/M metagenome (GOLD analysis project Ga0114919, IMG submission 88682) | Deep subsurface microbial communities from Black Sea to uncover new lineages of life (NeLLi) - Black_00105 metaG | ecosystem: Environmental > Aquatic > Marine > Oceanic > Sediment | place: Atlantic... | reverse complement strand
GGATAGCCGGAGCTCGCCGACATCACGGTTACGTAAGGGTCACCGGAGATTAGCTCTGCCTGTACACCGGCCGCTCCTCCACTCCCGCCGTTCTCCAGAACAACGTCCATGATGCAGGTCTCACCGGGATCCGGCTTTCCATCATCATCTCCCCCGATATCGTCGGTCATGTTGGATTTGTAGGCTAAAACCGGCGCGTGGACCTCGATCTGAAGCGAGGGATAGTTCCATGGGCCCTCACCATTTTCCGCGGCAATGTCTAAGTTGAAGGTGATGATCTCTCCATCGGGCGTCTCCGGGGAGATCCAGAAATCGAAATCGTCCAAGCAATATGCGCTGTCGCCGGCTGGTATGTCGCCAAACTCCTCGTAATCGTCGTAGATGGTGACCAGTGGCTTGGTGGTGCTCAATGTGGCGTTAACTCCAATCCCGGTGGAATCACCCAGATTCTTGAGCATCACCGGGAGCTCGATGGTCTCCCCGATATCCACGTCCCCGTCGCCATTCCCCTGGCTTTCGCCCGTGTTGTCATCGTCGATCTGGCAGCCGACGTAGACCATGTACGGACCGGAGAGCGGAATCACCTCAACCGTAGTCTCGTAATTGTAGGCATTATGTCCGCTCACGATCACGTCCATCATACCCGGAGTCTCGGGCACGGGATACATCGTTACCTGGCCGTCAGGCCCGGTCCGTGCACTCTCATATACCTCGGTTCCCTTGATCAAACAGACCAAGGCATCCTTCATGGGCTGACCATTAAGCTGAACCGTCACCGTGAATTCGCTTCCTTCCATCATGAACACGACATCAGGATGGGTCACCTCCAGGCTCTCCGGGATGGCGCTCCAGGGATCTAACTCCGGATCGCCGATGGTGGTGTACATCTGCATCTCTCTCTCCGTGGTTCCTCCAGATCCCTCGGGGAAGTAGGTATACATCTTCATTTTACCCTGATTCACTGCGGGAGTGAAATGAAACAGGCTGTCCTTGAAATAGGCCTCGTAGGTCCCCCTTCCCATGGTGTCCGAATAGAAGAAAGAGGAGCCACGGGTCGCGGCGCAGATTATGACCGCTCCCTTCTCGTTCCCTACTTCACCCACCTTGATCCATCGCTCGGCGAAACAATCACTGTAATAGTCGAACTCGGCGTTGTTGCATGCCACGCTGAAGATTGCCGGCAGCTTCTCTCCGTTGTTGAGCGCGTTGATATCGCCGTTATCGAAGCCGGAAGGGCTCCAGCCGGTGGCATAACCGTGACCGAAATAGGCTATCCAACTGCGCCCCTGGTTTAAGCGAGTGCTTATCTGGCTGGGAGTGTCATTGCCCAACGAGGCCCAGAGGGAGTCGAAATAGGTGAATCCGGCATAGTCTACCGTATAACGGCCACATATCAGTGCGTTATAATCGTCCACATAATCACTCCCCGATATGGTCATCGCTCGCATGAACCACTCGGTCTCGCCCATATAGGGGCTGTTTCTGTAGTTTAGGGTCTTGGCCACCACATGCGCTGCCTCGCTCTGCGTCTGAACCGAAATCCTTCCTATATGAATATCTGCGAAGTAGTCGGAACCGTCTACTGTGACGTATTTGTGATCGGTAATGCAAGTCAGACCGTTATTGGTCGGAATCTGACCGATATCTCCCACCAGGATCACATACTCCGGCGGATCGGCCCAGGTGTGATACGCATCGTAGATATAATTATATATTTGCGTGTTTGTGGACCCTACGGTGGACAAATTCACCAGATGTGTAGAAAGTCCCCTCCTGCGTTTCGACTCGGCCAGGGGCTGAACCTGAGCATTGAAGCTATCATAGGTTATGATCAGGACCGACCCATCCACCAGATCCTTTCCTCCCTGGACTTCATCGAAATTCAGCACGAATCGTTCGTAGGTATTGACGAAGGATCTGGTCAGCGCGTTCCTCGGGTTAAGTTGCGGGTTCTCGCCGGTCCCCTCGAAATAAATGTCCACCACCAGCCGCTTGTAGATGGTGACCTCACCGCTGCGGGGATTGTATTGGACCGGGAAGAATTTGATGGGGGCCAATCTCAGATCGCGTAAGATGGAGATTTCCCCTGCTTCGACCAAATTCCCCGGAAAAACCTGGTCTTGAGAATAGACCTCGTCGTTCAACTGGAATACCTCCGGTTCCGGGTTGTCACCACGGATAGGGGGCTTTTGGAACGGGTGAACAAGGAAAGTACCGGGAAGCGTTTCCATCTCCTGCTCGACCACCTCTATCCTCACCCCGGAGGTCGGTGGAAGAGCTACAAACCGGCAGAACAGGGGAATCTGGGGATTCCCCACGTCGGTCAGCCATCCGCCGCCCGGGATGGTAAGCATCTGATAGGTCTCCCCTTCCACAAGCTTGTCTTCCACCTGAATTTCAGGGACAGATAGCTCCACCCTGACCTTCGAGGCGTCTGCCGAGATCAGCTCCACCTTGATCTCGTCGACGGCTGCCAGGTTCACTCTGTATGCCCAGGCAAAGGAGCAAACAAACAGGACCAACACAAAAGAAAGCAGAATCACTTTTTTCATCTGATTCTCCTTTAAGGGTTGTGTGGTTTATAATCTCTCTTGATTTCCTCCTGCCGGCCAAATATTCGTAAGGCTCAGACAGAGAAATCCGCTCTTCTCTAAATATACTTCACATATCAGAATTGTCAACAAAACTTTTGCCGTTTTCGTCAAACTTTTCCTTGGAGGGGCACAATTCAAAGACCAGTGCCCTGCTTGTGCTTCGTCTTCTTGACCAACTGCAAGAGATTTTCCCGTTGGTGAGGAAGACTGGCAGGGAGCTGAGATCGTTCCGCAGGGCAAACGCTGAACCAGCACCTAACTTAAGTTAGGCGCTGGTCTTCCCCACTCCGGCTTCACCGGCTGAAGCGCAAATAGGCTTGAAACCTTGTAGGTGCGGAATCGTAGAAGTAATATAGGCTTGGAGAGGAGGAAACTCGTATCTTGTTGCGCTTTCATTCTATAGCATAGGAGAAAAGAGCATATGAGGAAGGTTATAATAATCGGGATAATCGTGGTAGTGGTGGCCGTTTCCATTTTCTTTGTTCTGCAGGGTTCCGGAAAAAAGGAGCAGGCCAACAATTCCATCCGGGCGGAGATGGGAAGCATCGTCGACAAGGCGCTGGCCATCGGACAGATTGAGCCGAAGAATCAGATCTCGGTCAAATCCAAGATATCCGGCATCGTGAAGAAGGTGTTTGTGGAAATGGGAGATTCGGTGCGTAAAGGAGATCTGCTGGTGGAGATTCAGCCTGATCCCACTCCGCTGGAATACGCCGAAGCCAGAAGGCGGGTGGAGATCGATTCGGTCAACTACGATAATCAGAGAAAGGAAATCGACAGGGTCAGGGAGCTTCTGGCCAAGAAGCTGGTATCTCAGCAGGAGTACGATCAGGCTTCGCGCGGCGCGGGGGAGGCTGAGCTGAGGCTCAAGCTGTCCGGAGAGAGGCTCTCCCTGATCGAACGCGGCCGGATAAACATCGGCGGCAGGAAGGTCGAATCGGTGGTGAAATCTCCCATCCAGGGCACCGTACTGGAAAGGAAGATAAACGTGGGAGACCCGGTGGTGCCATTGTCCTCGTATCAGGCCGGAACCGAGCTTTTTACCTTGGCCGACATGAACGAACTGATCTTCCGGGGGACGGTGGACGAAATCGACGTGGGCAAGCTGGAAGAGGGGATGTCGACCGTCTTAAAGGTCGGCGCCCTTCCCAATGACACCATTCACGGCGTGCTCTACAAAATCTCCCCCAAAGCCAGGAAGGAAGAGAATTCGACCCTGTTCGACTTAGAGATCAAGATCACCGAGACGGGTCCCTCCATGTTGAGAGCAGGATACTCCGCCAATGCAGATATCATTATAAAGAAGAAAGAGGATATTCTCCTGATCCCGGAAAGATTGATTGAGTTTGTTGAGGACACCGCCTTCGTACAGGTAAAAGACTCCACCACGGCGGAAATCCAGCGAAAGGTGATCAAAACCGGTCTTTCCGACGGATTGAACATCGAGGTGACCGACGGGCTCAACGAGGGGGACATCCTGGTGGAGAAGCCTCCCAAGGAGATAACCTAAATGCAGGTCGTCATGTACATGACTCAGTTTCTCAGGGACATGCGCTCCCAGAAGCTGAGGACTCTTCTCACCCTATTCGGGATCATGTGGGGGACCGCGGCGGTGATTCTCCTTTTAGCCTTCGGAAAAGGATTGCACGCTCAAAATCAAAGGGCCATGCATGGTCTGGGGGAAGGTATCGTCATCCTCTGGGGAGGGAGGACCAGCAAACCCTTCGAGGGCTTTGGCAAGGGACGACGAATTCCCTTAAGAGAGGAGGACGCCCATTTCTTAAAAAGAGAGATCAAGGAGATGTGGGGGGTGAGCCCGGAGTATTCCCGCTGGAGCACCCACATGAAGTACAAGAAGAACGCGGTCACCCAGAACATGGTGGGAATCTATCCGGTATTCGGGGAGATGAGAAACATAATTCCGGAGATGGGCGGGCGATTCATCAACAGGATCGACTTAGAGCAGAAAAAGAGAGTGGTCTTCATCGGAGATGAACTGAAGAAGGATCTGTTCGGAGAAGAGGAGGCCATAGGCAAATACATCATCATCAATAGTGTCCCCTTTCTGGTTGTCGGGGTTCTGAAGAAGAAGGAGCAGGATTCCAGCTACAGCGGTCGGGATACGAACAAGGCTTTCATACCGGCTACCACCTTCGCAGCCATGTATGGCCACAGATACGTCAACAACATGATATTCAAGCCCAAGGATCCCAGACAGACGGAGCTGGTCAAGGAGAAGGTCTACCAGGTCATGGGGAAGAAATACAAGTTCGATCCGGAGGATACAGAGGCTCTGTCCATGTGGGACACCACCGAGATGCAGAAATTCCTCACCTATTTCTTTTTGGCCTTCAGAATATTCTTGGTGGCCATCGGAACGGCCACGTTGATCGTGGGCGGAATCGGCGTGTCCAACATCATGCACGTGGTGGTGGAGGAAAGAACCAAGGAGGTAGGGATCAAGATGTCTCTCGGAGCCAAGAAGGCTCACGTCCTGTTCCAGTTTATCTTTGAAACGTTCGTCATAACCTTCGTTGGCGGCACCGTAGGATTTCTCTTCTCCCTGGCGGTGGTGAAACTATTCCCGGTTTTCAAGCTGGAGGAATACGTGGGTACGCCCCAGATCACCTATTCTACCGCCTTGATCGCGGTGGGCATCTTGGGATTGGTAGGGTTGATCTCGGGCTATTTCCCTGCCCGACGAGCGGCAAACCTAAACCCGGTGCAGGCGTTGAAGCTCTGAGCCTAAGCGTAGGTCGGATATGCCCCCCGTACGGGGGGCTATCCGACGCCTCATGACAAGGAAGGAAAAAAATTGAAGGGACTTTTGATCTTCAGGCTTTTCCTGCGGGATTTGAAAAAACAGAGGAAAAGGATAACTCTGACTTTAATGGCCTTTGTCTGGGGCACCATTTCCATCGTGATGCTGTTGGCCTTTGGAGAAGGGTTTAAGAGGTCGTTGAATAAGGCACGTCACGGCCTGGGGAAGGATATCGTGGTCATGTGGGGCGGACAAACCTCTATAGCTTATGAAGGCCTGGGGAAGGGAAGAAGGATTCGTTTCATTGACGAGGACGTCGAGCTTCTGAAAAAGAAAGTGCCGGAGATTGAAGCCGCAGGCGGCGAATATAACAGGTGGGGCGTGTCAATAACGTACAACAAGAATACCGTCTCAGAACGGGTCAACGGGGTATATCCCTGCTACGAGGACATGAGGGCGCACTATCCCCAGAGGGGCGGGAGGTTCATCAACCATCTGGACATGCAATACAAAAGAAGAGTGGTCTTCTTGGGGCACAAACTAAAGGAGAGACTCTTCGGAAACGAGGATGCCGTGGGCAAAACCATCGTCTTAAACGATGTCCCCTTCACCGTCATCGGTGTGATGATAGAAAAGTTGCAGATGGGAATGTACAACGGACCGGACTGGGATAAGGCCACCATCCCGGCAACTACGTTCAAAACCGTATGGGGTCACAAGTACCTGCAGAACATTGTTTACCAGCCCAGGGATGCTGCGCAGATCGAAGAGGTCAAGAAGAAAATCTCCAGGGTAATGGGGGGAAAGTACAGATTCGATCCGGAGGACAAGGAAGCGTTGTGGCTTTGGGACGTGATCGAGGGGCAGAAGACATTCAACAAGGTACTGATCGGCTTTCAAATCTTCTTGGGAGTGATAGGAGGGATGACCTTACTTATCGCCGGGGTGGGAGTGGCAAACATCATGTACGTGGCGGTCAAGGAGAGAACCAGAGAGATAGGCATAAAGATGGCCATGGGAGCAAAACGAGTCCACATCATGAGCCAGTTCCTCTTAGAATCATTGATCATCACCATTCTTGGTGGCGCTCTGGGAGTCTTTTCCTCCATGGTATTGGTGAAGATCTGGGCTGCCATTCCCATGGAGGCAGACTGGGCGCAGTGGCTGGGGAAACCCGTTATCTCACTGGAGATTGCGGTGATCACATCGCTGATTCTGGGAATCATCGGGATGCTCTCCGGAATCTTCCCCTCCCGCAGGGCAGCCAGCGTAAATCCTGTGGAGTCGTTAAGATATGAGTAAGAGGAGAGCACAGACATGCGTTCGTTTGAAGCGCCCGTGAAGAGGTTTGAGACTGCTGAACTATGGACTTTCACCCCCATAGAGGCGGGAATTCATCCCGCCTCGTCCCTGATAGCGAAGGTTAGGATATGGAATGCAGAAAATCATGCATGAGCGGCATTGATTGAAGTCGAGGTGAATCTGATGATAGACATGCGAAAAATCTGGAAGGTTTATTCTACCGGGAGGGTCGAAGTGGAGGCTTTAAGGGGAATCGACCTGGTAATCGGCGAAAACGAATTTGTCTCCGTCATGGGCCCCTCCGGCTCAGGCAAATCCACCTTGATGAACCTGATGGGTTGTTTGGACACTCCCAGCTCCGGTGAGTATTTCCTGGAGGGGCAAAAGGTGGAGAGCTTAAGTCCCAATGAACTGGCGGAGATCAGAAACAAAAAGGTCGGCTTCGTGTTCCAAAACTTCAACCTTCTTCCCTATGCCACCGCATTCGAAAACGTGGAAGTTCCCTTGATCTTCGGGGGCGTTGCCTCCAGAAAGAGAAGGAAGCGGGCGATGGAGTTTCTGGATAAGGTGGGCTTAGCAGACCGCGCTGACCACAAGCCAGGCGAGCTTTCCGGCGGCGAGCTGCAGAGGGTGGCCATCGCCCGCGCATTGGTCAACCAGCCCCGTCTGATTCTGGCGGATGAGCCCACCGGCAACTTGGATACCGGATCAGGACAAGAGATCATCAATCTGTTCGAAGAGTTGGGGAGACAGGGGCACACTGTTGTGGTCATCACCCACGATCACAGCATAGCGGAAAGAACCCACCGCATTATAAAGCTCAGGGACGGCATGATAGTAGACGGCAACGGACTTGCCTGACCCTAATCTTCGTCACGTGCTTCTCACCGGCTGGATTCCCGGCCCTGGATGCAATCAGACAAATAAACGTCGGTTAGCCGATTTTTTTCTCTTGACCGATTCGGTGAATCGCGTATATTTAAAAAAGAGGATAGGGTTAATCTTGTTTGGCCAAAAAACTTACCTGTAACCATTTCCCTAAACTGGAGGGAACATGAACTTCCATAAGAGTTTCTTTACAACCCTGGTTATGCTGACCGTTCTTTTGATCCCGGTGATAATTCAAGGTTCTCAATTTGCCGGCAGGGACATCCTTACCGCAACGTGGCAAAGTGAGCCTGTAGAATATGTCGACGGCGAGATACTATTCATGGTCAAGACCGGAGAGGATCCTGCCGGGGTCAGAAGTTTCTTGACAAGAAACAAGCTGAACCTAACCAGGGAACTGGACAGCTTCGGTTTCGGAAAAGTGAGTCTACCGGAGGGGCAGAACGTCTTTCCGGTGATAGAGACAATGCAGGCAACCGGGCTGTTTCTTTATGTGGAACCGAACATGGTCGACCACATGTGTATCTGGCCTAATGACCCGGAGTTTATGGCCTGGAAGCAGTGGGGGCTTTTCAATTTCGGTCAGTCTCCCCCTGGCGGCACGAACGATGCCGACATCGACGCGCCGGAGGCCTGGGACAGCACTACCGGCAACTCAAGTGTGATTGTTTCAGTTCTCGATTCAGGTATTCCCATGATATCGGGCTCTCTCTCCCATCCAGATCTGGATAAACCCTCCAAGATCATTCTGGGAATCGATCTGGTTGGAGACGGGGAAGGCGTAAGAGATAAGAACGGTCACGGAACCCACGTAGCGGGCATAATATCCGCAGAGACCAATAACGGAGTAGGTGTGGCGGGAGTATCCTGGGACAGCCGCATCATGGTAATTCAGGTGTTCGACGTTAACGGCTCCGGATCGCACGAGGCTTTCCGTGACGGGATGATTTACTCCACCAACAACGGAGCACGCGTGGTGAACTACAGCGGAGGTGGCTCCCCCTCGTCCACCAAAATACATGGGGTTGCCTACGCAGACAGCCACGACGTTCTTCTGGTATCTGCCGCAGGAAACAGCTATGGCGCATCGCCTCTTTATCCGGCAGCCTATGCTTCCAGCTATCAAAACGTCATCTGTGTCTCTGCCACCGAGCATACCGATCATGTTGCCTCCTACTCCAGCTACGGAAGCTCGGTTACTGTGGCTGCCCCGGGAGGGTACGGATATCCCTACGGTACCAACGACATTTACTCCACCATGCCCAGCTACTACGTCGCCCTCAACGGCGACGGGATCAGCCAAAATTACGGCTATTGTGCCGGCACCTCCATGGCATCTCCCATGGTGGCAGGGGCGGCAGCTTTGATTCTGTCGATCAACTCTTCCCTGCTGCCTTCGGAGGTTAGAGAAATCCTTGAGGAGACAGCGGAGCAGGTCGGGGGCTACTACTACAGCCCGACAACCGGAAAGAGCAACGAATTGGGGCACGGCCGAATCAACGCCTACGAGGCGATACTTCTTGCCATGCAGGGCAGTTATGTGGCGGGCGACGCCAACGGAGACGAGATAGTGGATATAGCAGACGTAGTCCACCTGATCAACTATCTTTACAGAGGGGGAGCAGTTCCTGATCCTCTGGCAGCCGGAGATCCCAACGCCGACTGCGTGGTCGATATCGCCGACGTAGTTTATCTGATCAACTACCTCTACAGAGGGGGGCCAGCGCCACAACCGGGCTGCGCATAAGATTCTTGGCAAGGAGTTGCCAAGTCCGACTCTTTAGTCTTCTGTCAGGGATTCTCAAGCCGGGAGGCCCTTAGCATCCGCAGGTCCGAAATCCCGAACCATCTCAGACAGGTAACTGACGAGCCCACCGGTCAGTAGGCGTTTCCCAGGAGATGGATATTGCCAATTCTAACGTTGCGAAGTCCTGCCCCTTTCGCAGCCGTCTCGCACTCCTCCGCATGTCTTCTTGAGGTGACCGGAAGATCGGTCATGTGGAATTGGGGATGAAAGCCCAAGAGGGCATAGGGGATATCTTTGTCTAAGGCGGCAATGAAGCCTGCTATCCTGGAAACCTCTTCTGAGTCGACGTAACCCGGAACAAGCAGAGTACTGGCTATGAGAAGGGGAGGATCAGGGCGCGCTTTGGCGATTTCCGAAAGCATCTCGAAATTCTTCAAAGTCCTCTTGTTGGTCACTCCACACAGAGCTATGTTCAGATTCTCGTCGAAAGCCTTTAAGTCGAACTTGATGCACCCGCCTGATTTGAGGGACAAATCCGCAGCCTGCTTCAAAAGGTTTGGATTCATCGCTCCGTTGGTCTCCCAGCAGATGCGCAGTATTTTCCCTTCACTTCTCTTCAGCGCCGCTTCAGATGCTGCGACGGCATGCTGAATCTGTGGCGCGGGATCTCCTCCGAAATAGCATATGCAGGAGGTCTTCTCATCCACGCAATCTGCCAACTGCTCGGCGGTTATTTTTCTTTTCGAATAGACATCTTTCCTAAAGTGCCAGTTCTGGCAGAACAGGCAGTTGAAGGAGCAGGCTTGATAGAACACGGCCAGGTTCTTGTGCCCATATTCAGGTCCCGCCGCATGTGAATATTCCGGATAACCCGCTTTGGAGCCTCCAGCACAAACCCAGTCTGCCACGCAGTTGGTGGGAAGATGATCGTAATACCAGCCCAAGTTTCCTTCATCCTCTCCCCCGCCGCGAAGCTTCCCGCCTTCGTTCTTTCTCAGGCCACAGTAACCTCGTTTGCCTTCCTCAATTCTGCATTCGTTCACACACAGATCGCACTTCACCCCGGAAGGGTCGTGCGGTGGCTCGGAAGGCAGATCGAATTCTGCTCGCGATTTTGCATGAACCTTCTGAATGCGGGAAGAAACCTTCCCGAAGTCCCCCCGGATGCAATCCAGGCACACCTGCAGCGCCTTTGAGATGAGAGTTGACTCCTCTCCGCAATTTGTGCATTTAGCCATTTCTCGAATTTGTAGGTCGGATATGTCCCGCCAGAGGTGAGACTATCCGACGACTATGTCGCTTCGACTCCTAATCTGCCTGACGAACTAGTCAAATCTTCCCGGAATAGTGGTATGGCAATAACGACATTTGCCCTCTCTGATTTCAAGCTGCGAGACGTATAATCCCTTTCTCTCTACCAGAAGCTTCCCACAGTTGTGACAGTGGGTGTTTTCAGCAGGATGACCCCACACGTTGCCCAGGTACACGTATTTCAAACCCTCTTCCATTCCGATCTCTCTTGCCTTCACCAATGTGGAGACGGGGGTAACCGCTATGTGTGAGAGTTCAAGATGGGGCACGAACTGGGTCACGTGCCAGGGAGTGAATTCTCCCAAGTCGTTCTTGATCCACGAGGCGATACCTCTCAATTGTGTCTCGTCGTCGTTATAACCGGGCGTGACGTTGGTCACGATTTCCACCCACATATCCCACTTCTCGTTTGCCCTCTTCGTCACCTCCAGAATCCCCTTGAAGTTATCTATGTGGCACATCCTCTTATAGAACTCATCAGAGAATCCTTTTATGTCTACTCGGAAGGCATCCAGATAGGGGCCGATCATGTCTAGAGCTTCCGGGGTGATAAAACCGTTGGTCACGTAATTGGTCGTAAGACCATTCTCTTTGGCCAGCTTTGCGCTATCCAGGGTATATTCAAACCAGATGGTAGGTTCGTTATAAGTCCACGAGATTCCCTTGCAATTGTGCCCTTTGGCTAAGTCGACAGATTGTTGCGGGGTGATGAAATGGACGTTATCCCTATTTACCCCCATCTTAGCATGAGCGATCTCCCAGTTCTGGCAGCCGGGACATCGGAAGTTGCATCCCAAGGTTCCCAGGGAGAGCCATCGACTTCCGGGATAGAAATGAAAAAGCGGCTTTTTCTCGATGGGAGAGATCATAGAGGAGGAGACCCTGGAATAAATGAGGGAATAAAGCTTCCCTTGCTTGTTCAGCCTAGTATAGCAATATCCCACCTTCTCTGGTCTAATCTCACACCTGCGCTGACAGACACTGCACCTTACGCTCCCGTCAGACAGCGCATCATAAAGCAGGGCCTCCTTGAGGTAGCTGGACATAGTAGCTCCTCCAAGGCTGGATTGCACTGCCACAACTTAGATTTGTCTCCCTTATCTTGATAATACAATATGGCCCTATGAAAAGAAAGGATATTTCACGAGGGGGAAATCTTTGAGCCAGGCACAAAAAAGGCAGAGACCAGTAGTGATTCCACCTGTCTCTGCCTCCAGAGGCGTGTTTGGTTTTCTGTCGTACTTACGGACAGCAGGGCGCTGGTCCGCTCTTGTAGAGATAGGTAATCAGCCATACTATGTCGGCTAAGTCAACTATCCCGTCGCAGGATGCGTCTCCGCTTCCCACCGGATCTGGCTCTTCACCATTCTTATATAGATAGTTTACGATACGAACCACGTCCGCTACGTTCACGATCCCATCGTTGGTGGCGTCACCGGCTGCGAAGACGTAGAAGCTGAACGGTGGCTCCTGGTACGGGCTTTCCTTGCCGCATTCATTAACGGATTTCACGCGCCAGTAATGAGTTCCCCGGCCGAAGGCGGCAATCCAACTGGTATCTGCCAGATCTTCCACCACGGTCGGGGCAGGAAAGCCGGGGTCCTGGTCATATTCGAGGGTGTAGAGGAGATCTTCTCCGGCACACGACCAAACCAATTCGAAGTCAACGTCCGGCGAACAAACGTTAACATCATCTGCAGGGCTTATAAGCTCGGGTACGGGAGCGGCTCCCGATCCCAGACAACCTGCCTCGAATTCCGGGTGAAGAGCCAGGCCGGTGGATCGAGGGGTAAACTCCAACACCGTGGTGGGCAAATAGAGAGTGGTTTCGATCCGAGCGCATTCGGTCGAATCCCAGTCCGGCCCGGTGGTGAAATACAGATTGGCCACCACTCCGTCTCCTGCGGTCCAGTTCGAGTCGATGAAGACTGCATAAAAGACCAAGGAGTAATTTGCAGAATCGATGCTTGCGCCCAGGTACTCCGCGTGTTCTATTCTGCTTCCCACGAAGCTGATCGAATCGCAAACCACGTCCAGGGGCGGATAGCCAAATACCAGGGGCACCGCCAATCCTCCCAGGTCCTCATCATTATAAACGGTCACCTGGATCACCAGCTGCTGATCCGGCAGGGCAACGCCCGCGCATTCCACCCGGCAGGTGTCTGGATCTCCCGGATCCTCCGCGTGGGCCAAATTCAGACCGGCAAGAAGAAGCACAGCAAGAAACACCAAGAACAAACTCTTCGCTCTCATTTCACACTCCCTGTTTCTTGATTATCCGACAAGATTGTTCACCGTCATTGAGTAAGTAACGCCAAGTTACAGCCGGCTATCAAAGGAATACACTCCTTCGCTCCTTCCGAAAGGAACGAAGTTCCTCGTCGAACAGGACGAATTATCTCTTGTTTTAAAGATAGCATCTTTTCTCGATTTGTCAATCCCAAATTTGCTTAGAATTCTCCGCGAAAAGACTCGGGTAGACTCTGTGAAATTCGGCTGACAATTCCTTTGCTCTGAACACCGGATCCGGCCCTACGTCTGCGTTTTTCAAGAGCCCGTGGGCGAAGCGCAGGCTCTGTCCTCCGGAGAATGGAATCTTTGTCTACTCCAAAGATAACCTTATAAGCGCGTTTTCCTCTTGTCTGGCAACAGATTTGTGGTCAGCACTATATGCCAATAACCTTGTCAAGAATGGAAGACAGTCTGAAGGTAAGGGATTTTCGTTCGAACTTCTTTATCTGGTCTTCCTCCACATCTGAAGTTGCCTTTCCGCTATGATGATCGGAGAAGTAGGAGAGTAAGGCTTCTCCGATTCCTTCCTTGTCCTCAGGTGAGATCACTTTCCCCATTTTCATTTCTGTTAGGAATCTGGCCGCCTCGCTTTTTTGAGGAAGAATACCCAGAATTGGCTTTTTGAGCCGCAGATACTCGAATATTTTAGCCGGAAAGACTAGGGGGTGAGCCGACGTGATCAAGAGCAAGAGAGAGACTTTGCTCATCTGGTTCAACGACTCTGGATGAGAAAGATAACCCTTCAGTTCCATCACCTCTTTCAAGTTGTATTTCTCAATTAACCGGCCCAGATCGATTCCCACGGGAAGCCCAATATGGACGAATTTCACCCTGTCTCCTGGAATCCTCCCCCGGTCTATCGATTGCCGCAGAGCGGCGAGAAAGGGTTCCGGGTCACAATCGGGGCTGAACGTTCCCAGATAGCCTATGGTGAAGACATCAGATAAACCTGACCTGTATGTCTCGAAATCTTCCTCATCATACCCCTGACTCACCGGACAGATATTTCTTGCATAAGGATACCGTGTTTTAAGCTCTCTGGTTATAGCTGGATTAGCCGTGATCACGCGGTCTGCTTGATCGATAATCAGTTTTTCCATTCTCTTCTTGAGAAAAAGATGAAGCGGGGTGGGAAAGATCTCAAACTTGTAGCCGGCCCACGGGTCTCTAAAATCAGCTATCCAGGGTATTCCGGTAAGAAGTCTGAGCAGATAACCGGTTAGATGCAGGGAAGGGGGTGGTGAGGTGGAAAAGATCAGATCGAACTTCTCTCTCCGGCACAGAAGTAGCCCCCTCATCAACGCAAACGGAATCCAGCCAACTTTGTTGTCCGGAAAATATAGCCAAGAGAGAAACCTTGACGTTCGAATGCTGTACGCTTTGATCAGTCCACGGGGTTCAAATTCGTACTTATCTGTCGCCCTTCTTTTCTTCAAGATGTTCTTCAGTACGAACCAAACCCTCAAAGGATCAAAGGAGCCGGTGCGGGTAATTCTTGCTGCGGGAAGAATGTCCTTCAGAAGCGAGGGGTCTTGAGCCAAATACTCCACCTCTTTGACAGTCAGGACATGAGGCTTCCAGCCGAAGAGGGGAAGATACTTCACGAATTTTGTAACTCGCTGTACCCCTCCCATGCCCAAAGGTGGAAAGTAATAAGCAATGATCAGAACCTTTTTTTCTTTAATCTTCATCGCTGAACCTTCTGGAGGTCGGGCGCCGTATTGAGGATCGCTGACCGGGCGAGTTTATACATGAATCCGAATTCCCTATCGGCCGGAGGCAGAATTCCCCCTTTGAATCTCAGGAACACAGTCCGACCCAACCGCGAACATCCGCTCCCTTGCTATTGTCTCCCTTTGTCTAAAGTTCAATGATACCAACAGAAAAGGGACCGCAAAAACGAAATACGAAATATCGAATCCGTCTCCCAGCACGGCTTCATACCACCCGTAATCCAGAACCTTTATGATGAATGCCACCAGTACCACTGCAAAGAGGATGAACGAGACGGCGGAATAGACTTTTCTTAAAGATCCGATTCTCAGCGCACAGTAGATGCAGGAGCCAATGGAGAGAGCCAGCAGCCAAATCGGGAGAAGAGATAGTTGTCTGGAAAAAAGACCCAACTCAATGAACTGGCTCCAATCCCAGATCAGGAAAGGCACGACAGAAACGAGAAAACCCGTAAACACAGACAAGAAGAATAAGCCGTGAGTGACCACCTTCCTCTTGAGGAAATATCCTAAGACGAGAATATATATCAGCAATACGATGCCCCTGGTTGATAGGAGCAAGCCTCCCACAAGGCCAAGAGAAATCAAGGCGATGAGACTCATCTTACGCCCGACCATTTCAAGGATCGCCAGGTAGAGCATAACCATGATCATATTGCTGAAAAGCTCACTGCGAACCACGACCTCATACAGGAATACCGGAGCAAACACCAAAAGGAGGATGCAGCGAAGCCGATTTGCAGTCTGTTCGCCATGCCTGAAGTAAACCAGACCTGCAAATATCAAGAAAGTGAATACCTGGAAAAAACCTACGTCTCCCAGAAGATAGAAAGGCATGGCCATAACGAAAAGAAACGGAAAACCCGACGGCCTGGTGTGGGAGTTGTACGGAAACTCAGAGTTGAAAAGCCTCGATATCCAATCGTGCAGCCCCGGAAATCTTCCAACCCTAATCCTGTGTGGATCAAAATGAGACATTATCAAAGCCAGCACCACTGCAAAAAACACGATCATGCAGAAGTAGACCAGATTCTCCGTCGCCGGGCTGAGCCTCAATTCAGTCTTGCTGTATAATAACAACGCCAACAGGCCAAGCAGTGCCAGGTAAAGCAACGACGTGATCCAGGGATGTGAGGTTATGCGGGCGGCATATTTGTAGACGAATAGAACATTAATCAAACCATACATGGTGAGGGCGCAAATGTCGGTAATCGATATGGCGTTTTCTCTCATCCTAAATCCTGGTTTCCTCGCCTTTCTGGACAAAGGGTGCATCAGCAAAAGCGAGCTGTGGTGGTCTGCGGTCTATTCAACACGTCTTCCAACAGAACTCCGGGGATCACTATCTCTCCCCACAAGCCCCAATAACCCCTCTTCCACGGCTCTCATGTTTTCTTCCCAGACTGCTCTTCTTTGGATGATGGCCGCGTTCCTCTCCCTGAACTGAGCCCAACGGACGAATTCATCGGCCACAGAAATGATTCTTTCTGCCAGGGACCTGTGGTCAGACACAGGAAAAACGAATCCATTGTTCCCATTCTCGATCCATTCCCGATTTCCCGGGATGTCGGTCACGATGGGAAGCAGTCCCAAGTTCATGGCTTCTAAGAGAGAAACGGATGTGGAATCCGACCTGGAGGTGGAGACGTATATGTCTGACTGCCGGTAATAGTCCCACAAGGTCTCCCGTGACACCACGCCCTTGAACTCCACACATTTCTCCACTTTCAGTTCCTTTGCCATACCGGCCAGTCGGTCTTTTTGCGAACCCTCACCCAAGATAACGAATCTCACCTCCATTTGTACCTCTTTTTTTACCTGAGGAACTGCCTTCAGAAGCGTGGCTACGTCATACAGGGGTTCCAGCCTCCTGTTGCTCAGAATCAGTAGATAGGGTTTTTCTTTTCTCTCTTGTTGGCCAAGCAGACTTTTCTCCACTCCCATGGGACTGACAAGGATTTTTTCCCTTTCTACGCCCAGCTTGCATACCGCTTGAGCGGTAACCTCAGCATCGACGGTAACCAGATCAGCCCTCGAAAGAACGTACTTCGCCCTGAGCTTATGCAGAAAAGATTTGCCGGGAGAGATCAACACGTCCGATCCCCAGGTGGAGATCACCAGAGGATGAAATTTCAGCAAGGCCCCGATGAGCCCGTAGTTGGGAACGAAATGCGCATTGACCAAGTCGGGTTCAATCTTCTTGGCTATCTTTCTTATCTTGCCGACAGAGAGTGGGTATCTCAGGAAATCGGGAAGGGTTTTCGTCCCGAGGAGGAACTCCTCAGCTTTGGTCTTGAACCCTTCATCTAACGTGACCAAGTAACACCGGTGACCGCGGTCGACAAAATAGTTCACCCATCTTGGGGTGTGATAGGTTGCCGCATCAGAAAGGAAGAGTATTCTCATTTTGAGGCAGGATTAACGCTAATAGCAAAATCACAAGAGTATCGGCAGCAGCGGCGAAAAAATCAATTAACCTGTTTCTTGCGATCCTGAAGGCAAGTTGCGATCCACCCGGACTTCTCAAAACCTCTACACCTCCCGTCGCCGGGAGAGGCTTCTCACTTGTGTACGACTGCGATCTTTCCCACCGCACTCTCACCGGAGGAGCCGTGTACGTGAAAAAGATATATTCCGCTTGCCACCAGCTCCCCGCCTTCATTCCGGCCGTTCCACTGGTTGCCTGATTTAATCTTTTTGACCAACTCACCAGCTATGGTAAATATCCTCACCGTTGCCTCGTAGGGGAGCCGGTCGAAAGTTAGAATCTCCGAGCCGTTCTCAATGATAAATGGATTGGGGAAAGGTACCACGTCGGACAGCTCTTTCGCTGGCGCGCCTATACCCGACTCGAAGCGCGAGAGTCCGTTATCCGTGCCCACCCACACATTGCCCGTTCTCCCGTCGATTTTCAGCCCGAGAACGTTGTTCCCGCATATTTTGCTGTTGAAGGTGGTGAAGACTCCGACGAACTCGCCTTTCGAGTTCATCATTCCCAATCCGGTGGTGGTAGCGATCCATTTGTTGTTTCTCGCGTCCACCGCGATATCGTTGACCTGGGGGCCCAAGGGATCGGGCAATGGAACGGGCCTGAATCTTTCCCAATCTAAATCGAACCTGTCCAAGCCACTGCTGGTTCCGACCCATAGAGTGCCGTCCTTGTCCACATTGACGCAGGAGACCGCATCGTCCGAAAGGCGATGATCCTCCGAGGTATAAAGCGTGGCGTGGTCGTCTTCCTTATTCTCCAAAGTCCAGTTGTAATCGTAGTCCAAAAGACCCAGGAAGCGGGAGCAGATATAAAGATGACCATCCCGGGCAAATGCTCGGTCCATGAAGCGAGGCTCTATCCCATCTTGCTCGTAGAAAACCACCCAGGCGGTCTCTTTCCCTGCGGGCGAACACACAAGCCGGGTGGAGTCCACAGCGCCCCAATTGGGGAACCAGCGATTCCCCATCTCATCCACGGCTATGTCATTTACTACCACATAGGTGGTGTCCTCCACCAGCGCACTCTTCAGCGGGCTATTCTCTTCAGTATATCTGATCCAGGTTTGGTCTCCATCGAATTTGGCCACTCCTTGCCCCCAGCTGGAAAACCAGAGATTATTATGGTTATCCTTCTCAACTGCCCGTACCTGTTTTGTCGGGATCTCCGGAACTGAAGAGAGGGAGGTCCATCCAGTTCCATCGAAGAAGCTCACTCCGTCATACCGCTGGGCACACCAGAGATTTCCCTCATCATCTACCTCCATATCCAAAAACACATTTGACGGGGGACCGTCTATCGTGTAGTTTTCCCATGCCGAATCGCGGTATGCGGATACCCCTTGACCGTCCGTGCCCGCCCAGATGGTACCCTCCTCATCGACGGTAACGGAGTTGAACCTATTCGTCAGGAGCCCATCGGTCCTGGGCTTCTTCCATCCTCCATTCTCATACACATGGATTCCGTCGTCGGTGGCGACGTAGAGTTCATCGTTTATATATTTCAAATCGTTGATTGCCTCACTCTCCAATCCCAAGAAGTCCCACGTAGAATCGAGAGGTTCAAAGCCAAAGACCCCCTCTTCGGTTCCTATGACTATCTTGCCATCCATATCCGTGAGGCAATGAACCAGGTCGTTGTCCAACCCGGGCGAACTCTCACTTGTGAATGCCATCCAGCGGGAGAAATCCAGAAGGTTGGGGTCGTTCTTGTCGGCGCATGCCACGCCGGCCTCGGTCGCTGCCCAGACTCTCTCCCCCACCACGTGGACCGAATTCACCTCCTCCCCACCTTCCATCTGCTCGCCCAACCGCCGGTAAGTCTCCTTGATCTCGCCTCCGTGTTTGTAGATGAGGAAAAGGGAAAGCGCTTTGCTGGTGGCTATCCACAGCCTATCTCCGTCCGCCGCGATGTCGTTGATGCGCAGCCTGCTGCCGTCGCGGTCGATGAAGTTGTGCACCTTCCAAGAGCCCTCTTCAGGTGTATACTTCGTCAGGGTGCCGTTCTGAGCACCGAACCAGAAATTCCCGGCCGAATCGATCTCCACCGCATAGACTTCATTCCCCCCCAAACCCTCGACGTTGGTCAACTTGATGTAAGTTTTGTCGTTGGTATTCAAGATCGCAATCCCACCCGTGGTAGCGCACCAGAGCTCTTC
>Ga0114919_10001401_pt1 | contig 19276 bp, 23 predicted proteins | sample BlataG_FD_88682 | JGI IMG/M metagenome (GOLD analysis project Ga0114919, IMG submission 88682) | Deep subsurface microbial communities from Black Sea to uncover new lineages of life (NeLLi) - Black_00105 metaG | ecosystem: Environmental > Aquatic > Marine > Oceanic > Sediment | place: Atlantic... | reverse complement strand
CATTTCAAAGTAGACCGGCGTGCCAAAAGCCAGGCCATCAGCTTCAACCAGCTTGGGGTAAATCTCCTGCATGTCATCGTGAATTCTGCAAACCCCTTTTCGTTGCCTACCTCCCGCCTCGCAGGTTAAGCAACCATCGCACCCTTTTATATCCTTCTCCCTGAGCAGGATCAGCTCAGTGTCTATCCCGCCTTTGGCAACCCCTTCCAATATTTTTCTGAGCACCCACTCCGTATTGCCCTTTCTAGGAGAACCACAAACACCAATCACTTTCATATCAGTCACTTACTCCAACTAAATAGGGCGAACCTGATGATCTTGCCTACCTTACGGATAGGCTGACTCATCAAACTATGCTTCGCCCTCCCCAAATCCGCCCTGGCTGGGCTCTTTGGGCTATTATAGCACTCAAGCAATAACAAGCCCATGTATGCATATCACAAAGTGACTAGAATGCTTTTTGTGGCAAAGGCAAAATCGAGGCAAATTACATACGGAAGCGTTTTGCGCCCCTGAAGTAGTTATAAAGTTGGAAGGGGTGGTTGTATGTTATGTTAATAAGATCAGGCACCATTGTATAGTACCATGCTCGCTATTGACCCCGATCAACTCGGTGAAGCCTTGGAAAACATCATCCTCAACGCCATCCAGGCTATGCCCGAGGGCGGCCAACTGGTGATCAAGTCTGAGGTCCCGGGTCCTAAGTGGGTGGCCGTATCTTTCACAGATACAGGGAGAGGCTGCTCTGAAGAGAACTTGAGGAAGCTCTTCGAGCCGCTATTCACCACCAGGGCCAAGGGGATCGGGCTGGGACTGGCGATCACTAAGACCGTGCTGGAGGCTTATGGAGGCACTATCAATGTGCAGAGTGAAGTGGGCAAAGGGAGTACCGTCACCGCCAGGTTGCCCATTGGAGGCGAAAGCCAGCATCGGCAGGACTAACAGGGTGCACGTCGACGAACTGTTACGCCTAACGATAGAGAGAGGAGCCTCAGACCTGCATCTGAGGGTACCGATCCCCTGAGACGGTCCACCTGGTCTTGAGCACGCTACATACTGGGAGCGACGCCGTGATATGGTATAATGGCGCGAACTCTAATCCAGAGTAGACATGAAACACGAATCCAAGTACCTAGCCAACAAGAGACGCAAGAACCGCAAGTCTATCGCTGGCAAACGACGTCAAAGACGGCGAGACAAAAGGACAAGGAAGACCACCGCCACCTTCTCAGTTTGACGGCCATGTAGCTTGTCAAGACAGCGGCGGCGTGTAAAAATTCAAGCTATCACTAAAGCTCACAGAGTGGGTATAGCGCTGCACCATTTCAAGGCTTTCCTACCTGTCCTGGTCTCAACATGCAACCTGGATTGACAAACAAACAGACATAGAGTGCCCTCTTGCCACACAACATTCGACTGTTAATTTCCCGAATGAGCTGAAGGTAGACAGTGAAAATTTCGAGGATTGCTATAGTATTACTCTTGAGTGTATTACTTGTGTCTGGATTAGCTTGCCAGCTATCAGAAGAAGAACCAACACCAACACCCACGCCTTCGCCCATACCTACAACCATGCCTTGGTGAAAAATGAGAGGGCCCCCCTTCAGGGACCCCCGGTTTTCCTCGCTGGAGCGGGTGATGGGATTCGAACCCACGACCCCTTGCTTGGGAATTACCGAGGGCAGTTCACAAACGTAAATTGAGGAAAAATCCCCGTTTCAATACCTTGCTTTGGTGTCTTTCTCACTCCTTAATATTGACTAGGCAAGGAGTCACCACCAAGACCCTCGACCGTGCTAATTATAGCATTGACAGCATTTTCTGCAATATCTGTGATGTGGGTGTGATGTCTGTGTGATGCGGAAGTCATACGAGACTCCGCTAATTGTCCAACCTTTCCAGCACCTCTTGCGTCCTGTGCAGCCAGTAGTCCATTCCCATCTCCTGGAACATCCCCGTGGCCTTTTTCAGGGTTTCCAGGGCCTTTTCCCTCTGGCCAATGTAAAAATGCACTAACTAACAATGGCAATGCCATATAATAGTCCTATATCTTTGGCCCATCATCCATCCCATTTTTACTGACTTAAAAATCAATTTACTAATTAGTATTCGACTCCTGTCATTTCTTCCCTGCTATGACCTATGCCAGCTTAATGTCAGGCCTGCCACTAACCTCTTTTAAAAACTGCAGCAATATCTTACTCCTCAGAGCATTGCGACCTCTCAGTGGCGCTACAAACTTGCCTTTGATCCAAATATTCTGTGGCTCCAAATAGATCTGTACCCGGGGCCCAGTAATAGCATCTTTAAGGAACCTGGGATAGCTTTTCTTTAACCTCCTGCGTGCTTCCCTAACACAGGCCTTATCCTGTTTCTTTAGAATACTGTCTAGAAGCTCACTGGCCGCCTCCGCATCGCTGTTGTTAGTTATGGGAATACGAACCTCGTCAAACATGTAGTCAGAGGAGATGGTCTCATCACGTATCGAGTAGTCCTTGGAGTAATTCAACACTGGCTGGTCTAAAATAAACAGGTTGGGCACATACAGCAATCTGCCGGTGAGTTCACCCCCTAACTTCTCGTCCTCTCCTACCTCTTCGAGTGTTGTATGTAGCAGCCCCACTCTTCTCACATCGCCCTTTATGTTTCCCATGCGAATCCTATCCTCCAGGTCATAAATTCGGGTAAAGTTAATATAGAAGTAAGCAAAAAAACTAGCTATATACTTCTGTAGGGCCAGCGCCAGCCCTATTGTGATAATAGGAATATATATTGCTACCTGAGGCACATATAAAGCGGCTACTACTTATAGATGCTATCAGTGTTATAACCACAGCAAAAGTGACAGCTAATGTGAGCCACCTCAAGTTGTATGACTGCTTTGTAACTTGAGGAGATTCCTCTACTTCTGAATATTTTTCGTTCACTGAAGGCGCACTAAGACTCATGATCACACTCCTATAACTTCAACCTGAGCTAGCCCAGCCTCGTCTCGCCCTTATAGTGTCTAGAGCAGTGAAAATGAATGCTATTGAGAAAGGATCTTACGCTACAAGTTCTTATTTGGACTCTTTGACTGGCTTGGATTCTGTCCCATCATCTGAAGGTCTATCCCCATTATTTCTATCAGTTGACGGGTTTCTTTCTGTATTTGCGTTGTCTGTCACATAGAACCCAGACCCCTTGAATAAGATGGACACCGGACAGAAAACGCGGCGAGCCTCGCCCTGGCATAATGGACAGCTTACACCCGAGTTTTCTCCAAACCGCCTCTTCAATTCGAACCTCGCTGTACAGTCCTTACACTCATACTCATAAATTGGCATCAACACCTCCAGGTTATCTGCCTTGTTTTTCAGCTTAGTTTCCAGCCGGTCATTCTCCTCAACCTCTTTAAGCTTCCTTTTACTTCTCTCCACCACATTATGTACTTCGCGGTTGATCACCGGTGATACGAGGAGCAGTGCTATCTGGTTATTATGGTGCCACACCAGCAAATTGCTACCACTATATTCTATTCAGTATCCCTCCTTTCCTTTTCCCTAGTGAGCCTTACCCCTCCCGATACCTTCTGACTACTATCCATTACTCCACCTTCTGCTTTCCTGCAAGGGCAACCGACCCTTTAGGGGGTGAGTCCTCCTTCTTCTCAGGCTTTTTAGGCTTGAACTCACCGTACAAAGTGATTATGCCAACAACAAACGGTGGCATATGAGACTCCAATACATGCTTCTCCCAGCAGTAGCCGTGGATGAGCGCTTTGCAATAACATTTAAACACTGCTCGCCCCGGATATAAAGGACTGCCACAAAAGCTACAGTTCATAAGCTATCACCTTCTTTCCGTCGGCAAATTGAAGTCCTTCACCACTTCCATTTCTTAATCAGTGATATCTTAACGCCGCGCCTCGCTATGACAGAAACTTTTGTTCTGTCCTTGCGTCTCTCGTAGAGCAGATCCACAGAGCTGCCGCCTACCCGTAGCCCTCTCACTTCTACTTCCTCCAGCCAATGAGGAAGCCGCGGCCTGACAATACTCAGCTCATTTTACAAGGCATTTGGAGCGAGCCCCAAGATAGCCTGGATAAGCAAAGGAAAGGTCCCCGCCGCCCATGCCTGGGGTCGACAGGCGACCGGGTAGCGCACGGGCAAGTTATGGGCACTGCGTGGAGCGCCCCGGAAGAGCTCGGGCATTCGATAGTAGTCGAAGCCATGGCAGTATCTTCTAGAGGGCTTATCGGCCAAAGGGAAGTGGATACGAAGCCGATACACGATTCCACTTCACCCAGAAACCACCGATAGAGGTCGAGCAGGTGGCAGCCGTTGTCCAGCAGTGTTCCTCCGCCTGTTATTTCAGCATCGGAATACCAGGTGCCAATTTGCCAACCAGAATGACCTATCCAGCCCCGAGCGAAAAGAACCTCATCGATTTCGCCGCCATCCAGGAGCTCTTTGGCTTTGAGAACACTGGGGAAATACCTGAGGTTTGACCCAACCTTGAGGGAACGCCGTGATCTTTGGGCAGCCACTACCATTTCTCGAGCCTCAATGGGATCTCTTGCCAGAGGTTTTTCGCAGAATACATGCTTGCCGGCTTCCAAGGCAGCACTAACAATATCGTGATGGAACTTGTTGGGAACAGATACCATCACGCAGTCGACATCGGACCGACTCACTGCACTTTCCCAGCCAGAGCAATAGTCGCAACCCACCTCCATTCCAACCCTTCTGGCTATCTCGTTGTCGTAATCCTCTACACACCGAAGCTCAACCTGAGGGTGGCCCGTTATCAAGTCTATACGCCTCAAGCCCATCCTGCCACACCCGATAACCGCAAACCCGAGTTTCATACTCGTTTTCTCGCGCTTTGCTGCTCAGGAAGGGACTCAAAGAGGCGTAGAAACCTATTTGCTATCTCTCGTCCTGAGTTCGCTACGGCATACGCCTCAGCAGCCTGAAGAGTGCGCTTCACCTCCTCTTTTCCTTGGGAAATACTCTCCAGCCTATCACATAGGCCTTCAAAACCACTGTATTTGAGTACCTCATCCCCGAGTGTCTCAAAGAAGTTCACATCGTGGACCACGATGGGGCAGCCTGAACCAAGGCACTGGTAAACGCTTGAAGCCACTGCTACCCCAGCTGCCGAGTCTTTGTGGATGAGCAAAGCATCTGAAGCGTGAAGATAGGGGTAAAGCAGTTCTGTGGAGAGAGGCTCCTGCCGTACCTCGATGAAAGAATATCGGGTTTTCAGGGCGTCAAATAGATCAAACCAGTCCTTAACCCAGGTCACCGTCAACAGCATGAGAGCATACCTCTCGCTAAGACGCTGTAGTGGAGGCAGAAGGTGTATATGTCGGAAGACTCCAATCCCGAAGTTGAAAACGATCTTCTTATCCAAAGGGAGGTTGAGCCGTCGCCTTGCTTTCCTCTTATCTCCATGTTTTACCGGATAGCAGGGGTAGGGAATGATATGAATCTTTTCCTCTGCTACTCCTTCCACTAGAAACCTTCTGTATCTCTCGTCAAAGCAGACAACGGCGTCGGGGGCAAGGGCAGGGAGCTTTCTATCCAGCCACTCGTCGTGAATTACAAAGACCGTCTTCGCCTTTTCTTTTATTCTGGGATAGACCCTCATGAGTTGTTCGTGCGACATCACCATCGTCTGAACCACAAAGACATCGAGATCTTCTTGAAGGAAAGGCTTGTTGTCGAAGAACTCTTGTCCTTGCTTATCCTCACCAAAGCACCGTACCACATATGGTTCATCTTGTGCTGTAAGGGGATCCTTCCACTCCTTGGGGGCAAATATTTTAACTTTATGCCCCATCTCAACCCAGGCTCTCCCGATAAGCTCCGCATGCACTCCGACTCCGCAGGGAACATTCCACCGAGTCACCATCCCTATGTTCATCTGGTTCCTCGTAGAAGCGACTCGAAAAGCTCGATGTAATTCTTAGCTATGTTCTCAGGGCTGTACCTTTCCGTGTATTTCAGGGCTGCCTGGCGAGCCTCTTTGGACTTTGGACCCTCTTGAAGAACATCAACCAAGTTTGCCCGGAGCTCCTCACGGTCAGAATACCTCAAAACCTCCGAAGTTAAAGGGTGGAAGAAGTCCGATACTCGCGGCACCAGTATGAGGCAGCCGGCACCCAGGGCCTGAAAGGCCGTGCTGGAGACGACAGCATGCCCCCGACTTTGAAACTTGTGAAATACCACGGTGTCTGAGGCAAAGAGATAATCATCGAACCTCTCTTTGGAGACCACCCTCTCCTCCCTGATTACAGTGTCGGGGTCTGGGGAGAACTTCTCCAGAATATCGAAATGTTCTGGAGCAAGGATGACGAAGATGACTCCTTCCAGTTCATGGTCACGCTCGGGTAGAAACAACGAGTAGCCTCTCTGGCAGAAAGAGAGGACTATCTTTCGATTAAGGGGCAGGTTGAGTTTTCGTCTAGCCTCTTCTTTGTTGCCTTGGCGGGATGGGAAGCAGGGGAAGGGGATATAGTGCGTGTTCGGATAGGTATCCCGTAGGAAAGACTGTCTCTCGTCAAAATAGACCACGGCGTCCCAGTCGAACTGGTAAAAGGCAGGGTCCTCAGGCAAGGCATTCTCATGTACAATATGAACAGTCTTTGCTTTCCGTTTGATCAGGCCGAATATCTTGGACAGAGGGTCTTTGGGAAGCGCCCCTAAGTCCTCGACGACAAGGACGTCATAGGTTGAGGTTAACGAAGGCCTCGCATCGAGATACCTAGTCCCTCCCTCGGTCCCAAAGCACCTGACGACGAAATCCTCGTCCTCACCCGTAAACCCCTCGCCGTGGAAGTCATCTCTTGTGAAGCTGAACACAATGAGCCTATGTCCCATATTAATCCATGCCTTGCCCAAAGGCTCGGCATGAACTGCCACTCCTGAGTCGGTATTCCAGGCTGACATTAAGGCTATTTTCATCTTTCCTCCCATATAGCGAGGCAGGAGACTCTATCGGCTGCCCCGTAGTAGAGAAGCCAGCGATTCTCCTCTTTTACCAAGCCCTCAGCGACTACATGATTTGAGATTCCACCAAAGAATTCGTCCCAGTTCCTGGCTGGAGTCAAAATGGGCTCATCTGACCTTTCGAGAAGTATAGACGGATCTTTCCTTGAGAACAATGTTGCCCCTACCTTGTAGACGCAATCTTCAGCCCAGCCGCAGTAGATAAGCCATATCCCCTCCTTGGTGAGCAGAGGAGGAGGGCCGGGCTCGACTCCCTGGCTATCGAAATAGCCCTTTCGTGGCAGAAGCACCGGCTCGTTCAAAGGCTCATACCAGTTAACGAGGTCTGTCGAATGTGCGAGTCCGATAGCTGTGTTCCAGGGTTCCTTTTCACCCATAAAGTACATGATGTATTTGCCGTCTATCGGCTCTGGCAAAATAGCTCCTGCCTTTACCTGCCCCCGATCCCAGTCCTTTTGCGGCTTCAGGATCGGGCCGTGTTTCTCCCAGTGCATCAAATCCCCAGAGGTTGCCAGGCAAATATTTCCCGTTTCATACCTACCGCAGTTGCCCACATAGGTCAGGTAATTGGTATCCCCGATCTTCACTAGCCTTGGATCCTCGCAGCCAAATCTATCGAAATCCTTATCCGGGACTATTACCGGCTCAGGATGCCTGACAAAGCTAAACCCATCCTGACTTCGAGCAAGCCCTAGCCTTCCCGTAAGGCCATCCTCCAGGCTTTCCGCCCGATAAAGCATAAAGTAGTCATTGCCTTCCTTAAGCACGGCTGGATTAAAGGCACCCCTCGAGTCAAAGCCCGAGCCGGGCATCAAAACCGGGTTTTCTTTGAAATCCAGAAACGGACCGATCATAGCAGCCTTTCTTCCCCAGTAGGACTTTCGGTGACTATGACCTTTGATTTTTCTACATAACCCGCTGCCGCTGGGGTTACCGCAGTAGTGACAACCTGAGGCTCCTGAACCAAAACCTTGGGCTTCGCGTTGGCTCTGGGTTTCCGGATATAAGTTTTCCCTCTGACTCCAGCTCCCAGGGACTCAAAGAGAGCGATAAAGTTTTTCCCTATCTCGTAGCTCGAATTCTTCATCACATACGCCTCGGCTGCCTTGAGGCTTTCCTTCACGTTTTCCCTTCCCTCAAAGACATCGACAAGCCTTTCTTTCAGTTCCTCAAAGTCTTTGTACTTCAAGACCTCGTTTGATAAGATCCCAACGAAATTTGAGTCGTATGCCAGAATGGGGCACCCTGCCCCAAGGCACTCAAAGACCGTGGAAGAGACCACGATAGCCTCTGCTGGTGGCTTGTGAAAAACGGCCGCATCCGATGCATGGAGGTAGGTATAGAGCCTCTCGGTAGAGGCGACCCCTTTCCTCAGCTCCACAAACTTGTACCTCTGAGCAAGTGACTCAAAGAGGCCAAAGTGCTCCTCGATGTGGGTTAGCACCAGGAAGAGGACGGGGTATCTTTCAGCCAGGCGCGCTACCGTAGGAACAAGGTAGGCATTGCGGTCTATACCTATGCCATAGTTGAAGATTATCTTTTTATCTAGAGGAAGCCCAAGATTAAACCTTGCCTCAAATTTGTCGCCGTGTCTTACAGGATGGCAGACATAGGGTATAATGAATAGCTTCTCTCTGGGATATATCTTGGATAAGTATCCCACATAGCGTTCATCGAAGCATACCACCGCATCCCATTCAAAGTTATAAAAATAGGGATCCTTTGGCGCCTTCCCTTCGTGAATGATGAGCACCGTTTTTGCCCTTTCTTTTATCGAAGGAAATATCCGGTATAGCTCAGGCATTGGCATGAGCTCAAGGTTCTGAACCACGAAGACGTCATAATCTTCTTCTACGAAGGGTCGGGGATTTAAGAAAAACCCCTCCATACTCCTCCAGCCTGAGTTAAGCCTATAGCATCGCACGACGTAAGGCTCATCCTCCTGAGTTTGAAGCGCAGTCCACTCTACCGGGGCGAACACCTTGAGCTCGTGCCCCATCTCCACCCAAGCCCTTCCCAGTGGCTCAGCATGTGCAGCAACGCCACAGGGCACGTTCCAGCGGGTCATCATGCCTATCTTCACTTAATGGCCTCCATAATATTCTTCGCCCGAACTAACCTCTATAAATGGTTGAGAATCCCCCTCCCTTAAAAGCAAGGGTGGGAGGGTATAATTTCTGGCGCGCTTCTTCCCCACACTTGGGGCAGACGATTTTAGATCTATCATCAAAACTTCGTCTTACTTCGAATTGAAAATAGCAGCGTAAGCACTAATATTCATAGGTTGGCATAAAAACCTCCTTCCCTTGGTTGTTTTCGCTCAAAGACAAAAACACCTAAGATAGCAATTTCCCAAAATTGCCCCTAGCTTCTCTGTCCGATGCTCTCTTTACTTTTTCGAAGACTTTGACCGCTGGGACGGAGAAACTGGCTTTGCCGATCCAGCCTTGCCCTTCTTATTTTTTCCCTTCTTCTTAGCCATCTTCGACCTCCTTATACTTTCTCTGACTGGCACTTAGGCTTGACAGGGCAGAGGTGACACCTTTTCTTGCGGCAGTAGTTCTTGCCAAGCCTCACTAGAGCAGCTTCGAAATCCGAGAACCTTCCTTCACCCTGTTCGCTTGCTTCCCACATCGTTCTTAGCTCCTCAAGAGCTGATAGTGCATCCGTTGCCGAGATCAACCCCAGGCTCTCAGCTGCCAAAAGCGCAGGCTCGCACAATAGTGGTTCTGCCTTCTCCCAAAGGTCTCTTAACTCCCTTAAAAATATATTTACCGTTACCTGACCGATACCTCTCGCCAGCCCCTGAAGCTTATCTTCGAGATCTCTTTCGTCTTTGGCAGAGAAGTGCAGTAGATTGAGGTCGCCTTTGTATTTCTCCTTAATGGCACCCATGACCTCTACGAGCTTGGTGGCAGTCTTGGAGTCGTATCTCACGTAGCCGCCTTGGTCCAGAATGCCCACTAGGCCCTGCCAGCCAGTTTCTAAAATGGCGTCGGGTGAGAGTATACCCTTCTTTTCAAATTCCTTATAGGTGTCCATAGCAATGCTCTCACCGATCCTTGCGCCAAAGAGCACCGAAGCCAGAAACCACTTGAAGATCTCGTCCGACTCCATGATCGCGAGGTTGATGCCTAGATTTGAAGCATACCCACCACCTAGTTCCTTAACTAACCTTGCACAAAGGTGTTGTTCCACCATTTCACTAGAGTTAGTAGCGCTCGGCGAAGTCTCGTTGCAATGATTCAGCACCATGATCTTCATTTCCACTCGATTCAGGCCTTTGCCCTCAAGAGATTGCCGAAGTAAGTCTCTCCTCATCATGTGCTGGCACGCTTGCCCCAAAGTCGGCTTTCTCTGCTACCAGCGAAGCATAGAGGGAGAGGTGGTCCCTCAGCAACCTCGGAATAAGGAACTTGCGCCTGACAGACTCCCTACCAGCCCGTCCCATTCTTTTGGCCAAATCAGGGTTCTGCAGCAGTGTGATAATTCTGGCTGCACAGTCTTCTGGACTACTTACCAGAAAACCGGTATCGCCATCGCGAATCTGGAGTCTTATGCCGCCGCAATTGCCTCCGATAACAGGCGTCCCTTTCCACATGGCCTCGGCTACAGTTAAACCGAAGCCCTCTCTGATCGACTTTTGCACCACCACGTCCGAAGCTGTTTGAAAGGCGTTTACCTCTCTATGTGCCACCGTACTGCGGTCACAGAATATGTGGATATCAGGCTCATCTGCTACGTAACCATACACGCTGCGCAACACATCTTGAGCATCTGGATCGTCGCGGGCTGCGAGATCACCCACAAGCGCTAGCTGTAAGTTGGGAATGTCTTGTCTTGATATACGGTAGGCATCGATTACCCCCCAAGGATCCTTCCAGCGGTCAAAGCGGGATACCTGAGTGATAAGCGGTCTGGTTGGATCAATGCTGACTTGGGCTAGGATCTGCTGGGCGACTTTTCGGGGTAGACTAAGGTTCTTCGGAGATAGAGGGTCAATTGCCGGAGCGAAGATACATACCTTATCCCTGCTCAGCCCTTTAAGTATGTATTGTTCGTGGGTGAAGATAACCCTGTCGTATCGGTTGATAAATGGCATTAAGATATCCCGAACAAATGCATTTGACTCTGTGGTGTCAATATGGCAGCGCCACACGGTCTTGCCCTTGATGGATAAGAATTTTGGGATGGGCAACGTCTGGGGATCGTGCATTATCCACACATCAGCAGTGACCAACTTGCCTTCCAGCTCCAGAGCAGCTTTCTGATTCTGTGCTAAATAAACCCCCATTTGCTCCTCAGTCAGGTAGCCTGGACTTCCTTGAAGGGAATGATGCAGAATTTTAGTTGTGGCAACAAATAATTCATCTAGAGGTATGACGTACCACACAGCATCAATGCCAATACTTCTTAAAAGTGGGATTAGCGAATCCAAGATTTCGGCAACTCCTCCTCCGAGCGGTGTGGCATTTACGTGGATAACCCGTAAACCCTTCAATCGATCAGCGAGTCTTTCTATATCCGAAAGGATTTCCTCGGGAACTAGGCCGCTATAATCCCGTAGTCGACGATCGCTCAACAAAGCTTCTCGCATCGGTAGTCTCTCCTAATACTCAAGTTGTCCTGTGTGGCCTCATCCTCGGTTTTGTGGACAAGACAGGTCTCAATACGCTTTATTCCCTCGAGGTCAGGAATTTCAATCAACGCGATTCTGGCCACATCCTCAGCCTGTGCTCCCTCGACAAGAGTGATAACGTCATAAGGGCCACTAACTACGTCAGCGGTCTTCACTCCACACTTGCTACGCAGTGTTCGAGCTATCTCTTCTGTACTCCCGGCTTCCGCGCGGATCAGGACATAAGCCTTTCTCATGTACTCTCACCCCCCTACACGCAGCCCCAGTAAGCTCCCTCCTATTTTCCTACTGAGCCGGTTCTTGCCCCATCTTGACAATGATTTCAAATCGACCAAGTAGCCACACTGAAGGCACAGCTCGTACCAGCCATATTGGTCTCTCTCAAGCAACACATCGCCTTTGCATCTGGGGCAGACCTTGAACCTTAGCATCTTGGCGTCACCTCGCTAAAGGAGGAAGTTACTTTGAGACCCACCAGAGGTGTCATGGGTCATTCTCGGTTGCCTTGGGATGGTAATGGTCTATAACTATAATGCCCTCGCTGTGACATTAGTACTCCATTTCAGGCGATGGCATCGGTGGGGTGTATTGATTCTTCTTCTCAGGAATATCGGTGATCAGAGTCTCTGTAGTCAACACCATAGCCGCGATGCTGGCTCCATTCTCTAAAGCAGCCCGGGTTACTTTGACTGGGTCGATGATACCCTTTGCTACCATATCACCGTATTCATCGCGCTGGGCGTCGTAGCCATAGTACTTGCCGCCATTACTTTGCACCTTTTCTAGCACTACTGACCCCTCCATGCCGGCATTGATGGCAATCCTTCTTAGCGGCTCCTGCAAAGCACGCCTCATGATTGCTACACCGATAGCCTGGTCTCCATCAACGCTAAGCTTATCCAAAGCATGCATGGCCTTAATGAAGGCTACTCCACCGCCGGGCACAATGCCTTCCTCTACCGCTGCCCTTGTTGCAGACAGCGCATCCTCCACACGGTGTTTTTTCTCTTTTAGCTCCACTTCAGTAGCAGCACCAACCTTGATCACAGCCACCCCACCAGCCATCTTGGCCAGACGCTCCTGAAGCTTCTCCCTATCATAATCAGATGTAGTCTCTTCTATTTGGATCTTGATCTGCTTCATCCGGCTTTTTATCTGCTCCTCAGAGCCCTTGCCCTCGATTATTGTAGTATCGTCCTTGTTTGAGACCACTCTCCTTACCCGCCCGAGGTCATCCAGGGTCGCCGAGTCTAGCTTGCGACCGCGCTCTTCAGTAATCACCTGGCCCCCGGTGAGTATTGCCATATCCTCCAGCATAGCCTTGCGCCTGTCACCAAAACCAGGAGCCTTGACTGCCAGGCAGTTCATCGTGCCGCGCAGCTTGTTTACCACCAGTGTGGCTAGGGCTTCTCCGTCTACGTTCTCAGCTACCACTACGAAGTTCTTGGAAACCTTTAGCAGCTTCTCCAACACAGGTAAGAGATCAGAGACGGCGGAAATCTTCTTATCAGTGAGCAGGATGTAAGGGTCCTCAATAAGCGCCTCCATGCGATTAGCATCAGTCACGAAGTATGGACTTATATAGCCGCGGTCGAAGTTCATGCCCTCAACATACTCGGTCTCGAAGCGGATGCCTTTTCCTTCCTCAACTGTGATCACTCCGTCCTTGCCCACTTTATACATTACTTCAGCGATAAGGTCGCCGATCTCCTGGTCGTTGTTGGCTGAGATGGCTGCTATTTGAGACATCTGTTCCTTGCCTTCGATGGGAATAGCAATCCTCTTCAATTCCTCTATAACAGCGGCAGTCGCCTTTTCAATACCCCTCTTTACCACCATAGGGTTGGCTCCTGCAACGGTATTTTTCATTCCGTCGTGGACTAACATCTGTGCCAGCACGGTAGCAGTGGTAGTACCATCGCCAGCTACATCGTTGGTCTTGGTGGCTGCCTCCTTAATGAGCTGAGCCCCCATGTTCTGCAGGTGATCTTCGAGCTCGATCTCCTTAGCAATGGTTACACCATCATTAGTGATGGTTGGTGGCCCAAATCTCTTGCCCAGGATAACATTGCGTCCTTTAGGCCCCAGAGTTAGCTTGACTGTGTCAGCGAGCTTATCTATTCCAGTTAACAGAGATCGCCTCGCGTCCTCCGAATAGGCTATTTGCTTGCCTGCCATGTATTACCTCCTTGCATTTGCATTACCTTGTCTCAAGGAATCTTGGCCAGAATATCACTATCACGCATGATCAAAAGCTCTTCATCGTCTATCTTTATCTCAGTGCCAGAATATTCGGCGTATATCACTTTGTCCCCCTGCTTCACCTCCATTTCCAGTCTCTTGCCATCTTCGGAGAGTTTGCCCGGCCCCACAGCGATGACCTCTCCTTCCTGAGGCTTCTCCTTCGCTGTGTCGGGAAGGACAATACCGCCCTTCGTTATCTGTTCCCGTAGGATGGGCTTGATCACTATTCGGTCGCTAAGCGGCTGGAGCTTTTGGGCGGTCATGCCTTTGGCTGGCATCTTTTACTTACCTCCTTTGCGCTTATCGAAAGTATATTTTCAGGTATTAGCCACCCCGATAACTGGTTGCTGCTAACATAGAAAACAAACGGTAGGGTGCTGACCAAACCCTTGAAATTGCAGCCAATCTTAAGCTCGAAGGGATGTCCCTAAGAGGCAGCATCTCCTTGCCATGTTGGACGAGAGTGGTAAAAATCGGGTCTTCCCATGGCAAGAGCGAGTCTGGCAGGACGGGAATCTTCATTCAATCATCCCTCCGAGAGATGCGAGCGAATAGGCCCTTTGACTCCGAAGCTTTCTGGCGCACCACTCTACTTATCATCATAGGCAATAGATATACAGGGAGGCCAGGCAACAAGGCTCTCGGCATACCCAGGCGGGGCAATAGCCATATAGTGAGAGCGGCATAGCAAACAAACACTGGCAGAAACAGAAGGGCACCCTTTACGAATGTAATGCTGGCGGCTACCCCTCCGTTTCGGTACATCAAGAGCACGTTCAGCAGAAACAGTACTGGCAGGCTGGCCACTAAAGCTGCCAAGATACCGTTACCACGGCTGCCAATGTAAGCCACCAGCGCAGCCACCGTGCCCCCGGCTAAAAAGTAGATCACATATTGCAGCATCGCCCGCTAAATCCTTCCTGACTCATAATTTTCCTCTCTTCGGTGGGCGGAGGATTCGCTTCACACGCGGGGGTGGCGTACCCCCCGCCCACGAAGACCTCTCTCCCCTCCTACCTCGGCTTTGGCTTGGGTTTGCCCTTTTGCACCTGCCCTGTCTCCTTTCTTTAGTGACTTTTACCTGAGAGCCACGGAACGCTTGCCTATTTCTTAGGAGGCCATGTGGGCTTTGTGGGGCCTGGCTTAGATGGGCCAGTGCTCGGCTTTCTCGGCGGGGTTCCTGGCTTTTGCACCATCAGGGTTCACCTCCTTTCATCTTCTATCTGCTATATAGTTTAGGCGGCTTGTGTTAAAATAACCCTAGAAATCAATTAGAGTTGCACTAGAAAACCCTTGGATTTTACTTAGAATTCTGGCTCTAAGGCGCCATGACAAGAAGCCAACGCTCCAAATTAACAAAGCCGGTAAGCCAAAAGAGGATCGAATCATCGACCGCTCCCATTGAGAAGATAGATTTTCAGGTCAAGCTAGTGACAATACTCAGAAATGCGGTGGACGCTCTGGGTGGCAGTGCCGGGATAATCGCCTTGTGGAACGACAGGGATAGGCGCTTTATTGAAGGAGCGAGTTACGGTTTAGATCCTAGAGCTATAGACAAGTTACGTCCTCTACTTAGAGAAGCTATTCCCGACCTGGCTACCAGCAAAGCAAGCTTTGATCGTATTTCCCAGATTGCCCCTGGTCTTCATGTTCCGGCAACTACGACAGAGCAGATGCAAGATCCCATTGTTGCCATGCCGCTTGAGCTGACTGGAAAGACGATCGGACTGATATACGTATTGCGCCCCTATTCCGCGGAGTCCTTTAGCGACGTCGACCAGCGTATGCTGTCTGCCTTTGCCGATCAGGTAGCCATCTCGGTGCAGAACGCTCTCCTGGCTCTGCAGCTTGCTGAAGAACGATACAAAATCGAGTCGATCTTGGAAGGTAGCGCCGATGGTATAATGACCATAAATCCGGAACGGTGCATTATCGCCTTCAATGCTGCTATGGAACGGGTTACCGGCTGGAAAAGGGAGGAGGCAGTTGGGAGATATTGCTTTGAAGTCTTAAAGCTAAGGGATTACCAAGGGAAAGATCTGTGCCAAACCAAGTGTCCCATCGATCGAGGTGTCGAGGGCTTTATCAGTCTCGAAGGCAACATCACTACCAAAGACGGCCAAAAAGTTGACGTAGGTATGACTTATTCCGTAGCCCATTCTTCGGGAGGTGAACTCCTGACTACCGTGGTGAATGTTCGGGATATTAGTCGCCTTCGCCAGATCGAAAATCTTAGGTCAGCATTACTTACTGGGGTTTCACATGAGCTCCAGACCCCGATTTCTATCATTAAGGCTTACGCCAGCACCCTGGCTCGTGATGACGCAGATTGGAGTCAACAAACCGTAAAATCAAAGCTACAGATAATTGAGGAGGAGAGCGACCGCCTCAACGAACTAGTAAATAAACTACTACGCACATCGCGACTCGAGGCTGGAGATATTTCGCTGAATAAACTTCTATTGGACTTACCTAAAGAAGCACATAAAGTGGCAAGGAGGTTTGCAGGAATGACAGAAATCCATAAACTGGAGGTGGATTTTCCTCATGAGTTCCAGCCTGTTCTTGCCGACCCAGAAAAAATAGAGGAAGCGCTAACAAACCTGATCGACAATGCGATAAAATTTTCGCCTCAAGGGGGAACAATCACTATCAAAGGCGAGACCTTGGGGTACGAAGTGCTGGTTGCCGTTGCTGATGAAGGTATTGGCATCCCACTCCGTGACCAGGAGTGGATCTTTGATCGCTTCTACAGAGTTGAGGACAGCTTGGTTAGGCCAACTCAGGGCACAGGGCTTGGACTCTATATCTGCAAAATGCTTATCGAGGCTCATGGGGGTCGAATTTGGGTGGAGAGCGAGCCTGGAAAAGGCTCCCGCTTCATTTTCAGTCTACCCATAGTTGAATGACACTAGTTTGGGCAAGCTGGGGAATAGAATGTATAACATGGCGGAATCTGGAAAAGGGAAACAGGGCAAGACGATTCTAATCGTGGATGATGAACCTCGCATGATAGAGGCAGTGAGCATGAATCTGGAGTTGGAGGGCTACCAGGTCTCCAGTGCCACCAATGGCCACGAGGGGTTGAAAAAGCTCTGCGGAGATTTGCCTGACTTAGTCATCCTCGATGTTATGATGCCGGAAATGGATGGCTTTGAGACCTTGAAAAAGATTCGCGAGGTTTCAACAGTGCCGGTCATTATGCTTACTGTGAGAGGTGAAGAAATCGATAAGGTAAGGGGGCTTGACTTAGGAGCTGATGATTATGTAATCAAACCATTCAGCCCCAAGGAGCTTGTTTCGAGGGTTAAGGCGGCGCTACGCCGGGCTGAGATGCCTACCCCTGCGCCGAAGACTGAAATACGGGTGGACGAGAATCTCTCTATCGACTTTAATCGCCGCAGACTCATTGTCAGGGGCAAAGAGGTTCACCTTAGGCCCACTGAATACCGACTCCTGTACCAACTAGTTAGTAATGCAGGCTATGTCCTTACCCATGAGACCCTCCTAAGGAGAGTCTGGGGCCCGGAGTACCGCGATGAAGACCACTACTTGTGGCTCTACATTACCTATTTGCGCCAGAAGATCGAGGAGGACCCCAAGCATCCAAAGTATATTTTGGGTGAACGCGGAATAGGCTATCGGTTCAGGGATTTTAATAAGAATCAGTCCGAGTAGTAAATTTTGCAGCGGTCCTTCAAATTCTGAACCAAATACAATGTGTCTGGCAGCGAAATATTAGTCCAGTCAACATCCTTAGTTAAACTCGAACCGGTGACACCATGATCAGAAGGCAGTGAGTCTAATTTTTGTATCTACAGAGGATGAAAAACGAGTTTTCGACCCCATGCCTTGTTACAGGCAGGTTTCTGCAATTTCTGTGATGCGCATGTGAGCCTAGTGTTATGTTAAGAAAATTAGGCGAATCAAGGAGTCGATAATTATATTTTTTATGACTCCTTGCCTGGGTGGAAAATAAAAAGGGGACTTCTTATTAAAAAATCCCCGGTTTTCCTCGCTGGAGCGGGTGATGGGATTCGAACCCACGACCCCTTGCTTGGGAAGCAAGTACTCTACCACTGAGTTACACCCGCAAAGGTCGTATCAATTTTAGCCCCAAAACTGACTCCTGTAAAGAGAGCCTGCTTATTTCGCCAAAAAGCAGTCCAAGGTACACCCACATCTCTTCGTTTGCTGCGGCAAAGGAAAATCTGGGCTCGGGGACTTGAGGCATGGGTCGTTTGTGGGCAATGTTTTCATAACACGGGGCACTTGACATGCGATGGGGTTAGATGGTACATCTATCAGCGGGATATACGAATATAGTTCCCGATTCAGAAAGAAAAGGAGGTGCTAATGGTCCGAATAACATAATATGGTGCCTATATACCCTGGCACCGGATAGATCGGCAGAAGTTTGTTAACTCCTGGGGAGGCTTCGCCATACCCGGGGAAAAGGCAGTGGCCGGCTATGATGAAGATAGCCTGACGATGGCCGTAGAAGCAGCTATAGACTGCCTGAGAGACATAGACCCGCATACGGTGGACGGCCTCTTCTTCGCCACTACCACCTCTCCCTACAAGGAGAAGCAGTGCTCGGCGTTGATAGCCATGCCCCTCGATCGTTTATCAGCTATCTGGCGAGAGCGGAGGGTCCTCCTCGGGCTCTGGGGGGTGAAGTGCAGGCGCTTGCGGTACACCGCAGTATGACAACGGTGCCATGAGCACGTCACCTATACGCGTATGCGCCGAGTGCCAGGCGCAGGACGATTTTGAGGACTATAACTTCGCCGGAAGGAAGGCTAAAATCTTCAGCTTCACTCACGACAGGCTGGCCCAGGTCGCTGATCCCCCCGCATCAGTTGTGCTGGTCGAGTTCGAGGGAGGGGGAAGGGCGTTCTTCGATCTCACCGATCGCGACCCGGACAAGATCGAGGTGGGGACGGAGGTGGAGATGACCTTCAGGAAGATGGGGCTGGACCGGGGCATCAGTAACTATTTCTGGAAGGCGCGGCCGATAAGGCGTTAAAGGAGGCAAGAGATGGCAGGTAGCATTAAGGATAGAGTCGCAATTGTAGGTATGGGCTGCACCAAGTTCGGCGAGCTGTGGGATAAAGGCCCCGGCGACCTCGTCGTGGATGCGGTGAGCGAAGCCTGCGCCGATGCCGGTATCGAGGTTAAGGATATCCAGGCAGTCTGGGTAGGAACCCTCTTTAGCGGGATGGGGGGTCGCTCTGTAAGCGAGCCCTTGAAGCTGCAATACATCCCGGTTACCAGGGTAGAGAACGCCTGTGGCTCCGGCCATGAGGCGGTGAGGGGTGCCTCCTATGCTGTAGCCGCCGGAATCCACGATATTTGCCTGGCTGTGGGTTTCGAGAAGCTGAAAGACGAGGGCATG
>Ga0114919_10001400_pt1 | contig 19288 bp, 18 predicted proteins | sample BlataG_FD_88682 | JGI IMG/M metagenome (GOLD analysis project Ga0114919, IMG submission 88682) | Deep subsurface microbial communities from Black Sea to uncover new lineages of life (NeLLi) - Black_00105 metaG | ecosystem: Environmental > Aquatic > Marine > Oceanic > Sediment | place: Atlantic... | reverse complement strand
GCCGTTCGACCTCGATGAACTGCTTTCTGTCATCCGCAGCTTGCTTAGTCGCCGAGGGAATGGCGGTGATGCGCCTTCACGTATCGACAACAGCTTCTGCTTCGGCGAGGTGCAGGTGAACTTTGACACCTGGGAAGTCCGCCGGAATGACCAGCCGGTGCGGCTGACCGCCCTCGAAATGAAACTCCTGCGATACCTGATCGAGCACGAGGGGGTGGTGGTATCACGGGCCGAACTGCTCAAAAATGTCTGGGGCATGGAGCGGGCCCCGGCCACGCGGACGGTCGATACCTTCATGCTGAACCTCCGCCGGGCATTTGAGGAGAATCCGTCGAAGCCGCGGCACTTCCTGTCGGTCCGGGGTGCAGGCTACCGGTTTGTCAGTGCGCCGGAAGCGGAACTACCAGCCGCATCAGCCGAGTAACGTGGCAGCCGCTTGGGCTGGATCATTGCTGGCAAGCAACGACTCTCCGACCAGCATCGCCCCGATGCCAGCCGCCTCGAGCCGTTCAACATCGGCTCGGCTACGGATGCCACTCTCGGCGACCAGCACGCACTCAGCGGGCACCCGATCACGCAGTCGGAGCACATGGCCGATGTCGGTGGTCATGCTCCGTAGATCACGGTTGTTGATGCCAATCAATGTCGCCCCAAGGTCAATGACCCGTGGCAGGTGTTCCTCGCTGTGCAGTTCGACCAGAGGCGTCATTCCAAGGTCAAGAATCTGGCGATAGAGGCTTCGCAGGTGACAGTCGTCGAGGCACTCAGCGATCAACAGGACGGCATCGGCGCCATGGGCCCGGGCCTCGATGACCTGATAGGCGTCGATGATGAACTCTTTCCGGAGCACTGGTAGCGTCACCGCTTCGCGGGCGGCGACGAGGTCGGCTAGGCAGCCACCGAAGCCCTCTCCATCTGTCAGCACCGAGACCGCCGCCGCCCCGGCAGCCTCGTAGCCTCGGGCAATCTCGGCAGGCTCGGCCCCAGGCCGGATTTCACCAGCCGAAGGGCTACGGCGTTTGAATTCGGCAATGAGGCGAATACCACCCGGCGAGGCAACCGCAGCAAAAAAGTCTCGTGGCAGCGGGGCAGTGGCCAGATTTGCCTTCAGGGCAGCCAGCGGCCGCGCCGCTTGAGCCGCTGCCACCTCGTGACGTTTGCGTTCTACGATTTTGTCGAGCACCGAAGCCATCAATCACCTTGCACAGAGAAAGGAGAGCTTTGAGAGTTTATCACCGGCAGGCAGAGAATGACCGGGAGGAACCTGTAAAGTCGGCGGCAGCCGCTCGGGGGTGCCCATGCCCACTCGCTGGACGTTCGTGTCGGCCATCCGGGCCTCCACTCACTGCCTGTCCGCTTCGCTTCGCCTTCCGGGCTTCGCTCGCTTCCAGAGCTCGCTCGTGGGCATGGGCACACCCTCGCTCGTCCATCGGGTTCTGTCGCAGGAAGCCGGGAGCGGAAGCGACCGGACCCGGAGGACGGGAGACGCCGAGTCAACTCGCTCCGCCGGTCCGCCGGCTCCCGCCGGCGGCTTCCACGTTCAACGCCACCCGGCGGCAGGATGTCGCCAATCAGCACCAGCGGACTGATGAAAACCTTGGCTTTTCATCAGTCCGCCCAAGGAAAGTCGGGCACGATGCCCGAGCTTTCCGTAAAGCCCGCAAGGTCACTGCCACCCGGCGGCAGGATGCCGCCAATCAGCACTAGCGGACTGATGAAAACCTTGGCTTTTCATCAGTCCGCCCAAGGAAAGTCGGGCAGGATGCCCGAGCTTTCCGTAAAGCTAGTGCCGGAAATGCCGCCGCGAGGTGAACACCATTGGTAGACCGGCAGCATCGGCGGCGGCGATCACCTCGGGGTCACGCTTCGATCCGCCCGGCTGGATGACCGCGGCGATGCCGGCCTGCTTGATCAGTTCAATCGAGTCGGGGAACGGAAAAAAGGCGTCGGAGGCGAGCACACCACCGCGGGCCCGCTCCCCCGCCTTCTCAAGGGCAATCCGCACCGCATCGACACGGCTGGTCTGGCCGACACCGGCCCCAACCAGGCTTGTACCCTGACAGACTGCGATGGCGTTGCTGGTCAGCCGCCGCACCATGGTGAAGGCGAAGTCGAGCGGCTGGGTCAACTCTGCCGCTGGCTGCACCTGCGTCACGACCCGCCAATGAGCGGGATCATCAGGAGTCTCATCGGGCCGCTGGGCCAGTAGGGCCCCCGCGACGCTCCGCAGTTCAAGGCCGGCGGTCGGTGCCCAGGGGTCACCCGGCGGCACCTCGACAAGTCGCACGCTCGCTTTCCAGGTTGGCCGCGTCGTGAGGGCCTCGACCGCCTCCCGGCTGAAGGCGGGGGCTGCGACCACTTCCACGAACATGCCTGGCTCTAGCAGCCGCTCCGCTGCAGCAGCGTCAAAGGTGCGGTTGACGGCCACGATCGAGCCAAAGGCACTGGTCGGATCGGCCGCCATGGCGGTGGCGAGGGCTGTCTCAATGCTGACGCCACTCGCCGCCCCGCAGGGATTGGTGTGCTTGATGACGACGGCACCTGGGTCTTGAATCAGACCGGCCAGCCGCACCGCAGCATCGAGATCGAGCAGGTTGTTGTAGGAAAGTTCCTTGCCCGAAAGCTGCTTGAGCCCTGCCAGGCCAAGATGGGTATCAGCCGGAGCAAACATCGCCGCAGTCTGGTGAGGATTTTCGCCATACCGAAGGGCAAGCCGCCGCTCGAGGCTCAGGGTCAGTCGGGCCGGAAGGGGCTGCTCGTCGGCGTCCACTGCCGCTGCGACCGGCTCACTTGCGGCAGCAACCAGCCCCGCATGGCGGGCCATCCAGCGGGCAATCACGGCGTCGTATTCGGCAGTTCGCTCAAAGGCCCGAGCGGCCAAGAGCCGGCGATCGGCCAGCGTGGTGCCGCCCCGGCTGATGGCGGCGATCGCTTCGTCATACTGATCGGGACCGGTTACCACCGCCGTGAATTGATGATTCTTGGCCGCCGCCCGGACGAGGCTCGGCCCCCCGATGTCAATCAGTTCGATGGCATCGGCAGGCGTGCAGCCGTCGCGATCGATCACGCTGGCGAAGGGATAGAGGTTGACCACGATCAGCTCGAAGCGGGCAATGCCGTGTTCGGCCAGAACCTTGAGGTCGTCGGCCCGGTCCCCGCGGGCGAGAATGCCAGCAAAGACATGCGGATGCAGGGTTTTGACCCGGCCATCGAGCACCTCCGGAAAGCCTGTGACCTCCGAAACATCCTCGACCGTGACCCCAAAGCCCTTGAGCGCCTGGGCGGTCCCGCCGGTGCTGACCGCCACGATGCCGGCCGCTTTCAGGGCAGCGGCCAGCCGGGCGAGGCCGGTCTTGTCGTAGACGCTCACCAGCGCCCGCCGGATCGGCACGATATTGGTACCGACGTCGGCAGCGGTTGACGAACTGGTGCGGGCAGCGGGAACTGTGGATGAAGTGTGCGACATGAAGACCTCTCAGAACACGGACTCGGCAGTGGCCGAACAAACGAATGCCGATTAGAACCGGCCGCCGGCAGTCTCGAAAGGGTGGGCGGCAGCGGGCAGATCGACCTCCATTACCGTTCCTTGACGGGTCAGCCGACTCTTGACAAGCACCCGGCCCCGCAGTTGCTTGACGATCGACTTCACCAAAAACAGCCCCAGACCGGTGCCTGGCGTCGCCCGCTCCAGTTCATTGCCGAGGCGAACAAACCGCCGAAACACCTGCGTCCGTTCTGACAGTGGAATTCCCGGCCCATTGTCGATCACCCGCACCAACACCCGTCCCCGGCCGCTGGCCTCAAGTTCAATCTCCACCTGTGGATCGGGCAGCGAATACTTCACGGCATTGTCAATGAGATTCCGAAAAACAATTTCCAGATCAGCTTCCCGGCCCTGGGCCCTGAGGCCGTCGGCCCGAGAGCCCGCAGTGATCACAATCTGCTCACGGGGAACTCCATGCCGCTGCGCGACACGATCAGCAGCCTGCTCAAGCACCTGCAGAACTGCCGCCGCCTCGGCTGCGGTCGGGGACGTTCTCTGCAGCGTCTTGGCTGCGTCAAGCAGATGGTCAATCAGCGTGTCGAGCCGCTCGACGTCCTGCAGCATAAAACGATGAAAATCAGCCTGCTCGGCTGCAGGCACTGGCCTGCGAGTGAGGGTCTGTAAATAAAGCTTGAGTGACGCCAGCGGACTTTTCAGTTCGTGCGTGACGCTATCAATGAAGTTGCTCTGCCGCTGCGACAGGGCGATCGCCTTGACCGCCAGTGCCAAGTAGACGATCACGCCGACCAAACCAAGTACCAGCAGCGTGACGCCAACGGCCAACACCGCCCAATAGAAGGCCGCATTCTTCGAGCCGAGAGCAGCCGCGATACTGACCAGCACCCAGCCGACCACCAACGCGATGATCGAAACGATCAGCACTACTCCCAGCAGGATCGGCCAGCCGAGTGAACGGCGCGGTTCCACGGCATCTCCTTTATTTGGATAGAACCCCGGGCTACGCTGGCCGGGCACGTGAGCGACCGCTTCTGCCGCCGCTCTATCCCGCTGCAAACAGGATCAGCATGTCGGCTTCCACTCCCAATCCTACCCGGCACCACCGCAGCCCGATCTGCCTGAACGCTGGAAGGCTTGAACTGCAATTTTACTGGCAGGCCGACCGCTGGGCACACCAACTGATCAGCGAGGGTATCACCTGCTGGCAGTCGCTCGAAGCTACCCTGCCCGAGGACGCCTCGACGCCACTGGGAATTAGCCCGCACTGGCCCGCCTCGCCCGTCTTTACCGAGGTGAGCCTGGTCAACACCACGACTGGCCCCGCCCTGCTGGCTGTCGGCCGCGCTGGACGATCACACTTTTCGGCCAGCATGGTGGCATCCGAAACTGAACCAGACACGATCGTGGCCGAACTGGCCTGCCGGCTGCAGGAACAGCCTGAATGGCTGGGTTCCACCTATCAGCGGCTGCAGGCGGCCGGCCGGGACCTGCCTGCAGCCGACTGGGTAACGATTCGCCCGCCTGCGGTGGCCGAGCGGCCGCTCCCCGCCACCGTCACCTGGGGCTACCAGCTGACAGCTACAGGGATCCGGGCAACCCCTCCTGCGTCTTGCGAGCCGTTCCCGTTTCGGTCAAATTAACGAGGATCCGGGAGCCTAAAGGCCCGAATCCGGGCCAGGCGATCGGAAGGAGAGGTGGCAATGTTTGATGTGATTGAGCAATTGAAGGCCGAGTGGACCGACAAATACGTCGTGGTGGCCTCAGCGGCCCCTGAACTGGCGCGCTTCGCTCAGGCCACCGGCACGGTACGCACCGTCAACATGAACGGTCGCTGCCTGGTCGAATTTGAGCAATTCAACAACATCGGCTGGTACGACATCGATCCGTCGCATCTCAAGATCGTCACCGAACCGCTTCCCAAACCAGAAAAGCCAGCCCCGGCGAAGAAAGCAGCCAAGCCGGCAGCCGCGGCCAAGAAGCCGGCAGCCAAAGCCGCCGCGGGCAAACGGCCTTCAACGGCCGACATTCTGGCTGCCGCCCGGGGCGGAGCCAAACCGGCGGCCAAGCCCGCTGGGAAACCGGCCGGCAAACTCTCGACTGCTGAAATCCTCGCCCAAGCAAGGGCCGGAAAAGCCGCTTCTGCCCCTGCCGCCGAACCGGCTCCCGAGCCAGTCGCCGCAGAGCCAGAGCAAGAGCCGGCTGCCGTTGCGGAAGCGGCTGTCGAACCAGCAGCCGAGCCGGCTGCTGCCACCCCCGCTGGCGATCTGCCCACTACTACAGCAGAAAAGATCGCCTGGTGCCGGCAGCATGACGGCAAGTAGGCTCATTGGAAGCCGCACACGCAGGGTTACCGCAACCCGGAACTTCTGCTCGAGTTCAAGGAGGAACTGCCATGCCAGCAACAGGAATCTACCGATCCGGCCTTTGGTTTTCGGCGGTGGCAGGTGCGTTGCTCTTCAGCACAGGCTGTAGCCGCATCGGCGACCATCCACTGGTCAAAGCCGCCAAGGAAGAGGTCACCCTGAACGAGCGGTCGCAGGCCCTGCTCGGTCAGCCACTGAAATGGCCGGGTCCAGTCACCGGCCGGGCCAACGAGGTCGACGGCATTGCCGCGATGCAGATACCGGTGGCCGGCACCACGCTGGCCGGCACGGTCATTGTTGAGGGCAAGAAGTTTGGTGACGAGTGGGGGGTGACCCTGCTCGAGGTGCGGCCGGAAGACGGGGACAAGCTCTCGCTGACAACCGACCTGGCCGCCCGTACCGGCGTCGACACCCCGGCCTTCGATCCGAACGCCGCCGCCAGCACCACCGACACCGCCCCGCCGCCAGCCGAAATCAGTATCGACCTCCCCCCCGGCATTCCAGGGCAGGATTAGCACTCAGGTCATTTCCCGAAGCCGGGCCAGTTCTTCTTCCTTGCCGATAACCAGCAGGATCTGGTCCTCCATCAGCTTCACGCGGCCCTCCGGGAACATCATGAACTGACCCGACATGATGTTCTTGAGCCCGAGGACGAAGACCCCGACCTTGTTTCGCAGATCGGCGTCTGCCAGCGTCTTGCCCTCCAGCGATTCCGGCACCGTGATTTCGACCACGCTGTATTCCGGGTCGATCGGCAAAAAGTCGAGCACGTTGGGCCAACTTGCCTTGTCGGCCAGTTCCCGGGCCACCTCCTCCTCGGGATAGACCACGCGGTTGGCCCCGAGGTGCGAGAGGATCTTGCCGTGTTCCTTCGTGACGCCCTTCACCACTATTTCACGGGCCCCCAGTTCCTTCACGTGCAGGGTGGCCAGCAGCGACTTCGAGATCGTCTCGCCCAGTGAGATAAAGACCGAGGTCGCATCCTTGATCGGCAGGTTCTCCAGCAACTCCCGATCGGTGGCGTCACCAATGATCGCCTCGTGGATCGTGTTCTTGACCGCATCGAGCCGATCCCGCCGGGAATCGACACCGGTAACGCGGCAACCATTGTCAGCCAGCCTGGTTGCCAGGGCAGAGCCGAACGAGCCCATGCCGAGCATGATGAATCGTTTACTGCTGGTCGATGCCATAGGGATCAGCCGACAAGCGGCTCCTCCTCGGGGTAATTCGGCTGGTAAGCGGGCCGCTGCCGGGACAGGGCAACCGCCACGGTGATGGGACCAAGTCGCCCCAGTAGCATGAGCGCGATCAGAATCGTTTTACCGGCCAGAGACAGGTCGGGGGTGATGCCGGTCGACAGGCCGACCGTTCCGAGGGCCGAGATCACCTCGAACAGTGCGTCAAGGAACCACCGGGGACGCTTGGCTACCAGACCATCATTTTCGACGACGAGCAGGACCACGAGGGCGGCAATGGCGATGGCCACAAAGACGAGGGCCGTCGCCGTGGCCCGCTCGACCGCTCGTTCGGGAATGGTCCGCTTGGCGAAATTGGCCCGCAACTGCCCGCGAAAACTTGCTCCCGCCCGCGTCAACAGGGTCATGAACGTACTGACTTTGAAGCCGCCGCCGGTCGAGCCGGGGCCCGCCCCGACTGCCATCAGCAGGATGGCCAGAAACAGCGTCGCACTCGAAAGGCTGCCGTAGTCGACGGTGTTGAAACCGGCCGTGCGGCAGGTGGTCGAGTGAAACAGCCCCAGCAGCAGCCGGCTGCCGAGCGAGCGGCCCGCCAGCACCCCTTCCCACTCAAGCACCCAGAAGCTGACCGCACCGAAAGCCAGCAGCACGGCGGTTCCCAGCAGCATCAACTTTGAGTGCATGTGCAACCGCTCCCAGAGCGGCTCCCGCCGCCAGATCCGTGACGCGATGTCGAAAATCACCGGAAACCCGATCCCGCCGACAATAACCAGGCTGCAGATGATCAGGTTCACCGGCACATTCTCGGCATCGGGCACGAGGCTGTTGTCGGCGAGCGCAAAGCCAGCATTGCAGAAGGCCGAAATTGAGTGGAAAGCAGCCCGCCAGATGACCTCCATCGGATCGCGGCTGCCCCAGTTGGCCAGCGAGAGCAGCACAAAACCGATCAACTCGGCCACCAGGACCACCACCAGCACCATCAACGCCAATTGGCGGAGCCCCCGGCTCGATTTGATGCCAAGTGTCTCGGCAATCACCGCCCGCTGCCGGACCGTCGCTTCACCCCCCATCTGGAAAAGTAGGAGCGTCGTGATCGTCATGATGCCGAGCCCGCCGAGTTGGATCAGCACGAGGATCACACCCTGGCCGAACGGCGAAAAATCGGCGGCGGTCGACCGCACGGTCAGCCCCGTTACGCAGCAGGCGCTGGTGGCCGTGAAAAAGGCGTCGATCGGCTCCAGTGGCGGGCGACCGACCGCCCGGGCAGCCGGCAGCAATAGCAGGGCCGTCCCGCAGGCGATCGCCCCGAGGTAGGTGAAAAACGACCAGCGGGCCGAATAACTGGTGAGCGATCCGGTGAATTCAGCCATCTGCGGCGGCGGTACGGAATGCCAGCACAGCGGCGGACACCCGCGACCCGTGCGGGGGATGCGACAGTCGCCGCATACCGAACCCCGCGGGCCATTCCCGGATGGTACTTGCCAGGCAATCCCTGAGGCAAACCGGTGGAAGCCGGATGTCCTCAGGAACAGAAAAATCGTCCTCTCTTTCCAAATGTTTGACTCAGGAGAAGAGGGACCCATAATGTCGGTGTTCACCGCGCATTTCGCATCCTGCATCGGCCTCCCGCCATCCCTTCCGCAGGCATCTGACGGCCACCCCGGCCGCCAACGCAGCAATCGGTTGAGCAGAGAACTCGGAGACTCCGGGAAGGCCCGTTGTCTTGTCGAGTCGCAGTCATTTGTTAGTCAGCAAGGAGTTGTTGGTTTCCATGGCAAGAATTCGCAATGTGTTTGAAATCATTGAGCTCTACGGGCACGACGAGAACTTTGAGCCGCATGTCAGCGAAGAGTTCATCCCAACGGCCGCTCCCGCAGGTTCGCGGCAGAAAATTGATGTCCTGGCGGAACGGATCCAGCGGGGAATGCCGCTTTGGCACCCTGAGGACACGACCGATACGGCCGATCTGATTGCCGCTGGCAATACTGCCTGAGGCAGTCTGCCCGGTGGTCGGCGTGAACCGAGAGCATGAATGAACACAGCCGGTGGCCTTCGGGCCGCCGGCTGTTTTTGTACCCGCCTCAGCCGCTCCGCCGCCCGCGCAACGCCTGTTCGATGTCGCGGCGGGCAGTCTGCGCCTTCAGTTTCTGCCGCTTATCGTGAACCTTGCGGCCCCGCCCAATACCCAGCAGCACCTTGACCCGGCCATTTTTGAAGTAGGCCTTGAGCGGTACGAGAGTCAATCCCTTTTCGTACCCCAAGCCGGCAAAACGGCCAATCTCCCGCCGGTGGAGCAAGAGCTTGCGGGGACGCTTGGGCTGGTGGTTGAGCTGATTCGCCTTTTCGTACTCGGGAATGTCGCAACCGATGAGCCAGACCTCGCCATCTTTGACCCTGCCATAGGCCTCATCAAGCGACATCTTGCCCGACCGGAGGCTCTTGACCTCGCTGCCGACCAGCGCGATCCCGCACTCAAGACTGTCGAGGATCTCATAGTTGTGCCGGGCCTTGCGATTTTCAGCCACAACCCGTTCAGCCGGTTTTTCCTTGCCAGCAGCCTTCCCCTTCCCCGCCTTGGGGGCGGAGCCGGCGGCAGTCGGTTTGGGGGCAGCCATGGAAGATCTCCGAAAGCTAAGGGGCCGCTGGTGTAAGCCACCCCACGATTCTGCGATGATTTGGTATCGAAGGTACACTAACGAGCATCCGGTCGGGCAGATGGCCACCCCGTGGCCGCCACAAAACGCAAGGGAAAACATGGTTTTGATGCATTCTTGCCGTCGCTCCTTCAGGAGTCGAATTGCTCTCGTCGCCGCAGCCATCGTCGCGGCAGCCGCCTGCCCAGAAACCCAAGCGGCAGACTGGCCAGATTGGCGGGGACCGCTTCAGGATCGTCACGCTTTCACAGCCGGGCCATTGGTGACACGTTTTGACGCCGACTCTGGCGAAAACGTCCTCTGGCGGAACGAGGATGCCGGCGGTATCTCGACGCCAATCATTTACGACGGCCGCGTCTACACCTTGGTGCGGCACCGACCGGGCACATCCGAGGAAGCTGAAAAAGTGCTCTGCCTCGATGCCCGAACGGGCGAGAAACTCTGGGAGAACATCTTCAACGTCTATCTCTCGGACGTGCCGGCCGAGCGGGTCGGCTGGTCCTGCGTGATTGCCGACCCTGCCACCAAGCAGGTCTTTGCCCACGGCGTCTGCGGGGTATTTACCGCGATTGACGCCGTCACCGGAGAGACCAACTGGCAGCGGTCGCTACACGAAGAATTCGGTTTCCTGTCGACCTACGGGGGCCGCACCAACCGCCCCATCGTCTTCGAGGACCTAGTCATCGCCAGTGCTGTCGTCACCGGTTGGGGACAGACAGCCAAGCCGGCCCATCGCTTTCTCGGCATGGACACCACCACCGGCGAAGTCCGCTGGATGAACGGCACCCGCGAACTGCCGTCCGACACCACCTACTCAACCCCTATGCTTGCCGTCATTGATGGAGCAGCCGCCATGGTCTTCGGCTCCAGCGACGGGGGGATCTGGAACCTCCAGCCCCGCACCGGCCGGCCGATCTGGAACTATCAACTCTCTCGCCGTGGCCTCAATGTTGCTCCGCTGGTGACTGCCGACGGCATCTTCATGTCGCAGGCTGAGGAAAACCTTGACAACACCTCGATGGGGGCAGCCGTCAAGATTGCACTCGGAGGAGGAGGCGATGTCACCAGCACCAACCGGATCTGGGAGCGGAAGGCAATCGTCGACGGCAAGGCAATGCCAGTCGTCATCGGCGACCGGGTCTACTTCGCTGAAGATGGCGCAAAGGTACACGCCTTTGACCGAGTAACCGGCCAGCCGGCCGGCAAGCCGACCCGGCTGCTCGGCACCATTGTCCGAGCCAGCCCGCTGGTGGCCAACGGCCTGCTCTATGTCTGTTCGACAAGCGGCTGGCATGTGCTCGAGCCGACTGAACGGGGGCTGAAGTTTGTCGAACGGATGCGGCTTGAGGAGGACGACGAGGTAACTGCCTCGCCAATCGCGTGGGAGGGCCGGCTCTACCTGACGACTGGCGAGCGGCTCTATTGTCTGGGGAATGACGAAACCATTGCGGCCGCCACGGCGGCACCGGCGGTCAAACCGCTGCCGCAGCAGGTTGCTGAAGCCACAGCAAAAGCAGCTGGCGAGCCGGCCTGGGTGCAGGTTGTGCCGGCTGAGACACAGATTGCCGCCGGTGCATCGGTTGACCTCCGGGTGCGTCTGTTCGACGCCCAGGGCCGCTTCATCGAAGAGTCGCCGGCAACTTTTACCAGTGATAGCGGCAGCGTTACCGGGTCAGGCCGCTACACCGCTCCCGTGGGCCAGCACGCCGGTGCGACGATCACAGCGGCAGTCGGCAAACTGACTGGCGAAGCCCGCGTCCGATCGATGCCCCCCCTGCCCTGGCAATTCGACTTTGATGACATCACGCTTAAGCCCGACCCCCGTGGTGGGCTGCCCCGCGGCGAGCCCCCACTGCCCTGGATTGGCATGCGATACCGAAATGTCGTCCGCGAGGTCGACGGCTCGAACTGCATGGTCAAAATCACCACCATTCCAAAGGGAACCCGAAGCCAGGGCTGGATCGGCCCGATCGAGCTACACGACTACCGAATGGTCGCGGACCTCCGGGCCGAAGAGACTGGCACCAGCCAGGCTGTTGCTGCGGGTGACACTGACGCCGATGCATTTGCCACGGCCACTGCGGTTACCGGCAATCTGGTAACCGCACGGCTGCCCGACATGGGCCTCATCGCCCAGCGGTACACGCTCGACCTAATGGGAGCCAGCCAGCAACTGCAGCTCCGCAGTTGGCCGCCGCAGGTCGCAACGCACTTTTCCAAAACCGTTCCATTTCCCTGGCAGGCGGGTGTCTGGTATCGGATGAAATTCGAAGCTGAAACCCGTGCCGGTGATGCCGTGCTGCGGGGTAAGGTCTGGCCCCGCGACCAGCCCGAGCCCGATACCTGGACGGTCGAGGCGGTCCATGAGCAGGGAAACCTGCGGGGCAGCCCAGGGTTTTTTGGTAATTCAAAAGTGTCTGAAATCTACGTCGACAATGTCCTGGTGGAGAACCTGCAGTGATCAAAGCAACCAGAGCCGTCCTCGCCTTGCTGTCCATCCTCATCGCGCTGAGCGCAGTGGTAGCCAGCCGCCCCGCAGCAGCCGCCGACTGGAATCAGTGGGGTGGCTCACCACATCGCAACAACACGCCCGATGCCAGTGGCGTGCCGACCGAATGGGAGCCGGGAGAATTCGACTATGACACCGGTGCCTGGCAGCCCGAAACCAGTAAAAACATTGCCTGGGTGGCAGCCCTCGGCAGCCAGAGTTATGGCAATCCGGTAGTCGCCGGTGGCAAGGTTTTTGTCGGCACCAACAATGGCAAAGGGTGGCTGGAACGCTACCCGGCCAAAGTTGACCTGGGCTGCCTGATCGCCTTCGACATGGCTGACGGATCATTCCTGTGGCAGGACTCTAGCGAAAAGCTGCCGACCGGCCGGGTTCATGACTGGCCGCTCCAAGGCATCTGCTGCGCCCCGCTGGTTGAGGGCGACCGGCTCTGGTACGTCTCCAGCCGGGGCGAAGTGAAGTGCCTCGATACTGAGGGCTTTCACGACGGTGAGAATGACGGGCCCTTCATGGACGAACAGGTCACAGGCAAAAACGAGGCTGACGTCGTCTGGGTGCTCAATATGATGAAGCAGTTGGGCGTCTCGCAGCACAACATGTGCTCGTGCAGCGTCACGGCGTCCGGCGATCTGCTGTTTGTTAATACGAGCAACGGTGTGGACGAGGGGCATATCAACCTGCCAAACCCCAAGGCTCCAAGCTTTCTCTGCATTGACAAGCGGGATGGCAAGGTGCTCTGGACAGACGCCTCTCCCGGCGCAAACGTGCTGCACGGGCAATGGTCGAGCCCCGGGTTTGCTGAGGTTGACGGCGTGCCGCAGGTCTTTTTTGGCGGTGGCGATGGCTGGATCTACAGCTTTGATGCCCGCGGCGACGGGGCCGGCGGCGCCAAGTTGCTCTGGCAGTTCGACTGCAACCCCAAGGAATCAAAGTACACCCTCGGAGGCCGGGCCGACCGCAATCACATCATTGGTACACCGGTGTTCCATGAGGGGCTGGTCTACATCGCTGTCGGCGAAGACCCGGAGCATGGCGAGGGAGTCGGCCACCTCTGGTGCATCGACCCAACCAAGCGGGGTGACACCAGCCCGGAACTGGCCGTCAGCCTCCAGGACCCTGACACTTCGCTGCCGCACCGCCGGATTCAGGCTGTGATCAAAGAACAGGGCGAGGTGGCTCGGCCCAATCCCAACTCTGCAGCGGTCTGGCACTATCCCGGCCACGACGTCGACGGCAACGGCAAACTTTCATTCGAGGAGACAATGCACCGCACCTGCGGCACCGTCGCCATCAAGGACGGCCTGTTGTTCGTAGCCGACTTCAGCGGATTGTTTCACTGTCTCGACGTCAAGACGGGCTTGCCCCACTGGACGTACGACATGCTGGCGGCAAGCTGGGGCTCACCCCTGATCGTCGACGGCAAGGTCTACATCGGTGATGAGGATGGCGACATCTGCATCTTTGCCTTGAGCAAGGAAAAAGATCTGCTCGCTGAAATCAACATGGGCAACAGCGTCTATTCCACTCCAATCGTTGCCGGCGACACGCTCTACATTGCCAACCGAAGTCACCTCTTTGCCATCCGTGAGGGAGCAACGCCGGTGCAGGCTGCCGCTTCGGAATAACCGTTGTCTCGGTGACTTGAGCTTGAGCAGAGCATTGTTCTCAGGGACGAACAGCCGGCGGCCACCGACTGCTGCCGTTACAAGAAAGGGCTTGCCGTTGCGTTACCCTCACATCTTTCGCCGGCTGGCTATCGGCTTCCTGCCGTTGGTTGTCGCGGGGGGGATCGCCCGATCGCCGGGCGTTGCCGCCGAGCCAACAGCTAAGCAGCTGGTTGCCGAGGCTGACCGGATTGTCGTGCTGGGTGACTCGATCACCTACGGCGGCCGCTGGGTGGCCCTGCTCGACTGCTGGAAGGAAACAGCGGGGTTGACCGGTATGGTCATCGACATGGGGCTCTCTAGCGAGACCGTGTCGGGGCTCTCCGAAGAAGGACACGCCAATGGGAAATTTCCCCGGCCTGATCTCCACGAGCGGCTCGACCGGGTTCTGCGGGTAAGTCGGCCCGACCTTGTCATTGCCTGTTACGGCATGAACTGTGGCATCTACCTGCCGCTCGATGCCGAGCGGTTCGCCAGCTTTTGCACCGGCATCGAGAGGCTACATGCCGCAGTCGAGGCGACCGGGGCAAGTATCATTCATCTCACTCCGCCGATCTATGATCAGCGTCCTGACAAGCTGGGGCCGGCCGGCGACACCGACTATGACGCCGTGCTCACCGAATATTCTCGTTGGCTGCTGTCAAAGCGGGCTGAAGGCTGGCTGGTATTCGATGTGCATGGCCCGATGAAGCAGGCCTTGGAACGAGCCCGGCAGGATGACCCCAACGTCATCTTCTCGCCCGACGCCGTTCATCCCAATGAAGTCGGGCACTGGGCCATCTGCCGGTCGGTTCTCGATGGTCTGGGTGTGCCGGCCGACTGGACCGAGGCACAGACCAAACCCCTCCTGCCGCTGGTCACCAAACGATTGAATCTTCTGCGCGATGCCTATCTATCAGCCGCCGGCCACCTGCGGCCCGGCGTCCGCACCGGCCTGCCACTCGATGAGGCGATTCGGGAGGCAGACCGGCTGACGGCTGAAATCAGAGCCAGCAAACGCTGAAGCGAACAACCACTTCAGGGCCAAGGATCAGGGCCGAGAAAAGAGTTCACTCAGCGGGTCACAAGTTGCGCTGCAGCCGGCAACTCTGCTGCAGTGGTTGTCTCGCTGGCGGACGGGTCTTTCTCCCGCCAGCCAGCCGCCAGCCAGCCATCACGCCGAGCCACCAAGCGGTGCAGTGGAAGTGGACCGGCAGCAGCCAGTTCTCCCGGCAGTTCCAGTGGCTCGATGTCGACAACTTCTTTGAAGACCCGGCCAAACCGCTTCTGCAGAATCCGTCGCAGTGACGTTTCGGAGACACTGAGCTTTTCTTCGCCGCCGGGCTCAAAACCAGGCGGGTAGATCTGCACTTCACCATCCCGAAACAGCCGCGTGACACCGCCATTTGATTCGATACGGTACGTCACCCAGATGTCCATCGCTGGAAATGACCGCTCGCCCGAGGTGTAGCGGCTGCCGCGAATGGTGAGCTTTACCCTGCCGTCGTCGGCATCGAGTTCGACCGGCTTCCGCTTGGCAAAAGTGATCGACCAGGGGGGCTGATCGGGATCACTGGTGAGTGACTCCGGCAACTTCCCGTCCCGTTCCTTGAGTTGCTCTTCGACGAACTCCTGCGTGATTGTGCGACCAGCCAAGGTGATCGCAGCGGCGTTGTTTACCACCGTCTCATGCAACCGGACGCCGAGCACCGCGTCGGCTTCCGCCGCCGGTGGATCGGTGAACGCGGCGATCTGGTCCGTCAGCGCCTTGCGGGCCACCACTGCCAGCCGGTCACTCGTGGTACTCATCCGCAAGAGTTCTGGGTACCAGCCCCGCTCCCGCAGTGGCTTGCGGAACTTTTCCTGATAGTCCCGGGACGCCTCGGCAATCGCGGCGGAGGTTTCCTGCTCAAACTCTTGGCGAACCTTCTCACGTGCCTTGCGCTCGCTGACCGCCTCTGCCCGGGGCCTGATCTCGGCCACCTTCTTTGAGGCAATCCGCCGAATCATTTTCTGCCCCAACCGTGACCGCACGCCAATGCCGGTGGTCCGCGTGCTGGTCGAGGCCGAGGCGGTGATCGGCTCGGTCCAGACCCGTTCGTCATCAATGAAAATCCGCCGGCGGGCAAAGAGATCTGTCAGACCCTCGGTGCAGACCGTGACGGGCCCCTTTGAACTGCGGGTGGTCGCTCGGTTGGTGGCAGTGAATGTCAACTGGGTGACGGCCCGATCGGCTGACGGCAGGAAGTCGAGCAACACCGTCCCGGAGGTCCGGCCTATTCCCCGCACCGGGGTGCCAAGCACGACCTCGTTGACCGGTGCAACCCGGTCGACCACTCGGTTGACGGCGGTACCAAGAAGCTTTTCATCGACATGCAAATGCAGATTGGGGCGATCGACAAGACCACGTATCCGGGCAACAACACCTGCCGCCTGCCTCGATTCACTGAGCCGGGCCAGCAGCGGCCCGACACCATCAAGGGACTCAGTGGTACCCTCACGCGCCGCCGCCGTTACCAGTCCGGCCAGTTTGTCGATGCGCTTCTGATAGGTCTCGGCGGCCCGCTCGTTGGTTGCCGCCACCACGACCTCGATGGCTGCGGCGAGCGCCCGCCGGACCGCCACGAACTGGTACATTTCCAAACCGTTTTCGTCGGCATCAAGCCGGCGATAGAGCCGCAACAGGGTTTCAGTGTCGAGGGCCTCGCCATCGGCCGCCTGCATCTCAGCAGCCGACCAGTCGAGGTAGGCCCGCCAATCAGCCCCACTTTTGCTACGAGCCAGCAGTCGGTCGAGCGGGCCGAGGGACCTTCGCAAGGTTTCAGCCGCCTCGGTCAACGCTCCTGCTGAAGGCTTTTCGAAGGCCGGAACTTCACCAAGTGGTTTATCCGTGACATCGGCCAGATCGGCTGCGGGGCAGACAACTCCACTGGCCGACCCGAGGAACACGGCGACGGAGAGCACAACGGCAAAGCGAGGCATGGGCAATCCTGACAAAACGAGTGAGAAGCTGGACCGGTCAGGAGGAGTGTAGCGGTTTTGCCGCCCAAGGCTCTACGGCGATATCGGGAGCCGTTCACCCACCAGCCCATTGAGGGTCGGCCACAGCAGTCCGGGCCGAGCCCTGTCGTTTCCGCCAGCGGGAACTGTTTCACCCCGGCGATGAATGGGCATTTGACGGCACAAAACAGGGGCCGGTTGCCCTGGCCCGGCCGCCTCCGATCAACTCCAGTGTTTGCTGGACACTTTGGCCCGATGCTGCCGCTGTGAATCAAACTGTCTTTGCTTGGTCAGCCACACCATGGAAAACCGCTGATGCAAACCGCTTCAAAAGGTCACCCACGCAACCCGATTGCTCAGTTCACTGAAACCGCAGAACCTGACCGTCGCACCTGCTGCCGCGGCGGACTCGCGCTCGTCCTGCTGGTCGTTACCACAGCGACCACTGAGGCGATGGCGACGCCCGCCCCGACAGCCGACCGGCCGGCAGTGATTCTAGAAATCAACGACTATGCGGCGGCTCTCGAAACGGCTCGTGCGCACCAAGCGATGCTGCTGGTTTCAATCGAACCAACGTCTCAGCGGCAGAAAGATGACCAGGTCGCCAGACGGCTTGCCTGTTCGTCGCTCCGAGATCGCTTCACCGCAGCAGGAATTTCCTGGGTTTTTTGCCGACTGGGCATGGACGAGGGTGGCCGCGAACTCATCGAGGCGACTTCACTGCAAGAACTCGGCCGCGGACCCGGCATCTGCGTGATCGATCAGACGCCCGGACGCTGGCAGGGGCGGGTGGTGACGATCCTGCCCCGCACACCCGGCAAGTACTACCATTTCCTCGAGACCGACCTTGAACTGCTGCCCGATCTTCCTCGCGGATCACTCACCCAGCGGTCTTTGATTCTGGCTGTGCGTCGGCATCCAGAACGACCGCAGAGCACATGCGGCCGTTATGACGACATGCTCGCCACAGCAGCGGCTTCCCATTCGGGCCATCAGGCCAGCTTGATGCGGCAGGGCCACCATGGCTGGCAAAAGCGATCGCGGCAACTCACCGGGGGAAGCGGAGGCGCATCAGAGGTCTGTGCAGAGAGTTGGCCAGACCAGGATCTGCTCGACTCCTGCGTCGATTGCGTTGCCTGTTGGCGGCAGTCGGCGGGCCACTGGCAGGCCGTCAGCAGCACCCAGACGGCCTACGGCTATGACATCAGGAGGGGTAACAACGGCATCTGGTATGCAACCGGTATTTTCATCCGCTGATCGCCGCGACGGGTAGTACAAAGACCTTCCCGTCTCCCATACGGCCGGTGCGGGCTGCCGCCATCAGCCGCTCAATCACCAGTTCAACCAAGTCGTCCTCCACCCAGCATTCAACTTCGACCTTGGGTAGAAAGGCGAGTGACTGGTTCTGCTCAGTCGTGGCATCGAGATAACTCTTCTGCCGACCGTAGCCACGGACCTCGTGCAGGCTGATGGCCTCAATCGGCAGTGCAGCCAGTGCTTCAAGCACCCGCTCAGCCAAAAACGGCTTCACAATCGCGACGACCTGTTTCATCAAATTGGTCTTCGTGCTGGTGAGGGGTGGCGTCCCGGCAACAGCCGGCAGACCGGACCGCTTAGCCCCAGAGTTCCTGAAGCAGTTTGGCCAGTTGTCGAGCGTCATCGGAGCCGACGACACTGGCAATCCGCGACTGGGGAACCTCGAGTTTTTCAAGCGACTTGGCGATCGATTCCCAGAGTTTTGTCCGTTTTTTCCCCTCTGCCAGGTAGAGGTCGGTCACCTGCTCCCCGAGCCGCTGCACCAGGGCAGTGTCGAGATTTTCGTAGTAATTTTTGATGACCGTGCGTTGATATTTGGTCAGTTCCGCCATGGGATGCTTCCTTCCAAGTGGATCGGTCGGGCCGCGGTAGAAGCCAAAGCCCGTGATGGCTACAGTATCGGGTAGTCATGGCCCCTTCAGCGAGAGAATCCTATGCCGACCATCACCTTCGCGACCGAAAAAAAAGAAATTCAAGTTCCTGAGGGGGCAAACCTCCGCAGAGAAGCACTTGCCGCCGGCGTCGCCCTGTACCCGGGGGTGCACAAAGTACTCAACTGCCACGGCATGGGAAGCTGCGGCAGTTGCCGGGTTTTGATCACCAAGGGAATGGAAAACACCAGCCCCAGGGGACTGCTCGAGAAGGCCCGGCTCGGGGTCTCGATGGCCTACATCGGGAACGAAGAGACCATGCGGCTGGCCTGCCAGACCAAGGTCAATGGTGACATCACCGTGACGACCTGCCCGCCAGTCAATCTCTACGGCGAAAACTTTTTTAGCTAACTTCACGCGAGCGGTGCCATCCTGGCCACCGCTCGCTGGGCCGGGCGGCGGGAACGCCAAGGGTTCCCTGGACCGGGGACGCCGGCCTCATGCCGGCGTTGAT
>Ga0114919_10001399_pt1 | contig 19303 bp, 14 predicted proteins | sample BlataG_FD_88682 | JGI IMG/M metagenome (GOLD analysis project Ga0114919, IMG submission 88682) | Deep subsurface microbial communities from Black Sea to uncover new lineages of life (NeLLi) - Black_00105 metaG | ecosystem: Environmental > Aquatic > Marine > Oceanic > Sediment | place: Atlantic... | reverse complement strand
TGTTGTTGTTCCTTTTCCTTCATCTTCTATTTCCGTTTCCATTCAAGCCCAAAGGATACCGCATAAAAAAAGCCCGCTGCGTTACTTCTACAGCGGGCCATTAACTTGGCTGATTCCGGCGGTCGGTTACATCATGAACCTGGCCACACTAATCCCGCTGCGCCGTCGCGAGCGCCACCACCAGGTTGAGTTGCGGGATATAGCTGCGGCCATTTCTGTCATTCTTCTTGAACTCGCTTATTTCCGGGGGCTACCAGAATTGCCGCCCCAAGCCGGTGAACTAATTAGTACCCATCCGGAAACTCTGGATGGGCACTAGTTAGATGCCAGATACAGATATGTCAAGTACCCATATCAGCGGCGCCTGATGGGTATCAACGGTTGCAGCCACGCATATTGGGGCGCCTCCTCGCCCTCAGCCTGGTTCGACTGCATTCTGGAAGAGATCACCTTCGCGCGCACATACAGCTCATCACCTCTCAACCTGTACACAGCCGGATTATCTGTGGTCTCCAGAAAAACTTCTCCAACCTCTCCCGGCTGGTCGTCGATCATGCGGGTGCCGATAAATCGGGTTGTGTAAGTGACGCCTTCCTCCTCTTCGATATCTAAGAAATAGCGGGACCTGCTGTACCTGATATCCTTAAGCTCCACACCTGTCGAGGAGTAGAAGTCGCCCCTCCGCATTGCTTCTACAATAGCTTCAGGTGTCAACGCCGGGGCCCTTACGACTACCCAGCCGCGGCCCGGGTTTGAGTATGCAGGACTGAACGTGAAATAATTGTGGGTGTCGTCCGTGGCTATGCCGAACAGGGGACCCAGTCCAAGCCGGGTGAGCCTCATCGTCAGCGCGATATCCCACACACGATCCATCCCGGGATGGAGCTCGTCGCCGAAGTTATTGCATCCGGTGCTGCCGTTATAAACCTCGAAAAGGTTGGTGCCTTCTGTGACGGCAAGTTCCTCCGCTGTAATCGCCCACCTCCAGTTGGGATGATTGATATGCACCAGTATAGGGCGACCCAGCCTTCTCTCCTGCTCAACAACAGCCTCAATATTTCGACTTATTGTCTCCAGCAAGCTTTCTCCGCGCTGTTGCGGGATAAACTCGGCAAGGTTGAGAGCGTTGAAGTGGAGCGGTTTCCCTCCGAAGCTGTCGCTTATTTCCTCACCCTGGATAAAGATAAACTCACCCGGCACCTCGAATCGCTCGCGCAGCTCCGTGAGCGTCTTCAGCTTCATCTCCCTGCTTTCCTCTCCATCCCGGATAACAACCCAAACACCACCGAAACGGGCCTGCAGATCTCCCACATGCTCATCGGTCAACCGGCTGCGGGGCTCATTCGAGATCTCATACCACTTCTCTCCTTCGGAAAGAATGTCGTGGTCGGTGAGAACGAGGAAGTGATAGTCGTTGGATTTGTACCACTGGGCGACCAGTTCGGGAGCAGCGTCACCATCGCTCCAGAGGGAGTGTGTATGGGTATTGCCCTTATACCACTGCCCCTCATCACCACGTGCACACCCCCCGACCACTGCGAGCAGCATAAGCAGTGATAGTGCGTAGATCGCTTTCTTAATCATATTGAGTCTCCGCTCCCGTTTAGTGCTATTAGGCATGTTGCTTGATTTCCTGCCACAGCGGCATAGTCCGAAGTGGGACGTTGCCGACAATTGATCAGGTATAGGATGTAGCATGGAGATGGAACTTCCCACACCTCTTCGGGTGAGACGTTGATAATGCTAAGTGCACCGCTCCGTAATTACGGTTACGTATCGAGAGCACCAAGGCGTCCGGCCAGCAAGGCACGAGGAGGAGGGATAGCGGTGTACTAAGGCAGCCGGATACGTTCCCCCACCAATAGGCTCCATATCTCTGCCGAAAGGGGGCGCTGCACACTCTTTTCAAGCATGGTTTTGTATGCCTGCAGTTGTCCCCCGTACAACCGCAGCAGCTCTTCCGGTTCTGCCTCACCGGTCTTGTAGTCGACTACAAGAATCCCGCCTTCCGGATCCTCCAGAACAAGGTCGGCAGTGCCTGTAAGCACTTCCACCCAATCATCCATTACCCCGGGCAGCATTTCGTATGCATCACCCAGCAACAGCGGCCATTCGGTTGCCGCCACTTTCCATCCCTGCGAGCGCAACTCGTCAAGCAGCTCCACTCCTCTCTCGACAAGCACGCAGACCTGGGGTTCCAGACCGGCGGGATCGCCCGGCTCGGATACGGCCCGGCATACCTCAGCAGGCTGCTTATCGAGAATGGCCGCAAGCTCCATGGCGGCATGCACTCTTATACCCCTGAGCCTGGCATACCACCGGGAGGGGGTGGCCGGTCGCATCTCATCGACGGACCTGCGAAGTTCCCTCTCCGCGTTGAGCCGCGAGGCCCTCGTAATTGAAGAACGCAAGGCCCTGCTTACGGTCTCCCGCCATGCACCCATTGCTTCGCGACGCCTGCCGGCGGCCTCCCTGATCTCCTCCATTGAAGGTTCTTTCAGATCGTAAGGGAGCCGGTGTGGAACGGCCTCCTTCGGTGAGGGCCTGGATGGGACAACCCATTCCACAAGACCTGCTGCGTCATCATGCCCCTCCTCTTCATCGGCGAGAACCCTCAGAGCTGTCTCGAGAGGTGCAAGAAATCTCTTTCCATTACCCTCTTCAGAGCGCCGCCCGCAGAGGACGACATGATCCCGTGCCCGGGTGAAGGCAACGTAGAGGAGCCGTCTGGCCTCGGCCTCCTGCTCGGCCACCTCCATCTCCTTTCGCTCCTCCCAGCCGGGTGGCTTCAGCCCGGCCCCTTTTACGGTAGCGGTGCCTTTCGAGCGGTCTGGAATGGCCTCATCCAGGAACTCCGACTTGTAGGCACGATCAAGGAGTGCGACCACGGGGAACTCCAGCCCTTTGGCTGAATGGATCGTCATCAGCGTGACGGCGTCGCCCTCTTCCTCGACCAGCGCTGATTCTTCTTCGACGGCTGCCCTGCGCTGTTCCTCCAGATACCTGACCAGTCCATCCAATGACCCGGAATCCGCCAAGCCTCCTTCTGCAAGGCTGGCAGCCGCCTCCTCGTAGGCATAGGCCAGGTCGGCGAGCTTCAGAAGGTTGGCCATCCTCCTGTCACCATCCGGTTTCAGGGCGTGAAGAGGCAGTGCCCTCGTGCTCTCGAACAGCTGCCACAGAAGTCGGGAGGGAGGAGAGAGCTGCGCCCGGCGGTGCAGTTCTGTCAGGATCGTGCGCGCCTCTATCAGGGGAGCATCCGCCCGGCGATCGAGATATCGCTCAATAAAGGCATCATCGACCGGCTGATCTTCCCCATCGAGATAAGCGAACGGTCGCCCGCTCGCAGCCCATCTGACCAGGCTCTCGTCCGAGACACCGAAATAGGGGGATCTGTATGCGGCCACCACCGCGACTTCGTCCCCAGGATCTGACACGGCCCGCAAAACGGGAATGGTCTGCATGATCTCCAGCCGCTGGAAGAATGCCCTGCCCCCCGATACACGGTAGGGGATCCCGCAGCGGTCCAGCTCATCCTCAAAAACCGGCACTCCCGTGTAAGTACGCACAAGCACCGCAATATCCCTGAAAGCCAGCGGCCTCCATTCATCCTGTGCCTTGTCGAACACCAGCCAACCCGCTTCCAGCCGATCGCAGATCCATCCAGCCAACGCCCTGGCTTCGGCCACCCTCATTTCACGGGCGGAATGGCCATTCCCGTCATCCCGCCCGTTCCCGCCCCCATCCAGAAAGTGATCAAGATCGAGAAGGCTCACCACCGGCCCGGAGGTATCCTCTCCACGATGTGCGGCCAGTTCGTGGTATTCCCCCGCCGGGAGAAGTTCCGGAAAGATCCTGTTCGCCACCTGAACCAGTCCGGGAGTACTGCGGAAATTGACGTTGAGACGGGCCTCTTCGCCGTTGGAGAGGAGCTGGGATCGCGCTCTGACAAAAACCGAAAGATCGGCCCGCCGGAAGCGGTAGATACCCTGATTGGCGTCCCCTACCAGGAAGAGCCTTCCCGCTCCGGGCACCGCTTCCTCGAGTCTCTCCACTCTGGTGTCCAACGCTTCTGACAGCCGCTGTACGATCCTGGCCTGGATCGGATCGGTATCCTGGAACTCATCCACCAGGATGAACAGGTAGCTCTTCTTGATCTCCTCCGTCACCGACGGATCAGATTCAAGCAGCTTCTCCGTTTTCATGAGCAGGTCGTCGAAATCGAGTGCACCGAGCTCCGCCTTCCGGCACCCGTAGTTTTTCTCGATCTCGCTGGCCATCTCGATCAGGTAGGCAAGCTGTTGCCCCTTATATCCCTCCACGGCGTCGTCTCTGCGTTGGCTCAGTTCGGCCCAGGCGGCTTTTAACCCGGCGAATGCCTCCTCCGCCTCCGGGCTGGTCTTCCAGTTGCCTCTTGCTCCCGCATTCTTGTGAATCGTGGCCGCTTCAAGTGCGGATGCCAGGTCGTGTCTATCCAGTCTTTCCGAGGTCAGTTGAGGCTCCTGCTCGAGGGCTTCCACCGCCTGCTGCAGCAGGCGGTCCTTTGCAGGCACGACATCTGCATAACCCGCTATGAGACGGGCCGTATTGAGCAGGTCTGCCACCACTTCCTCGACGCTTTCAGGTGCCGGCCCGGGAAGCTCCGGTTCCAGATCGGGATATCTTCTGATCGAGCGGACCAGATCACGAAGGCCGGTCAGCCTGCCTCCGGCCAGCAACACACCCTCAAGTTCCTCGCTCTCCTCCTCCCTCAGCCGGGAGATCATTTCAGAGGCAGCCTCATCCAGAAGAAGGTCGGACTGGAGCCGATCCAGCACAGTGAACCCCGGGGTTACCCCCGCCTCCAGAGGGTGCCTTGCAAGAATAGAACGGCAGAAACTGTGAATGGTGGTGAGCTGGGAGAGATCCACCTTGCCGAGAGCGATGAGCCGGCGATCCTTTGCGCCGTCTGTATCCAGCTCAGGCGCTCTGGCGAGAACCGCCCTGACCCGTTCTCTCAGTTCCGCTGCAGCCTTTTCAGTAAAGGTGATGGCAACAATGCCGTCGAGATCGACACCCCGGTCGATGAGTTCGATGACCCGGTCGACCAGCACACTCGTCTTGCCCGATCCGGCGCCTGCGCCGACTGCAAAGCTGGTATCCAGCTTGCTGACCAGACGGTCGCGGATCGCCTGGTCCTGCGGCGCCTTCCCTGAACTGCTACCGCTCACGATTCCCCCTCCACTTCCTCCACTTCGACCGACCCTATCTTCCGCGCCACATTGAGTGACAGGAGCCGATCCGATTGCAGATGCCGTCGCGATTCCTCCAACCGCCATGCACGACAGATTGTCGGCGAAGGGCAATCCCTGCAAAGACCTGTGCGGTCATCCCTCCTTTTATCGTGCGGCAATCGGATGAATACGCCCGATTCGAGCGACCCCAGCAGTGCGTCCAGCAATCTGCCTAATTCTCCCTTCCCACTCTTCACCAGCTCTATCGTCCATTCTGTAATGGTAGGGCCTCTGCCTGGCACACCGGGACGGAGGTGGAAGAATACTCCACCGATAATCGTTCCATCGGAGCCGAATTCACATTCGGACGCCAGCAGATAGAGCGGCATCTGAAGGCCCAGCCCGCCCTCGAAGTCTCCTGCTATACCCGGCTTGGTCCAGCCGGTCTTATAGTCGATGACGCGCAGATTATTGGCATCGTCACGGTCCACCCGGTCCCAGCGACCCTTCAGGCGGATGGTACGGCCCCCCAGCTCCAGCTCGGCCGAGAAATTCTTTTCCACGGAATGCATGAACCAGCCGCTTCCGGCACCCGATGCGAGAGCACTGCTGACATCCGGATCAACTGCAGCTGCGGATTCCCATGTCAGCCAACCGAGCATGCGCTTTACGGCACGCCGGCTGTCCACCCTCTCGAGGGTTGGAAACCGCACACCCCTGTCGCGGTAGGCTTTCCCAACGCGCGTCTCGACCATGTTACTGATCCGGGCTTCGTCTGCTTCCGCCTGACCCGGCTCGGGCGGCCATCGCCCCTTCCCGGCTGCCCAACCCACATAATCCCGGAATAGATCGTGGAGCACCTGCCCCATCTCGGCCCCCGTCAGCAGCCCTTCCGGCTCCTCCTGTTCCGCAGGCAGTCCCAGCACCCGTTCAACCATGACCCGCCAGGGACACCGGGCGTAATCCTCCAGAAGGGATACGGAAATATGGCCGCCCCTGGCCAGCCCGAGCAGCTCCAGGGACACATCGATCGCGTCCCTGGAAGTGAGGAAGCCGGAGTAGGGACCCGGTCCCCCTTTCCAGCGTTCCAGCTCCGCCTGCCAGCCGGCCCTGAAAGTGGGACACTCCCACAGAGCATAGAGGCCGTGATCCTCTTCACCGGCGATAGCTCTGCCGGCTGCCGAGAGATCGCGGTCTAGTTCCCCCAGCTGCGGTTCACCGGGCTGCGGCCTCACTGCCCCCAATGGCCTCGTATGCTTCCGGGCCAGCAGCTCCAGCCCTTCCTGCAATAATTCCCCTCCCACCAGACCCCGCATGACCTCGAGAACATGGGGACTCGCCCGGCGGATACTTCCCTGTTCATCCAGGCGGGGGTAGATGAAAACGACGTGCCTGCCGCTCTCCTGCAATAGCCTGAAGAGCAGGCGGTCTTCGTGGATACGGTGCCTGGAGGTGGGCAGCAGCCATGTCTCGCCGCCGGATAGGATCTCACGCTCCTCGTCCAGCAGGAGCGGATCCGGTATCGGTTTGCGGGGCCACGATCCCTCAGCCATGCCAATGACGACAACCAGCTCCGACCTTGTGCCACGAAGGTCCATCACATTATGGAGTGGTATCAGACCAACAGTTCTGATATCCCGGACAATCTTGTTGAGAGCCCACCTCACGGTATCCCGGTCCGCCGGCTCTTCGATGACCGCCAGTTCACGGATCTTCTGCACTACCTCCTCGATAGAATCGATATAAGAGGGTCCGAATATATCGCTCGCCATTGATCCGAGTTCTTCGGACCACTCCTCCCAGGTGTCCGAAACTTCTTCACCGGGCACATTCAATCCGGACAGCAGCTGATTGAGGACGGTAATCCTCGGGTCGATACCTTCTTCAACAGGCTCTGTCCCGGCTGGCTCTGCCCCAGTAGGCGTATCTGTCTTTCTGCATCTAGTGAATCCGTTCGACTCCAGCTTCTGGGAAAGCATCGTTGAATAGATCTCCGGAGAAACAGCGATCAGGCAGGTATCCTCCTCCCGCATGCCACCCTTCCAAGCCGATGCCACAAGCCGGAGTGCGATATCAACCTCACCTCTCTTGCCAGGAGCGGAAACCACTGTAACCGTAGACTCCTTAAACCCGGCTGTTCCGGATAACCTTTCCCACAGTTCACGGAGCGAGCAGGGCGAAAGAGGGTTCGAGCTCTCCCTCCCTACTGCATTGATCTCTTCCGCATTCCGGCGCCACTTCTGGAACAGCCTTCCCGCGTATACTTCAGATTCGGGATATACCGGCACGTACATCTTGACAGTCGCCGCTTCGAAAAGCGTATCGAGCAGAGCTGCCTGCCCGCCCGTCAGATCATAGAAACCATAGACATAGACGCGCTGAGGCAGAACCCCACTTTCAGACATCAACTCGCGGGCCCTGTGAAACAGACCTTCCTGGTCGAGAGTGCCCGCGACGCTAAGCCGCCGCATATACGACTCATACAGATCTGAGACAACATTCAGCCGTTCCCTGCTCAGTGCCTTTCGGCTCCCGGCCAGTTCAGCAACAGCACTTTCTCTGATCCCGGCCTCGCGGAGATCGCTAAGGGTCTTGGTTACCGCTCCCATGAACGCGGGTGTGAGACTCACAGGGGCACCGAACGTTCGTTCGATTTCCGGCAGGTGCTTCTGCACAACCCGGCGGATCAGGAGCTCCCGGGCCACGCGGCTGAGTTCGGTGACTCCGGACGAACCGGTGCAGGTGATAATTCGCCGGGCCAGCTGGTTGAAATCCATAAACCGCAACCCTGAACAGGACTGCAGTCTTCTGGCCACATTCCCCTGCAGATGGCGGATCAGATTGTGGTGAGGTGTGAGAACCCAGCGTTCCTCGAAAGGAGAACCGGGCATATCGTGTAGCAGGTGATCGAGAAAAAATTCTTCCAGATCCTCCCATCGTCCCTCTGTCAACAGCTCCAGACCCATGTATAAAAGGAAGAGCTTCCTGCGACACTGAAGAGCAGTTCGGGATTGAAAGGCTCAAGCGCTGTCATCTCGAGCAGGGGGGAACCGGAGGATCTAGCCGACTACAGCCCTGATTGCCCTGATGTGATCTGGAGTCGTTCCGCAGCACCCACCGATTACTGAAACACCTATATCAATCAGTTCGCGTGTCTTCTCCGAGAAGAGTCCTGGAGTTTCAGAATATACGATTTCCCCGTTCCTGCTTTCCGGCAGGCCTGCGTTGGATTGGATCAGGAGTGGGAATGCTGTGGCTTCCCTGAATTGGCGCGCGATCTCGACCATTATCTCAATACCGTTACCGCAGTTGGAGCCGACTACATCGGCGCCCGCTTCCTCCAATCCCGCGGCGGCCTCTTCGATCCCTGCCCCCCAGACCGTGAAGAATCCCCTTGATGTTTTATCGAAGGTCATGGTTGCCATAACCGGAATTTCCGGAGATACCGCCCTGGCGGCCTGTATGGCCAGCACCGCCTCCCGTAGATCGATCATCGTTTCAATGCATATGATATCCACGCCCGCGGAGATCAGGGCCCCCATCTGTCGCTCGTAACCCCGGGACACTTCCTCCGGATATGTATCACCGTATGGCGTCATGATCTTTCCTGAAGGGCCACAGGAGCCGGATACATACGCATCGTCTCCGATCACCTCCCGGAGGATGGCAACAGCCTGCTCATTGATCTCCTCCGCCATTGCCTCCAACCCGTAATCGTACAGTTTCATGGGAGAGGCGCCGAATGTGTCTGTATGGATGATCTCGGAACCTGCCTCCAGGTACTGCCGGGTGATGCTCTGAAGAAGGTCAGGCCTCTCCAGAACCACCATCTCCGGACACTGCCCCGGCTCCATGCCCGCCCCGATCAGCATGGTCCCAAGCGCGCCGTCCGAGACCAGAGTCTCACCTCTGGATATACGTTCGAGAAGCGGTTCCATCTGTTTCTACCCAACAAGCTCCTTCACACGTTCGACTGCACTGGCAGCATCGTATCCGTATGAACTGGCGCCGATCTCACGGGCCAGATCCTCCGTGACCGGAGCTCCGCCGACAATCGTTTTTATCCTGCCCTCCAGTCCCCTCTCCTTCAGCAGTTCTATCACCTTTGTCATCATCGGAGTTGTGGTAGTCAGCAGTGTCGACATGCCTATGATCTCCGCCCCTTCCCTCTCTGCGGCATTGACGAACTCTTCCGGAGGAACATCCTTGCCCAGATCTATGATCTCGAAGCCTGCGCCCTTCAGCATGATCCCGACCAGGTTCTTGCCAATATCGTGGAGATCCCCCTGGACCGTCCCCAGTACTACTTTCCCAATGCTCGGCATCCCTTCCTTCAGGAAGAGGGGCTTCAGCAGGTCCATCCCCGCGTACATGGCTCTGGCTGCAAGCAGCACCTCGGGTAGAAATATCTCGTGATTTCTGAACTTCTCACCGATGATGTTCATCCCCGCGATCAGACCATTATCCAGTATTTCCTTCGGCTCTAGCTCCTCATCTATCGCTTTCCTCGTCAGTTCAGAAACTCTTTCGTCATCTCCGTTTTGAAGCAAAGTCGAGATTTCTTCCAGCAGACTCATCAGTTCCTTCTTTCAAGCCGTCGAGGGTTTGTGGGCCGAGAGCCTCTTCAACCGCTCCTGACATGAACGGTGTTTGCACGACCTGCAATACTCGAACCCGGGTTCAAACATATGAATCTCGCTTTTGCCCGAAACCAGCAGGCCCGTAATCGACTTCAGCGGGGTCATAAGGCAGCTTTCACCCAGTGTGATTCCTATCTTCCCGGGCTCCAGGAATTCGAAGAGCTTCTTCTGCCCGGTTATATGCCAGCCGCAATAGCCGGGGCTGTAGCCCAGCACGAAATGGTCCGCAGAAACCAGCCCTCTCCCGGAAAGCTCCTCGAAAAAGTCTGTCTCGAACACCTCAGAGGCACTGTCGGCGGCCAGCGATGCAATCGAATCGAGTATCGAACCGGGGGCAAACTCATTTTCTGCAAAGAGCTCCTCTATGCACCTGCTCACCTCCTCGCCCATCGTCAGGGCAAACAGTGCAAGATTGTCTGCTCGGGGGTATATCCGTTCCAACAGTACATCCCCGGCGTTTTCCCCCTCACCCCTGAAGACCGGTTCAAACTCCTCGGCATCCAGCTCCGATATCATTCCGACCGGGTGGACTGTCCGGGCAAAGCTGTCCAGAGCATTGGTGAGCAGTGCCTGAATCCTGTCCGAAGCAGATGCAGCATCCGGAATGCCCTGGTCGAGGAGCACATCCTCCTGCGAAGGCAGAATAGCATCCAGTTCAAACTCCACGATGCGATTCATACCGGTCTTTCCGGAAGTTCATCCTGACCGTAGCGGCGCGCCTCTTCCTCCATCAGCCTGATCAGCTCTTTCTTATTGTCATCCGGCAGGTCTGAGGGTTCGTAGCTGCCCAGCAGCTTCTCCACTTCGTCGTGGGCCCGCTGCTCCAGGGTCAGTCCGCCTTCGGCCTCCCACCTCGACCTGTTGGCCCGGTCTATGACCGGTCCCGGGAAGAAGTGCTCTTCCCTGAGATAGCGCCTTGAATGATCGGAAATCAGCAGGTGCTGTTCCTGGAGCAGTTCCTCGAAAAGCGGCAATGAGGGGAAATCCTCCTTCGGTTCTATCCCCTCGATAAGTCTGAAGACCATACCGCAGATCTCATTGTCCAGAACCAGCTTCTCAAGGCTCTGGCAGCTCTCGAAGTCGAGCATTCCCGGGCCCGAAACATTGTTTATCCCCGCCAGGGCTGCCAGGGTCGCACCCATCCCTCCTTCCAGACCCGCCTGCGAGTCCAGCTGTTTGGCGTCACTCAGCGATATGTACGCCTGGGTCGGCATCCCAAGGTGCCTGCCGATCTCACAGTATGCACAGTCGATCATCATGGTCTCCACAGCACCCATGGGCGTGGTCTCGTAGCGCACATCGAAAACAGCGGGTGAGCCGCCGTAGAGGATGGGAGCGCCGGGGTTAGTGAGCTGGCTGATGACGATGCCGCTCAGGGTTTCAGCTGTGTGCTGAATAAGAGTTCCCGTCAGTGTCACGGGAGACATGAAGCCGGCGAGCGGCATTGAGATGAATTCCACCGGTATGGAGTATTCGGCGCAATCCACCACATTCTGAGATGTGACATCACTCCACTTCAGAGGCGAAGTGGGGCAGCAGGAAAAGACCGTCAGCGGTTTCGCCCTGAGCGCCTCTTCGGTCCCGCGGACCGCTATCTGCAGATCCTTCATTACGGCAAAGGACTCGATGGTAAATGTCCCGGTGACCACCGGCTTCTCACAGTAGAGAAAGCTCAGAAAGAGCCGATAGCTGTCCGAGATCTTGTCATCTACATCCGCCGGAATCATCGCCGTACTCTGGGAGGCGATACTCCCGAGCCGGCTCACGACCTTTGCGTAATCGATATAATCCCCTGTCGAAGGCTGCCGGATCTTCTTTGTGCTGTAGTCGAGGATGTGCAGAGCGGCCGAGCCGGGCGTGAAATAAACATTGTAATCCGAAAACTCATGGGTCTGGTTTCCATTGACGTCGTAGAGATTGAACGATGCCGGTACTGTTTCTATAGCTTTTTCAATGACATCTTCAGTGAATGTCACGTGTGATTTATCCCCGTCAACTTCTGCGCCATGATCCGATAATAATGACAGTACTTCCTTGTTATGCAGCTCGACACCCAGCGTACACAGAATCCCGGTGGCTTCATCTACTATCTTTTCAATAAGATCATCATCGAGGAATCTGATAGTCGGCCTCATCGGGCAGCTCCTTTCGGTCATTGCCCATTTAACCTAAAGGATGGCAAGTGTCAAGCAGGTGCTGAGTAGTTATACTGGAGGCTTTCTAATCCGGAAAGATAAAATGGCTGTAGATATATACCAGCGCCTTGCACGGCACCTGGACGACCTTCCGGGGGGATTCCCGCCAACCGAGAGCGGTGTGGAACTCCGCATACTGAGGCGGCTTTTCACCGAAGAAGATGCGGAGCTTGCCCTTCACCTAACACTTCTGGCCGAGCCGGCTCGCGTGATTGCCAGGCGAGCTGATATTGAAACTGATGAGGCGGCAAGTCGACTTAAGGAGATGGCGCTCAAAGGCCTTATTTACCGCCTCTATAAGGATGATGAACCTCACTACATGGCCCTGCAGTACGTAATAGGCATCTGGGAATTCCAGGTAAACGACCTCGACCCGGAACTGATCCGCGATATGAACGAATATCTACCGGACCTCGTCGAACTGGATATCTGGGAAAAGGCCCCGCAGCTACGCACGATACCGATCCGGCAGGATATACCCGTCACCCATAAAATCCTCCCCCACGAGCAGGCTGAACACCTCGTGCGGTCTCAGAAGAAAATCGCCGTCGCGCCGTGTATCTGCCGCCGCGAGGCCAGGATCGCGGGCGAGGGATGCGACCATCCGGAAGAGACCTGCCTGGTTTTCGGCAGAGGGGCGGACTACTACCTGGAAAATGGTCTCGGGCGGCTCATCGACGTTGACGAAGCCCTGGAGATACTCAGAATTGCCGAAGAGACCGGCATGGTGCTTCAGCCCAGTAATTCCCAGAATATCACCAATATCTGCTGCTGCTGCGGGTGCTGCTGCCAGGTTCTGAAGATATTCAAGCAACACCCGCATCCTTCAAGTCTCGTCTCTTCCCCATTCATTGCCAGCGCAGACCCCCAAACATGCATCGGGTGCGGCGAGTGCATCCCCCGCTGCCAGATGGATGCACTGAGCCTGGTCAACGAACTCGTGTCTCTTGACAGCAACCGCTGCATCGGCTGCGGACTGTGCATTTCAACGTGTCCCACAGAGAGTCTGCAGCTGGTGCGAAAACCGAAGGAAGAGCAGAAGCGGGTTCCGTCGACCCAGCTGAGGACTTACCTGAACCTGGCCCGTGCACGGGGACGATTGACGCCTCAGAATGTTGCACTGATGGCGCTGAGGTCCGCCAAAGACAGATTGCTCACCAAGTAGCAGGTGCGCGCCGTCGAGGCATAGCGTTGGCTATGGCGAGGAGACGCAACGCAGCCGGTCGGGATACGGCGCCGCTCGAATGCCACGGTTGTTGCGTGACAGGGCACTAGGAGCCTGTCGGAGAAACCGGGGGGATGCTCCACGAGGGAAAGCACGCTACACTGGTGGGCGGATAAGATCTGATTCCATACCGGGGTAGACGGACTGAGAGGAGATCGTTCAGATGGATAACCAGACCCAGGGCCCGGAAAATTCCAGGGATCTCAAAATCGCCGCGCTCGAACAGAAGTTGGCGGTGTTGGAAAGGAAGATTCCCGAGACCGGCGTCCTCAGCGACAACTTCCTGAAAAGGGCATTTGTGATCTGGGGGCACTACTTCGTGGCGAACTTCATTATCGGCTTCGGGGTATTCATCTGCGTCGGCATGTTCATGCTTTTCCTTCTGGCAATGGGTGTCGCTCTCTTCAATTAGACATCCTAGAAGGAAACAATTAGACCCGTTACTCACGAGGATTGAGCGGTATGCACAGAAGAGCCGCATCGCTGGCTTCCACAGCCATACTGATCGCCCTGGCGACATCCACTACCCTGCTGGCGCAATCGGATTTTTCAGAAGGCTGTACTGTGTTCATCGCCGGGCGGAACACAACCGTGGATGGTTCGATCCTGTTCGTAAAAACCGAGGACGACGGCCCGCGTGACATCGATTACCTCTGGTACATTCCGCGGAAGACCTATGAGCCGGGTGCTGTCGTAGAGCTTCGCGCGGGGGGCTCGATTCCGCAGGTCAGGGAAACGTATGCCTATTTCTGGGACGAGTGCCCCGGCACCGCTTTCTCCAACGGAATCGTCAACGAATGGGGAGTGGCCTTCGGCAGTAACGCCTGCGGCTCTAAAGAGAGATCCCTCGAAGAGGTGGCTGCCCGGGGCGATCTGGTCGATGGCGGCATCGGCTTCAGATTGCGTATGGTCCTTGCCGAGAGGGCCAGGACAGCACGAGAAGCAGTGATGATTGCTGCACAACTCCTCGATACCTATGGCTACACCGGTTCCGGACGGAACCTCAATATCGTGGGCCCCGACGAGGCCTGGCAGCTCCAGATGGTACGGGGCAAGCAGTACGTGGCACGGAGGGTTCAGGATAATGAAGTAGTAATCATCGCCAACACCTTCAGCATCCGCGAAGTGGACCCCGACGATCATGTGAACTTCATCTGCTCGCCGCGGCTCATCGAATATGCGATCCAGAGAGGATGGTATGATCCGGCCAGTGGCAAGGAGTTCGACTTCGCCAGCGTCTATGCCCCGGAAAGACGCCACAGGTCCCCCTCCAATACCAACCGCCAGTGGGATCTGGCGAGGCTGCTCAATAAAGACTTCCCCGTTACCTGGCAGGAGGCCCAGACCGGAATAATGCCGGTCTCAGTTAAACCGGACCGGAAACTGTCTCTGGGCGACGTCTTCTCCATTATCAGAAGTCACTATGAGGGGACCGCGCTCGACCAGTCAGGCTTTACAGATACCGGGGAGTACGTGAATACCCCGCATCGCACCTCGTCGACTATCTGCAACTACGGGTCTCACCGTACCACAGTAGTGCAGCAGCGAAACTGGCTTCCGGTCAAGATCGGCACCGTCACGTGGCGGGCGCTGGACCAGCCGTGCAGCAGTGTATTCGTACCCTGGTACCTGGGAGTGACCGGCATACCAGAGGCTTTCCACAAGGCGCCCGAAAGCCTCTACACAACCAACAGAAACCTGCTGGATTACCACTTCAACGCACCCCCTGAAACCTGGCAGCTGGATATGGAATCTGCCTCAGGGATCTTCGGTCATCTGGCCGACTTAGTCGATGCGCACTACGCCAGTACGATCGACCTGGTGCAGAGGAGATGGACCGAGTATGAAAACATCCAGTTTGAATTGCAGCCGGTCATTGAGAACACCGCCCGGGAACTCTACGAGCAGGATGTGGAGCTGGCGGAGAAATTCCTTACTACCTACACATACTCTCAAGCGATGAGATCACTTGAAGTAGCACATGAACTGATCGATGTAATCGAATGGCATTTACCAGGTATCGGCGAACTTCACTAAATACAAATAGAGATCGAAGGCAAGGGAATGCCACTGCTTTCCATGAATATTATGTCTGAGCAGGGTGGAAATGGTTGCATTCACGGGTGGGGACCCAAAGTCTTCTCGTTGCGTTTCAGTAGTCAGTTAGATAGTATAGGTAAGGGAAGCAGCAAGGAGCCTTCGCGGCTCTGCGAAGGTGCCTGCACACATATTCCATGTTTCTATTCAGTCTTTTATTAGAATTGGAATTTGAACTGTCTTGATCTGTCTGGAGGATACCAACAATGGCTTTGAAAGCAGGCTTATTTGTAGATGGGGCCAATCTGTATCGCAAAGAAGGACCTTCTATCAATTACCGCATACTGAGAGACTTCGCCTCCGAGGGACGCGAGCTGCTACGATGTAACGCTTATGTGGCTGTAGACCCGGAAAACCCGAAACCGGTTAGAGGGTTCATCAGCGCGCTCCGTGATATCGGGTTCAAGGTAATCGAGAAGGAGTGGACCCGTTCTGTGAACGGCCGGGTTAGTGCCAACACGGATATGGAACTGGCCGTTGACATGCTGACACAGGCCGAGAACCTGGACGTGGTAATCCTTGCTTCAGGGGATTCCGACTTCGTACGGCTCGTGCGCGCGGTCCAGAACCTTGGCAAGAGGGTCGAGGTTATCGCTTTTCAGGACCGGGTAGGATTCAATCTGATCAAGGAGGCGGATTCGTTCGACGCGCTGGAATCTATTGAAGACATCTTCATGGAGGCATTGGAACCGCCACAGCCCATGACGAGCGAATCGCCAGCATTACAGGAGCTGAGTAAAAGGGAGGGCCGCATCAGCCACTTCTTTCGCAGGTAAGTCAATATTTTACCGGCGGCAGGCTCCTAAGGCAGGTCCGCAATGAACTCAACTGTACTGGTGACGACCTCAGAGTCTTTCACGGTGAGTCTATGCCCGAGACCGGAAGTGATCAACAGCCGGGAACCTTCCCAGGCGTTGTGAAGAGCTTCTGCGTGATGGAGCAGGACGACCAGATCGTCCCGATCATGGATGATGAGCAGAGGTGTGTCCTGTCCGACCGATAGACCCTCAGCTTTCATTTCAGACCATGGCACTCCAGTCCGCTTCGCGAGAATCTCCTCGACCCTTTTCTGGATCTTTGGCGTGAAGCCCATCTGGCGGGCAAAGAGATCGGAGAAAAGACTGAGGTCGCTCGGGGGGCTGATGAATACCAGCCGCTCTACCGAGAGACCCTCCTTCATCGCAAGAGCAGCCGCCCAGCATCCCATGCTGTGGGCGATGATCGAATGGAGTCCCCCGAGGCGGGACGCAATCTCTCGAAGCGTTCGGGAGATATCAGGACCTGTAGTAATCCGCCCTTCCGACTCACCGTGGGCCGGGGCATCGTAGCTCACGACCCGGAACCCGGCCGCGGTCAGAGGGGCGACAAAGCCTGCAAGACGGCTCCCCCTGCTGCTCCAGCCGTGCTGCAGCAAAACAGTAGGGCCATTCCCCCACGACCACGCTGCCAGTCTTTTACCGTAAATATCGAGATCGAAGGATTCGGCGGCAGCCATCGTCCCTTCTTCGTCCGGTTTGATCAGGCCCCGCTTCGGGCGGCAGAAGAGATATGTGGCCAGCTTCACCGCCAGAGGGGGCACAAGGTATGAGAGGGCGAGCATGGCAGCCCGCATCACGGCAGGTGTCCGAAAACGGTTCTCCGCGGTATCCTCTATCTCCTGCTTGATGTGACTGACTTCAGGCATGACCACAGAAAACAAAACACAACCCTCTCATGTCAAACACTTGCCTCTGCGGCTAACTTAGTGTTACCTCCTGTTTGATACGTCAATCTACCATAGAGATCGGATAACGAGGCGCCGATGTGTACCTTTATCGAGGATATGAACCTGAATCAAGGATCCTTCAATGAGTTACTGGAGCCGTAATCTCTTCCTTCAGGAGGAGATCCTTCTTCTCGCACTCAACGACAAGAAGGGAACTTTCTACATGCGCAACTTCTTGCCTGCCATTGCCGGGGCAATGGTCGCCGAACTGGAATAGAGAGAGGACAACATGGCACTGATTCTTGATGGTACCGGCTTGACAATCGAGAAGGTCGTGGATGTTGCCCGCAAGGGCGAGAAGGTGGAGCTCTCTCCCGAAGCAGAGGAGCGGATAAAGAAATGCCGCGCCATGCTCGAGAGGAAGCTGGAAGCCCGCGAAATAATGTACGGCGTCAATACCGGCATCGGGGAATTTTCTGAGACATTACTATCAGATGATAAGGTGAAGCAGTTCCAGCGATACCTCATCTACAATCACGCCGCCGGTATAGGGGAACCGGCTCCCCGGGAGTACGTCCGCGCCGCGATGCTCTCACGTATCAATGTTCACGCCAAAGGTCATTCGGCTCTGCGGCTCGAGATCACGAAACTGCTTGTAGAAATGCTAAATAAAGGTGTGACACCCTTTGTCTGCCAGAAGGGGTCGGTGGGAGCCTCCGGAGACCTGGCGCCGATGTCGCAGATCGCCCTGGTCGTCATGGGAGAGGGTCAGGCCTGGTATGAGGACGAGCTCCTTCCCGGCCGCGAAGCCCTCAAGCGCGCCGGGCTAGAACCTGAAACGCTCCACGCCCGAGACGGGCTGGCCTTGATAAACGGCTCGAACCTCCTCAACGCCATGAACGCCCTGCATCTCTTCGATTTCAACCGCTGGCTGAAACAGGCTGAGATCGCCGCAGCTATGACCCTCGAGGCCCTGAATGCGAACATGAAGCCGTACGACCCAAGACTACACGAAGCACGAGGATTTCCCGGCGCAGTCAGGACCGCCAAAGCCATCATGAGGTGCATCGAGGGAAGCGAGCTGCTGAAGGGCGGGAAGAAAAAGGTACAGGATGCGTATTCGATGCGCAGCACTCCTCAGGTCATCGGGGCAGCGCACGATGCCGTGGCCTTCGCGCGAGAACAGGTCGAGATCGAACTGAACGGCGTGGGAGACAATCCGGTCTTCTTCGCGGAGGAGGACCTGGTTCTGACGGGTGCGAATTTCCAGGGGTCGCCCGTCTCCCTGCCGATGGACATGGCAGGTACGGCCATCACAATGGTTTCAGTCATCTCGGAGAGAAGGCTCAACCGCCTGCTCAACCCTGCCCTCTCCGTGGGACTGCCCCCCTTCCTTACAGAGGACCCCGGCTTCTACAGCGGTTTCATGCTCAGCCAGTACACAGCAGGCACACTAATTGTGGAACAGCGTATGCTCTCGGCTCCCGCCGCCTGCGCATCGATCCCTGCCGCAGCCGACCAGGAAGATTTCGTCAGCATGGGTATGAACACGGCCATCAAGAACGCCCAGATCATCCGGAACGCATACGGCGTGCTCGGCATCGAGTTCATGGCAGCGGCACAGGCACTCGACCTCAGGGGTCATACCGCTGGCAGGGGTGTAACGAAAGGGCATGAGATCATCAGGAAGCATATAAAGCATCTTGGAGAGGACAGGCCGCTCTATCCCGACCACACCGTGATGGCCGGACTGGTCGAGTCATGTGAGATCCTAGAGGCAGTAGAGGCCGAGGTCGGCTCACTGGAGTGAGATAACAATGATATCTACAAGCGGAAAGACATCGGGCACCAGGGTTCCCCTGTACGTCGGAGCAACGTTCGCAGCCGTCCTCTCCCTCTCAACCTCGACAACCCGGCAACCGGGGCAGGAGACTGGCACTGGCTTTGACTCCACCTACGATTCTTGTACCGACATCATCGTCGGCAAGGATGCCTCGGTGGACGGCTCGGTGATCACCTCACATACCGGGTGCTGCGACGAATGCCGCGTTCACGTCATCCCCGCCCGAACCCACGAGCCCGGAGCAATGGCACCGGTCCACTACGGGATGCAGTATGTACGCACTCCCCTCGACCATTACGGGGAAGTGCTCGGATACATCCCCCAGGTAGAGCGTACCTATGCCTATTTCCATACCGGCTACCCCCAGATGAACGAGCACCAGCTT
>Ga0114919_10001398_pt1 | contig 19303 bp, 23 predicted proteins | sample BlataG_FD_88682 | JGI IMG/M metagenome (GOLD analysis project Ga0114919, IMG submission 88682) | Deep subsurface microbial communities from Black Sea to uncover new lineages of life (NeLLi) - Black_00105 metaG | ecosystem: Environmental > Aquatic > Marine > Oceanic > Sediment | place: Atlantic... | reverse complement strand
CCCCCCCCCCCCCCCCCCCCCCCCCGTCACCGATTCACATCACCATGAAGGGTAGTAGGAAACAGCAGCCCCTTCCCTTCAGCACTTGGATCTATTGGCACCACCCATTTCAATGGGTTCCTCCCCATAACTGCCACCACATTGGCCCATACACTTCCCAGATCATAAGGATGTGCCTTCTTCTTCAAAGTAGACTTCTTTGTCGTTATCATTGATTGTTGTTGTTGTTGTGCATATGGTATGATTGCATTAACACCTTCATGATGTTCTATTGTTGTTTTATTATTCATCAGCAGTCTGAGATTCCATAGGACTAATATCGTCAGTCCTGCAAGGAGAGGGAGAGCCATAGCACTGGCCAGTGCTTGAGCTGTGATGTGCAGCCATGGTGCTCCTCTCCACTTGTTATACAGAAAACTCCTCCTACTATTATTACTGTCAAAAATATGGTCGGTTCTATCATTGTTGATGCTCTGTTGGTCATCTATTTCGTGATGAGGAAGGCCTGAGGCAGCCAAGGAGTGTATTGGATTATTATTATTATTATTATGATGATGATGATGATGGTCCAAGCCTAGTCCTGCAGTGAGCAGTCGAGTGTTGAGCAACAGCAATAGCCCCAAAGCATGCAAAGCAGCTAGAAAGAAGTAGATACACATTTGTAAGAATGCTCTATAGTTGTTATGGCCAATGCAGTTGTTGACCCAAACACAGTGGTGATCCATTCTGAGGACACATCGGTTGCATTGCCTGCAGTGGTGAGTGCGTGGTGGTTTGAAGGGAGAAGTGGGGCACTTTCGACATTTTCGGAAACCACCGCTCTTCTTCCTTTCTACTACGACTGCTGCTGCTGCTGTTGTTGGTGGTGTGGTGTTACTTGTGGGTCCGTGTATTCCTCCTTCTTCTATGGGGGGCTGCCAATCACTGGGGACAGTGCCTGGGTCGGTGTAGACAACGGTGAAGAAGCACCAGAAGGAGAGGGAGGTGGTGAGAGAGAGGATTGCGAGGTTGAGCCGACCTCTAGTTGTATCTAGAGAGAAGAGAGCGTCTATAGCGTTGAATACCGCTGTAAAATAGAGGAAGACTACGACGATCGTTAATGCGATTACTACGTTATCAGCTCCTCTGCTCATATCTATTCTCAGATCATTCCCTTTTGTTTGTGATCTAGTACTTTAATCTATCAATTTCGTCGACATACACATCAATACACACAGTTACAAAAACACCTTCTAATCAACCCAATTCCATCATTATTTATAGCCCAAGCGAACGACCAGGAGTTGCCGGTCTCCTCTCTCTGGTGAGGGTGATCACCCTCCCACTCCCACTTGCTTCTCCCTCCTCAACCCTCCCCCCTTCTTCTTCCTCTCCTTCCCTTCTTGGCAATGGCAATAATGGTGCTGCTGCTGCTACCATTGGCATAGATCTCAACGCTCCCTCCAAGTTGTCCAACTTGGCCCTCAACCACTCCAGCTCTTCCAGTGCTCCTCCGTAATTCTCACTCACTTGATACTTGCCCGCTCTGAGACTCTGGTTTTCAGCCGCAAGGCGGCCCATCTCCCGACTGAATCTATCCATCATCAGTCTGGAATCATCTAGTTTTCTCCTCAAGCTGGCAATCTCGTTTTTGTCCTTTCTACCAGTATTATTATTATTATTATTATTATTATTATTATTATTATTATTATTATTATTATTATTATTATCATTAAATAGGGCATTAGCAGCAGCAGTAGTAGGAGTACCACTTGGTTGAGAGGAAGGAGCACTGCCAGCATCACACTTGATCATCATCTTCTCACCACCACCAGCTACTTCATCTTGATCCTCTCTATCCTCCTTCTCTCCTATCACCTCACCAACACTATTATCATTATTATTATCATAGTTTCTCACTGGTTGGTAAGCCAACTGCAACTGCTGCCTTAAATAAGCATTTTCAGCTCTCAACAACCTTGCCTCCCTTTTCAGCGCATTCACTGTAGCCTCTTCAGCATCGACCTGCAGAGCTGGTCTGTTTCTAATATTCTTAGCCCTGGCTGCATAACCCAGAGTGCTAAGCGTCTCTTCAATAGACATATTACTTGGAGAGCAGCATGCTATGATGAGACACATGGCACTACCTCCAAGGGAGTCCATGAGTAATTTGGTCAGTTTGGAGTCACGGTAGGGAATGATGCTTGTAGTTGAGGGTGGTCCTGCTTTTGCTCCTCCGGATGATCTGTCAGCAAGGGCGGATATAACCTTGCCCAAGGTAAACAAAGATCTATTGATTGATGAAGTTTCCCTCAATGTGGCCCCAGTTGACTGGCTGTCTTTAAGTCTCTCACTTCCAGCCAAATCAACAAATGTGACCTTTCCTTTCCGAGCTAATCCAAAATACCGTTGCTGCTGCTGTTGTTTTATGGTAGCAGCATTAGATGGCTGCCGTGTCAGAATGGCGGAAGAAGCAGACGAGTCGGCTGACGACGAGGACACATGTACTGGTGTACTTTCAATGGTGACAGTTAGAATAGCATGACTACGACTGCTCTCTTTGTTCAATGCATGGCTACCCACTCTTCTTCTTTGTAGACCTAGATTTATAACTTGTAGAAGATCACCAAGAGTGGAGCACGGGACCACAGTGAGCTCAGGGACATAAAAAGCACCAGTCTTTGCATCCCAACGTACTGCTAGCTGCCGACCGTCTCCTTGGAGCAGGTCGTACAATCCTTCGTTATATATCTCACAGTATGAAGCTGATACTGCGTATACATACCCATATTCTTCTCCTCCTTCAGTAGTACCCCCAGTAGTGTTGTTGCCAGTGTTTTCTTGTCTTTTATTATTGCGTTCCTCGACTTGTGTGAAAATATATTCAGCTGATCTACACACTATGCCAGTGTCTCCACATACATACTGACTCCTCATAGTACTGCCACTAGTAGTTCTATCATTTTCATCATCAGCCAAAAAGCTCCTCATAACATCACCACAACTAAAACCATCATCATCATCATCATCATCATCATCATCATCTTTACCAGTAATTGTGTATGTCTTCCCACTCCCTGTCTGTCCATATGCCATCAGGGTGACATTGTACCCATCAACAGCAGCATCCAGCAACTGAGGAATAGCACACAAAGACATGACCTCTTCCTGGCCAGCTTCTGGGCCCAAGCATGCATGGAAATTGAAGGACCTTTTTGTAGGAGTCGTACTATGACCATTATTATTCGTATAATTACTACTCTTCTGACTGCTGCTCAAGCCATGAAGCCCACCAAATGCATGGGCATGCTCAACAATCAAACGACGGTGTTCCCCATCTGGGTCAATCTTCACAACTTGGTAATCTCCTCTATTCAGCTCAGTTTCGTTCAATGGACGGATACGAAGAGCCACTTTGATGTTGTCATATTCATCAACCTCCCCTACACCACCACCATTAACACTAGGGCCACCAAGGAGTGCTACTGCTCCATTGGAGATGCTTCTCTTCTCTTCTGGGTAGGATGTAGCTGTTGGTCTTCTTCTATGTCCCACTGAGTGTTGAGATTGAGGTGGAGGTTTATGACCGGAAGAGCTTGTGGTACTTGGAGTGAAGGACCTGGATGTCAGTAGGTTGTTATCAACTGACTTTTGAGTATATAATATCTGTCTTTTTGTATTGTAACTGCCACTACTACTGTTCTTATGTGTTTGTACACTGTTGCTTCTTTGGAGGGTTGTCGTTGTTGTTGTTGTTGTTGTTGGTGGTGGTGGTGTTGATTTGAACGGTTGCTGAAGACTGTGTGCGTGTTGGAGAGGTCTATTGGAATGATGGTGATGATGATGATGATGATAATGAGTTAGTGGAGGAGGAGGAGTGGTGTACGAGGAGTTCATTGATATGAGGAGAGGAGGTGGCGTGGGGCCTGTCATCATTGGAGCAGAAGAAGGAGGAGGAGGGATTGTGGTTGTAGCTGTATTATCAAGTTGCCAGCTGTTGACCATGGTTGCTGTGTTAGCTGATTGATATGATCCGGGCCATATAGCTTTAGAAGAAGATTGTGTTGGTTTTTGTTGCCCTTGAGAATTGGTATTGTTATTTTTATTGGTGGGTTGTTGTGAAAAAGAGGGAAGGGTGGAGGGCGGCGGGAGTTGTTGAAGTTGGGTGTTGATCATTCTTCTTCTGAAACAGGGTGGGGAATGAAGGGAGTTTCGGATAAATGAAAGTAGATATTTGAATCGATTGTAATGATAGAATAGTTGAGGAAGTGGGTCTGGATAGAAATGAAGAAGTCTTTGGGATTTGGGTTGGGGGTGGGGTTGGGGTAGAAAAGGGTGGGCTGGGTCCGAGGAGTGAGAAGAAAGACGGGAGACGTTGAGAGAAGAGACAAGAAATGAGGGGGGGGGGGAATTCATAAAAAGGAGTGGATTTGTCTTTTACGATGTTTTAAGGGATAGTAAAGATGGATGATGCAGATCAAGGTCCGAATAATGAGCTTCCGGGTGTCAGAAGGTGAGCGATCAATTTTCATCTGAATCAATCGAAGCTCCAGTCAGTAGAATTGATCGATAACCAAATTCCTCCTTCTTTGCAGATTGTTTGGCAAAGGAATGTTTCCTGGTACAATACGTCTATCCCGGAAAGGCGCCGATCAACCCAATCCAGACATTTCCGCCCTCACGCTCGTACGTTCTTCTCTCTTTCCTTCCTTCCTTTGTTCCTCCATCTATTACTCTTAATCTAACCCCCCCCTCTTCTACTATTTACTACCCACAACAGAATAAAAAATCATCTTCATCTAGCACAACAACAACAACAACAGATAGCAACAGTGCTAAAAGAGGAGACGACTCAGCAACCCAACCATCAACCACACCCGCAGATACCAACAATGCATCACAGCACCCCGACTCCCCCAACAAACCATCCCCTTCCCCCTCATCCTCCATGCCCCGCAGCATGACCACCACTCGCCTCACAAAATTCAACAAACTCCTCTCCGAGCCGGTCGTCAACCTCGAAGCCCTCAAAGAACTGTGTTGGTCTGGCATCCCCCCCCATCACCGCTCCCTCTGCTGGCGCCTCCTCCTGGGCTACCTCCCCCCCAACAAAGACAGAAGATCCGAAATATTAGAAAGAAGAAGAAGAGAATACCGTGACATGGTGCCTGATTATTACGACTCCGTAGCAGCAGCCGCGGCTTCGTCACCGCCATCTTCACTGTCGGCCATTGCCGCCGCTGCCGCGGATGTCGTCGAAGACGGCGGGGCCCTGCGTCAGGTGGCGGTGGATGTGCCCAGAACAGCTCCTGGCGTACCTTTCTTTCACATTCCTCAAGTACAAAAGAGCCTAGAAAGAATTCTATACATATGGGGTGTGAGGCACCCAGCTAGTGGATATGTACAAGGCATTAATGATCTTGTCACCCCATTCCTAGCCGTCTTCATGTCGGAACATATGCAAGACGTAGGACCGATAGAAACATGGGCAGATGAATCTTCCGCCCTGCCTTCACCAGAATCCTTCCTAGACGTAGAAGCAGACTCCTACTGGTGTCTGTGCAAATTATTAGATAGCATACAAGATCATTATACATACGCATAGCCAGGTATTCAACGGATGCTGTTCCATGTGAGGGAGCTGGTCAGACGGGTGGATGAACCATTGGCGCAACAGCTAGACAAGGAGGGGCTGGATTTTATACAGTTTGCATTCAGGTGGGTGAATTGTTTGTTATTAAGAGAGGTGCCTTTTCATTTGGGTATAAGACTGTGGGATACCTATTTGAGCGAGGGGGGGAGTGGGTTGAAGGGTTTTTTAGTGTACGTCTTAGGATCCTTCTTATTGAGTTGGCAGAATGAATTGAGAGGGATGGAGTTTCAAGAATTGATAATGTTTCTGCAGAGATTACCCACCGGGGAGTGGGAGGAGAAGGATATAGAGACGGTGTTGAGTAGAGCTCATTGCTGGAGAATTAGTTTTGTAGGGACTGGGCATTTTCAATAGAGAGAGAGAGAGGAAGGGCGTTTCGATAAGCGTTGATAGATGGAAGGCGGTAGAGGCCGTATATCGCTACGTAGAGAGAGAGAGAGTTGAGCCATCCTCCAGAAAGTAATGACGTTATTGAAGGAGTAGTCCTCAATGGAGACATACTTTGAAGAAATTGAATGGAATACGGGTTCGTTGATGCGTTTGAATTGATTAAATTCCAACCAACTTAATAATCTAAAAAAAGTGAACAAGACTCCCTCGTTAGCTCTCTAGTACACGTCATAGACATCATGATACCTCTCATAGAAGCAGTCTTCCTATTTTCCCTCGGCACATTGGCTATTGCAAACATTAATCTTCTTCCCATCCTTCCCGCCTCCCTCCACACCACCATCTCCCTCTACCTAATAGCCGAGCTCCTCTTCTTCATCTTTGGCAAATTCAGAGTCAGAATCCTCCACAATCTAGCAGACCCCCCTCCACCCCATTGTCAAGTCTCAAAGCACCTTAAACGCTTCCTCATGTTGAACAATGTCATTGACATTGAAGATTTCCTCAGAGGATGGTACCTCGACACTCTCCCTCCCACCTCTCCCATTTCACGCACCATCGTCGAGACGCTCGTCACTTACGGATTCTACTCAGTCAAGGATGGTGATATCAATCAGTTGGATCTGAAATATCAGAAAGAAGTTAAACAGTTTATCAAGGATGTAGAGAAGAAGTGGAATGTCACCTTTACTGATGAAGATGACGATGAAGAGGAAATGGAGGAGTGGGAGGAGAAGGACACTGCTACCAATAAGAAGGGAAGTGGAGAGAAGGAAAACAAGAAAAAAAGCCCCAAACCTACCACCATCAAACCTACAAATATCAAGTTCATGGGACACATCTATGAAGACCTAAGGGTGTATCACAAACCACTATTAGTGTACGCAGTCACTGAGACTTTAGCCATTATTGCCCATATCTTGTTGTTCTTCATGGGCTTTAGAAGAAGTAGACATCATACTTTTAGTGTATGGACCTGGCAACCCAAACATAATACTACTAGCAATAGTACTGATGTGTCATTACAACATAATAATAATAATAATAATGATAATAATAATGAAGGTATGGTGGAGCATGCATTTGAAGCAGCCTTGGATGCGACATCAGTGGTAGCTGCTCAAGTATCAACCCAGCATCCTCACTCTGGTCAGCAGTACCACATTGTACACGACGATAATAATAGTGGTGTTAAACATAGAAGAAGAAGAAGAAGACAGAACAACAGTGGCAGTAGTGGCAGTAGTGCATCCAGTCAATCAGAGAGTGGGAGTGGTCCAAGACACAAAGCTTCATCATCTTCATTCACCTTTATCGACGACAACCCAGCAGCAGCAGTAGCAACAACAACAACAACAACTGCTAGTGGAGATGATGATAATTCTAATAATAATAGCACTACCACTACCCCAATTGTATTTTTGCATGGAGTAGGCACAGGTCTCCTCCCCTACCTCCACTTCATCCATCAACTGATGAAGATCCTCCCCTCTTCCCCCATGATCGCCCTGGAAGTGCCCCACGTCAGTCTCCGACTATGTTGGCAAGCCGCCGCAGTCGACCATGTTGCCGACGCAGCCATCACTGCCCTCAAAGCCAGAGGCTATTCCAAAGCCTGCTTCATAGGCCACTCCTATGGTACTTTTGTAGTATCTAGAATATGTCAGAGATACGCACAATACATTCACAGTACTACTTTATGGGATCCAGTGACCATGCTCATTTGTCATCCCCAACTGCTCTATAATTTTGTGTACAAATCACCGGGGAAGAAAGAGTTATTCACTGCAATGGGAGCAGCTGATGCTGTAAGGGTGCTCTGTAGTAGGGATCTGGTTATAGCGCATACATTCTGCAGGAGGTTTCACTGGGCTGAGTTGATGTTGTGGCCGGAGGAGTTGCCGGAAAGGAGTTTGGTTATTCTTTCAGGGAAGGATGATTTGGTGCCCAGTGAGATGGTGGCTGCTCAGTTGAGAGAGAGTAAGCATCCTGCTCATGTGCTGTATTTTGAGAAGCTGGGGCATGGGGGGTTGTTGTTGTCTCAGAAATCGGCAGATAAGGCTTTGATTGAAATTGAGAAGATGGTGAGGATGTAGCGAGGGGAGTGAGAAATATAGAAACTAAGGGTATGTTGCTACACTTACTCACGGTTTTGAGGTATGTAGTTGGGTCTGAGAGAGGGGGATCCTTTTTGAGACGTCTGTAAGTATTGATAGTCGTAGTTATTTTCTTAAATATAATATAAGCGAATCACATATGTATAATTAATTGATACAAGGTGCCAATTTGACCGTTTTACCTCATAATTGGGAAGGAAAAAAAAAACATGGAGAATCTGACTGACAACCCAGCTCCAGTTGTTCACGCTCGACGTGCAACAAAACGAACAAGGGTATGTAATAGATACATATCGACACTATCCATTCATTGGTACACCTTCAACCATCGCCTCCATTTCACACAACTCCCCAAACCTCTCAAATCCTTTCTCACCGCCCCATTCCCCCCTCCTCCTACCTCCACAGCCCTCCCCCCTCCAACCAAACCAAAACAACCGAGAACCCATCGACAACCTCGAAATCTTCGACCACATCAGAGACATCACCGACCCGGAACACCCCTACACCCTCGAACAACTGAACGTTGTCACCGAGCACGCCGTCGACGCTGCCGACCACTGCAGCACCGTCTGCGTCACTTTTACCCCCACTGTAGAGCATTGCTCAATGGCCACTCTCATAGGTCTATGTATTAGGGTTAAATTACTTAGGGTACTGCCTCCTAGGTTTAAGATTGATATTAGGTTGGCTCCAGGGAGTCATGCCAGTGAACCTGCAGTTAACAAACAGTTGAATGACAAAGAGAGGGTGGCTGCTGCACTGGAGAACCCTAACTTATTGGCAATGGTTGATAGGTGCTTGGCTAGTAGTAATAGTAATATATGATATATAGACGTGTGCATATAGGGGAAGTGTATTTATAGGTGTAAGTTATTAAATGTTACATAGTTGCACATTTTGAGAGGGGAGAGAGAGAGAGAGAGAGAGAGAGAGAGAGAGAGAGAGAGAGAGAGAGAGAGAGAGAGAGATCAAATCACACATTTAGAGAGAGATCAAATCACACATTCTTCCTTCTTCCACCACCACAATTATTATGACTTGGCCAGAGAGCCAGCCGAGATCAATGGCTGTGAAGGTACACCCACATACCTAGCAGACACATCCCACAAGTCAGCAGCCACCTTTGTATCATAAGACATTGGGGCAGATGGCACTACCACTGTCTTTGCTGCAATTCTCCCTCCACTCACCCTTCTCAGTGGCCAGTCCAGGAGAGAGTGAATGACAGTACTGGCTGCCCATGCTGCTCTCTTGGCTTTACCAAACAGTGTTGGTGGGCTCCAGGACAGTGTATGACTATTATTGTTATTACTATTACTATTACTATTCTTATTCTTATTATTATCATTAGGTGTGTTGGGGGGGAGGTAGCTTGATCTAGATCTAGTATGTGTTTGAAACAAGTTGCCAGTATTAGTGATGAATGGAGAGGCAAACATACCACGAGCATAAAACCTAAAATCATTACTGGCCTCATCCCGTCTGTCCATGTCAAACACACTCCCTGAAGGCTCTGCTAGATTAAACTCAGCACCACTGGTAGTACCATTTGTAGTAGCAGTAGCAGTAGTTGTTGTACCATTAACGCCATTCAAAGTCAAACTATTACTACTCTTCCTACCAACAACATATCTCTTCCTATTAATCTTCCTCCCTTCCTCCCTATCCTTCTCCCAATCCACAGTCGCAGCATACACCACAGCAGCTGCTCCATCACTGGGAGGTGCATACAAATTCTTAATCACCCAGGATAAGGGAGCCTTACTAAACACACTATTCTTCCATATGTTACTAGCAACGCCACCAGGATCAACTGCACAGCTTTGTAGACCATAGGATCCCAGTCTTCTGGTGAGTTCGTAGGAGAAAAGGACATTGGCAAGCTTGGTATTAGGATAAAAGCTGCCTAGTTTCCATGTTTTAAAAAAGTTATCGATGTCGGGGAGGATGAGGCCGTAGCGATGGGTGACGGAGGAGACATTGACTACTCTTGCTGTTCTTGTTGGTTTTAGTGTAGTGGTTTTGGGAGTGGTTTTTGATGAAGATGAAGATGCTTTCATATCATTAACAGTATACTTACCACCACCACCACTACTGTTATCATCAAGTAATTTATCCTCCAAGAGTCTTGTCAGCATGTAAGGACCAAGGTAGTTGGTCATACATTGACCCCCAACCCCATTCTCAACATACCAAGGAACACTAAATTCATTAGCACCAGCATTATTCACCAGAACATCAATAGGTTTGTTGATTGCAGACTTGTATTGAGAAACAAAGGAACGGATGCTTTCTTGGCTGGAGAGGTCGAGTTGTGGGCCCACAGTTGCTGGAGGAGCGGTTGGGTAGGTGGTGTTGATTTGAGCTGCAACAATTTGAGCTGCTTTGAGGTTTCTACATGCAAGGATGACTTGATAGCCTCGTTGAGCTAGTTGGAAGGCTGTTTCTCTGTATGTGTGTTGGGAGGGCGGGTGGGAAGAGGAAGAGGTGGCTGGTGGTCAATTGATTGAAGATGTGAAGTTATGGAGGATATTGTGGGGTATAAACGAGAGCTAGAAGGAGCTGATACATTCATAGCAATGTAGACAAAAGGAAGAGACGGACCTTCCAATGCCAGACGTAGCCCCAGTCACAATTGCAGTGCCAGGGTGAATCTCATCGTGACCACCACCTAGCATTTTTGCTAGGTGGAGTAAGGCTTGAAAATAAGGGATAAAACCCACTATCTATATTCCCAGAATGGATATTTGCAACTGCTCAGAAAGCTCCGAGCTTTTGATTGGAATGCATGACAGCAATTCCCTCTCCCTCTCTTGCATTGGGGCTGCAGCCCTTGGAGTCAGCCTGTCATTTTTCTTCTTCCCCTTTTGACATTTGAACGAGATGTCAAGGCCGTCGTGGTGTAATTCGATTTTGGGTAAAAGATGTCGGTATTCGCTTCAAGTAGCCGCATTGCGGCAGTAGAGACTCCTTGCACAAGGATGGCTACTCCTATCCCAAGCAGTGGCTGGTCCATTTCTGGCACCTCACTGCGTGCTAATGTCAGGCGCCCTAGTGCGGCTCGTCGTGTTGCCGTGACTCCACAGGCTGTAGCATCACCTCTAAAGTCATCTAGCCCTGCAAAGAAGGCCAGTGATCAGATCAGCAGTGAGGAAGCCAAGGCAATTTACAGAGACATGTTCCTCGGACGTGAATTCGAAGAGATGTGTGCACAGATGTACTACAGAGGCAAAATGTTCGGCTTTGTCCACCTGTACTCCGGGCAAGAGGCCGTTTCCGCAGGTAAGAATCATCCATCAATCCTTCTCGTTTTCCATTCTGGAGCCGCAATTGTCCACTGTGCTCGTTCACACTAGCCCTAGTAGCCATATTTATCTCATCGAAGACCCATTCAACGCACTTTATGAGCGTTTACCAGTCTCAAACCTGCAATTTCCCTTCCTGGCCGCTCGTTGAGAGAGCCAGCAACCGAGCTTTGCAGCAACCACCTCTCTCTCAATCTCATCACCCTCGCCTTCTTCTTCCCCCATGCACACAGGCGTCATCAAAGCCTGCCTCAGAAAAGACGATCACATCTCCTCCACCTACCGTGACCACGTCCATGCTCTCTCCAAGGGCGTCTCAGCCCGTAAGGTCATGGCCGAGCTCTTCGGCAAGAAGACCGGCTGCTGCCGTGGTCAAGGTGGCTCCATGCACATGTTTGACAAGGAATTTGGCCTCTTGGGTGGCTATGCCTTCATTGGAGAAGGAATCCCTATCGGTGTGGGTGCTGCATTCACCTCTGCTTATAAAAAGCGTGTACTGGGAGACGAGAAATCAGACAGCGTGTCGGTCAATTTCTTCGGTGACGGTACATGCAATGTCGGTCAATTTTACGAATCTCTCAACATGGCATCATTATACAAGCTCCCATGCATCTTTGTGGTTGAAAATAACAAATGGGCTATCGGCATGTCTCACATGAGAGCAACCGGGCCATCATTTGGTGACGAAGAGCCTTGGATCTACAAAAAAGGCCCCGCTTTCGGCATGCCTGGCGTCCAAGTCGATGGCATGGACGTCATGAAGGTAAGAGAAGTAGCCATGGAAGCCGTAGCACGTGCTCGTCGTGGAGATGGCCCCACCCTCATCGAGGCAGAAACATACCGTTTCAGAGGACATTCTCTCGCCGACCCGGATGAACTTCGCGGTAAAGATGAAAAGGATGCCTACGCAAAGAGAGACCCAATCCCTCAATTCAAGAACTTCATGCTGGCTAATAAACTGGCCACTGAAGCTGAAATTAAAGCATTGGAGGATGATGTCACGGCAGAGGTGGAGGATTGTGTTGAATTTGCCGACAAGTCTCCCAAACCAGATATGAGTCAATTGTTGGAGAATGTGTTTGCGGACCCTAGAGGATTTGGGATTGGGCCTGATGGCAGGTACAGGTATGAAATGCCTGGGTTTACCTCTGGAACTGCAGAGGTGTCTTAAGTATGGTTTTGGATAGATAAGGAGGAAGGATGGTGGTGGTGGTTGAGTTTCCCTTTTTTTTTTTTAGAGTAAGGGAGGGAAAAGGAAGGGGAGGAAAGAGAGAGAGAGAGAGAGAAGAGAAGTTTCATGAATGTATTATATCTATAGAGGATAATGCTTTTCTACTTAAATACTACTACTACAAGTAACAACTGGCATACTCTATTAGAACTAAACACACTCTAAATATATTTCTTATCTTATCTATTACCTCCAACTGCAAATCTTCTCTGACTTCTCAAGCTCCCAGTCCACTGCAATTTCGCTGTAATTCCCTCATACCAGTCCTCATCTAAAGGATGCATACATATACTAGGTAGTGCATACTTAGCAGTTTCACACACAACAGACCATCCTTTATGAATCCTAGTGGGGTGCCGTCCATCAAAAGATGCCCTGGCATGACTCCGTGCATCCTGAGGAAGGTGCACTTCTATGACTGAGGATTCAGGCACAACTATTGGTCTGAATGAGAGAGAATGGGCTGCTACTGGGGTGAGGATAGTACCAGGGACGCTAGGTGCCACCATGGGTCCTCCAGCTGCCATTGAATAGGCAGTTGACCCACTGGGGGTGGAGATTATGAGGCCGTCTGCTTGGACACTGGTCAAGTGAGCACCGTCGATAAATACTTCTAACGATACCATTGATGGCGTAGATCCTCTGTCTACCAAGCATTCATTAAGAACAGTGTGTGTACGTTGTAAGTTGCCATCAGAGGAGAATATAGAACACAATTTACGTGATCTTAGGGTACAGAATATGGGTTCTCCCTTCCAGGGGGGGAGGAGGAGGCGCGAGAGGACGGTGCGTGCCATTGAGGCATTGAAGGGGGTGAGGAAGCCCAAGGTGCCCATGGCAAAGGAGATGACTGGGGGGAGGGGGGAGGCATTGCCGTCACCGAAGATGGAGGCGAGATGCAGGACGGTGCCGTCTCCACCGAGGGTTATGCAGAGGTCTGGGTAGGGAGAGGGTTGATCGTTTTGGTTTTGTTGTTGGTGTTGTTCTGAGGAGAGAGAAGAGGGGTTTGCTATTGATGATGATGATGATGATGATGGTTTGTTGTTATCTGCGCCTTCCATTGCTTCTTCTTGAGATTCTGGATCTGAAATGATAAGACCCTTATCTCGACCAAAACTAGCATTACTATTATTATCCTTTAAGAAGGTGTCGTTGATGCTGATGGGGGGAATAAATGGCTCAAATTCAGGAGCTTCATGCATATGAACTGCTCTCTCTACATATACCTGTATGTCACACCTCCTCATCCACTCTCCTAGTTCCTTGAGCTTGGCTGCTGCAGCTAGATCTCCTGGTTTCTTGACAATCAAGACAGATCTGGGGCCCTGGCCTCCGTCCCAACTGAGAATGGCTCTCCTGTGAAGTTTAAGAGTGGCGTCATCAGCCCATTGGATTTTAGCACCTGAGACGTACCCTTCCTCTGCAACGTCTGTGTTGGAAGTGGTGGTGCTGTAGGAGTATTTGAACTTGGCTTTGTAGGAGATAGAGGCGAGGAGTTTGTTTTTTTGAGCGGAGAAGGTGTCGGGGCCGGCTTGTTGTTGGGAGTTGGGGCGTTGTCTGTCGGAGAAAGGGGATGAAAAGACAATGGTGCTGATGAAACCGTTGGTAAAATTGGATGAAGATCGCTTTAAGACCGCTCTTGGGATCATATCTGCTCCCTGTGAGTGGTATTTCAGTAGCATTAAATCTTTTAGACAAATATAGGCGAGTCTCTATGCATTTGTATGTCAAAATTTCAACCCAAACGATTCATTATGTCTCATTAATCGCATGCATTAAGCTAATTATTAGGGTCTTCCTCCTATATATTGCAATGCCTGCACAACGCCAGGCCAACTCATGTGCTCGTTCTCCGAGGGCAGCGAGTCGCTGAGCTTCACTCAAACACTGTGCTTCAATTCTCCCTCTTATCAGCTCTAGACATATCACAAATTGAAAATACAGTTACACCTAAAGAAAAGCAATAATTGTAGAAAAACAGGGACTTCCTGATCAGGAGCTGTTATATTTAAGTCGCAAATCTCCACTACTCTCTCGAGGAGCAAGGCGTCGGGAGGTGGGGGGGGGGGAGAATGTGAAAAATTAGGCGGCTATATAGAAAAGGCGAGTTTGGGAGAATGAAATGCATAAAACTTTAAAATATACAACATCAAAAGTTTAATCGGTGTGATTTTAAACTCATTAGATCGGACAAATAACTATTTTGCTAGACTCGATAGATTTCTTGCATCTGCAGACTCGCTTCTCGTCTTGTCTATTCCAATTTAATATGCCAGGTAAGCTGTTTTTTTGCAACCACAAATTACATGTACATTCAAATGGATTTATAATATTGCTTCTATAATCGTTCACGTCTGCATTCCCCCCATCTTGCTCTTGCCACCGACTCCCCACTTCTCTTGTTCTCTTGCCTCGCCTCTCCTCTCCTCTCACCCCTCCATCCCTCCCTCCACAACAGGCAACATGGTTCCACCTGAGACTGAGCAACCCAATGGCATTGCCTCCCTCTTTGAAGGCCTCGACAAGGGCGCCATCAAGAACCTCAGACGTAAAGCAAAGCGAGACAAACGCAAAGCTAAACGCGAAGTAGAGGCCCAGAAAAAGGCCGAAACCGCTGAACGCATGAAGGCCCTCAAGAAGAAGAACAAGGACAAGTACGACCCAATCAAGGGCAAACTCATCAGACAAGAAGAGAAACGTCTCAAAGCTCTAGGAATTGTCCCTAAGTGGAAGAAAGCCAAAGCAGAGGCCCACAAACGTGCTATGGAGGAGAAAACTGCAAAAAAGGCCGAGAAGAAGGCCAAAAAGCAAGCTTTGAAGGAACAAAAGGAACGCCAGAGAGAGCTGTCTAAGAAGCTGCAACTTAAACGTGAGCTTGGTATCGTGGATGGTGACGATGATGGTGAGGAGAATCCCAGCAAGAAGGCAAAGAGAGACCCTGCTCCTCTGCTGATCAAACTGGAGGGCCTGGATGCCATCATCAAAGAAGGCTGGCCTGTGTTTAGTAAGGACAACATTGATCAAAAGACTGGCAGCTACATGAACAATAAAGCTCGCCGGAAAGCGGTGAGGGGATATGAGCAGACTGTTAAGAAGGCTGAGACATTGAGGAAGAGGTTGACTAAGCAAGGAGTGGAAGTACCAGCCGCTCCAGAGGTTCCACCCAATCCAGCTGAGCAGCAAGAGATGACGAAGAAGGAAAGGAGGAAGTTGAGGCGCGAGCAGCAGGAGAAGGACGGGGGAGAAGGGGGAAGCGAGAAGAAGGAGAAGGAGAAGGAGAAGAAGGAGGGTGATAAAAGGGAACAGAAGCCATCAAACAGTAGCTCACCATCTGATTCTGATTCTGACTCTTCTGATTCTGATTCTGATTCTGATGATGGCAGCAGTGATGGGGAAGAAGAAGGAGGAAAGGTGAAAACCAAGAAAGAAAAGGCAGACAGCGGTCGCTCTGAGTCTGAGTCTGATTCTGATTCTGATGATGATGATACGTCTTCTTCCTCGTCCTCAGACGAAGATGACTGTAGCAGTTCCGACAGCGACAGTGAGAGCGCTGATGACGATGATAAGGATGCTAGCGATAATGATGACGATTCATCCTCCAGCAGCAGTGACGATGACTCTTCAGATGATGATGATAATGAGGACAACAAGGATGCCAAGGATTCCTCCTCCTCCGACTCCTCCTCTTCTGATGACGACGATGATGACGATGACAAAGGAGACGAGCCTCAACCCAAGCATCAAAAGACAAACAAGGGTACTAAAGCCTCCACACCGCCACCAAATTCTTCCAGTGAAAATGCCACCAAAAAACCATCATCATCATCATCAGCTGCAGTAGCAGCAGCAGTAGTCCCACCTCCACCAGCTCCCTGGGCAGAAGTAGGTGACCGTACCCTGGCTACCACCCTCCCCCCTCTCACCAAGGCTCTCTACTCCCCCCACCCCGACATCACCGCCATGTCTGCCTCTGAAGTAGAAGCCTTTCAAACTGAACGTTGTATCACTCTTCACGATGCTGATATCAGACCTATTCTCTCTTTCCCCCAATCTGGCCTGTCTCCCAAGGAGCTGACTGCAACTAAATCATTTGCTGCTCCTTCTCCTATTCAAGCGCAGTGCCTGCCTGTGGCACTATCAGGAAGAGACCTAGTGGGGATTGCTGCTACTGGGTCGGGTAAGACGTTGGCTTTTGGGTTGCCTGCCTTGCGTCATATCAGAGCTCAGAATGAAGCTGCTGTTGCTGCTGGTGGTGGTAATAATAGCAACAAGAATACTTTCAACAATAGTAGTAGGAAGAGAGGTCCTCAAGTCCTGGTCCTGGCCCCAACTCGTGAACTAGCCCTTCAAATCCACGCAGTCCTACAAGAAGCAGGACGCCCCTGTGGTATCGCCTCTGTATGCATCTACGGAGGAGTCCCCAAGAGAGATCAACTGATGGCACTGCGCAACACCAACCCAGCAATTGCAGTGGCCACCCCCGGTCGTCTTGAAGACCTCATGTCTGACGGTTCCTGCCGACTGGACAATGTCTCCTACCTAGTGTTAGACGAAGCAGACAGAATGCTAGACTTGGGATTTGAGCCTGCCATCAGGAAAATAGCTGGTGCTACGAGAGCAGACAGACAGACACTCATGTTTTCAGCCACATGGCCGTCTGCCATCAGGAAGCTGGCGTCAGAGTTCCTGTCCGGTCCAGCCAGAGTGACTATCGGATCAGAGGAGCTGTCTGCAGCAAGGAGTGTGAAACAAACAGTGGAGGTGATTGAAGATGGTGCTAGAGATGGGAAGCTTCATGAGTTGTTGCAAAAGCACCATGTGTCTAGTAGCAAAAGCAAGAATAACAGCAACGGTGGACAGAACAACAGAGTGATTGTGTTTGTCTTATATAAAAAGGAAGCAGCTCGTGTGGAAGAGAAGCTCACTAGAAAAGGGTGGAAGGTAGCAGCTGTACATGGTGACCTTTCCCAAGCTCAACGTACGGCCGCTGTCGAAGCGTTCAAAGCCGGTACCACTCCTCTATTGGTCGCCACTGACGTCGCCGCTCGTGGTCTGGACATCCCTGACGTTGAAGTAGTCATCAACTATTCCTTCCCTCTAACTGTAGAAGACTATGTGCATCGTATAGGCCGTACAGGGAGGGCAGGGAAGAGTGGTATTTCTCACACCTTCTTTGTGGGTGCCAATGATAAGCCCAGAGCCGGGGAGCTGATTAATGTGTTGAAGGAAGCTGGGCAGGCGGTACCAGAGGAGTTGTATAAATTTGGTACTACTGTGAAGAAGAAGGAAAGTAAGATGTATGGGGCACATTTTAGAGATGTGGATCACACTAAAAAGGCTACTAAAATGAAGTTTGGTAGTGACAGTGAATAAAAATAATAATAATAATAATGTGTTGTTGTTTTGTGTTTTTGCTTACATGTAGGAGTAAATGTTGATGATGAAGAAGACCGTCTTCTCTCCTCCTCTCCTCTTTCTCTTAATCATTACGACTACTGCTAATAATGAATACTATTTAACACCAAGCTGCAATAAAGTTCTATTCAAGTCTTTCAATACCTTATTTGACTGTTGTATTTGCTCCTCTACCTGTTGCTTATCATTTTGAGTCTGTTTTAGTTGTCGGTTGAGGGAGAGTATGTCCTCCTCCCTCCTTTGCTGTTCATCCATTCTTGCCTCTAGCTCTGCTGTGGCATCTACTAGTTGGCTATCTAGATCTGAGAGTCTTTGAAGGTTGGAATGGAACTGTGCTTCTAATTGGAGGGCTGCTGCTGCTGCTGCTGCTGTTGTTGTTATTGTGGGATGATATGGTTGCTGGAGGTGAGGGTGGTTGTCGTGGTGGTGGTGGTGGGATTGCTCTCGAAGTTGTCTACGGAGATGAATGATTCTTTTGTGGAGGATATCAATGTGGTTTGACTTGTTATCCATTGCTGGGTGATGCTAGACGAGGCTATTTGGAGCTGTTCTTTGCCTGGAATTTGGGGAGGTGTGCAAAGTTTGTTTTTCACAAGATTGGCAAGTTTAGCGCATGTATTCTAATAGAAGACCTAAAGAAACTGTTAATAATGCATGCTTATGTATTCGGATCGATGAGCCTCTCCACTAATCTTGGTGAAAGGGAGGGTCGCTCCCCCGATGTCTCGCCGAAGTTCAAGTTGAGTAGTCAATGACAAAGAGAAGCTCAAAAGACAGCTCTCCTCTCCCTTGGAATACATATTTTCTACAAAACCCATTTTGAACAACTTCAATTTACCTAAAATACACGCCTAAGACGTTCATTACGTGCCAACTTTAGAGTGTTGACTTGAATCTTTTACAGATTATTACTTCAAAATATGAAAAACCAGAGTTATAGCAATAATGAAAGCACTACATCCTCAGAAAACAATGAAGATCTCAATATTATTGACGTAGACTTAAATAATAGCTCCACCTGCTCTTGTAGAGTGTGTTTCGAGGGCTGCAATGCCCTTGACAAGGCAATCTCTCCCTGCAAGTGCAAAGGTGCGTGTCCTTCACCCCTTCTCAACACTCACCTACAATACAACCCGTTCCAACATTTATTTCCTCCGCTCCTGGCTATCCAACTCCTCCTTAGTAAATCTTAACGACGTTGTCCTTCTCT
>Ga0114919_10001397_pt1 | contig 19304 bp, 18 predicted proteins | sample BlataG_FD_88682 | JGI IMG/M metagenome (GOLD analysis project Ga0114919, IMG submission 88682) | Deep subsurface microbial communities from Black Sea to uncover new lineages of life (NeLLi) - Black_00105 metaG | ecosystem: Environmental > Aquatic > Marine > Oceanic > Sediment | place: Atlantic... | reverse complement strand
TTTCTTTAAAATTAATGTAATTTTTTTTCTTTAAAATTAATGTAATTTTTTTTCTTTAAAATTAATGTAATTTTTTTTCTTTAAAATTAATGTAATTTTTTTTCTTTAAAATTAATGTAATTTAAAAATTTTTTAATTCTTGTATAAACCAATCCAAATCTTTAGTTTTGTTTAACACCAAATTAATTTTATTTCTGTGATCAATAATTAATTGTTCATTATTATCTTTCTCAATTAACATTAAAATAATTCTCAGAAATATATGAATAAACTTATTTTTTTTATATTCTCTAATTTCATTTAAAATAGAAATTTTTGATTTGTGATTACTACTAAATAAAATCTCTAAATCTTTGAACTTTACATCTTTTTCATTGATTTCATTTTCAGAATTTACACTTTTTTCGAAATTTCCTAAATTATTTAATTCTACAAATGATTCAGTACTAAATTTTATCAATTTATATTTCAATTCATCATTCAATTTTGAATTGTCATATATTCTTTTCAATTCCAATAAAAGATTATTTGTTAAAAATAATAAACCAATCATACAAATTGTATCATCAAAAATAAAATTTATGCTTGGTATATTATTTGTGATCTTTGTATTAGTCAGGTTTTTTAAATTCAAAATTACATCTATATTTATATAAAAAGTATTTAAAATTATAATTAATCTATATCTATTTTTATCGTCTATTTTAGATTTTACATAATTTAAATATAAAAATAATATATAAGATAATAAATAATCATTAAATAATTCATTTATCACATATGATTGTACTAAACTAATTTCATTATTTTCTATTTTAAAATATTTTTTTTCTTCCTTAATATTTTTTATAAATTTATCCATTTAAATATAAAAACAAAATATAAAATACTATTTTCCGTCTAATTATTTAAATTTTTTTTTACTCTAATTATTAAATATTCTAAAATATATTTAAAGAAATCACTATATAAATCCAATTCTCGCAATCCATCCCTAAAATTTTTAACTAAATCTGTGAAATCATCATATGCCTTTTCCTCGCCCATAATAATACAATAATTTAAAATAAAATCATTGTTTCTTTCCAAATCTTCATTCCTATCTTCAAAGTCATCACTTATTTGAAATAATAATCCAAACATTTTAGATAATTTTCTCAATTTGGAAATATTCTTAAATTCACCACCTGATAAAACATAACCCAATATAAAACTTAAATCAAAAAAAGGTGAAGTTTTATCACTTATAATTTTTATTAGATAATCTCTTTTTATTTTCCCTATAAAATTAATTTCATTCTTTTGTATTATCTTTATTGGATAAATATCCCGAAATTGACCATTTAATACATCTTGATAATTCAACATAAACAGATCTAATAAATCTATCTTTTTTTTAAAATCATCTTTAATCATTTCATTATCATGTATATTCTTATTAATTAATTTTAAACTGTCATTAATCAAATAATAAGATATTAAATAAGCATTCGTTTCACCAAAACGAATATGACATGATTCACGATTTCTTCTTAAATTATCATTATCCATACACGGTAAATCATCCAATATTAAACTTGATGTATGTAAACACTCTACTGCTAAACATAGTTCCATTATTTTTTTACTATCACCAACTCTATCATATTTATTCAAATTTCTATTATATACATCTAATGCTATCATTGGTCTTAATCTTTTACCATCTTTAAAACACCACAAAAGTATATTTTTTATATTCTCAATTTCAATATTTTTAATATATTTATCTATATTTTCATCTATTTGTTGTTTATACATTTTAAAATCTTCCATATTCTTATTTATCTTATATAAAAAATTAGATTAAAATAAACAAATTTTTATAAATTATAAAAATATTTACTATAATATAATGATAACCAAAAAACATAAAAAAAAAAAAAAAAATATTAAATTTAATGAATTATCACCACCAAAAGATTATAATCATGCTGATTTCATATCAATTAATGGAGGTGTAACACGAAGAAACTTTTATAATTATGGAAAACGATCTGATGTTTTCGGTCGAACTTCAAAACATGACAAATGGTCAAATCCATACACAGCTTGGGAAAAATATAATACATCCGGATTAAGCCCTAATGCTAATTATATTGGTCCTGTTCCTCCCTCTAATCGTTTTTATAATTCTATTACCTATAATTATAAATTTGGTGCCCCTAAAAATAGTAATAGTAAACGAAAAAAAATTATACCAGATAATACTTATTCATCTTCCCAACTTCTAGATATTAATAAAAAAGTTGAAAAATCTCTCTATCTAAATAACTTAAGAAACAGATATCTTGCTAATAAATATAGAAAAGATAAACAAATCACTAATCAATATGTAAATAATCTATCAAACAATATTAATTTATATACACAAATTTCTCCACAATTCTTTTATAAAAGTCCTACCAAATATACAAGAGATTATTTTGGATCAACTCTTAATCAAGGTGCAAAAGCTTGTAATTGGAGAGAAAAGGAATATTTAAATACTTTAGTCAGTTCACAATATTGGATTCCAAAATCAAAATTACCTAATGCTCAAGGCTACGGAATGAAAGTATTTAATGGTTTAGATAAAAAAGAATTAATTAAAGATTGGTGGAAATATTATCCAACTCTCCCTTATGATTATTATAATAAATCATTTTTATAAATACTTTTCTTATCATTATCATTGTAACAAATTTTTTTATGATATTTAGATGTTAACAGTCTGACTTAGATATAAGAACTAAGTAAAAAAAAAAATATTATAAAAAATTAATTTTCGGAAATGTAACTGATTATTTAATATTTTTTTTTAACAATATGATTCTTAAAAATTTTTCATTATATAATAAAATCTTTGTATAATAATAATAATAATATGTCCAAATTTAAATCTACAAAAAAAAAAACACTAGAAAATATTCCAAATAATCAACAAATTGTCGTTCAATTTTCAAATGGGAAAAAAAATAAATCAATAAAAAAACTTAAAGATTTTATAAATATCTCTTCAAAAACAGGTTCATTATTTAATGAACCAAAATCAATAAAACTAAAAAAACAAAATAAAAAAGATATTTTTGGGTCATCATTACATTCATCTAAATTATTTTCAGAAAAGAAATACGTACATGAGCAACAAAATAAAAATAATTCTCAAAAAGAAAGGATTATTAATGAAATATGTATACCTAAAATAGATAAAGATAGGGAAAATTATGATGAAGAAATCGAAAAATGTTATCAAATAGAATTAAATAAAAAACTAAATAATATTGTCTTTAAAAAGGAAAAGGCGAGTGATCATCCATTAGCAAAAAATAAAATTAATTCTAAAAATAAAGAAAAAAGCAAAACTATTGATATTGATCACATAAATTTTAATTATTGTAACACAGAAAACGAAAGTCATGATCCAGTTTTTTCTCCATTTTTTCTTAGGGATCAAAAAAAAAATAAATTATTAAATTGGCCAGGAATACCGGATACTGAGCCTTCACTCAAATATGATCCAGCATTTTATGATAAATTAGATAATTATTTTTCAGGTAAAACTGGAGATTGTAATTATAATGTTCCTGATAGAAATAAAATAAATCAATCAACTTGTTCAACTAAAAAATCAGATTCTATAAGACTATATCGTTATCAAAAACTTGTATCTGACTATTTATCTCCTGAAACACCGTATCGTGGACTGCTTGTATATCATGGATTAGGATCCGGCAAAACTATTCTTTCAATCAGTGTATTAAGTAATTTTATTAAAAGAGATCCAGATAGATCAATTATTGTAATTACTCCACCCAAATTAAGAGGAAATTTTATTTCTGAACTAAATCTTTTTAGCCCAATTGAACTATTTGGTGAAACAATCGGACAAAAAATAGAATTTGAACTTCACAAAAAATTTAAAAAGGATGATATAAAAAATCCACTTTATCAAAAGAAAAAAAAAGAATTATTTCGAAAATATTGGAATTCACGAATTTATGTTGCATCATATGAAGAATTAGCAAATCGTCTTGAACGAAGATATTTAAATGGACGTCCATCTGGTTCAACACAATGGAATGAAGGAATTCAAGATAATTGTTTGCAAAAAAAGGATCCTAAAAAACGAACGATCGGAGTATGTAGAGGAACAACATTAGGTGTTGGAGGAAAAGGCAAATGTTCAAATTTACCAGAAAAATTATGTGCTGCTAAACCTAAAAGTTTTAAAGATTCCGACGAATTTCCATCGTTAGAGAATTGTTTAATCATAATTGATGAAGCTCATAAATTAATAAATCCCGAAAAAGATGATATACGATTTGCACCCATTATATTAAGAGGAATTCAAAGAGCAAACGATATTAAAGTTTTATTACTGTCTGCTACGCCAATAGATAAAGAACCATTCGAGATCGGAATATTATTGAATTTACTTAAAAACAAAAATTCTAAATATAGATTTCCACAATCGTTAAATAAAGATGGTACAATAAATCTAGAACAAACAAAAAAAGATTTTGAAAAAAAATTTTTAACTTTGAAAGATGGAGATTTAGTTCCTAAAAATTTAGATGAATTTCGAAAAAATTGTACAGGTCTTGTATCATATTATAATACTGAATTAGATTATACAAAATTTGCAAGAAAAATTTATGAACCTAATCAAAATGTAGTAATGCATAAAGATTTATTGAAAAAATATTATTTAGCTCGTAAAAAAGAAATTAATAATCTTAATAAAAAAAATCTTCATTTATCATGTGAATCTTTAAATAGTTGCGATCTAACTCGTCAATTATCCGATTATATATTTAATACAAAACTAAAAATAAAAAAGACAATCAAAAATATGCCCGAAAATTCACCTAAACTAAATCTATTACTTAATAATATTCAAAAAAATATCAAAATTGGAAAACAATTCGTTTATTCATATTGGGATAATTCTGGAGTATTAGCACTATCATATCTTTTATTAGACAATGGATGGCATGAATATACTGCTGATGAACTTGCTGATAACTACATTAAAAATGCAGGAACTAAAAGAAATGGTCATAAAGATGTAAAAGAAAAAGGATGGAAACCCGATTTCAAAAAAAAAATCCCAAATCGTAAATCATTCATTGTTCTTGGAAAAGGAGCAGTAGGTCATCCGGTAGATACGATCTGGAGAGAAACTTTATTAAAAATTATATTCAATCGAAACGAAAACAAAAAAGGTAAAGAAATAAATCTTATTATTGTAAATAAAAAATATTCTGAAGGAATATCATTAAAACATATGAGGACAGTACACATTATGGAACCACCTGAATCAATAGCATTAAAAAATCAAATTATTGGCAGATCTGTTCGTGATTGTTCTCATGTAGGACTTCCTTTTAAAGATTGGAATGTAAGAGTCTTTACATATTTTTCAGATATTCCAACAATTGGTACTATATCAGATAATCTATTGGATGAAAAAACACAAGAAACAGTATCAAAGGAAGATTTAGATAAATTCATAAATCATATTAAATCTAAAGAAAATTTTAAAATTCCATTTCGTACCCAAAATGGAAGCTTACTTAATGTAAATAAAGCAAAAAAATGTTTAGATGAATTTGATCAATGTATACACGAAATAAAGAAAATAGAGTCCAAAAATCCTGCTCAATTTAAAAAATTAATGAGATTATGTGATAATAAAAAAAATCTCTGTATTGTAAATGCTAAAATACGTCCTAAAGGAGAATCTTCAAATGCAATTGAACTTCCCGAAATAAAATATTCATTAAATGGAGGCAATAATAATTTTGGTAATATTATTGGTGGTGATAAAAGATTTCCAAAACCAAGAGGGAGAACGCCTAAAAATAAAGTTTGGGATTATCAAATTGGTAAATGGGTTGCGATTGATAAAATAGAAATCGAAAAACCAAAGGAAAAAAATACGAGAAAAAATGTTAAAAAAAAACCGAATGTGAAAAAAACAAAGAAAAATATAAAAAATAAGAAACAAAAATCAATAAAAGAAGAAAAAATTATACCAATACAAAATAATAATATTTGTGAATTCCAAAATTCCAAAAATTTAAGATCCAAATGTAACACTATAGAATTCTGTGATATTACTAATGACAAAAATACAGAATTTTGTGAAGAAATTGGTACAGATAGATCTTTAGATATTTTATCTCAAAAAAGAAATTTTGTCACCGATCAATTTTTAAAAATTATAAAGGAATCAGCGATTGATTGTGTAGTATTTAAAAATGCAAATGAATCATATTTAAAATGTTATCGTCCTAAATTACCAGCAAAATATAAAGAAACAAATGATATTAATAATAAGAAAAAAAATACTATAAATATCAAAATACCATCTTCCATTCTGAATATGAAACCCAAAAGAGAAAATGTAAATTGTTTGGAATATCAAAAAGATAAATGTAAATCAATGGATGATTGTTATTACACAGAACCCAATGCAATTTTAGGTCTAGCAGGAACAGATACTGGATGCAGATTTATTAATCCAGGAAAAATAAATTGCAATAATTTTGATTTAGATCAAAAAAAATGTAATAAATATAATTTCTATTGTAATTATCAGCCTGGAGATTTGATAAACCAATCAAAATGTAATTTTAAATTTAATCAAAATCTTAGAATTCTTAAAAATGCGATCATGTTTGGACTAAATGGTAATCCTCCAAATTATTCCCAACTTGATGATAATAATTGGGTCTATATCTTAGGAAATGTAACTCAAAATTTAATTAACCAAGAAATGATAAATTTAAATGATAAAATATTATTTATTAAAACAAATGATGATATGATTCTTATCATGGATCGTATTATATATATGTTTTATTATTACGAATCATCTAGAAAATATGCTTTACAAATATTAGAAACGATCCAATATTTTAAACAAAATTATCCATCTATTTGGGATTCATATCTTCAAAATAAATTAGCGACTATTATTAAAACATTAAAAATACAAACGGAAAAAAACCCACCTCAATATTTTACAGGACAAATAAACATAGATGGTGGTCCAAATCTTAGCATTAGTACAATAAAGAAATTAATTTCTAGTAATCGATTACATTTTCTGATCAAGATTTTTATTGATGATTTTGAATATTATATTGATACAAATGATTCCGTTTTTAAAAAACAGAAACCAGAAATTGATCTAAATATATTAGAAAAGGATAAGATATTTATTACTAAATTTAAATATCAAAATATTAATATCCAAATGGAATTTTTATTAGTAGGAAATAAAATAGATAAAGTAAATATGATCGTTTCTACAAAGGACATTGATATTAATAACTTATTTAAAAATATTGTTTTAAAAGAAACCGAATCTTCTGATGATGTATCTTCAGAATTGATTGTTCTTGAAAAAAAATCTTAAAAAAAATCAAAAAAAAAATCTGGAACTAATTTCAAAATAATATCTAAAAGTAAAAAAAAAACTATATCAAAAAAAGATAGTATAAAATCGAAATCTTCATCAAATATTAAGTCTAATTATTCCTATATTTCCAATAAAGGATTCCTTACTCAAGAACCAACAGAATCTACTTCCCGATCATAAGAATAAATGAATTTTTTAAATTTAATAAAAATTTTATTTATCACCATAAATAAAAATGAGTCATCTTTGTTTAGTAATGATTGTAAAGAATGAATCTAAAGTTATTGAGGAATGTTTGGATTCGGTACATCAATTTATAGATACGTGGGTCATATGTGATACAGGATCAAATGATAATACAATTGAAATTATTAATAATTATTTTAAAAAAAAAAATATAAAAGGGGAATTATATGAAGATGATTGGGTTAATTTTGGTTACAATAGAAGTCTTGCATTAAAAAGATCTAAATCTCTTTCTTCTTATTCATTAGTCATGGATGCTGATGATAGATTAATTGGAAATTTGATTATTCCTGATACTAAATGTACATGTTTTTCAATTAAACTTATACTAAATAACATAGAATATTATCGAAAACAAATTTTTAGAAATGATTTGGATTGGAAATATAAAGGAATTATACATGAATATCCAATGTATACAAAAAAATCTAAATTAGATAAAGAAGGAATAATACATAATTGTTACATAAGAGCTGGTTGCTTTGGAAACAGAAATAATGATAAATTACATAAATATAAAAATGATATAGAATTGCTATTAAAAGGATTAAATAATGAACCCAATAATACAAGATATTATTTTTATTTGGCAAATAGTTATAGAGCAATTCGTGATTATAAAAATGCAATCAAATATTACCAAAAAAGAATTTCTTTAAATAATTGGGATGAGGAAATATATTATTCTTTATATTCAGTCGCATTATGCAAAGAAAAGATGAATTTAAATTTTGAAGATGAAATAATATATGATTATTTAAGAGCATTTAATTTTAGAAATACTCGTTTGGAGGCATTATATAGAATAGTATATTTTTTTAGAAATAAAAAACAATATGATAAAGCATTTGCATATGGGATGCTAGGATATTTAAATAAATATCCTAAAGATGATAAATTATTTATAGATATTCCTATTCACACTTATAAATTTAAAGATGAATTATCTATTTCAGCATATCATTGTGGTTTTTATAAAATATCAATTTCTTTAATAAATGAAATTATTAAAAATAATTCAAAAAATATTTCAAAACAGAATTTGGATCGTATTATTAAAAATGCTGAATTTTGTAACCAAAAAATCAAGAAAAATCAATAAAATAAATAGAATAATTTATTAAAAATACTATTAATTTTTTTATAAATTATATTATATATGGAATTTAAATTTAAAGTGATATTTGATAACATATTAAATGAATATGTTATGAAAATTATAGCAGATCAAAAAAATATAAATTATAATTACTATGAAAATATAATATTGATTGCAAAATCTACATTTTTACCAAATAATTATTTTCAAATAAAAATGAATAAAAATGAAATAATTGAAATTCCATTTATTTCACTTAGATTATCCAAAAGAAAATTTAAAAATGATTATTTAAATAGAAAAAAATATGAAGTTGTTGGAAAATATAATGATATATTTTATCCAATTTGTTTGTTGTATATAAAAGTATAATTTAATTACTTTTGATCTTCTTAAAGATCTTCAACATTTTTTTTTATAGGAGGTGTATCATATTTTTGTTGTAATATTTTTTTATCATAAAAATTATTAATTTTAGGGAAATAACGAATATAATAAGTTTTACCCGTTTCATTTTCAATTAATTGAGTATCATATTTTTGATCTTGTCCTTCTTGTTGGTTGTCAAATTTCACTTTATAGATTTGACCAACGCACATTTTAAATTCATCAAATAAATCGTTTTTTCTTTTGGTTAAAAGATCTGATGGTCCATCTTTAATTTTAATCCATGTTTTGGATTTATCATCATAAAATCTCCATCCACTTATAACACTTGATTTCTCTAAAAATCTCTTTTTATTATAAATATCATTTTTTACATAATCGTTACGAATACAATACTCATCTTGATTTTTTTTATTAATAATATCATTTAAAAAATAATTTTCTTTTTGTAAACTATCCAGAATAATTTTCCATTTTTTATATTCATCGTTATTTAGTGTTTCTGCACTTACAGATGTTATCCTATGATCTTCTTTTTTTAAAATTTTATCTTTAGATACTAATTTAATGAAATTATCTTTAAATTTGACTTTATATTTATCCTTATCATAAATTTTTTGGATAGTGACTAAAATCCAATTTCCTTTCATAAACACAAAACCTCTATCATTTATATTAGGTCCAAATGATTTATTTCTATCTGGATTTGTTTTGGGTACTACACTATTTGGACCAAAATCTTTTGTTTTTGATTCGCTATTAATAGTATATTCAATTTTATAACCATTATAATTAATCTTTAATATTTTTCCTTGATATTCCTTAGGAGATCCTTTTTTTAAAGTTACAATGCACCTATCATTAATGTTTATTAATTTTCGGAATCTTTCTAATTCAATATTATTATATATTTTTTTATTTTTATCATTAATGACTTGATATCGAATATTTTGTAAAATATCAATAATTTCTCCAATTTCATTTTTATTCTGATTCCTATTAATTAAATATTCCTCGCCGATTCTATAAAGAGAATTACCTTTTTTATTAAATCTTTTCATATATTATTTTTGTATTATGATTAGAAATTTTAAATTTATAAAATATTGAAAACAAAAATTTTTTTCAAAAATAAAATGTAAAGTTTAATCAATAAGAATATGAAACAAATATTGAATTATTGTCAGATTAATATTTTATTCCTTATAATAACATGTAAAAAAAATAATTTTAAAAAAAATCATTTTCAAAAATTAAATAATTCCTTATTTTTAATTGGTGATTTGAATCTAAACACTAAATATAAAATTATTGATGATACATTATTTGTTCGTGCAAGTGATACTTATTTGGGACTTCCAGAAAAAATAATTATGGCATTAGAAGCATTTTTAGTTTTACCAGAATTAAGTAAATATACACATATCTATAAAATAGATGATGATAATCAAATAAAATATAATCAAATTTCTACAATCAAAAAAATATGTAAAAAAATAATTACAAAAGAAATAAATAAAGCAAGAAATAAAAATGATAAAATAAAAGAACAATTAATTCTAAACTCTAATATTTTAGATAAAAAACAATTTGTAGATTTTGATTTATTTCGGATTATTCAAAATCATTCATTTTGTGGGCAAAAAATTCATCGTGGTAAAGGATCTGGGAGATGGCATTTTAAATATAAACATAATCCAGCCGAATATTGGAATTTAAGAGAATATAAAGGAGAATGGACACAAAGATGTGATGGAGGATGTGGTTATATATTAAAAAGAGATATTATACATAAAATTAACAAAATCTATCATTCCAATAATTTAGATATATTAAGAAATCAAGAAGTTTATGAAGATGTAATGATAGGCAAATTATGCTACAAATTTAATTGTTTACCTAAAAAGATTCCTAAAGACTATTGTATAAACATTGGTGATAAATAGTTAATTTTTATAATTATAACAAATATTTAATTTAACAATGTCTATTATATTAAATAATTAATTTGGAATAAGTAATCTATATTTATATGCGTTTGTTTTGAAAACCACAGAATGATCTATACTGGAATAATGAAGTTCATAATATCCTAATCTAAAAGGCGTCAATGTTAAAAACCCAGTAGTTTTACCACACAATTTTTTGGAAACTTCACTTATTTTAATTGTTCCATTATTTAAAATGTTTCCAATCAAATTTTCCTTTTTCCATTGAATACAATCATTATGACAATTATCTATATATCTCCAATAAAATCTTCCCCAAATGTTAAAACCATCTTGTTTATCAATAATCATAACTCCTTGTGCCCATTTATATGGGAAATACTTTGAACATTTTGGAAATATTAATTTATAATCCTCAATAAACCATTTTCCAATAACTAATCTTGGATCAGAATTTGTAATAAAATCAAATTCTCTATCATTATTGTTTAAAATTAAATTATTCATAATTGAAAATATGGTATAATTGAATATTTTATTTTTTTCTAAATATTTTAAATATTATTAAATTATCCATCAATACTATTTTTTAATGCTTTTTTTTTCAAATGTTTTTCTTTTTTATCAATTTCATCATTTTTCTTTATTTTATTTTCAGATATTTTTTTATAAATTAAATATTTATTTAACATTTCTAGTAAAATCTCTTCATCCATAGATTCACATTTAAATTTCTTTTGTTTGAAATAATTAATTTTTTCTTCTATGTTAATATCATTTTGCTCAAAACATCTTTTATAAAAAGAAAGTCCAAGATCAATATTTTCCATATGTTCACCATAAAATACAGCAATACCAGAATTGATTGCCATTCGTGTATAATTTTTTTTTGGAAGTTTCATATTTGCCATATTTAATGAAATTTCATATGTCTGTAATCCTTTCTTTATATTTTTTTTATTTTCATCAACATCATTATTATCAACTTGTCCTCTAGATAAATATAGATCAGCTTTTAATTTCAAAAGAGCACAAATATTTTCAACATTATTATCTTTGATTAATTCAAGACATTTTTCAATTTTTTCTAATATCATTAATGTAAAATCAAATAAATCTTTTCTATCTTTTTCAATATTTTTCTTAATTAAATCCTTATATTCAAAATCTACATCCTTTTTTTTTTCAATAATTGAATAGTAACCTCCTAGTCTTGCTCTTAATGAATTCAGGCGATTTCCAGCTCCTAAACTCAAAAATGAAATTGTATCAAAATCTATTTTATCGATTTTTTCAATATAAGGTAATATAAAGTCTAATATATTTTCATGCTGATTAATTATAGCATTGAAAGATGCCATATAAAAAAGTTCTTCTTTGGTATAATTCATTATATATATGCTAATTATTTTTTTTTTTTTTATTTAATTTTATAGATAATCTTTTTCATAATTATCAATTTATTAATTTAATTATAGATTGTAAATCTCTTATAACAATTTATAATCAAATTAACACATCTGTCAATAAAAAAAAAAAAATATTTATATATTATATAATCTAATGTTTGATACCAAAAGTTGTATCTCCATATCTATTATTGTTATTATTATTTTATGTGTTATGATTAATGAAAAAATGAACCAAGAAGATAATTATCAAATAAATGGTGATGAAGGATATCGAAATTATAATGCCCATGCATCTCTTATTCCTAGTTGGGAACATCAATATGGAGACTATTTACAATGTTATCCTTATTATAATTATGTGATACCAAGAATTTGGCGTGGGAAAAATTGGATAGGTAAAACTAATTATAATAACTATTATCCGCTATAATTGATTAAAAATTTTTAATTTTATTGATTATCATCACTTAATTTTTTTAAATTAAGATAAGTATTTCTACCTAGATATAGACCTTCCTCTGCAAATTTATCAGCAAAATTATTTCCAATAGAGAGAAAATCCTTATTATTAGTATGTGCTTTAACATGCAATAATTGTATATTTGGATGGTTTTCTAAAATGGGAACAATTTTCTGAATTAAATCAATATTTTTTCTTAAGTTATTATTTTGGTCTAACCATTGATTTAATTTCCAATTTTTATACCATATGGTTGTGGATTTCAAGGAATATTCAGAATCACTATAAATTTTGATTTTTATATTTTTATTTTTTTCTTTTTTGATAATATTTAATAAAATAAGTAAACATTGATAGATAGCGTAGAGTTCAGCTCTATTATTAGTAATATTTGAATCAATGAATGGTAATTTGCGATTCCTTAAATCATTTGATCCAAAATATATTCCAATTCCACCATATACTTTTTTATCTATTGTTCTACAGCTTCCATCTGTGAATACAATTATACTATCATGATTTTCCAAAAAATTATTTTTATTATCTAAGTTTCCATGTTTTAAAAAATATTCTGCATCTTCTTTTTTTTTAAATTTTTTAAATATAGCATTAGGAAATCCTTGAACATTTATTTTACATTCATTCCAATTATTAAATATGCCAGTTTTTTTACCTTTATGTACTGAATAATACATTTTTAAATATTTTTATTTAATAATAATTTTCAATTTTTTATGATTTGAACATTTTATCATTCAAAAACAATGCATATTTTATATTATAAGGCTCAATTGGTAAAGGATAATATAATTTTTTAAATAGCATATTTAGGAAAGCTGATTTTTTTTCTTTTTTGGTAATTCGTTTTTCAATGGCAATAATTTTCTTTTTATACATATCTAACTCTAAATGTATCTGATGGAAAATTCTTTTCCTATACAATATAGAATAAATCTTTTTCTTATCTTTTGTGGTTAATTTATCTTTTTTGCACATTTGTTTATATAGATCATTTTTAGGATCTAATTGTTTTAGAGTGGCAAATACATGTGAAACTTTCTTTTCATCTAAATCTTCACAGAAACCTTTTTCTCTCCAATATTTGGGAGATGTTAAATTTATATAATCATCACGAATTTGGAAAAATCTTCCAATATTTTTAATTAGTAACATAATTTGGTCTCTTTTATATTTATTGATTTCACCTTTAGAATTTGCATAAGTAACAAAGCATAATTTGGCTGATAAATCAAAAAGAACTCCTGTTTTATTATCAATCATAAATAAATATTCATCCATATTAGGAATATATCCTTCTTTGGTCCAAATAATATCATATCCTTGTCCTATATGAATTTGACGAATTGCTTGAATGTAAAGTTCTAATATTTTGTTCCTAACTAATATTGGATATTTTTTATGAACGTTTTCTAATATTTGGAATATTTTTAAATATCCAGCATTCAATGTTAATGGCATTCCATAAACTAAATGTGCACATTTTTGTCCTCTTCTTTTTAAAGATCCATCTTCAATATCATCAATTACAAGAGTACAGTTATGAAAAATATCTACATCTTCAATTAATTGAGGGCTTAAATTTTCATTTTTATTATTTAAAAGACTTTGAGTATAATTATAAATTAATGCTCTGGTATTTTTACCACCTCCTTTTAAAGTATAATCTACTGGTTCAATTAATTTTTTATTGTCAAAGTCATATTCTTCTTCATCAATTTCGTCAAAAATATTATCAATTTCATTTTTTTTTATTTCATCTTTACTCTTTGCGAAATTAGATCCAAAAAAGTAAAATATCAAAATTGCAATGATAATTACTACAATTACCCTAAAAATGTAATTTTCCATTTATATATAATATATAGAAAAATTTAATCTTATATTTTATAATTAAAATATTTATTCATCATGAAAAATAATTATCATCTTACATCTAATAATTGAATATAAATTATAATTATATCACTTAAATTAATAAATCTTTTTTTTTTTATTTTCTTTTTTAATACTATTGTTTATAATTCATGTTCAAAATCTTAGCGAAAAAATTACCTTTTAGAAAAATCTCAAATAATCTTAATAACCTTAATATTTACAACCTTCATCAAAAAAAAAAATATCATTCATCATTAGATCTAATTTTCAGTAATAATTATAATGAATTTAAATCATATAAAAAATATGCAGCAGGTGTACTCTTATTATCTTATCATCCTATTTATGGTGAAATAATACCATTATTTTATAATCATAAACGTTTTAATGGATGCTGGGAATTTCCAGCAGGTAAATGTGAAACATATCATCATTCTTCTGCCGATACCGCAATTAAAGAGTTATTTGAAGAAACATGTGGAACAATTTTGTGCGATATTCATTATTTAAGTAAACAAAATTTTATTATTTCATTGGACTTTAAATATATTTTATTCTATTTATATATTCCTTTATACATTTTAAATAAAAATATTTTTTTTGAAAATCGTTCTAAAATAAATAAATCTTATTTCCACGAAAATAATAAAAATTTATATCCATATTTGGAAATGTCAGATTTTCGATTTGTTAAATATGATACATTACAAAAAAATCTAAGTAATAATAAATTTATTCATGAAACATTATGTAATAATAAAATAGAAATACCAAGATTAGAAAAATCATTTCTATATTTTGCGAAATATAGTTTTACTAATAGATCTGATTACAAATTCATAAAAGAAAATGATAATACAATTTCTTTAATTAATTCTCATAAAAATTTTTCAATTATTAATGATCTAAATCTAAAAACATATTTAATTAAATAATATCCTCTTGAAAATTAAGATTATTATTAAAAAAATCACTTTTATATTTTAAATTTTTTAAAATTAAATTTTCTATATTTTTCGATGGATGATTTAAAACTATTTTATCGAATTCTTTTATATCTTTTTCGCTTTGCTGTAATTCAAATTTTTGTATAGTAACTTTTATATTACTATTTTTAGTATTATTTAATACATTTATTATGTTATCATTTTTGCTATCCATTATATATTTATATTATTAATATTTTTTTTATCATCTTAACATATTTTTAAATATTGTTTTGAATAATGAATATTTAAAAATAAAAAATTTTTTTTTTTAATGAAGATATCTATAATAAAATGGATAAAAAATCGAATAAATCTATTTTTAAAAAAATTATTTCTATACTTCATGAAGAAAAATTAGTACCAAAAAATGATTCATTCAATGAATTATTATTAAATATTCAATTGCTATCTGAAGAAAAAAAAGATGATATCCTCAATTTACTTATTGATACTAACGAACCTGAAGAAGGAAAATCTTCAGAAATTGAACCTACAAAAATTGCCCCACCTGATAGTGAAATCAGTTCAAATGTTGATTTTACAAAATCAAGATCTAGTGGCGGACCTGATGTATCAAATCCACTTAATTCTCTAGGAAGCTATAGTTCTGGATCTAAATTTTTTATAGGTCAAGTTTTAATAAATAATCAGCATACAAAAGGCACTACCAATTCATATGAAGTTGAATCAGATCCTAGAAAAGTTCCAAATAATGTAAATGATTCACCAATAATAGAAGATTTAAATCAAAATAATACAAAACAAGAAGATTTAAATCAAAATAATACAAAACAAGAAGAAATAATTTCAAATAAACCAATCAAAAAAAATACATGGAAAATTAAAACATTGAATCAAGATATTAACGATTTTTTACTAAATAATTTTCCTATAGATTCCATAAGTCCCGGATTAAATTTAGAACATCCATCTACTCCAGAAAGTCATTTTGTTCCAGGATCAGATGGAATAAATACAGTTAATTTATATATTGGAAATTATGAAAAATTAATTTTTGATTCGAATAGTATCTCAAAGATTTCGAATGATAATGATATTTATAAAAATTAAAAACCAAAATCTTTTAATTCATCTAATTCTTCTATTGTACAATCTTCATCTTCATAATCTTCATAATTTTCGAATTCAACTTGCCATCGTAATACGCATCCTATACCTCCAAATCCTTTACAAAATTGTGTACCAATATTTGTTGAATCTGAAACGATTTCCAATGTTGTTCCAAATGATTTATAATTTTCTACGAACCAATCCAATAGTGATTCCGTTTTTACTGAAATGATATCTTTAATAGTGCCAAAATCTTGATTTTCACCATTTAAATATTTGATTTCTTCAATATCATCTTTTTTTTTAATTGTATATCTATATAAATCCAAATCCTGAAAAATTATTAATATTTCAACTGCCCCTTGTTCTAATGCATTCATTGTATCCTCGATTCCAAAACAATATTTTCCTGTATCTGTGGAGATTTCGTGAAAAAATTTGTCTATAACTTTTTTTTCTTGCACATATCTTAAATCACCTAGTGTTGAACCTATTAATTCAATCGCTTGTTGAAAACCATTTTCACCTCCATATGATACGTCCACTAATTTTATAATTTTTTCTTTAATTCTTTTATCCAATAATGGTGATATACTTAATACATTTTTAATTTCTGCTGATCCTGCTATAAATAAACCTTTAATATTCAATTTATCATTTTGTATAAAACAATTAACTGCATTTTCAGCTACTTTGCGAACATAGTTATGTCTTGCTTCTAATCGTAAACGAGCAAAACGTAATGCTGATTGACCTCCTCTTCCATGTTTTTTTGGTAGAGAAACACTAAATTGTGATATAATATTTTTAATATTTCCACTTAATGTTGCAAAAAGTGCTCCATTACCATCTACTACTATAAAACCATATTTATCATCATCTTCTAATAAATATTCTAATGCTTCAGTATGAAAATGATTATCACAAACATAAAGTTTCCTAGTTAATGGCTTTGATGGTTCTAAATCTACTACTAATTTTCTAATTTTACCCTCACTATTGATAATTTCTCCACAAAATAATGCTAATCCATTTGGTGGTGTTTCTGTAAATGTCTTTAATCTTGTTTGAGCTGATGTAATCGCCGATAACACCGATAAACGATTCACTCTACTTTTAATATTTACTGCCGTCCCATACTCTTCTGTTAACATTTGTTTGATTGGATTTAATGAATAATCTTTTGGTACCATTATTGTTACGACACTAGTACCATTTCCCTTACATAAGGACAATTTTTTGATTAACCTCTTCACTTTCCATTTTTCAATATCCATTATTATTTTATTATTTTAAATTATTTTTATATAATTAGTTACAAAATTATATATATAAGGATTTTTTTTTAGATAATATTGCTATTTAAAGAAATTAATTATATTGACATATGTAAAAAAAAAATCACATTTCATTTTATAGCTAATGTTAATGAACACTAAATTAATTAAGTATCTCCCATGTTGTGATAATTATTTACCATTTAATTTGGAATTCAATTATTATCAAACTATAATCTTAGCATTATTAATTAATATTCAAAAAAATAGATGTTTTAATTCATCCATCATTTTATCTATTTTATTCTTTTTCCCAGCCGCTTTAAAAAAATGTGATGATAAAAAAATTAATATTATAAGTTTGATTTTTATACTTACAATTGCTAAAAAAACTTATTACAAACCATTATTTTCAATAATATTTTATTCATTAATAACTGCTTATTTTGATTTTCCAATCTTTGAGGATATTTGTTCCGAAAATAATCAAATTAATATTATACAAAATATAATACAAAAATTAAAATATGGACCTATTATTCTTAAATATTCAAATACTAAATTCATGATCTTTATATTATCTGTTTTTCTTAATCTTGTCATCTTAACATTTGGAAATAATTTATTTGAAATTATTATTAATTTATCAACTTTCCTAATATTCACATTCCAAAGAATTTTATTACCACATTCAAATAAAAAATTACTTCATTCAGAAAATATAAATAATAATTTAAAAAATATTCTTAATAATATATCTTCTTTCTTTTTTATTTCTTCTCCATCTATTAAAACATTAAAGAATAATTCTAAACTTTTAAATAAAAATATTAATGATATTTCTATTAGCAATATTCGAAAAAAAGATCTTAAATTTTTTGAACCCAATTGGTGGAAACAAAATCAATTAAAATCATATTCCATAAAACTTATTAAATTAATATTTATGATTTTAATCATTGAACAAATCATTTCAAAAAAAAAAAAAAAAAAATAATTTATTTTTTTTTTTTTTTTTTAATTTAAATTTTTTTTTTTTTTTATTATAATTTTTTTCTAATTTTTTTA
>Ga0114919_10001396_pt1 | contig 19304 bp, 21 predicted proteins | sample BlataG_FD_88682 | JGI IMG/M metagenome (GOLD analysis project Ga0114919, IMG submission 88682) | Deep subsurface microbial communities from Black Sea to uncover new lineages of life (NeLLi) - Black_00105 metaG | ecosystem: Environmental > Aquatic > Marine > Oceanic > Sediment | place: Atlantic... | reverse complement strand
TTTGAGAGAGCCATTGATGGAAATCGCAAGACTTCATCCTGAATACGGCTACAGACGGACAACTTCTGAGCTTGTAGACCAGGGTTTTGCGGTCAACCATAAAGTGGTGCAACGGCTGCATCGGCACTGGCATTTATCTGTGCTCAGAAAAGTAAGGCCGCCGAAGCCAAACCCTATTGGTGAGCTTTTAAAAGAAGCCGGTTCGAAGATAAAGTTGGTCGCGCATCTTAAAGAGATCGATGATCTTGAGGTGCTCTACACGGATTTTACGGAGGTTGTTTACCGCAGAGGCCTGGCTAAAGCCCATCTGATGCCGATAATCGATCATAGCAGCAAACTGGTTGCCGGACATGCTTTAGGTGAAAGTGCTGATACGGATCTGGCCTTACAAGCCTGGAGGCGAGCAACAGAGACACTGAAAAGATTTGACCGGAGAATCGAAGATATAATTATTCACCATGATCAAGATGGAGTCTATAGAAGTTACAGATGGCTTCGTGAAGTTGTCGTGAGCTGTAAAGCCCGTATTTCTTATTCTGAGGATGGAGCCAAGGGAAATGTTCATATGGAATCTTTTAATGGCAGGTTTAAAGTTGAGAACCGTTTGATTTTCTGGGAGCTGGATGAAATAGAGGAATTAAAAAAGGTTGTAGATAAGAGGATACGGTATTATAATTTTGTTCCCAGACATTCGACGCTTGGAAACAAGTCGCCGATAAAATATTTAAAAGAGAAGGGCAAATTATCCCTCTGAGATGTTAGCGAAAATTAGCCTCAAAACTGGTTCGAAAAATGGGGGTCATATCCATATCGTACGAAGTATCATATAGTATGGATACCGAAATATCGCCGCCGTATCCTAAATCCTGGGGTGCAGGGATATTTGAGAAAACTTTTTCCGAGAGTTATGGATAGTATGGCTGGGTATGGGATAATAGAATATAACATGCAGAGAGATCACATTCATATGGTTATGATAATTCCTCCGAGATACGCAGTAAGTGATGTAGTAAGAAGAATAAAGGGGATGACTGCGAGTCGATTGAGGAAAATGTTTTCTTGGTTATTGAAAGTATATTGGAAGGAGAACATAGTGTGGTCGCCTGGATATTTTGTATCGACAGTTGGGATAGATGAGAAGAAGATACTAAAATATGTAAAATGGCAAGAGAGCCAGGATTTATATCAAGCTAAGCTTGAGTTTTGATAAGTACCACGGCTTTAGCCGTGGGTATCTATGGAACAGTTACAATGATAGCTGCTTTAATTGCGATGGGCATAAGTAAAGGCGATGAGGTGATTGTTCCTGATTATACCATAATTGCTACTGCTAATGCTGTGTTGATGGCCGGTGCAAAGCCTGTATTTGCCGATGTAGAAAAAGAAACAATTTGTTTAGACTTTGATAGCATGAAATCAAAAATAACCAGCAAAACAAAAGCAATTATGCTGGTTAGTATTAATGGAAAATATCCGACAAGAGTGGAGGAGATAATCAGCTTTTGTCAGAAAAGGAATATTCAAATTATCGAAGATGCGGCTCAATCAATCGGGTCTTTTTACAAGGGAAAGCATGTCGGTACATATGGGGATGTGGGGAGTTTTTCTTTTAGTATGCCTAAAATTATTACTACCGGACAGAGTGGGGCATTGGTTACGGATAATGAAGAATTATATCATAAGATCGAATTGGTAAAAAATTTCGGACGTGAGTAAGCAGGCGTTGATAAACATGTATTTTTTGGCGTTAATTTCAAGTTTAAAGACTTACAGGCGGTTATTGGAATAGAACAAATGAAGAAGCTGCCTGAAAGAGTTGAGCTAAAAAAGAGAATTTATAACTTGTACAAAGAAAAGCTTGAAGGAATACAGCAGGTAGAATTCATTAAAACAAATAGGGAGGTATCCCCCTGGTTTATAGATATCTTAGTGCCTGAGCCTTTATATTTACATAAATATCTCAAAGCGAATGGGATCGGGAGCAGGCCATTTTATCCTGCAGTTCATACTCAAGCGCCCTACTATGAGAAAGAGCATTATCCGCATGCTGAGTATTTTGCGGATAATGGTTTATGGCTTCCATCGTATGCTCAATTGAGCGAAAAAGAGATCATGAGAGTGTACGAAGCGATAAGGAAGCATTTTAATTTGCTCAACTATTCACAATGAGGTAAAAAAATGAAGACAAATGCAATTGAATACGATGCTGAGGTTGTTAGTCCCTCTTGTAAAGATTCTTTTTTTACTAAGTTCTATAAAAGGATTCATAGGAAAAAATATTTAAATATTATGGATGACTATGATTGGGATAGTTACCACCCAATTTATAGAAAACAGTATCTTAATACTAGGCTTTTCTATACTATTGATTTAAGAAAGGTGGATTTCAAAATTATTGATGGTAAAATTTATTTAATAGGTTGTTCTAAACCAATACATTATACACATCGTTGTGTTTGGGAAGCAATATATAATTTGCCGAAAATTAAATCAATTTCTGAAATTGGAACAGGATGCGGTTTCTTTATTACAGGATTAAAAGCAATGTTTGGAAGCTCTGTAGTTTTGTCTGCTTCTGATGTAAATCCTGAGCAATTAGAATTCTTTAGAACATTATTTCCAGATGTTTTTAAAGAAATTGACACTTATGTTTTGGATATAACTTATAAAGCAATTGAACCAGAAAAACGTCCTGATGTTGTTTTTGCCAGTACGGTACTAATGCACATTAAGGGTCAGGCTTACTACGATGGACTTCGTAATTTTCTATTAAGCGGATCGCGTTTTGCAGTATTGATGGATAACTGGAATAGCCATGACTATTTTTCCGATCTTACTGAATTGATCAAGAATAATGAAGAGTCCATAGAACGGATGAAATTGTACACATACGACTCTGGAGCAAATGTTGCTGTAGTAATTTCATTAAAAGGAGAAACACTAAGTCAAGCTTATCGTCCATTGATATCCAATTCAGCTCTAAAAAAATACTTTTCTTAAATTGGTTACTTCTTAATGTCCCATTTTTAATCAGGTCCGATGGTGTATTTTTTGTGATTGTTCATGGGCGATAAGGTTTATGAATTCATCTTGCTTGGAATTGGATGTTCAATATTTTGCTAAACATGGGTTATGGCTGGCTTCATATTCTCAACTTAAGGAGGAAGAAATAGAAAATGTCTGCAATTGTATTCTTGAGTATTTTTCATGAATATAACATCTAAATATAGTTGAAGGGTTGGTTAGAATGGATAAGAACATTATCAAGAAAATACTGATTAATATTAATAGTCGGATTGTATTGTTTTATAAGTTGTTTATTAAACACGATTCTTTTACGATAACTGTCCGCCGGTGGTTTAGAGATGATGGAGACTCTACTTTACGCATAGCCTATTCACTAACACAGAATAGTATTGTCTTTGATGTGGGCGGTTATTTAGGAGAGTGGTCCCAAAAAATAATCGAAAGATATGATCCATATGTTTTTATTTTTGAACCAGTTCCGAAATTTTATTCTTTGATCAAAGCCAAATTTGAACAAAATCCTAAAGTTTCTGTCTACAATTTTGGTCTCTCTGATAGAGATAAGAATGCAAAAATATCAATAAACAACGACAGCTCAAGTATTTATAGATAGTTCGAGGATAAACTTTACATACAATTAAAAGATATTGTGAGTTTTTTAGTAAAAGAGAATATTGAAAAGATCGATCTGATAAAGATAAATATTGAGGGAGGGGAATATCTTCTTCTAATTATATTTATTGTCTATTGATAAATCAAGTATCTGATAGCAAATAAAAAATGAATTCTTTAATTATCAATAAAAGTAAATTGAGAAGAGCGATATCAAGCGATTCTACTTTATTTCTAATAGTCGGATCAAGCCTCATACTGGCTTCAATTTATTTTGTTCCTAAAATTGGCACATTAATCGAAAAAGCCTATATATCTAAGGGAGGACTTTTTGAATCTTTTGTAATCTTAGCTGGATTAGCTATAGGCACATTCTGGGTTATTTTGCTTCTAAGGGAAAGGTATTTAGCAGCTTTTGGTGTACAAATCTTGTTCCTTCCATTTGGAGTTAGAGCTTCACAGTTCTTTGGTTTTGCAGCCTTTACTTCAGATACTTTTGTACAGAGACTTTCTTTGACAACATTCATGATTGTAGGTTTATATTCATATCTCCTGATGAGAAAAAGTATTGTTGGTTCGATGAAAAAGCGTGCTGAAACTTTCGAAAAATACTTATTACTGTTTTCTATCTTGATCACAATAAGTCAATTTTTAAATTATCCTGCGATAAAAGCACTTTTGATTTCTATTGGAGGCATATGGCAGTATGTAGCTTTATATTATATTATTTCAAGCATTGTTAAGACTAAGCAAGATATCCATTATATTTTGAAGCTACTGGTGTTTACAATTATCCTGGGGATTGTTTCAAGAGTGGGATTTGAAGGAAGTTTTAGATCTTTCTTTTTGGTGAAAGGGCAAAGCGTTCTATATGAGCGAGTTGGAACTTGGGCATTTGGTCCCCCTGTGTACTATGGAGGATATGTGACTTTCGTCATAATTCTTTCTCTATATCTTTGTCAATCTGCCATAAAAAAAGGAAAAAAACTTTTTTGGTTAAGCTTTACTGCCCTATTAGTCTTCGAAATGTTAAATACATTTACGAGAGGAGCTGTTTTAGCATTAGCTTTCATAGTTTTATTATATTTGTGGAGGAATCAAAGAAAATTTTTTTATAAGTTAGCCTTTCTATTTTTAATTGTAGTTATCATTTCAGGCCCAAAGCTGTTTGAATTAGTTACAATGAGATATACGACAGGGGTACCGATTCTTCAACAACCCGGTGTTGAAAGTAGGCTTTCTATATATAAGCAAAGCCTTAGTCCTGAAAGCATATTCATTAATTATGGTCTAGGTCAAGGTATAGGCAGACAAATGCATTTTTATATGAGGAATATAAAGATAGTAAGCCATGCTCTTATATTAGAGATGATACAGACAATTGGTTTATACGCCACTATTGCTTTTATTTTGCTCTATTTCTACGTTTGTTTTAATCTTTTAAAAATTACAAGGAGAAAACACTCAGAATTTTCTTCATTAAGCACTTACCTTTTTATTGCATTGCTTTCATGGTTTTTCTATGCAAATACTACATACCTATCTATTCTTTTTTACGTTCCATACGAGGCAACGATTCTTTTTTATACAGTGCTGTTTCTTTCAGTTAGGGTGATTACATTAGATAAGTTAAGTAAGAAAAAACAAGTCACTGAGATTAAGAAAATAGGAAAAATTGTATCGATAAGAAACAGTTAAAAGTATTGATAGCTTTCAAATTATCTTCTTTTTTATTAAAAGTAAAGTAGCCTTCCTTAATATTAACTGCTTTTGACAATGGACTTTTTTAACACATACATTTCATCTAAATCAATCAAGCTTGCTATAGAGGTATTAAGATCAACATTTTTAAGCGAAGGCGAGGTGGTCAAAAAGTTCGAATATGATCTTACAAAAAGATTAGGCTTCGTTAATCCTGTATGTGTTAACAGCGGTACATCAGCACTTCATCTGGCTCTTATTCTTGCAGGAGTTGGGCGTAGTGATGAGGTTATTTTACCAGCTCAAACGTTTGTTGCGACGGGAATTGTCATTTTAATGCAACACGCAAAGCCAGTATTTGCAGATATTCAATATAACACCGGGAACATAGATCCAAATTCAATAAGGCAAAAAATTACCAAAAAAACGAAAGCTATATTGTGCGTCCATTGGGCTGGTTATCCCTGCGATATGGATGAAATAAATGCTATTGCAAAAGAATATAATCTCATTGTTATCGAAGATGCCGCACATGCACTTGGAGCTACATATAAGGGGAAGCCAATAGGTTCAATTTCTCGCTTTACAGCCTTTTCGTTTCAAGCAATAAAGCATCTTACCACAGGAGATGGCGGTGCATTGTGCTGTTTGAATAAGGATGATTGCAACAAGGCAAAAAATCTGCGATGGTTTGGGATTGATCGGGTAAATAGCAAACCCTCAATTTTGGGTGAGCGGGAATATGATATTGATACCGTCGGATATAAGTATCATATGAATAATCTGGCTGCTGCTGTTGGGTTGGGAAATCTTGATGATTTTCCGTCAAATCTAAATCGCAGACGAGAAATTGCCTTACAATACCGTGACGAATTGAAAAATGTTTCGGGACTGAAATTATTGGATTATAGGAATGACATAGAAAGCGCCTATTGGCTCTTTACGGTTTTGGTCGAACGGCGGGTTGATTTCATTAAAAAATTGAAAGAACATGGCATACCATCTTCGGTAGTTCACCTGAGAATAGATCATAATTCTGTTTTCGGTGGAATTACGCCCAATCTGCCAAATCAGGAAAAATTTAATGATGAGCAGATTGCTATTCCCGTGCACAGTGGATTGAGTGATGGTGAGGTGGATCATATTATCTATTGCATAAAACGGGGTTGTTAGAAATGTCCGGCAGTATCCATTTCAGACGGGCAGAACAAACGGATATTCCTCAATTAGTAGGTCTGTTTAATTCCCAGTATGCGCGTAAAAAAGGGGAAAGCTATTTTCTATGGCAATATTTCAATTCATATTATCCGACTGTGTTGTTTTGTGCCTTTGCAAAGGGAAAATTAATAGGAATGTATGGCCTTCAGAAACGGTTGTTAAATAACGGGGCAAAGGTGGGCCAGGCAATAGATATGCTTGTGTCTGCGGAATTTAGAGGCAAGGGCATATTCAAACAACTTGTTGATAAAGCCATACAATATTTTCAAGATGTCGATCTGCTTTGCGTGTTTCCAAACCTGAATGGCAAAAACGCTGTTGTAAAATCACTTGGGTGGAAAACTGCAGGGAAAATTGATTTGATGTGTGTGAAACCCCAATCAATTATAGATATATCAGAAGAAGATTCTGAACCATGGGGATTTGAACGAGATCAATCTTTATATAGATTTGTATATGATAACGGAATCCGTAAATGGAGATTTGACAAACATCCTGATTATACATACCACTATGTTTCACTAGATGATGAAGAGAAATATGCTGTTACGAAGATATTTACTGATCCTAATGATGGGAGAAAATTTGGCGATATTGTAGAATTCGATTGTGACCTTGGAAATAAGTATCTTCTTACGAGATTATTTTTAAAAAGTGCTCTGTATTTGAAAAATCGGGGCGTTGATGGAATTACCACATGGGCATTGCCTCACACTCAGCTTTATGGTGTAGTACGACAATTGGGATTTTCGGAGCTTTCACAGGAAAGATATTTTTGTGTAAAGGTCTTAAAAAGGAAATTTGACTATCTATATAATTTCAATCATTGGCATCTTCTACAAGCGGATGCTGAGATTTATTGATAAAAAAGGTGTAAAAATGAAAATATTAATTCTTGGCGGACATGGTTTTGTCGGAAAAAATGTAGTTGAAATCTTGACGGACTCTAACCATAAACTTTTTCCTCTTTCACGTCGGGACGGTCTTAATTTAACAGATTATACTTCAACTAAAATGAGCTTTAGCAAAATAAGACCTGACGTAATTATTAATTGTGCAGCTCATGTGGGAAGTTTGCATTATGTTACAGAATATGCTGCTGATGTTGTGCATGATAACCTTCAGATTATATTGTACCTTTATCGTGCTGTAAGAGAAATTTGTCCCGATGCTAAGGTAATTAATCCTATTTCCAATTGTTCCTATCCAGGGGATTCAAATATTCATGTTGAATCTGAATGGTGGAATGGAGCAGTTCATGAATCTGTTTGGTCCTTTGCAAATTCAAAACGCATGTGGGTTGTAGTTTCAGAATGTTACTACATGCAATATCATATTAAAACAACAAATTTTCTTGTTGCAAATAGCTATGGGCCGGGAGATTACACTGATCCAAATAAAACCCATGCGTTAAATGGGATGATAATCCGAATGCTTCAAGCAAAAAAGGAACGCCTACCCAAGTTTGAAATCTGGGGTACAGGGAAGCCTGAACGGGAATGGATTTATGTGAAAGATATGGCAGAAATGCTGGCGAATGAGGTCGAAATAAGTGAAAGTCAAATTCAGCCAGTGAATATTGCTCAAAATAATGCATACTCTATACGAGAAACAGCTGAAATGATTAAAGAACTAATAGGTTATAAAGGTAAACTAGTGTTCAATGCCAAGTACCAGGATGGTGCGCCAATAAAGAAGCTCGATGATAAATTATTCAGGAGTAAATATCCAGACTTTGCTTTCACAGATATACATGAAGGAATTAAAGAGACTATTAAATATTATATAAGAGTATTGGAGGTATAGCTATGAATGTGCTTGTAACAGGCGGCGCAGGCTACGTGGGAACATCTTTAATTCCCCAATTACTTAAAAAAGGTTATAAAGTGAGGGTTATTGACAACTTAATGTTCGGTGGCGATCAATTATTGCCTTTTTTTAGAGATCCTAATTTTGAATTTCAGAAAGGGGATGTCTGTAATCTTGATAATGTAAAAAAAGCTGCTAAAGGCATGGATGTTATAATACATCTTGCAGCTATTGTAGGTTATCCAGCCTGCCGGAAAAACCCGGATCTTGCTCAGAATGTTAATGTCGGAGGTACAAGAAATGTAATATCTGCAACATCAAAGGATCAATTAATATTATATGCCTCAACTGGTAGTAACTATGGGGCAGTGGAAGAGGTTTGCACAGAAGACACACCCTTAAATCCATTGAGCCTTTATGGGCAAACAAAAACTTTATCAGAAAAGATGTTGTTAGAAGAACGGGAAGCAATAGTATATAGATTCGCTACAGCCTTTGGTGTTTCCCCGCGTCTCCGACTGGATTTATTGATCAATGATTTTACTTACAAGGCGGTTACGGAACAATATCTGGTAGTATATGAAAAGAATTTTATGAGGACTTTTATTCATGTCCATGACATGGGTGAAGCTTTCCTTTTTGGAATCGAAAACTCAGATAAAATGAGAATGCAGGTATACAACGTTGGCTCTAGTGAAATGAATTACAGCAAAGAGGATGTCTGTGAATTGATAAAGAAACATACTAATGTCTATGTGCATTATGCAGATGTAGGGGAGGATATGGACAAACGAAATTATATTGTCAGTTATGATAAAATAAATAAGTTGGGATACAATACAATTATTACAATTAATGAGGGCATCGATGAGCTTGTCAAGGCATTTCAGGTAGTTCAGATAAAAAGTCAGTATTCTAGTGTATAACAAATATTGCTGATTGACTGTTATGAGTGAGTGCTATAAAATGCAGTATGGGTTCCGGTCGATTAATTTTTTTGTTCCGAATATGTATGGACCACATGATTCGACTGATCCGAATAAAGCGCATGCGCTGAACGCTTTAATAAGTAAGGCGGTTAAAGCAAAAAAAGAAAATAAAAAAGAAATAGAAGTGTGGGGCAGTGGCATTGCAATAAGAGAATGGCTTTATGCAAAAGACTGCGCTGCAATTTTTCTTCAGGCTGTTGAAAAGATAGAAGCCGTAGGGTTTGACGAGCCTGTAAATATTGGCCAAAATTTTGGTTTGAGCATTAGAGAGCTTGTCAGAATAATTAAAAATGAAACAAGTTTTAAAGGCGACATCGTATGGAATCGCAATATGCCTGATGGAGCGCCTCGCAAAGTTATGGATGACACGCGCTTCAGAAAAATCTTTCCTGAATTTAATTTCACAGATTTCAACGCAGGAATCAGAGAAACAATAAAATATTATGAATCTGTTTATCCTTATTAGCGTCCAACCCAGCACCCCGAGTTCAAGCTCCCGAGTAACTTCTTTCAATTTAGCTTGTATCATTTTACCATACCAAATTAAATCAACGGTGGTGTGAAGTAGGCCGGAAAAGCAATAGTGCCGTTTGCATATGCAGATAACCCGTTTTTTAGATTAGAACGTGAGAAATGAGAAAGAAACTTGGATTTTTGAAACAGAATATAAAAGGCGCCTTTAATCGATTTCTCACGCCAGAGGATTATAAACCCGTAATTATCTCCCCTATATTCAAACCGGAAGAAAAAGTTCATGATTATACATTCCTTATTGTCTGCAGAAGTGGTTTTAACCAGAATGTGTTTAATGCAAATTCTTCAATGCGCATTGGGTTTGCAAGTGGTTTTGCCCAGGCAGGAGGAAGAAGCGTACTTGTAAGTGTTTTTGAGCTGCAAAAAGCAATAAATGAGCATGAAAATCCTATCGTTTTTTTATCTATATATGACTATGTTGATATCAGAAGGACTGACCTTAATATTTTGCGGAATACAAAAAAAATTGTTTGGGTTGGGCCCCTTAAACACCGTGCCAGTGAACTCAGGCAAAAATTCCCTGATCTTAGCCTATTCGAGATAAATTATTCTATCCTGAAAAAGGTAATAAAAAGTGAACCGGATTTTGTTTGGAATGCAGTTGGCGATAATGGAATTTATTGGCATGATGACTGGATAAAGCTTGGATTTAAATTTGTAAAGATGTTTCCAGCCTGTGATACTGATCGTTTTTTTCCAGATAAAGATGAAAAAAGATTTGGGGGTGTGAAAATAGCCTATGTCGGTGGATACTGGAAAGAAAAGGCAAATGCATTTGATTTATACCTTCGTCCATTGGAGGAAGAAATAACAGTTTTTGGCTACCAAAAATGGCCCTACAGTGGTTACAAGGGATATTTGGAAGATGAGGATGAGCGTAAACTCTACTCGACTGCTGATCTGGTTCCTTTAATAACTAGTCCTGCTGGATGGGCAATTGCAGAAATAACGGAACGATATCTTAAAGCACCCGGTTGCCATGCTGCATGTGTTTCAGATCAAAATTCTGCATGTAAGGAGATTTTTAATACGGATGAAATGTTAATGGCATCAAATATCTCCGAATTTCATGATATGGTAAATTTAATGTTAACAAATCCTGAAATTAATGAAAGATATCGCGATTCAGCATATCGCGCAGTTTTAGCGCGCCATACTTACAAAGATAGAGCAAGGCAAATTTTGCATGAGCTGAATATTCCAATCTGGAACAATTAATAATTGCATTAAAAATCTTCTACTAATATGTTCCACCAGGAAAACTACAGAGATATATAGTAATAAATTTTTTCTCTACCCAAAGCTACTTCAAAAGTTCAAATCATTATGAAGAATCTAGTTAAAATCACATCCTTGAGTATAATCGCACAATGTATTCTTATAATAATCATGTTTGGAAGGGGGAAGTATCTTGCGATTATTATAGGTCCAGCTGGTTTAGGAATTTATGCGTTGCTACAGGGTATGTTTGTTTTTCTTACTTCATTTTCTGGCGTATGGTTAAGTACTGGGTTAATGAAATATTCAGCAGAATTTTTTTCTGCAAAAAAATATGCAGATGTAAAATATGCATTTTTTTTCACAATGAAAATGGCTATTATGATATCCATCTTAATGTCCCTTGCTTTGCTTATATTCTTTCAACCTGTGAAAACATTATTATTATCTAAGGAGATAAATTTTAAATATTATTTATTTTTTGTTTTAGCTTTTCCATTTCTAAGTGTTTCTCCAATACTAAATAGCTTTCTTCAGGGAATCCGTAAGATTCCAGCATTACTAAAAATGCGAGTATTAGGAGCAATTGTAGGCCTTTTATTTATAATTCCTCTAACTTCATTATTTGGATTAATTGGATTCTTTTTCAGTATTTTTATTGGCTCAGTTATCTCTCTCTCATTTTCTTTGTATCCAGCTACAACATTTTTTAGAGAACATAAAGAAAAATTACATCAAAGCGATGACGATAGGTTTAAAAACGAAATAAGAAATAAGCTTTTAAATTTTGGGACTGTAAATTTTTTTTTATCATGTTTGACGATGGGAGCTCTTTTTTTTCAGCGTTGGATTGTTAACAAACAGCTCGGAGTTGTAGAACTGGGATTGTTTTTTGCAGCGATGAGAATCAACAATCAGATGGGTATGATTGATACGGCGGCATCCACATATTTTTTCCCTAGAATATCAGAAACGCTTTCAATAGAACAAAAGATGAGAGAAATTGAAAATTATATATATTTTCTTACTCCTATCATTTTTTTAATTGCCTCAGGAGTTATACTCTTTCAGGGGATGGTTGTTAGAATTTTATTCAGTTCAGAGTTTTTGCCTTTAGTTGGTGTTTTGATGTGGTTTATTTTACCTCGCTTCGTTGCCCTTATTGGTGGTACATTAAATATGGCGATAGTTGGAATCCCTGATTTGCGTGCCCACTGTATAATTACATTGATGCAAAATATTGCGTTCGTCATTGTCCCAGTTTTTTTAATAAATAGAGTTGGTATTTTATCATTGGGGTTAGGATTGTTACTTGGCGCTGTTTGCCAGACAATATTAGCATATTTCTTTTTATCAAAGAAATTTCCTATTCGTTTTTCTGTTGTATTAAAAAGGAATTATTTCATCATGCTTTTTTTACTTATTTTTACTGTATATGCGGTACTAAGAATCAATATACCAGTTTTAGTTACAGTGGCGATTTATATTCTATTTGTCATCATTACGTGGTTTTTATTGAGAAGCAAAGAAAGAGAGAAGATAATAGAAATCATAGGTAGACGCCTATCAATAGCAAGACCTTAGCAGTAAATGTAGTTATAATTTTTAAGACAGATTAAAAAACCTTCCTTAATTTTATATTGAGAGCAGTTCACAATTTTGAATTTAAAGAAAGTTTAGTGGACGATGAGAATATTTCTTGTTCTATGTAAATCAGCTAATGCGCTAATTCCGCAGGATGATATGTGGAAAGTAAATTTTTATGATTCTTTAATTCAAATGGACCATGATATTTATTGGTACGATATCACAGAATATAGTTGTAAAGGACTTGGAGGTAATCCCCACACTACAGAAGAAAAATTTGAATTTGGCGAAAAACTAGTAAATACATTTAAAAAAGAACACTCTAAGAAGCCGTTTGATATATTCTTATCATATCTTGTTGAGCCTTTGGTCGAACGTAGCAATATAGAAGAGCTAAAAAGATTCAATGTGCCTACAGCGAATTTTTCTTGTAATGATGTCCACCAATTCTGGCTAGTTGAAAACATTGCTTCTGCTTTTGATTATTGTTTGGTTTCAGCCTGGTCTGCATTAAAAAAGTTTCATGATGTGGGAGCTAACCCAGTTTACTTTCAAATGGCTTCAAACCCGTCTGTATATAAGCCCTTAAACCTTGATCGAGTCTATCAAACAACATTTATTGGACAGCCTTATGCAAATCGTCCCGAATATGTGGAATTCCTATTATCGAATGAAATAGATTTGCATGTGTGGGGTACAGGATGGAAAGGAGCTGAGAAAAGAAGACTTGTTGATGTAGCAAAGAGGTTAGCTAGAGTAGCTCTAGCAAATTTCAGTAAAAAATACAAGTGCAGAAATCAATTTTTATGTTTAGTACGAACTTTAAGGAGTAAATATTCGAATAACCTACATGAGCCTCTACCGAATGCAAAAGGGGTCGTAAGAGTTTTCAATCAAAGCTTTCTTACGTTAGGATTTGTTGACCAAACATTAGACTCTAAAGTTGGCAATACAATAGTTTCACATGTTAAAGCTAGAGATTTTGAAGCGCCCATGTGCGGGACGTTATATTTGACCGGATATACCGAGGAGCTCACTGAATTCTACGAACCGGAAAAAGAAGTGGTTATGTACGAAACCAAATATGAACTGCTTGATAAGATTAGGTATTTTCAGAGCCATCCTGGGGAATCGGATAAAATAAGACAAGCAGGATGCAAAAGAGCGACTGAGTGTCATACTTATGAAAAAAGATTTGAAGCATTTTTCAGGCAGGCAAATTTGTAGAAATGAAGTAAAGGCAAATCCTTATGAATTCAAACTTCAATCCGACGTATCTATACAAGAATGCATTTGGTGACAAGAAAGCACTTAGGAACGAAGATTATTTAGACAAAATCACCCGTATATTGAAGTGGTTGCCTAAAGAAATAAATTCTGTGTTAGATGTTGGTTGTGGGGACGGCAGTATCACCAATTTTCTTGCAGAACATTTGTTGATATGTGGTACTGATATATCGCCGGTTGGTCCATCACAGTTGCGGGATGGTATTAAGGCAGTTATTTCATCGCCTGGGAAGTTACCATTTGATGACAATGAATTTGACCTGGTTATGTCACATGATGTACTCGAACATCTGCCGTTAGAGCTCTTGACTTTGACAGTAAGCGAAATCACTCGGGTAGCAAGAAAATGGATATTGGTCTCCGTCCCTCACAATGAGAATCTCGAATATCGAATGACTCATTGTAATCGTTGTCTGTCAAAAGTTCATATCTGGGGTCACATATCATCTTTCACTCGGAAAGATTTGCTAGATTTATTTGGAGAAAGTATGCTCGTTAGAGAAGGAAACTTTGGTGCCACAACACGATTCCCGCCCAAAATTATTCTAAGGTTGTCACAAAATCTTGGAGATAGATGGATGTATGATGATACTCATCCTCTGATATGTCCTTGTTGTGGCCATAAAATAAAAAGAATTCCTCTAAAGCTTGTGGGACGAGTATTATATGGAATAGGACTGCGTTTTGCATATCATAAAACTAATCCGTTCTGGATAATGATGCTTTTCAAAAAAGCATCATTTTTCTGATAACTAAAATTTGGCAAAAATGAAAGAATTTTTAAGGTTTACAAAATTTGTTATATTTAGAATCTGCTGAAAAAATTTTATTAATATCTGCTGATAATCATTTTTCAGTGAAATTGATTTTACTCTCTCTACTACTCTTATTCTAATTCATTTTTCATTGTTCTCATTCTCTTGTGGCTGCTGTTTTTAGATTCATTGCTAGGATTCCGGCTCTTACCAATATCTCAGATCCTCTTTCCCCAGAATATCGCACGCTATCTAACGCGTAGTTCTGTTTGGCATTACCAAAGCTGCTTTCTATTTGGTTTCGATCCTTCTGTTTTCTATTAAACCACTGCTCATGATGTTACGGATAGTAAAATTGCCAGATTTATCGAATATGTTTTTACTCGATTTTTCTCGATATTTAACAAGGCAAAATGGTGTCATTTAGCAGAGTGTCTGACCTGCCTTGTCTTTGTGAAAATAAGAAAGTTAGAGGAAGTAATTATCAGTTTTAATCACACAAATCAGAGTTATAAGAATATCCTTTTAACCAGAGCCAGAGGGGATGAGAACAAAGTCTCAAATAAAAGACTTCTTATTGTTAAGGCAAAAAAAATGGGCAGGAATCTGAGGGATTTTGAAGTTCCAGTGTCCGGAGGATTATATTTAACCCAATTTTCTGATGAACTTACAGAATTTTATGAACCAGATAAGGAAGTTCTCATATTCAGAAACTAAAATGGATTGTTGGATAAAGTCAGATATTATCTTGCACATGAAGATGAAGCTGAGAAAATTAGAATTGCAGGTCACAAACGAGTGTTAAATTGTCATACTTATCAAAAAAGATTTAAAAAGTTGTTTTTAGATTTAAAGCTTTCAAGCGATAAAAATGTTTTCTAAATCTGAAAATATAAGTAATTACATGGTCAGAAGTTTAACTACCGAAATTGTTATAAGTCTGTTTCTTCCCTACATTATCGCAACCATGATAATGCCAAATCTTTTCCAGATTTGTGACCGTGCAGCAGGTTCGGAACTTGCTTTCTTTAAGCGGTATTTGGCAATTTGTATTGCTTTTTTACATTATGTCAGGAGCTGTTCGTTCTAAAAGCGATGTTGTGACTATCATGAAATATTTAGTAGCAACTTTGATTTTTGGTATTATCTTTAGAATGGCACAAGGACAGAACTTTTTTTTGTTGAGTCTTACCGCGGTATAATTGAAAGGGTTGGAAGAGGATCTTTAGGGCCAGCAGCTCATTTCGGACGCTATGTTGCTTTTATAATGATTCTTTGTTTTGGTCTAATAAGAATATCCAAAACAAAGTTAGAAAGGATCTTTTCTTTTTTTCAATTAGCTTTCTTACTGTAGGACTTTTAAATACATTTACAAGAGGTGCATTTCTAGATCTTTTCGTTTTAGCCCTATTGCCCTTATGGAAATCTTAACGCAAATTTTTTTTAAAAATCTTGGCTTTTGTAGTTTTTATAGTTATTCCCTTATTCGGTAAACATATATTGTATCTCGTTACTTACAGAGAGTTATACTTAGATTCGAGAATATTTCAAATTGAAAGCGTTGCAAACCGATTGGCTATATGGAAACAAGCTATTTATACTGTTTTTCATAATTTTGGTTTTGGCTATGGGATGGGTAACTATAAGTTGTTTCACACAGTTGCGGGAGAAGGTAGGTTGTATGCAGTTGACAATTTTACCTTATTATCAACGCATGAAATTGGTTTTATTGCTACAGTATTTTTATAGCAATGATTTTTTATGTATTGCGAGGTCTAGAACAATCGAGAACAAAAAGCAGGGGAAATTTATAATTCACTGTGAATTTTCTTTTTTCTTTCCATATTAGCTTGGCTTATATTTGCAAATACCACTTCCATAAGTTTGACTTATTATTTTCCTTACGAAGCTGATATTTTGTTTTATACTGTTCTGTTTTTGGGTGCATATCTGGTTGGCAATCAAAGCAAGAATAGTACTTCTTTTGATCATAGGTAGGACTTATGAGTCCAAAAATTAGTGTTGTCATGTCCGTCTATAATGATGAAAAATATCTTCGGGAAGCGATTGAAAGTATCCTGAATCAAACCTTCACAGACTTTGAATTTATTGTTGTTGATGATGGTTCATCTGACGGAAGCGCCGATATTATTAAAAGCTACAAGGATCCCCGAATCAGATTTTTTAAGCACGAAAATCACGGTCTGGTATATAGCCTCAATCGAGGTATTAGAGAAGGCAGTGGTGAATATATAGCGCGCATGGATGCTGATGATATTTCACTTCCTCAAAGGCTGGAAAAACAGGTTGGGTTTTTGGAAAAGCACACGGATATTGGTATTGTAGGCACTTGGGCAATTAAGATTACAGAAGAGGGGGAAGATATTTATATTGCTCAGATGCCTCAAAGCGATTTGGAGGCCCGGGAATTATTGGCTAAGAGTAGCCCTTTTTTTCATGGTTCAGTGATGTTTCGCAGGGCCCTTTTCGACTCGTGTGGGCCTTATCCGGAGGCTATGAAAGAATGGGAAGATTGGATTCTATGGCATCAGTTTGCTGCAAAAACCAAGCTGGCTAATATTGGGGAAGCTCTATATAAACACAGAAAAAGGTCTAATGCTCCGACAAATTGGACAAGTAATGATATAAAAAGGTTAAGGAATATATCATATAAATATTTGCAAAACAAAAGAATATCCTTAGAAGATGAATCTTTTTTTGAATCTTTTAAGAGTGGCAGAGGCAACAAGAAAAGTGAAGCATATTATTGGCTTGTGTGTGGGAAAATGTTTCTTGAAATAAGGGAAGACCATTTAAAAGCAAGGGATATGCTTAAAAAAAGCCTATTGCTATACCCATATAATATGAGGGCTATTGTGAATCTCTTTTATACTTTCTTACCTCCCAATACAGTTAGTTATTGTAAAACTCACTGGAAAAGGCTTAAATCTTTCATTCAAAGCTAAAGAAAAAACATCTGTAGTGTAACAAGCATGATATGAATTAATCCAAAGGGGATTGAAGTACTGTTTGAGGGTCTTATCATTGTATGAATGCTCGGTATTGGAGTAATCACTTGAGATTTCGTAAAATTGATATGCATATTCATCACCGGATACGTATTCTGCAAATTAGCAATTTAAATATAGGAGGGGGCCAAAGACTTTTAATGACTTTACTTGCCAATATCGATCGATCGGTGTTTGACGTGGATGTTTGCAGTGTGCAACCAAGGGGTCCTCTAGCTAATGAAGTGGAAAAACTTGGGTCAAGCCTGTATTGCTTAAATTGGCTACAGAAGCCTCACGATTACGGTGTGATCATGGATCTAATAACCCTTATTAAAAAGGGATGCTATGATATAGTCCATGTTCATGATTATTGCATGTCTTCTGTATATGGCGGGATCGCATCCATATTAGCGAGAGTGCCGGTCTTGGTAATGACAGAGCATAGCACCAAGCAGCCAGAGAATATGCGGCGAAGATTGTTTGATATTTTTTTTGCCATGCGTATAAAGCGGATTTTTGCAATTTCGGAGGCCGTTCGTCATCATGCTATATCTCGTTATAAAGTTCCCCCAGATAAAGTTGTGGTTGTTTATAGTGGTGTTGACCCAGAGCGTGTGAACAGCAATTTGACGATGAGCCAGGCGCGGCAAATGTTAAGTATTCCTGTCAATACTACAATAATTGGCTTTATTGGCCGTTTGCAACTAGATAAGGGGATGACTCTGCTAATTGAGGCTTTCCGATTGGTTGTTAGAGATTATCCTTCTGCTCATCTTGTGATTGTGGGGGATGGTGAACGGAAATCGAATCTTGTTGCAGCCACTAAAGATATTTCATCAAACGTACATTTTCTCGGTTTCCAATTAGATATTGGTTCGATATTACAATCAATGGATATGCTTGTAGTTCCATCTCTGCGAGAAGGATTGGGGTTGGTGGTGATTGAGGGAATGATGGCAGGGATTCCGGTTATTGCTACTCGAGTAGGAGGAATTCCTGAACTTATTGAAGATGGCATTAACGGAATACTCAGTGGAGCAAACCCGATGGAATTGGCAGCGGCAATTCGATTTCTATTGAGTAACCCTACCAAGCTTGGTGACTTGGTTAATCATGCTAAAGAAAGGGCATTAACTTATTTTACTGGAGAGAAATTTGCCCGAAGTATGGAAACGCATTATAGCCAGCTAGTTTCTTTCTAACCAAATAGAATAATGTTATTAGTTTTGTACACTATCATGTTTTAGCATATCTTCTCTAGAGGGAAATTTGAACTTACTAAAAAATTGGATTAAAACTCACACACCTAAGCTGGTGATAAATGTTGCTGCTGAAAAGAATATAGTTAAGATTCTGGATAGCTTAATGCAAAGGTGTGGTAAATCGCCCCTGGTGTTGCTATTAGGTTCTGGAGAAACGGGTGGTGTTGGGACGAATAAGTTACTCCCGGTATGTAAAGTTGTGCGTTTTGATATTTCAAGGAGTAACATTGATGTCCAAGGTGATGCGCACAAACTGCCATTTGCCGAAGCAGTGTTTGATGCAGTAATTTGTCA
>Ga0114919_10001395_pt1 | contig 19316 bp, 23 predicted proteins | sample BlataG_FD_88682 | JGI IMG/M metagenome (GOLD analysis project Ga0114919, IMG submission 88682) | Deep subsurface microbial communities from Black Sea to uncover new lineages of life (NeLLi) - Black_00105 metaG | ecosystem: Environmental > Aquatic > Marine > Oceanic > Sediment | place: Atlantic... | reverse complement strand
GAGATTGCTAAAATAAACGATGTTCAGCAGATGATTAAGCAAGTTAAGGTCACTAGCATCGAACAACTCTTAACACCAAAAGCATTGAAGGCTCTAAAGGGTATTACTTCTGTAAATATAATCACTCAAAATATTGCTTACGGTAAACCAAATAGCCCTTCGGCTAAAAAAGTAACACCGGGGACACCTCAAACACCTGTTTCAAAGATATTACTAGAAGGAGAAGGAGTAGAAAGCAGAGCAAAGTTACACCTTGGTTCTATCACAGACATAATAACAGAACCTCAACTAAAGAACACTCCTACACGGTCAGCATTTATGATTACAGGAGTTGATGTACTTTCCGCTATAGAAAACAAGGAGGGTAGCATAATAAAAACAAATCATCCTAACTATCCTGTTGGTCCTAAGGGTAAAGTTATAGGTATTATAGAGCAGCCTCAATCTATTGTTGAGTTATTCCCGGCAATGTATAACAACGTTGTCATGGAGATGGAGAAAGAGCGGAGAGGTGAAACAAAACAAAGGTCAGAAAGTCAAAGATTAATGCAAACTCTTCCTGTTCAAGCAGGACTTAGTAACTTAGAGTATGTGGGTAGTCGCTTTGGCATAGACAACGTAGGCAGGTTTATGGATTTTATTAACAGAAGTTTTCCGTTTATGAATATATCTACAGACCAAGACACAATGAACAGAGCACTTACAAGTGCTAGAGTTACGCCTCATCTAAGAAAGGGTGATGTTGTCTATGGTTTAACTGCAGACAATCAGATATTAATTAACTCAGAGGTTCATAATTCAGAAAGCGAGTTGTTTAACACAGCGATTCACGAGATGGGGGAAGTGTGGGTTCAGCATATAAAACTAACACCTAAAGGCAGGAAGCTATACAACCGAGGCGATGAGTTAATGAAGCAGACTAAGACTTATCAGAGATTATTAAAAAGATTTGATGGTGATGTAGAGAAAGCTGTGGATGAAACTATGAGTACCTTGATTGGTAACAAAGGAGAGAGTGTAGTTGACGCTAGTCTTAAGCAGAAGATTAAGGATTGGATTGCAGCTCTTTGGTCTTACGTTAGAGATAACTTTAAATTATCTAAGGACCTGACAACAGAGGAGATACAGAACCTTACGTTAGACGAGTTCTTAGAGACAGCTGTTGCCGACATACTCAAAGGTAAACCAATAGATATATCGGACAAGAATCTTAATAAACTTACAGAAGGCTTAGCTGATGTGTTGTTCAAGGTGGATGACACTATGAATGAGATAATCAGGATAGGTAGAGAAAACGGATACTCAGATGCTCAGACAATAAAGATACTACAGAGTAGAGGTTTCAAGACTGCTGATATTACCGAAGCTATGAACTATCAGTTACAGGAGCAGCTAACTTTATTTAATGAGTTACCTCCTGAGTTTGCAAGAGTTGACGGTGGTGTAAAAGAAGCTGCCAAAATGTTTACTGATGTAAGGACAGACCTATATAAGTTTGCCACATCAGGAGGAAAGAATGTGGTTGGTAAACGAAGAGTTAAATCATACTCCGAGATAAGACAAAAAGCTCAGGACCTTATTCAACAGCATCCTGTTTATCTCAAGCAGACAGACCAAGTACAGATGGAACTGCGGAGTGGATTAGATAGGTCTCTTGGATATAGAAAAGGAAGAAACGTATCAAGAGAGATAGCTAGAATAAGAGGTATATTAAAACAAAGAAACATAGGTGCAAGAAACTTAAAGGATGCACAGGTAATGTTGAGAAACTTTATTAGAGCAACCCTCCCTGAATCTAACACATACACTCGTTCACAGATAAACAAGCTATTGAACTCTATCACAAACATCAAGTCAATAGATGACTTCTATAGTGAAGCAAGTAAGGTCCTTAATATAGTTGACAATCAACGTGCTAAGATGAAACGTGCAGCTATACAAGAGATAGTTAAGATAGTTAAATCAAAAGCTGTACCCGCAAGTCAAGCAGGTAAGCGTAGAGCTAAGGGTATTGATTCAATTGGACAAGTTATATTTAGTAATGTAAAAAAAGTTTTAAATGCTGTTCAAATAAGAGACGAGGTTAAACGTAAAAAAGCACTAGCCTTAATAAAACTAGAGTTGGATGCCAACCAATCTATTATCACTGAAGCTGAAAGAAAATTATTTAACGATGAGGATATTAAATTTGAGGAGGAGTCTCTTGTTCAGCTACAGTTAGCTTATGATATGTTTGCTAATCTTGATGTGGCATCTCTTGAAGAGACCAATACCCTGCTTGATGAGATTAAAAACATAAAGAAAGAATCTATACTTCGATTCAACTCAAGAAGACTCAAGATAGCTGAAGACAGAGCAGCTATATATGAGTTGGCAAACGAGCAGATAAAACAAACCGACCCTGTACTATACAACCCTAACGGTACATTAAGGAACAGTGACCAAATGGCACAGGTAAAAGAAGACATAGAAAATGACTTCACTGCTAGAGGTATCATGAACAAGGTGTACAATAAGATAGCAGATAATTTGTTAGGAAGAAAAGGCGGTACTCTAATAACTGATTTTAAAAACCTACTAACTAATATAGGTACAATAACTAACTTCTTAGACAGAAAAAATGAAGGACTAACTTTGTTTGAAGATTATGTTCACCGTCCACTGCGTAGAAAGCGTGAATATAATTTATCTAAGGAGCAGGAGACAATTAGGTTGATGGATGATATGGCTAAAGAAGTAGGTTTCGAGGAGGGGTTTGACGGAGTAGAGATAGCTGTAGATAATTTATTTGGTAAGACGATATTACGTAAACCTAAAACAAAAACCTTTAAATTAAAAAGTAAGGATGGTACAAAAAAGCGTACAGTAACTAATATAAAATTAAATGCAAATCAACTACTCAGAATCTATGCACTAAGCAAGAACGATGTTCAGGGTAGAAAGCTAGAGAACATGGGCTTTAATCAGGATGTTATAAACGAAATAAAGGAAGACCTAGGACCTGATTTAATTAAGTTTGCTGACAACGTTGTTGAATACCTAAGTACTACAGGATACAATCAGGTTAACGCTGTATACAAACAAGTCAATGATGTAAACCTAGGTTACATAGCTAATTACTTTCCAACAAGAACAATTGTATCTGAAGTGACATCAGATATGATGAAGCCTGAGAACGCTGACTTTAATACAACATTTAATGCTGAGTATAATGATGCATTCAAAGAAAGGATTGACAGAACAGCAGACATAAAACTAAAAGAAGCCACATTTACAGGCACGTTTAGAAATCATATGTTAGAAATGAGTCGTTACAAAAGTTACGCAGAACTTGTTACTAAGTTAAACTCTTTCTTTAAATCAGCTGCGGTGAATGCTGTTCTTACGGAGTCGGGTTTATTAAAACCATTACAGATAGTTATTCAGGCTGAAGTGAATCCATACGCTGCATATAACGCAATGAATAAAATGGGTAAAGGTATCAATAGGTTAGCTAGTATGCTTTCAAGTTATGTTTTATCATTTAGGTTAGTGCAAATACCAAAACAACTATCATCATTTATTGAGGCTTGGAAAAAATATAGTTATTTGCCTAAAGAGCAGGACGCTAAGCTGCCTATGTTAGCATCTCTTGTTGTTGATGCTTTTGGGTTTTCAGTAGATGCAGCAGCTACAGTAGCTAGGTTACCACTTGATTTGTTTGGCAAAGGACCTTTCTCTGAGATGAGAAAATTATCTGCTACATTAAATGACCGTGCCATTAAAGCTCTTGAGGGTGATGTTCACGCTATTGAATCGGGCAGTCAAACACTTAAGTTAGTAAATAAAAAGTCTGACTTTTACAGTAAACAAAAACAAAGATTCAAAACAGGTAGAGGTGCTACGACAATGATAGGTGACCTCGGTGGTGTTATGGGTTACTACATACCTTATAGAAGAAACTTAAGAAACGGTATGAGTCAAGACCAAGCACTAGAGTTATTTAATGAGTATGAAATGACTCAGCAGTCAAGAGCTGCGATGGATAAGACACCTCTTCAGTTGTCAGGTAGTTTTGCAACTAGATTCTTAGGTATGTTTGCTAGTACTCAGTTCCTTCAGATGAACAACGTGATGCAGGCTTCCACTAATATAGGTAGAGCGTGGTCAAATGTTATTAAACTTGCATCTGAAGGTAAGTTTAAAGAAGCTCGAAAAGCTCAACCTACTAAAGAAGACTATAGAAATTTTTATATATCATTCTCTGTAGCCAACGTTTTATTTACAGGAGTAGCAAACATTGCACTGCTATTAAAAGGTGACGAGAAGGATAGAGATTTGTTTTGGAAAAGAGTTAAGGATGCGGGACTAGGTTTAAATATACTTTATAATATACCTGTAGTAGGTGATGCACTTAATTATGGTATAGCACAACTAAGGGGTGAAAAAGCAAGGATTGATGGAATTAATCCTCTTGTTTCTGTAGGTAGAGAAATAACTAAGAACGTTAAAGATGACCCTGACAGATACTTTAGAAATTACCTTAAGCCTCTTATAGAGTTTAGAGTTGGTGCTAAAATAGACCCCTTCGTAGGCATGTATAACGCCATAACCAATGGTGTGTTTGGTGAGTTTAATGAGAAAGAATACTACGACAATATATATGACGCAATGGGTCTTAGTCCTTCATACAGACCGGGATATGGTCGTGGTAAGGCTGCTGACCTTGAGGGTGTGATGCCTGTCGGTGGTATAAGAACAAAGGCACAACTAAAAAGATTTAATCCTTATCTCTACGAAGAGATATATGGCGAGAGAGATGAGCTTAACAAAGAGTTAAGAGAACAAGAAAAGGAAGAAATTGAAGCACAAGGATATAAAAAGATAGGAAATGATTTGTATCCAATTGAATAGGTGTCCTGCAGGACACCTTAGTACCTGAAGTATCTAAACTCTTTTTGTTTATCGTAATAGACCATAAGCTCTTGGTCGTTGACTGCTCCTTCACGTGGCTTCCTACCTCCCCATCTAACCTCTCCGTGTAGGTGCGTTGGCTTACCGTATATTATTCCATCGTCACACGCCCATATAATAACAGGGTTTAGTCTTTTGTCACACAGCTTTACAACTTTGCGTGCAGCCACAGGCAGTGGGTATGCATCAGCAATAGTTCTGTACCTACCCTTTACCTCCACGTACGCTATAAGTTTATTGGACTCATCGTACACTCTGTAGTCTACATCGTTCGGGTCGAGCTTCTTAAACGTTCCTTTAAATCTGCTTACAAATTTTTTTATTGCTCGTTGCTCTCTGTCTATGTCTATGTCTGATTCAAATCTCATTGGTCGTGCAGTTCTGCGTGACACCGTGAGCACAACACCACACATTTATCTATTTCTTTTTTTATTTTTCTTATACCATACCCATCACTTATTGAGTTGCCTATCTCAAAACTTTTATCATCTGCTGTGTGATGAAACTGTAGTGCCTTGATTGAAAACGTCTTGCTAGTTTCTTTGGAGTACCCGCATCCTTCACAACTCAACTCCATCTTATACTGTTTAATCCACTCTCTTATCTTTTCTTTTCTTTTTCTTTTTACTTTTAATACACAGCCTTTGCAAGTTGCACGTTTATATTGTTCGCCATCAGCTTTATATTGTCCTGCAGAATGATAATCTAAAAGACTCTTAGGTTTTTTACACGTAGCACATAGTTTAGATTTCATATTCCATTGATTCGTTTATTGTTTTTAATAAATCTATCAATAACACTATGTTCTTCTTTGATTCTTCAATATCCTTGTCTACTAATGATTCGTAAATATTAGGAAGATAGGAGTACATCTCATCCATTATAGAGTTAATTGCTTTAACCCTTTCGCTGTCTATGGATGAAATTTGCTGTGTCACTATGATTGTATTTGTTTGCTCTTCAACTCCTCGATGTACAAATTTAATCTTTTGTTCTCCTTTTCCAAATGAATCGCCTTATCCATGAGCTGTTGATAAGTATCTTCCTGAGTTGCGGGTTCATGTACTCCTTCAAGTATTAGCTCTTTGATAACCGCATATTTATTATAAAGTTCTTTGTCGTAAGTAGTTACATCATCAAAGGCTCTTATGCCATGTATAATAGTTGAGTGGTCTTTATTTAGTGTCCTTGCAATAGGTTGGTACCCGTATCCTAAGTCTCTAAGTATTCTATAGTAAATCATTCTACCGTCAACATAATCCTGCTTTCTTGTTTTACTTACTATGTCTACGTTAAATGTGTCGTTAATTATTTTTATTATTTTGTTTTGTAGTTTAATGTCTATCATTGTTTTTGTCATGTGTTTGGGTAACTGTCTCATTGTTTGATTTTAATGTTTTATTTTCTAATATATAATCGAGGTAGTCGTCAACCTCTATAATGTCTATGTCAAGGTAGCAAACCATTTCTTCAGGCTGATATATATACTCTACCTGAAAGTAAAAAGGTTTATCTAGTATAGTGCAAACACCTCCTGCTTTCTCCGTAAATCCATCCGTCATAGGCAGGTACATAGAAGCGTAATCAATCTGATTAGCTATGTCTATCCCTATCTTTATAGGGAACACCTTTAACTTCAGTGCAAATATGTCGCTTATTTCATAAGGCAAAACATCTTCTAGGCGTCTATCGTTTGCGTGAATACTATTCAGCATCACGTTGTTTTTTACACTCCTTACACAATACTTCTGTGTTGTGTGTACAGTCAAGGACAAGGTCACCTGACCTTAAGCAGTACACACAAAAGTTCTGACCGTACTCCCAAAACTGTTTGTTCAGGGGGTGGTGGTTGTTTTCTGTTGTTGTATTCATTTTATTATTAATTAATTATTCACCTCTATATACTTCGGTATCAAACCCAAAGCTACTTAGCTCTTCGAGTCTATACTCTTGTAGTTTTGAGAGCTTACCTGTCTTTGTTTTTATCTCGCTGAATAAAACTTTAGCGTTTGGTGATATCGCTATCACATCAGGTATGCCATTCTTGTTGGTCTTAATTAACTTTATAACGTAATATCCCTGAGCTTCAAGTTCATTGATTCTTCTTCTTTGAATTTGTTGCTCGGTCATATTACAAAGTTAATAAATCTCTTTTAAAATGTCTGACCGTGTAATCTTTCTTCTTGATTACTGCTTTATGTATGTCTTTTTCTATACCTCCATCGGAGAATATCCAATAGACACTACTGTTTTTTCTGTCCTTGGTTGTCATCCTATCTCTACTCTGCCAATAGCTCGTTGCTGAAAAGTCTATGTTGTAATACACGAGTGCATCAGCTTCACGTAAACTTATTCCCTCCCTGCCACTAACTATCTGAAGAGCTATGTTCTTATCGGTTCCATTAAACTCTTCTAGTGTGTCGCACAGGGTGTCCTGCAGGACACCTTTGAGTGCGTTGTACTCTTCTTTGAATTTGTAGAAGATGCCTATCTTCTTACCCTCAAACTTTTTCTTTATGTACTCTGCTTTAGTTGAGTCGAATATCATAGACTCACCACTCTCAAACTTTACTGTGCCTGAGTATATCTGATGTAGCTTTGACATACACTTGGCGGGTGTGTCTCCCAATATAACTTCGTTGTTACCTTGGACAACTTTATCTTTCATTAAAGTCTTAGCTAACCTGTACGTTACATCGTTCATCTTGACATAAATAATTTCTTCATTTATTTTATTTACAAACCCTGCTTCATTCTGCGTGTATGTGATAGTCATCGGTTTTACTTTATCCAATATAGATTCATAACCTCTTGAGTAGTCGTTTACATACAGCGAGTTTATCTTACGTTGCTTCACGTCTATATAATCTTTGGCAAACCTGTAGAAACTTGTGTACTCTTTGAATGGATTCAACGGAATCCCGTACACCTGATGATACATTTGACTGTAGCTCTCAGGTGTTGGGGTTCCTGACATCAAACAAATTATACATTTATGCTTATGTATAAGTTCTTTTACTTGCTTAGCTCTCTTACTTGGTTTAGGGAACGCACCAAGAGTGTGAGCTTCATCAAGTATTATCATATCATATTTAACTTCATCAATCTTATGAATGGATTCATAGTTGATTGTATGTAAAGTAAAAGATGGATTCAAAATTTGGTAGTCAGATTCTATACTGCTTATGGCTTTCTTCTTTGTTACAAACAAAACATTATCACACTTCAGGTTCTCTGCTAATCCTAAACTTGTTAGCGTCTTACCTGTTCTTACCTCCATAGCTAAGTAAACGAACCTATGTTTGTTACATATATCTGTAGCCTTTGATATGATATCAGATTGATAATCTCTAAAATTAAAATCAGACTTACTCATATCTTTGTTTAACTTTATTTCAGTTATCTTAAATAAAGGTCTTTGTGAATGTATAATCTTATGTCGGTTCATTAGTCTAGCTAACAGGGACTCTTTATCCTGTGAGTCACCATAAACTTCTGAGCTTATAATCCTTCTGCCTTTCTGTGCAGTAACTTGATATAATCCTTTCATATGTTGTGGTCTTGTCTCATAAATAAAGGTCCTTTCTTACCCATATATGCTCCGTGTATATTAAAATAAAAGTAATCGATAGCATCAGGGTATGACATATCCTGTGCTGTGATATCTATACACTTATCTATATCATATACAGCTACAATGTCTCCGCTAAACTGCTCAACATATCCCATTAACGCTTCACCGTAACCTGTAACTATCATTGCACCTGCTTCACGCAGTACTTCTAATGTTCTTAGTTTTTTATCGTATGTAGACATAATTATACATTTAAATTTTTTTGTGTTAATAACTCATCCTCTCTCTTGATTCTCATCCATCTGCCTGCCATGTCTCTTCCCTCCTGTGGATTAACTCCTGATTTGAACATTGCATATGCAGACATCCACTTGTTAAATTTAATCCTACTGATGGTTAGCTTTGCCTTTGGTGCATAGTCAGGATACTGTTCTATGAAATCTAGATATGCGGTATGAAGACTTATCTTAGTATCTACAGACAGTAGTGGATTATCTTGGCTTCCGTTTATCAGTCCACACCACTCGATAAAATCATGAGATGTTTCTGCAGATAGTTGTCTTATCTTTAGGTTGACAAACTTACTTTCAATTAATCCTGTATTTAGATATCCTTGAAGACATCCTATCATATAGTTATCAAATGCACACCACTCATCATCGTTCCAATCACCAAAGAATAGTTTATCAAACTCATCTAGTGGTGTAAAGTTTTTGCTGTAGTGTTGGTGTAGTTCTAGTTCCCACTTACGTCTAGCAAAAGAGTTACCACTTCCTTTGATAGCATAGTTGGTTGTGATAGCTATCTTAGGAGACCTCTCGAATGGTATCTTGATTGCATCTTTATTCTTCTTCTCCAATGTCAATCCTTCAGTTACCACAGAAAACAATCTTTCAAAATCAAAGTGCTTTCTTACATCATCAAATACAAGTATCTGTGTGTCTGCTGATACAAGTTGGTATGCAAACGAACGCTCAAACGTGAATGACTTACCATCAATAGTCACTACCTTTTTCATTTGACTTAACGCATTCATAAATATTCCTTTTCCTGTTCCACCTTCAGGGTTATCAGATATAACTTCATCATTAAGTATCACCGCAGGACAGAACGATAAGTTCTTGTGTGCGTGCATAAGGAATCCGATAGTTGACTGCATAGCAGAAATTCTATCTTCTTCTCTGTTACATATGTTTGATATAAATGTGCTGTAATCTGTATCTGCATTACACTTACTAAAGTTTCTGTCTATTACGTGGTCTTTCCATACGTATCCTCCTAGGTCTAGGTAGTCTATCATCTGAATGTCATCCTTGGTTATCTTGACAGCACAATTCCTGTAGTAAAGATAAGATGTGTCCTTGTTGTCTTCAATAAAGTAAACATCAATCGTACTAAGCAGTGTAAGAAAGTCCTCCTTAAAATATCTAACCTTGTCTGCAAAGTGATTGTATATACTTAGGTCATCAATCTCTATTAAGTTGTTTAATATAAAGTCCTTAATTTCTTTCTCGTCTGTGTGGTCAATCAAGTTATCTGTAACCTTAACAAAGACATAGTTCTTGCTTCCTTCAGGACAATACTTATAGAATCCGTTGTCCTCTAAGAATTGTTTGAACAGCACGTGTATAATTTTAACAACACCCTTGTCGCTCTTGGTCCAAAACTGAGTCTCTTGTGCCTCCTCATCTATCCTTGTGATTACTGCTTCGATGACATCACTATCAAGATGTGTACCCTCTAGCTGTGAACGTAGTTCTTTTTTAGATGCACCCCTTTTAAGTTTTATCTTCAGGTTATTTAAACGCTCTTCATCCTCGTAGTATTTAGTTCCGAAGTTTGCTGTGTTCGAATACGCCGAGTCTATAGTTCTTTGTATCTCTCTGTCATTAAAGTCCTCGCTTCTATAGTTACTCATTACATATCCTGCTAGTGATTTGTTAATACCAAAGTCATTGAACGCAGATGCTAACACGTAGCAGTTATGGTTTCTTTGTCCTTCAACCATAGGATATTTTTTTGTCCACCACTTCACAAGTATCTCAACTATCTTGTTCTCGTCAGTGATTGGTATAGTCGGAGCATCTCTTAACTGATGCTTCTCTTGATACTCTCTCTCTTCAATCTTATCCCATATAGATGAGTTCTCATTTACATATATAAGAGGGTCATAAGATTCGTAACACACACGTGACAAGTTCTTACAGGTCACATCAAATTTTGGATTATTAAAATGTTTCTCAAGGCTATTGAAATAGTTCACGTGGTTATCAATATCCTGTGGTATCTTGACTATTACTTTTAATCCTTGACCTGATGGTGATACAAACACTGAGTAAGTATAAGGTGATTTGGTTATGTTCTCCTTATCCTGTAACATCTCTCTTGTCTTTTCATATCCATCAAAATCAAGACATATAAAACCTGAGTGTTCTTGTATTGAGTTGTCAAGTCTTTTAGTAAACACCCCACTAAAACATATAGCAGGTAGTTGTTTCTTTAATTCATTACGCTCAGCTTTACGTTGTTCTTTACGTATACGCTTTACTAAATCTTTTGATGCTCCGTTTTTTATACGGTCTATAATATGTCCAATAGGTCTATGGAATGGAGCGTCCGTATCTTTAATGTTCTTGAATATAGTTATGTTTGATGTCATATTTTTTTAATTTATGTCAACCTCATGTTGACTTTATGTTTAGTTTGTAATTGATTATCAGTGAGTTGTCGATTATGTTAATTTTTTCTTCTCGTATATAAAAAATAAAAATAAATAAATAATAAATTATATATAGTATATGAGATAATAAACTCAACATAATTTAGTTTAAAAAAGAGGGCAGTTTCCCACCCTCTAATTAAACTATAAACACTAATTAAAATGGTAAATCAACTTCAGATTTACTTGAGGACTTCTCCTCTGTCTTTGGTACAAACGTATCGAGTTCTACGTAGTAGCTACCCGACTTAGCTTGATTGATGTTGAGATTAACCCAACCATTCTTGTGATGCTTCTTCATAAATGAAACTGCATCATCACATTTTACTGATACTCTACCGACTACAAAGTCAGGAGCATTTTCTCTTCTCTTAAATGAGAATCCATCTGCAAACACTTTTTCTTGTTGTGCCATAATATATTATATAATAATGTTGTGTTCCAAACAATTTAAAAGAACGCCATGCGTGTTGGAACATTCACGCATTGGCATCCATATCTTTTGGTGTCCTGTAGGACACCCTTTATATCTCTTCATAGAAATAGTATTGGTCAATCTCATCTGTTGGATTATCTCCAAAGAATTTTCTGTACACCTCAACAGCTCTCATTACTTTCTCTTTACCTCTAAGCAAACTATCTTCACTCACCGTGTAAGCACCTATCATTCCACTTATCTTATCGATAACCAAGAACATCATAGGCTTATCAAATAGTGTTGAGTATATATAGGCTTGACTATCGTAGTTGTACTTACGAAAGTTCCAACGAAAGTCATTGATGTTACTCGTTGTCTTTAGGTCAAAGATAAAGTCCTTACCAACGATATCAGCTTTACCCTTCCACATTTCACCACATATCTCTGCTACTTTAGGAACCTCGTATGAGTTGCTGTCAGCATATATGTAGTTGAACATATCGTAGTTAGCCTTCATCGTATCCACCCACCTCTCAACATCTTCCTTCTCTCTCTGTAGTAGTGCAAAGTTTCTAGGTCTATTGCTTGATGCCTGAAGCTCTGCTACATACTCCTTATACTTCTTAGTGTTCCTTGATGACACATCTATAAAGTCCCACTCATCAGCTTTATCAGGTTCAAGAAATAGTTGGTGAAAGTATCTACCCATTGCAAACTCTTTTGTGTCTTCACGCTTTCTTCCAAAGTCCTTTGGGTTCTTAAGAAGAGTTCCGATATCAGAGTTAGATAGATACTTCCTACCTATACCATTGTAGTACTCGTTGTCGTCCTTGAGTAGCTCAAGCACATTAGTTTTAGCATCCACCATAGTTATATACTCTTTTTAATTTCTGCCTTAACTAAATTAGATATGGTATACTTCTGCTGTAGTATCTTAACTATCGTATTGAGACCGTTGTTTTTGTTGGCTACTGCCCACTTAACAACCTTGTCCCAATTGTCATCGCCTACCTCTAGTTTAGTTTTAGTAGGTGTCTTAGAGGACACCTGATTAGCTATCGCATTCTGTACTTCCTCTGCAGATGCAACCGATGTATCTAGTCCAATACCAAAGTTAGCTAACGCTCTACCCCAAGCTGATGTCTCGCAGTTCTCAACGTAAGATGTTTTGTTGATGAACGTGCTACCCTTTTCTTCTTCGGCTAGACCTGTTGCTAGCACTCTACCTTCATCGTTTAAGATAGATGCTAAGATTAGTACTGATTTTTCTGTCTTCTCAAGTACCTCTGATATTAGTGAATACTTGGGATAGTTTCTTCTAAAGTACATCAACCGTTCATTGACTTCGACATACTGCTTTCCTTTAATGTTTACTGATTTTAATTTTTCCATTTTAATGTTTGATTTAATTTTTTATTAATCTTACTATAATCGTTCATCACTTTCTCTCTTGAGGATTTTAGTTTGTTGATTTGTTTCGGGTTCTTTTTACCGTTCACTTCTCTCTTAATAAGCTCCTCAATCATGTCAAGTTTTGTACGATAGTTAGACAAAGATAATTTATATACTCCAATTCTCCAACCATTTTCTAAAAAAAGTTTCTCTTCACTTTCTGTTAGTGGTGTATACCAATCGGATGTCTTAGTTGTATCTACTATCTCTATCTTCTTTGTCTTGTTGTCCTGCATAATCTTACAGCCGAACAATAACACTGACTTGTATCCGTTATGGTCAGACCTTAGAGCATAGCTATCCTCCAAAGCCTGACTCATTACTTCCTGTAGTGTATACATACTATCTTAGTTGTTCTATGATGGTTCTGACATCTGAATCCTCCTCCATCTTCTTCTCAACCTGAGCTATGCCATGAATGATAGTAGAGTGACCTATGTTATAGCCTCTCTCCTTCATGTACTCCTGTATGTAATGCTTCTCCATTGGTCTTTTATGACACAGGTAGTACAAAAGATATCTAGCGTCCTTGTGCTTGGTTAATCTTGATTTAGAAAACAGCTCTGTCTCTGTGATGTTGAATAGGTCGAGGACTTTCCCCACGTATTCATTGAATATATTATTCTTCATTTTTATTTGGTTTTTCTTTTTTGTTAATCTTCTCCCACTCGTTGTACCAATAATCTGAATCGGCATATCTTGAATAAAAATCCATTGAGTGCATCTCGTCTAGTAATTGTTTAGTCTTGCTCATTTTTTGCTATAATTAATAATATTAAATACCCTGCTAAGTCAAATAGTGTGTCCTCGGTTTGGTCATTCAAACCTTTGTTCTTAATTCTGCTTAGCTTATCATCTATCCTTGCACATAAAGAATCCACTGCGTTCTGCTGAGAGAATACATTGATTGGTTCTAGTGCTGAGTTACCATACGCCCTGTTCTTTTGTATTAAAAGTTCCTGTAGCTGATTGGTAACTTCTGTGATTTGCTCTTCGCTAGTAGGATTTTGTAGTACCCTTTGTAGCTTGTCGATTTCTTCTTGCGATGCTCCCATTACTCTAGCATCTAGTAGTTGCTGTTCAATTGATTTCATTGTATAATTTTTCTTCTAGTAGTTTAATGTTCTTGGTTACGTGTTGCTCTCCGTTGATATCAAGTAACCACTCTCCACTCTTGAGAAGTTGAATACACCCACCTGATATGTATGACATAACGTGTAGGCAATCATCTCTCAGTTCAGTATTGTAGTTGGATTCATAATCACTTCGGCTCATGAGTCTACCTGTATCTCTGAAGACACTTATTGTAAACTCAACTTCTTTGTCTGCATTAATCTGCATACGTTGGATGTAGCCCTTGTCTGAAAAAGGTCTCATCTTTTCTTGATTTACTTCTCTTAAATAAATTGATTTCATGTTTGATTTAATTTCGTGAGTTCCACTCGTTGTGTGTCATGACCAATGCGTCTCCTACGATTGGATGTCCACACATAGCAGATACCTCAATGTTTATGGGTAGGTTATTTAATAATCCTTCCTCGTTCACAAGTACTACCCATCGACTTGTGTACACAGGTTCTATATATCCACCGACTGCATCTTGCATAGCCTTCAAGCTACTGCAGGAATAGTCAGCGATAGTATCTCCGTTTGATTTAATTAGTCTTGCCATTACTTTAATAAATCTTTTGTTCGTACATATACATACCCACCTTGGGTAATCTTCTCTGACTTAGACCACCAATCATTTCGTTTAGGCAGGTGTCCCACTTCGATTCCAATCTTCAGACCCAACCACAACGCTTCGTCTATCTCTTCGTGAGACTCTAGCAATGACTCGCTGTCGTCATCATGGATTGCAAACAGCTCGTGTGCATTCCATAATGTTTCTAAGCTCTCTGATGTTGCTTTTTTAATTCGTTCCGTTACGTCCAACCAAACGAACCCATCTTCTTTTGTTACGTAAATGCTCATGGTCTCTTAGATAAAATCGTTGTTGTCTATTCTGTGATACTCCATGTTCTCTGCCTCGTCATCTATCGCCCTGAATATCTCGTCTGTTATGTACTGTGAAGATAGCACATCTTCTAACACAGTCATTGCCTGCTCTGATGTACATTCATAATTCTGTAGCACATCACTTACGTTCCATAAATTTTTTGTCTGCCAACCCTTTAGACTTAGCTCCTGCCTCAACTCTTCTTCCTCTGCTTCTTTAAGGTCGTTGTACTGATTGGTTTCTTCAAGGTGTCTGATTAGCATGTTAAGACCACGCTGTACTCCTAAGTGTTCTGCCTCTGAATGGCTGTCGTGTACCCACTCGACATCAGATATGATGTCGTGAGCGATTCTTTTAAGTGTTTGTAATTTAATCATAATGTTTAATGTTTGTTCAAATATAGTTTAAAATATTGGTAATTCCAAATCTGTTTCTGTCTTTCGACTTCATCAGTACGGATACACATCCGTAGACAGAGGAAGGTGTCCTGCAGGACACCCTCCATTAGGTTTACGATAAGCGTAGCACTTGCTCCTCTGTAAACCATCCGTCACATCCGTTGCAGTGGTAGTTGCTGAACCCATCATACTCTAGGTCATGAAAGCACTCAACACATATGGGTGACTCCTCCTCAGGAAACTCGTTGTAGTTTTCAATCTGTGTACACGTTGGTTCCTTTACCACGTTGTACGTATAGCTTGGACTTAAGTTGTACGTACGCTCGTAGGACTTCACGTGATTGTGTCCGTCCCATAAATGTGATTCAGTTGGATTGAAATAAATCCACGCATTGATTACTTTGTTGTTGACGTTGATAGGTATCTGTCTTCTCCTGTACCACCTTGGATGACCCTCTAGAAGGTCTAGGTCTTTGAAGGTATTATCGTCCACCTTGAACACGTCAACCCTGACGTTCGTCCCTTTGCCTTTCTTGTCTATCAGGTATGGTAACCCTGATACAACCAAAGGATACTTGTCTTGAGTGTATCCTTTGCCTAGAAACTTTGAGTTACTTAGGTATGCATGGTTATTGTGAAACCCTTTCTTGAGTGTACCATAAACCGCAACCACATTGTCCTGCAGTACGTTTGCCTTGGAGTACCAAACCCCATCACGATAGGTATACAGATGCTTGTTGAATATCTGAAACGTTCTGTTACGCATGTTGATTGCAACAAACCTCGCATCAAATTTTGATAGCGACTTCTTCCAAGTGTGTCTTGGTGTCTTGCCTAGTTGGATAGCTAGGTCTTCTGTGTCTGTCATGTTCTCGTTACCATAACCCTTGACCGTTCCGTTCATCATAAACAATTCGTCTTTGTTGTTACCGCACACAAACGGATGTGTGTTCTCTCTACAGACTCGACCAACCGTAGCATATCTAAAGTGAGCGATGTATGGTCTTGCTGTATTGAGTAACGAGTACTCGCTTGACTTGTGATAGCTGACCTTGAATGTGTCTAGCCATACGATTCCCAATCCGTGCGGATTGATTCTTGCGGATGTTTTGAGAACTTCTCTTGGCACATCCTTGCCTTTCTGTTTGATAATAATTACGCACATAAATTTAAGTGTTTGTGAGGAGTGTCTTTAAAGACACTGACCTCTGATTAATGTTTGATTTAATAATAATGAGGAGGGTGTCCCGCGGGACACCGACCTCAGTTAGTGTTATCTGTTCCATATCTCTTCAGCTATTCCCTCAATAGCTTCCCTAATGGTTTTAATAATTTCGGGATTGTTGTAATGAATTCTGCCAATCCTTTTCTCGTTCTTTAAGGTGTCTAATTGTTCAGATAAAAGCAATGCTACTTGTCTCTTCTGATTGTCGTTAAATTTTACTTTTTTCATTTTAATTTAATTTTGTGGGGGAGTATCCTGTTGGACGCTGACCCCTGATTTAATATAATTTTAAACAAAGATACGAAAAATTTTAGACCGATCCAAATTTATTTTTTTGAAGCTGTCATTGCTTCTCGTACTTTTTCCCAATATTTTATGGTCGCTTTTTTATGGTGTCCTTTTGGACCTCCGTTCCATTTTCTTGCTACGATTTCGCAGAACTCTTCAAAGGATAATTCTCTGCAGTAAACAACTTGCTCTGCCATTATCTCGAACATCTCAATGGACTTCGCTCGGCTGTATCTGTCCTGCTTGGTATATACTTTTGGTATATCATTCTTTCGCAGGATTCTGTTCACTTCTCTCACGCATATAGGATGTATCTGCAGGCAACCAATTGCTCTGCCTCTATCTCCCATAGCTGAATCGTTACCTCGGCTTTCTACGTGAATCACAGCTCGTATAAAATCGTCCCACGTTGGTGTCCCACAGGACACCTCAATGGAGACAGGAGCTGACTCGTATTGTATTGGATGAACTCTGCATCCTACAGCTACGACAAGCATAGCTACGCTGTATGTAATTCGTCTCATTTTTTTCTGATTGCTTTAAGATTCTTTCTCTGCCACATCGTAGTTGGAAACCTGTCGTGTAGCTTGCTATAAACTCTGTCGATAACGTGGTACGTAGACGCACCTATCTCCGTAAAGATAAGCACGCCATCGTAGTACACGTTGTATGTTCTATAATTCTCCATCTTCCTGCTATTTACCTCTCGTCCACAGCCATACATTAAAGACCCCTATAAGATAGTTTATAGCTATCAGGAATGCCGTTAGAATAATCAGCGATACGTACGCTAATGCTTCATGTGATACGTTTACCCACAGGTCGTAAATGATACGCACTACGGATAGTGAAATGAATGTTGATGCTAGGCTTACTAGCACGTTCTGAATGTTTGTTAATGTTAATCTCATTTTATTATATGTTTAATGTTCCTGTTTCGTCCTTTTGGACTCATCAGCACAGGCACTCACCTGTGGACAGGAAGGTGTCCCGTAGGACACCCTCTGCATAGTTTAGATTAGGTTTGCGTAGTGGCTAGCAAAGAACTCTCGGTTACTGAAATCGTAGCTGTCGAATCCTCTTGCATATCTGTTAGACCTAGCTCCATAGGCAGGACTAATGCTCCACCACTTCTCGAACCATCCACAGGTGTACTTGTTCAGCTTACCTGTCTTGATGTACTTGTTAAAGTGACCTGCTAGTTCGAATATCTCATCGACCTTAGCTGTATCACGCTCGTACATGCTCATTACGATTGGACGTAATCTGCGATGTAGAACACTGATGCTCTTGCCTGAATCGTTAACAGCAAAGTTAACTAGCTCATACATCAGCTCGTAACGTCTCATTACCTGCTTGACGGATGATACTCTACTAGGTAATCTAAACTCTAGTGTATGGTCGTTAATACGAGCTACAGAGTACTTGTCGTACTCTCGTTCTAGCATCTGTGGATTGAATCTGCAGTAGTCATTAGCTAATCGTTTTCTGAAGATTGCGTAGACGATGCCTGAGTATGGTCTCAGTAGGTTAATGATGTCATTACCTGTCATCCCTCTGACACCAATGTGTATGTGACCACCACATCTAGTGTTACTAGGTGAATAATCATCCTCGATAATCTTCTTGGCTTCAACGAACATATTGAAGACCTTGTTACGCCATTGTGATTTTGGTATCAGTGGTAGGATGTGAGTTACCGCTTCGTATCCTCCTTGACCATACTCAAATCCGCATGATGAATCTCGCTCGAATCCGCAGAACACAGGATACTCTCGTACACTGCTTCTGTGGAGTCTGTTCTTCTCAATCTCAAATCCGATTGTGAATGTGCTAGAGTACTCATGCCCATCGAAATATACATTACGTCTATCTTCGCTCTTCAGACCATTGATATCGACCTGATGTGCTTTGTTACGAAAATGCGTTGATGGTTTACATTTGTAGGGCATAATTCGACCTCTGTCTCTGTGGTCGTTTAGGACTTCAAACTTAACACCTGTTGATGTTGGCTGTTCGTCCTGTAAATAATTTAATAAATTCATGTTGTGCTACTTATTTAAATTGGTTAGTAGGTGTCCTACAGGACACCTTGTTCTTGTAATAACTCTAGTACGTTCTTCATTTGTAAGAATAAATCAGTGACCTTACCATTTAGGTACGGCTCATCTAATTCGCCATTGGTAACGATACCATCAGTTGTTAATCTCGCTGAGAATCCTTTCTCACCATTGATACCTTCTTTCGCTATACTGAATGATGCATAGGTCTTAGGTCTAGATACCTCAGG
>Ga0114919_10001394_pt1 | contig 19320 bp, 16 predicted proteins | sample BlataG_FD_88682 | JGI IMG/M metagenome (GOLD analysis project Ga0114919, IMG submission 88682) | Deep subsurface microbial communities from Black Sea to uncover new lineages of life (NeLLi) - Black_00105 metaG | ecosystem: Environmental > Aquatic > Marine > Oceanic > Sediment | place: Atlantic... | reverse complement strand
TCGCAAGTGGCAACCTTGACACCTTTGCCCTGCGTCGTCCCAGGGGCCCCCATATTCCGATAGCAGCTCCGCCCAGCGTAATGGCAGCAACCACCAGTGCACTGGTCTCCTTCTAGCGGAAGCTGCTCTTGTTCCACAAGTCCCCCTGGCCTCCCCTCCAAGACTAGATCCTCTGGATCCCGAGGTTCTTGTAGGCGGGAAGTCCGTGATGGTGTTTGGTTCCGCATTGAGGGGCTTCCCGGTCCTGCGTGCTGGGCTGCACCATTGAATGTGCTGGCTGAACCTTTTGACACAAACCGCCTTGGAGGCTACACTTACCGCTTCAGCCGACAGGCGGGCACTGAAGCCGGCCCCGAGAGGCAAGAACCATGAAACAGAGAGTAGCTATCACCAGGGTAGAGAAGGACGACGTCGAAGCGGCCGTCCGCCGGGCAATCGAGCTGGCGGGAGGGCTGCGGGAGCTTATCACGCCCAACTCCAGGGTCCTGGTCAAGCCCAACATCCACAAGCCGGCGCGGTCGGGCAGCGGCATCATCACCGACGCCCGGGTCACCGAGGCGGTCACCAGGGTCGTCCTGGAGATGGGGCCCCGCTCGGTAGTCATCGGCGAGGGCGCGGGAGCGGGCTACGATTTCCCCGGGGCCAGCACCGAAGACTCCTTCGCCGAATCGGGGACACTGGACGCGGCCCGCAGGCTGGGAGTGGAGGTCCGAAACCTTAACACCGACGACCCTCAGGAAGTCAGCGTTGACGCTCCCCTGATAATGGAAAGAGTGAAGATAGCCAGGACGGTCCTGGAGAGCGACCTCATCATCAGCGTACCCGTCCTGAAGAGCCATATACGGACGCACGTCACCATCAGCCTGAAGAACCTCAAGGGAGTCATGCCCGGGGCCGAGAAGCGCAAGAGCCACCGGCTGGGGCTGGACATGGCCATCGCCGACCTCTATTCGCTGGTACGCCCCGGCTACGCGGTGGTGGACGCCACCACGGCGATGCAGGGGCTGTGGCAGTACCCGCAGGACTGCGTCGAGCTGGGCCTTATCGTGGCAGGAAGGGACCCCCTGTCCGTGGACATCGTCGGCACCTCCCTGATGGGCGTCGACCTCAGGCAGGTACTACACCTGCAGTACGCCGCCCAGAAGGACGGGACCGCCGCAGACCTGGGGGAGATCGAGCTAGTCGGGGAGCCCCTGGAGAAACACAGGCGGCAGTTCACGACGGGCTTCCAGGCCTTCGAGGCCCGATACCCTCAGGTCCGCGTCATTCAGGGCGAGTCCGCCTGCAGCGGCTGCTCCGGCGAGCTGGTGGGCGCCATGATGAACATGACCGCCGCCGGCTACGGCACAGACCTGGAAGGCCTCACCATTGTCGTCGGCAACCCCAGCGACGTCCAGGCCACAGGCAAGACCGCAGTGCTGGGCAAGTGCGCCAGGGAGTTCGCCGGCCTCGGCCCCTTCGCCGCCGGCTGTCCGCCGAAAGAGGACGTCATCATGCGGGTGCTCTGCGAGGCCTGCGCCGTCGACCCCGAGCGGGCCATGGCGGCGCGGGACGAAAACCGCCGCAAGCTCTGGTCTTCCAGCGAAGACCTGCTGAAGCGATAAGCCCAACCTGCGCCGCCGGGTCGCCCCGGCACAGCAGCGGCCTCTTCAGCGCTTCACCTCTTCAAGATGAACGCGGCACTCGGGATGGCTATCAGCAGGCCCACAACCAGGAATAACCAGCCAGACCACATCGGCAGCCAACCCGACAGCAGCACACCCAGGCCCAGGCCGCCGAGGAACTTGGCAGTGACGTACAGAAAAAAACAGGGGCCAGGCATCTGCCTGAACTTCTCTATCTTGTCGCCAGTCCAGCTCATGGCTCACCTCCTTTTCGCTGCCGACAAGCTTAGCACACCGGAGGCGGAAAGGGACGAAGTCCGGCGCCAGCTCTGGGAATCCGTCGACCCTCTCCTCAAGCGCTAGACCCCCGGCGGCGGGGACGGACTCCGGGTCTGAGCCGTCTGAGCCAGGCGAAACACGCGGCGCTACTGCTGCTGTCCGAACCGGGGCTTCCTCTTCTCCAGGAAGGCGCTGGCGCCCTCCTCAGGCTCTCCGGACAGGTACAGGCGCTCCACCAGCTCCGGCTCGCAGAGGGATACGTCACCGAAATATGAGGCGGCGGCGGCATTGGCTACCTTCTTCGCCAGCCTCACTGCCAGGGGCCCGTTGGCCGCTATCCTGTCAACCACCCCTTGCGCCGCCTCCATCAACTGCTCCGGTCGCACAACCCGGTTGACCAGCCCCATTGCCTGAGCTTCCTGAGAGCTGATTCTGTCGCCGGTCAGCACCAGCTCCTTGGCCCTGGCAGGGCCGACCAGGCCCACCAGCAGCGGCGTGGATGCCCAGGTGAAGAAGACGCCCACGCCGGTATTGGGCAGCCCCCAGACGGCTGCTTCAGAGGCTATCCTGAGGTCGCAGGCTATGGCCAGGGCGAACCCGGCCCCCAGGCACGCTCCGTTCACCGCCGCCACCGTGATCTGCTCCAGCGCCGAGAGCCGCTTCATCAGCTCCTGCCCCTGCCGCTGCTTCAACCTTGCCGAGTGAGGGTCTCCCTTCCTCCACATGGCCTCGCTCCTCTCGTTAACCCCCGCCATGAACCCCTTCCCCGCACCGGTGAGAACAACGAAGCGCGTGCCAGTATCCCACTCCAGCCTGCGGCACACGTCAACAAGCTCAGCCAGCATCTCCTCATCCAGGGCGTTATGAAGCCCGGGGGAGTTGAAGGTGACCGTGGCCGTCTCTCCCGCCTTCTCGAAGAGTATCTTCCTGTAATCGCTCATGCTGCCCTCCGCGGGACCTCCGCTTCGTCAATTGCCAAATCTTACATCAGCCGCCAGCCCGCTGCCAATTGGCCGTCCCCGGCGTTTGTACTATACTGGGCCGGGATGGCAAGAATACGGACGGGGACCTGCTCCTGGACCGACCCGACTCTGCTGAGCAGCGGCCGCTTCTACCCCGAGTCGGCGAACTCCCCCGAGGCCCGCCTGCGCTACTACTCCACCCAGTTCGACCTGGTCGAGGTAGACAGCAGCTACTATGCCATGCCCGCCGAGAGGACCAGCCGCCTGTGGGTGGAGCGGGTGCCCGACGACTTCGCCTTCGACATCAAGGCCTTCCGGCTCTTCACCCAGCACCCCACAACGGCCGACTCCCTGCCCAAGGACATCAGGCTGGAGCTTTCTCCCCAACTCCAGAAGAAGGACAGGCTGTACTACGGCGACCTCCCCGGCGACCTGGCCGGCGAGCTCTGGGACAGATTTGCCGGCGCCCTGCTTCCCCTGGACTCGGCAGGCAAGCTGGGGCTCGTCCTGTTCCAGTTCCCACCGTGGTTCACCCCCGGGACCCCGCAGCTCGACTACATCCTCATGGCCCGGGAGAAGCTGCCCCAGTACCGCCTGGCCGTGGAGTTCAGGAACAGCCTCTGGCTCTCCGAGGAGAACAGGGACGGCGTTTTCAGCTTCCTCAGACAGAACGGCCTGCCGTTTGTATGCGTCGACGAACCGCAGGGCTTCAGGTCCAGCGTGCCTCCCGTCGCCGAGGCCACCGCCGATATCGGCGTGGTGCGCTTTCACGGCAGAAACAGCGACACCTGGGAGAAGAAGGGCATCACTGCGGTTGAGCGCTTCAACTACCTCTACAGCGAGGAAGAGTTGAAGCCGTGGGCCGAGAAGATACGGCAGATGGCCGGGGCCACCAAAGAGATGCACGTCCTGTTCAACAACTGCCACCAGGACAAGGCAGTGGTCAACGCCGGGCAGATGAGACTTATGCTGCGGCCACCGGGCGGAGCCTTCAGAGGAGAGGGAAAGAGGGCCACGGAGTAGGCTGCAAAGCAGAACAAGTCCTGTCGGCAGGGCCGGGTCCTGCTGCCAGCGCTATTGACGGCCCAGGTGAGCGCGGAATAGAATGACCCGACAGCACCAGTTGGGTGTACAAGCTATGCCTGCAGCAGGGCACTGAAGCAGGCAGGGCAAGGAGGGCAAAAGGACAGATGTACAACTTCAAAGACAGGGTGGCTCTGGTCACCGGGGCCAGCCGCAAGCGGGGCTTCGGCCATGCCACCGCCGTGCGCTTCGCCCAGGAAGGCGCCAACGTCGTGATCAACAGCCGTTCCCGGCCTCCCCAGGAGTTCCCCCAGGAGGAAAAGGCCGAAGGGTGGAAGGGCCTCGACAGCGTTCTCCAGGAGATAGAGGCCCGGGGAGTCCGCGGACTTGCCGTTACCGCCGACATCGGCGACAGAAAGCAGGTCCAGGACATGGTGGACAAAACCCTGGCCGAGTTCGGGCGCATCGACTACCTGGTAGCCAATGCCGGGATCTCCATCAGGGTACCCGTCCTTGACACCAGTGAGGAGGACTGGCGCCGCACCATGGCGGCCAACCTGGATGGCGTCTTCCACTGCTGCCAGGCGGTGGCCAGGCACATGGTGGAGCGCGGCGGCGGTGGAGCCATCGTCAACATCTCCTCCAGGCTTGGCAAGATGGGCTCGGTCAATCACGGCGCCTACGCCGCCTCCAAGTTCGGGGTTATCGGGCTTACCCAGGTCATGGCCATAGAGCTCGCCCCGCACAATATCAGGGTCAACGCCGTTTGCCCCGGGCGCTTCCCCACCGGGGTCGCTTCCGACGTGGAGGTGTGGCAGGTGGCGCAGGAGAAAGGCATCAGCTTCGAGGAGGCCGTGAGCGTCATCCACGCCGATACCATACCGCTCACCCCGCTGAAACGGGTCGGCAACATCGAGGAACTGGCCAACGTCATCATCTTTCTCTGCTCGGACGAGGCCAGCTTCATGACGGGGCAGTCAATCAACGTGGACGGCGGCCGGCTGATGGCCCACTAGGACGCTCCCAGACCGCACTCTCCCTGCCAGCGCCGATCCGGCGCTTCCACTCCCGGGGCGGCCGCCCGTAGCGCCCCTAGCTCACTCCAGCGAGCTCGTCGCCGCCTAGACCCTCTCCCGTACCAGCCCTTCAACCACGCTCGAGTCGGCCAGCGTGCTGGTGTCGCCCACTTCATCCACCTTGCCGGCAGCGATCTTGGTCAGGATCCTCCTCATGATCTTGCCGCTCCTGGTCTTGGGCAGGGCGTCGGTAAACTGGATCTTGTCCGGGCTGGCCAGGGGGCCTATCTCCTTCCGGACATGAGTCACCAGCTCCTTCTTGAGCTCCTCGGTCTTGTCCACCCCCACGTTGAGGGTTACGTAGGCATATATCCCCTGTCCCTTGATCTCGTGGGGCATACCGACCACCGCGGCCTCGGCAACCTTGTCATGGGAGACCAGGGCGCTCTCGACCTCCGCGGTGCCTATGCGGTGTCCCGAGACATTGATGACGTCGTCTATCCGTCCCATCAGCCAGTAGTAGCCATCTTCATCCGTTCTGGCACCGTCTCCGGTGGTGTACACGCCGGGGTACTTGATGAAGTACGTGTTCTTGAACCTCTCCGGGTCACCGTAGACCCGCCGCATCAGGCCCGGCCATGGTTTCTTGATCACCAGGTAGCCACCCTCATTGACGCCCACCGGCGAACCATCCTCCTTGAGTATGGCCGGCTGCACCCCGGGGAAGGGCAGCGTCGCCGAGCCCGGCTTGATCGGCGTGGCTCCCGGCAGGGGCGTGATCAGTATGCCGCCGGTCTCTGTCTGCCACCATGTATCCAGAATGGGGCATTTGCCCTTGCCGATTACGTTGTAGTACCACATCCACGCCTCGGGGTTAATCGGTTCACCCACAGTGCCCAGAATGCGCAGCGAGCTCAGGTCATGCTTGTTGGGCCACGTGTCTCCTTCCCTCATAATCGCCCGGAGGGCGGTGGGAGCGGTATAGAAGATGTTGACCTTGTACTTCTCCACGATTTCCCAGAACCTGTCGGGGTGGGGATAGGAGGGGACTCCCTCAAACATCAGGCTGGTAGCGCCAAAAGCCAGCGGTGCATATACGATGTAGCTGTGCCCGGTAACCCAGCCGATGTCGGCAGTGCACCAGTAGGTATCCTCTTCCTTGACGTCGAATGTCCACTTGAACGTCTGGTAGGTGTACGCCAGATAGCCGGCCGTGGTATGAAGCACTCCTTTTGGCTTTCCCGTGCTGCCGCTGGTATACAGGGTGAACAGGGGGTCTTCGGCATCCATCACCTCCGGTTCACAATGGGGCTTGATATCTTCAGCAGCCATCTCGTCATGCCACCAGTAGTCACGGCCCGGCTGCATCTCTACCTCAATGTCGGCGCGCTTGACCACAACAACGTCCTTTACCTCGGGGCAAGTCTCAAGCGCTTCGTTTGCATTGTCCTTGCTCCTTATAATCCTGCCGCCGCGATAGTAGCCGTCGGCACAGACGAGTACCCTGGCTCCGGAATCCTGTATCCTGTCCCTCAGCGCATCGGCGCTGAACCCGCCGAAGACGACGCTGTGAATGGCTCCGATGCGGGCGCAGGCAAGCATGGCGATCGGCAACTCGAGAACCATGGGGACGTAGATGGCCACGCGGTCGCCTTTCTTGACACCGCGCTTCTTCAGCACGTTGGCGAACTTGCACACGTGGTAGTATAGCTCACCATAGGTGAGCGTCTTGCTGTCGCCGATGTCCCCTTCCCAGACCAGAGCTGCCTTGTTCTTCCTCCACGTCTTGAGATGTCTGTCAACGCAGTTATAGCAGACGTTCAGCTTACCTCCCACGAACCACTCGTGCTCGGCCTCCTTGAAGTCCTCCACCAGTACCTTGTCCCACTTCTTGTACCAGTCCAGTTGCTCAGCTATCTCGCCCCAGAAGCCCTCCGGGTCATCGACTGACCTCTGGTAGACCTCCCTGTACTCGTCCAGACTCTTGATGTACGCCCCCTTGCTGAGCTCCTCCGGAGGCTTGAATACCCTCTTCTCCTCCATCATGGAAGTAATCGCTTTTTCCTCTGCCATAGGACTCACCTCCTCATTTTGGGCAAAAAAATTTCCCAGTTAGGTTTCACTTAGATTCCTACTCTCTTCTCTCCTCCCTCGGTTGGCAAGGAGTCGGTTTCCCGCCAGTTTAACCGGGAATGCCTGCGGCGCTTGTCGTGGCATCCAGCGGCGATGGGCCGCCGGACCGCAGGTCAATCCTGAGAGGTAACGCCGAGCAACTGAACGTACGCCTGCCGTAGCCTCTTCCCTAACACTCGCGCCATGCCCCTGCATATTCTGCACCCTATCTCAGGGTGACCCAAACACAGAGCACAGAGCTCCTGCCCGTCGAAGGCCAGCAGCTTGGTCTTCTTCGTCGCCTTCACCGTGGCAGTGCAGGTTTTTGGATCCACCATACCAGACCAGCCCAGTACCTCGTACTGGGAGGCAGGCTGGACCTGGCGCTGCGCCAGCGGTCCCACTTCCAGGACAATCACTGCCGCGCCTTCCTCAATAATGTAGATTTTGTCCTGTTGCTTGCCCTGCTTGCAGATAATCGCCCCCGGCTCAACTTCCTGAGCAGTGCACATCTTCTCCACCACGCCAAGCTGCTCGGCGCTCAACTCGCGAAACAGCTCACACTTCGCCAGTACGTCTGTCCTGCTCACGCTTGCCTCCTTCCGTTGCTGTGTGACCCACAAATTTCACCGAGCTGCTTACTTCGTGCCTCCTCGCCCCGCTTCCCACGAGACTCTGACACACAGCTCTAGCTAGTCATAATGGCATATTTCCCGCCAGATGGCAACCCCAGGCCGACCAATCCCCGCGCCCATTGCCTAATCCGCGTGCTCGTGATAATATGCCTGCGGCAAGGAGGAGAAGCATGGACTTTGAGCTGAATGAAGAGCAAATGATGTTCCAGGCAATGGTGCGCGACTTCGTCTCCAAGGAGATTGAACCCCTGGCTGCTGAGTGGGACGAGACCGAGAAATTCCCCTACGAGACCATCAAAAAGATGGCCGACCTGGGGCTGTTCAGCCTCAAGCTCCCGGAAGAGTACGGTGGAAGCGGGGACGAGGTGACCTTCACCATAGCTTGTGAGGAGATCGCCCGTGGGTCAGCCGGTCTGGCCAGTTCGTACATCACCACGCTCAGCCTGGCGATGTACCCCCTCGTCATGCACGCCACTGAACAGCAGAAGAGCCACTACATTCCGCGGGTCGTCGGCGGGGCCACCGTATCCTTCGGGCTGACGGAGGCGGGTGCCGGAAGCGACGTCGCCGCCCTGGAAACGAGATACTCCCAGGAAGGTGACTACTACGTTCTCAACGGCAACAAGATATTCATCACCAACGGGGCTGAGGCCGACTTCGTCGTCACCTTTGCCACCAAGGACAGGTCGCTGGGTTATCGGGGTATCAGCGCCTTCGTGGTAGATAAGGGCACCCCGGGCTTCTCCGTGGGCAAGATAGAAAAGAAGATGGGACTGCACCCTGCCTCGGCAACGGAGCTGATCTTCGACAACTGCAAGATTCCCCTGGCCAATATGATCGGTGAGCAGGGAAGGGGCTTTAGAATAGCTCTGGAGGCTATAGACGCCTGTAGAGCCTGTGTGGCCGCCCAGGCGGTGGGCATAGCCCAGGCAGCCTATGAGGCCGCCGTCGCCTACGCCAAGGAAAGAAAGCAGTTCGGAACGGAGCTGGCCCGCTTGCAGGCAATCCAGTGCATGATCGCCGACATGGCCACAGATATCGATGCCTCCCGGCTGCTGACCTACCGGGCTGCCTGGTTGATGCAACAGGCTGGCAAGTCCGCTGTCAAGGAGCCCTCCATGGCGAAGCTTTTCGCCACCGAGGCGGCGCACCGGGTCTGCCACAAGGCGGTCCAGATATTTGGAGGCTACGGCTACACCAAAGACTTCGCCGTGGAGCGCTACTATCGCGACCAGAGGATAACCGAAATCTACGAGGGCACGTCAGAGATGCAGAGGATAACCATTGCCCGCCAGGTGACAGGCATGAAATAGAGCCTGGGGCAGCATACGCACGAACTGAGCTCTATCTCCCGACCCACCAGAGCATAATGTCGTTGACGTTGGTTCCGGTGGCTCCAGTGAGGATCAGGAACTCCTCACCGCTCCTCTCCTCCAGCCCCTGGAAGAAGCCGTAGGAGTCGAAGTTGGCCAGGGACCTCTCCGCACTCTGGCCTTTCTCCCGGGCCACTCTGATGGTATCTCCATCAACCACCGCTCCCGCCGCAGGCGACGTTCCGTCTATGCCGTCGGTCCCCGCAGAGAGGACTGCCCAGGGATGGCCGGCAATCCTTCGGGCGGCCAGCAGAGCATAATGCTGGCTGCGTCCCCCTCTCCCCGTGGCATGTTCAGGGACCCGCACTATCGGTTCCCCTCCACAAAGCAGAACTCTGGCCATACCGTCACCCCGGGCCTCCTCATACAGTCTCCCAGCTTCCTGGAAATGCCTGTCCACCACGTCTTCTACCTTGCCCGTGGCCGGCGTGGCATCGACCTCCACTTTCCCCAGTTCAGAGTAGGCCGGCTTGCCCAGTTCGCTCTGAAGGGCTTTCAGCAGGACCCCATTGGACGCCACCAGGAGGTTGAAGCTGCGCGCGGCCAGTCCCTTCTCCCACTGCTCTTCTTTCAGAGTCTCCTCTTCCTTCCCCTCAACCCCTCTCTCCAGGTGATCCCTTACCTGTGCCGGCACCTTCCCCCACAGTCCACATTTCCTCAGCACCTGGATGGCGTCCTCAAAGGTGCTGGGGTCGGGCACAGTCGGGCCGGAAGCAATGGAGGACAGGTCGTCTCCTATCACATCCGACAGAACCAGGGTAAGAAAGGTTGCCTCCGGCGCAGCCATGCGCAGCCCTCCTCCCTTCACCCGGGACAGGTGTTTTCTCACCGTGTTTACCTCCTGAATGGAGGCGCCGCCCGTCACCAGAAGCTCGTTGATCAGTCGAAAGTTCTCCAGACCGATCGCAGCCGCTGGAAGAGTCAACAGAGAGGAGCCGCCGCCCGAGATAACGGCAATGACGAGGTCCCCCGCCGCCGCCTCCCGCAGAATACCAAGGGCATATCTGGCCCCCTCGATGCTCTCCTGGTTGGGATTGGGGTGGTCAGCGGCAAACAGCCTTACCTTTGGCAGGACTTCCTTTGCCTGCTCCCCATATACATTTACCGCTCCCCCAGCAAACCTCTCCCAGAGAAGGGGGCTCTGCTGCAGTGTCTCCACCACCGCCCTGCTCATGGGCACTCCTGCCTTTCCTGCCCCCACCAGAAAGATGCTCTTCAGTCCGGAGAGGGGATAGGCCCCGTCCCCCGCCCTGAGAGCTTTTGCTTCGTCATCCCAGCGCAGGCACCTCCGCGTGGCCAGATAGGCATCGGCAAGGGGAATCACCAGCTCCCGGAACAGGGCCTGGAGCGTTCGCCGTTTCTGGATTCCTTCCATAGCTTGCTACTGAGGCATCTCAATTCTAACACGCCTGTCTCTCGCCAGAAACAGCTCGCAGCTTGTCCTCCGTGGACTTCGTCTTGCTCAGAGAAAATCCAAGCTTTTGTCGTCGACCTATTGACAATGGGTCTCTTGCTGCATAGGATTACGCATCGCGCTATCTAGTAGCGCGACGTCTTAAGAAAGGAGTTACAGCGGACTATGGACAGAAGGTGGTACTACATTCTTGCCATCGCATTCAGCTACGCGGTGGCCATCTTCGGGGGAGCTTTCGCTTCAGGCAGAGAGATAGTGCAGTTCATCGGCCGCTTCGGCGCGGCGGGGGTCTGGGGCGCCATGGTTGCCGCGGCCCTGTTTGCCTACTTCGGCATGGTGGCACTGATTACCACCCGCCGCTGGCAGGCATTCGACTACAAGAGCTATGTGTCAAGGCTGTACCGGGAGTTCTTGCCCGAGAAAGCCGCCTCCAAGGGATACTGGCTGTTCGAGGTTACCTACTTGCTCATGTGCATGCTGGGACTGGGAGTCATAACTGCTGCTCTGGCGGAGATGTTCGTCGCAGAAATGGGAATCCCCTACGGCCTGGCCATCACCATGGTAGCTGGGGCAATCCTGCTGGTGGTCACCTTCGGCGCCGACATTATCCGGGCATTCAACTTCACCATAACCTGGGCCCTCCTGCTGGCTACCATCATAGTCATGGCAGTTGCCTTCGGGCCCGTCAGCGGGGACTCCTGGAGGACCATCACCTCCGGTGCGGGACCCGGGGGCGCCGGATGGCTCCTCAACGCCGTCCTCTTCGTCTCCTACAATCTCATTGGTGTGATAATGATAACCTCTCTGGCGGAGCCTCTGAAGGACAGAACTGGCGCTCTCCTGGCAGGGCTCATAGGTGGAATCGGAATAGGGGTACTCGTACTGATTGAGTATGTCCTCGTTATGGCATACTACCCCGAGATCGTCGACGAGGCCCTGCCCCTGTGGTTCGTGTGCTCTGAGACGGGGTCCTCCCTCGTGAGGTTTGCCTATGACTTCATCCTGACGGGAGCCATACTGACCACGGGCATTGCGCTGACTTACCCTCCGGTGAAGAGGTTCAAGGGCCTGCTGATCGCCAGGCTCGGCGCGGAGAAGGAGGCCATGTCCAGATTTCTGCTGACCCTGATGCTGATACTGATCGGCCTGGGGCTCTCCTCTTTCGGACTCATAGATCTGGTCGGCAAGGGGCTCTGGATGATGGGCTGGGCTTTCATTGTAGTATTCCTCGTACCGCTGCTGATATTCGGTTCAAGAGCCGCCTGGACCAAGGCATCCAAATAGCCTGGACAACGCGGAGGGAAGGCAAACGCTGGGATCAGGTTGCCCGCTACGCAAGTGGGAAAGCCCGTCAAGGTCTGGGTCGCCGTTCTATGTCGCGAAGGGTGGCTGAATCGAAAAACGGGTCCGCTCTGTATACGGGCGGACCTGTTTCTTGCCCCGACCTATTGACAACGCAGGTGCAAAGTATTATGGTGTGCCGCGTGCATCGCGCCACGATGTGCTTGCCGCTGTAGTTCAACAAGGGAGGTGAGGCACTACTGAGAACAGCATCAATTCATCATGTTACGCCCTTAGGTCGTCACACGAAGTAACCAAGAGAAAGGGAGGTTCAACAGCGTAATGCAGAAAAGATGGTACTACATCCTTGCCATCGCGTTCAGCTACACGGTGGCCATCTTCGGCGGGGCTTTCGCCTCGGGCAGGGAGATCATGCAGTTCTTCGGCCGCTTTGGCTCGGCAGGGTTCTGGGGCGCCATGGTTGCCATGGCCATGTTTGCCTATTTCGGCATGGTAGCACTGATTACCACCCGCCGCTGGCAGACCTTTGACTACAAGAGCTATGCAATAAGGTTGTACCGCGAGTTCTTGCCCGAGAAAGTTGCCTCAAAGGGATTCTGGCTGTTCGAGATTTCCTACTTGTTTCTGTGCATCCTGATACTTGGGATCATAACCGCTACTCTGGCGCACGTGTTCGTCGCAGAAATGGGAATCCCGTACGGGTTAGCTATCACCGTGGTAGCTGGAATAATCCTGGTGGTGGTCACCTTCGGCGCCGGCATTATCCGGGCATTCAACTTCACCATAACCTGGGCTCTGCTCCTGGCCGCGGTAGTAGTCCTGGCAATTGTCTTTAGACCCATCAGTGGGGACTCCTGGAGCGTGATAACTTCCGGCGTGGGTCCCGGGGGAGGAGGATGGCTCATGAGTGCCGTCCTGTATGTTTCCTACAATCTCATGGGTGTTATCATGATAACCTCACTGGCGGAGCCGCTGAAGGACAGGGTTGGCGCTCTTCTGGCAGGGCTCATAGGTGGAATCGGAGTAGGGGTACTCGTACTGATTGAGTATGTCGTCGCCATGGCATACTACCCCGAGATCGTGGAGGAGGCCTTGCCTCTGTGGTTTGTGTGCTCCGAAACGGGTTCATCGCTCGTGAGGTTTGTCTATGACTTCATCCTGACTGGAGCCATTCTGACCACGGGCATTGCGGTGACCTATCCTCCGGTAAAGAGGTTCAAGGGCTTGCTGGTCGCCAAGCTCGGCGCACAGAAGGAGACCCTGTCAGGCTTCTTAATCACCCTGGTGCTGATACTCATAGGCCTGGGGCTGTCCACTTTCGGACTCATACCCCTGGTGGCCAAGGGCTTCACCGCCATGGGCTGGATCTTCACCGTGGTGTTCCTCCTCCCGCTGCTGATATTCGGTTCAAGAGCCGCCTGGACCAAGGCATCGAAATAGTAGAGACAACGGGGAAGAAAGGCGAAGACTGGAATGAAGCTAGCCGCTACGGAGTTGGGCAAAGTCGACGAGCTAAGGATATACGTACTGGCTGAAGATCATGCCGGGTACGATTCTCTTTTCTGGGGACAGTTTGGGACATCGTTCCTCCTGAGCTGCAGGACCGGTGACGTGGAGAAGAATATTCTGTTCGATGCCGCCACCTCCGCTGAACCCATACTTCACAACATGAGCCTGCTCCAGCTTGACCCCAAGAAACACATAGACATGATGGCCATCTCCCACTGTCACTTTGACCACACCGGTGGATTGGCCGGAATCTTGAGGGAAATCGGTAAGCAGGATGTCCCAGTGGTGGCTCATCCAGACGTGTCCAGAACGGTTGTGCTCATGGAATCATATCTCTGGTCAGCAGGGCTTACTTCAGAGAACAGCAAGGAGAGCATCGAGCGAGAGGGAGGCAAATGGATTCTGACCAGAGATCCATTGAAGCTTGCTCCCGGAGTGATAACCAGCGGAGAAATAGAAAGAGGCTTTGAGAAAAAGGTCACTCTGGACTCCTACAACCTGGAAGACGGCAAGCTGGTGAAGGATGAGATCCTCGACGATATGTCTTTGTACCTGGACACCAGAGAGGGCCTGGTGGTAGTCTCAAGCTGCTCCCACGCCGGAATCGTAAACATGGTGATCCAGGGCACGAAGCTAACCGGGCAGACGCGCGTAAGAGCTGTTGTCGGAGGATTTCACCTGCTGGACGCCGACGAAGAGAGAGTCAGGCTGACCGTCAAGACGCTGAAGGACATGGGGGTAGAGCAGGTACATACCGGGCACTGCACCGGCCTGAAGGCGGAGGCAGCCTTTCTCGATTCCTTTGGGGAGAGATTCGAGGAACTCTATAGCGGAAAGACCATCAAGTTCTAGATCACCATTCTATGTGGCGCGAAGGGTGGCTGAATCGAAAAACAGGTCCGCTCTGTATACGGGCGGACCTGTTTCTTGCCCCAACCTATTGACAACCCTGGTGCAAAGTATTATGGTGTGGATGTTGCATCGCGGCACGACGTATTTGCCGCTGTAGTTCGGCAAGGGAGGTGAGGCATATCGGGAACGGCGAGGTTTTAGATTTAGAATCTGACTACGGAAAGGGGAGGTGAGAGACTATCGAGAACAGCATCAATTCAGCGTGTTACGCCCTTAGATCGTCTCAGGAACTAACCAAGAGAAAGGGAGGTGAAGAGAAGACATGACAACCACGGTAGTAATCATCATAGCACTTGCCATCTATGTTGCTGTGTATCTCCTGTATGGCAGGCGGGTGGCGCGGGATATCGTCAAGATAGACCCGAAGAGGCAGACGCCGGCGCATAAGCTCTACGACGGGGTTGACTACGTGCCTGGAAAATGGCCGGTGGTGTTTGGCCACCACTTTGCCTCTATAGCCGGTGCGGCGCCCATCGTGGGGCCAATTGTGGCACTGGCATGGGGCTGGGTCCCCTGCATCTTGTGGATATGGTTCGGCAACGCCTTCATAGGCGCAATACATGACTTCATGGCGTTGACATCGTCAGTGAGGTACGACGGCAAGTCGATACAATGGATCTCAGGTGAAGTCATGAGGCCCAGGGTCTCCTTCATATTCTCCATATTCGTCTATCTGACCATGATTCTGGTGGTGGCGGCATTCGCCAATGTAGTGGCAGGTCTCTTTATCGGAACCCCGTCCGTGGCAACCGCTTCTTTACTCTTCATAGCGGTTGCGGTGCTCATCGGATACCTGCTCTACTGGAAGAAGCTTAACCTGGTCGCAATGACTGTGCTGGGCCTGGTGCTCCTTGGAGCGGCGATTGCACTTTCAGGAGTGATTCCCCTGGCCCTCTCCAAGACCACATGGATGGTTATCCTTGGCGTCTACATCATAGTCGCCGCAAGCCTGCCGGTAACGATTCTGCTACAGCCACGGGACTATCTGAATGCATACCTGCTGATCGCATTCCTGGTTGTCGGTGGCGCTGCCTTTCTGTTCCTTAACGGCCCCATGACCTGGCCCGCGTTTACCTCCTTCAATGCCCCTGCTATTGGAGGTCAACCCTCTCCGTTCTGGCCCACCGTACCGCTGGTGATAGCCTGCGGAGCTCTATCGGGTTTCCATGCCATAGTCGGCTCTGGAACAACATCGAAAATGCTGGACACTGAGTCGCATGCTCTCAGGATAGGATACGGAGCGATGCTCACTGAAGGTTTCGTGTCCACACTGGTAGTGGCAGCACTGGGAGTTTTCGGACTTACCGTGGCAGGTGTAGCTGCGGCCGATGTGGGCGCGGCAGGATGGAAAGCGCTGGGAATCGGTGTGTTCAGCGAGAGCTATGCTATGGGCGCCAACGCCGTCTTCGGCATGTCGGTGGCCTTCGGCACTACTTTTGCCTCGTTGGTGGTCTGTGCCTTCGCCCTGACCACGCTCGACACCACCAACCGAATTGCCAGGTTTGCCTGGGGTGACATTTTCACCCGCGGCGTGACAAGCGAGAAGACCAGGCAGAGCGGAGCCTTCAAATTCTTCACCAGCAAGTGGGTGGCTGCCACTATCGCAGCAGCGCTGGGCCTGTACTTGGCCAATACCGGCGAGCTCTACTCTGCAATGTGGGCAGCCTTTGGAGGCGCCAACCAGATGCTGGCAGCTATTGCCCTGATGACCTCCTGCATATGGGCCACGAACGTGCTCAGAGGCGGGAAGAGATGCCTCGTAACCCTGATTCCCGCACTGTTCCTGTGGGTTACGGTGGCTGCTGCCTACATATGGTACATCATCACCATGGCAGGAATAGTGAATTCGCTCACCCTGGTCATAATGGGCATAATGCTGGTGCTCTCCTTCTTCCTGCTATACGAGTTCATAGTTGCCCTGAAGAAAGGGCCCAAGAAAGCTTAAGTGCGACTTCAATCCGTCTGGGACCTCCTGAAGGGTTTTGGAAGCGGACTGAGATATCAGTCCACGGAATACGTAGAATACGAGCTGAGGGAGATAGAGAATATCTTCTCCCTCTTGCTCGTGGGGTCTTTCATCGGCATACCGAGCCCACCTTCGAATATCTCCATAAGAGTGTTGCCTTACCTCGCCCGTGAGATGTACGTCATGGGCCGGAAGGCAAGGGACATGGACGATATTTCCGGCGAGGTCTTCGGGCTATTTATCGACTAGCTATGGTGTCAGCGTGAAGGCGATATTTGTCGTGGGGAAGGGAGGCGTTGGCAAGACAACCTGTGCTGCCGCCATAGCCTTGTCCCTGTCCAGAGAGCACAGGACCCTTATCGTTTCGCTGGATCCTGCACACAACCTGGGAGATGTCTTTGGAACTCCACTATCTGGAAAGGCAAAGGAGCTGAGAACAGGACTCCATGCCCTGGAGGTGGACATGGAACAGGCCATCAAGGACTACCTCAAGGAAAGCGCAGGGAAGCTCAAGGACATGTACGGCTACCTCAAGGCAATAAACATAGAAGGCTATCTGGATACCATCCGCCTTTCGCCTGGCATAGAGGAATATGCCACCTTAGAGGAGATGGAGAAGATAATATCCGAAGGTGAGGGGAGGTATGAGGTCATCGTGTTTGACACCCCTCCGACAGGGCTAACCCTCAGGGTGCTTGCCCTGCCGGAGATCTCCCTGATCTGGGGGAGGCGACTGATAAAGCTCAGGAAAGAGATACTGAGCAGGCGACTGGCAATAGAGAAAATACAGGGCGAAAAGAAGTTCGTGCTCGACGGGAAGGAGTTCGAACTGCCGAGCAGGGCAGAGAAGGACGCAGTAATGCAGGAACTGCTGAGCTACATGGAAGAGGTGGGAAGAGTCAAGAAGCTGCAAACGGATCCTGAGAGATCTGTGGTCATGCCGGTCATGAACCCTGACAGTCTTTCGCTCTTCGAGACCCGGAGAGCCCTCAATACTCTAAAGAGTTTGTCCATGCCCATCGGCAATATAGTGGTAAACAAGTTCAGTGGCAAGAAAGAGGAGGTGGAAGCCATCACCCGCGCAGAAACGGAGCTTGGGAGGCCAATCAGAAAGGTCCCCCTCCTCGAAGAGGAGCCTGTAGGATTCCCGGCTATAGAAAGCCTCTCAGGCTACCTGAGGGCGGAGGAATGGTTGCCCGGGAAAAAAAACGATGCGTGAAGTCGTAGCAGTACCCTGTTCCCGCCATTGGCACGGTCTATGCCATAATTGTCCAGGAGTTGAGACAAAATGAGTATAACTTCATGGGTCTTCCCTCTACTTGTTATCTTCGCAGTGGTCATCATGGTGGCATATTTCCTCGGCAGAAGAAAGAACCTGGTTTTGATGCAGCGATACGCCGATGCCATGGAAGCCGCCTTGAAGCCGACTGACAAGCTGTATACCTGGTCTGGCGGCTACCTGGGTTTCAAGGCTGAGTACAAGGGTAACTGGGGCGTGGTGAAGAAGATAAAGCCAACCCTGCAGTTGAAGCCGCGGGTCAGTCTCCTCTACTACCCCATATCACTGCTGACCATGAGACACGATAAGCTCTTTCTGGTCATGGAGACTTCCGGGAACGTGGACAACGAGGCCCACCTTATTAAGAAAGGCCACTACCGACTGGTGCCACCAGGCATAAAGGACGTGGAGAAATTCCGTAAGAAAGAGGTCAAGCTGGGAGACACCGACTTCGAGTTGCTCTACCGGGACAGCAAAGGGGAGAGGCAATTCTTCTCCTGGGCAGGGGATCTGAAAGTCGATTTCAACAGGGTGAAGCACCTGTCCTACACCTCAAGCACCAACGTGCTATACGCTCTTGTTGATCCGACCCTGGACTTGATCGCCGTATTACTTGCCAGGCTGCCCGAGCTTGCCAAGACAATCATGAAATAGGCTTCGGACCAGCTACGGCAGCAACGCACCTCCCGGCAACTACCAGAGTCCCCCGTCTCTCAACATGCACGCACAGTGGGAAATCCTACTACCCGGCTTTGACGCCGAGGCGATGAAGCTGGTAAGCTACAAGCTCCAGAGGAGACGCATTGATGCCCGCGGACGTGACAATGGACAAAATCGTGTCTTTGTGCAAGCGCAGGGGCTTCATTTTCCCCAGTAGCGAGATATACGGAGGCCTGGGCAGTTGCTGGGACTACGGGCCTATGGGGGTGGAGCTCAAGCGCAACGTCAAGAATGCCTGGTGGAGGACTATTGTCCAGGAGAGGGACGATGTAGTGGGCATAGACACCAGCATTATGATGCACCCTGCGGTCTGGAAGGCCAGCGGCCACGTCGACAGCTTCACCGACCCTCTGGTGGAGTGCAAGTCCTGCCACCTGAGATGGCGGGCTGATGAGATTGAAAACCAGAAATGCCCCCAGTGTGGCGGCGATCTCACCGAGCCCCGCATGTTCAACCTCATGTTCAGGACCTTTATGGGTCCTCTGGAGGAGACGGCAAGCACGGTCTACCTTCGCCCCGAAACGGCCCAGGGCATCTTCGTCAACTTCGAGAACGTGGTCACTACCTCCAGGAAGAAGCTGCCTCTGGGCATCGCCCAGATTGGCAAGTCTTTCCGCAATGAGATCACTCCGGGCAACTTCATCTTCAGGACCCGAGAGTTTGAGCACATGGAGTTGGAGTACTTCGTGAAGCCAGGGACCGACGATGGCTGGCTTGACTACTGGGTGAAACAGCGGCTCGACTGGTACATGAGTCTGGGCATCACAAAAGAGAACCTGCGCCTGCGCCAGCATGGCAAGGACGAGCTGGCCCACTATGCCAAGGACTGCTACGACGTCGAGTACCTCTTCCCCATGGGCTGGTCAGAGCTGGAGGGCATCGCCAACAGGAGCGATTACGATCTGACCCAGCACGCCAAACACAGCGGCAAAGACCTGAGCTATTATGACGGACAAGACGGCGAGAGATATGTTCCCTACGTCATCGAGCCTTCGGCCGGCGTTGACCGTTCCGTTCTGGCCTTTCTGGTGGACTCCTACCACGAAGAGGTAGTGGAGGGCGGAAACAGAGTCGTGCTGCGCCTTCACCCTTCCCTGGCTCCCATGAAAGTGGCCGTCCTGCCCCTGAGCAGAAACGAGAGGCTGTCTCCTCTGGCCAGGGATGTTTACCGGCGCCTATGCTCCAGCTTCATGGCCGACTATGATGATTCCCAG